>Ga0335078_10009175_pt1 | contig 14673 bp, 11 predicted proteins | sample Lox_Sample_32_FD_206711 | JGI IMG/M metagenome (GOLD analysis project Ga0335078, IMG submission 206711) | Soil microbial communities from Loxahatchee National Wildlife Refuge, Florida, United States - Lox_Sample_3.2 | ecosystem: Environmental > Terrestrial > Soil > Wetlands | place: USA...
ACACCGCTCAGAACGCCTCGTGGGGGTCTTGGATCACATCGGGCTGGACCATCCTGGCTCTCGCGTCGAACAACTCCACGATAGCCGCTTACAGCCCTTCCAACTGGGAGTGGTCGGGGAATGCGACTCAGCCGCTTTCGGTGGGGGACCGAATCGAACTTCAGCTGTCGAAGTCGTTCCACGGGGTCCTCATTCTAGAGGTGATCGGACTCGGTGCTTTTGCCGGTGGGACGAGCTGGGGGGCCTACTTCTAGAAGGGCGAGCGGCATCGGCTTGATTCCCTGGCACGGCCGAGCTCAGCGCATTCAGCCCGTCGACACGCCCTATCGGCCGTCCATCGACAGACAACTCCCAAACACCCCGGGAAACGATTCTCCTCGGGGAAGCGCGACCCGATCTATGCGTGCAATTGCAGTTGCAGACACTCTGCCGAAACTCGGTCCAGGATGAGTGCAACCTCGGTTGCACCCACCACTCTCTCACACCTCGTTACGTCGGTCCACTAGAGGGTGACTTTCGAAGAATCCCCGAGCATCAGAACAATGTCCTCATGGAAGGGATGCTTGGCCCGAAGCTCCACGTTCCGGCCGACCAAGCTGTCGACGATTCGTACTCCGTCGATACGCGCCCGGTCCATCACGATCGAACGTCGGATCTGGGACCCTCTCACCGAGACCGCGTTGCCGATCGCGCAATAGGGACCGACTCGGCTCCCCGTGCCGACTCGGACGTCCGACCCGAGGATGGATGGGCCGATCACCTCGGCCCCCGGCTCGATGACGGTGCGCGGACCGATGCCGACCGGCCCCTCGAGCTTCGCCCCGGGCAGGATGTTGCCCTCGTTCCGGAAATCCGGAGCGGTCATGCCCTTCAGAACGAGCTCGTTCGCTTCGAGCAGGTCATCGGGATGGCCGGTATCCTTCCACCAGCCGTCGACGCGCAGCACCGAGACCTTGCCGGATTTGCTCCAAAGGTTCCAGATCGCATCGGTGATCTCGAGCTCGCCGCGCTTCGACGGGACAAGTCCTCGAACGATGGGAAAGATGGACGAAGTGAACAGGTAGACCCCGATCAAGGCAAGATTGCTTTTCGGTGCCGCGGGCTTCTCTTCGAGTGATAGGATCCGATCACCGGACACCTCCACCACACCGAAGTGTCGAGCGTCAGAGACGGGGGCGGCCCCGACCACCGCGTCGACGTGCGTCTCCTCGTACCGGTCGACAAATGGTCGCACTCCGGCCTGAAGAAGATTGTCGCCGAGGTACATCACGAACGGGTCGCTTCCGAGGAACTGCTCGGCGCATAACAAGGCGTGGGCGAGGCCCTTGGGTTCGCCCTGGTTGATGTACTCGATGTGGAGTCCGAAGGCGCCTCCATCTCCCACGCCTTCTCGAATGCCTTCCTGGATCGGACCCAGGATGATCCCGACGTCTCGGACACCGGCTTGGGCCAGATGGCGCAGGCCGTAGAAGAGGATCGGCTGGTTGGCGATGGGCAACATGTGCTTGTTGCCGGTGTACGTGAGGGGACGGAGGCGGGTACCGTGTCCGCCCGCCAGAACGAGGCCCTTCATCGCCCTCCGCCTTCCAGGATAAAGAGGCGAATCCCGTCCTGCCAGGTAGTTAGCGGCACCCGTTCTCCGAGCAACCGTTGGCAGGTCAATCCTCCCTTCCGGGGCCGGGGCGTGACCCCAGGCCGTTGGAGGAACTCCGCCATGGACCCCTTGCCCACCCTGGTGGAAGAATCATCCAGGTGTGTGAGGATTTCCCGGGCAAACTCATAGGGAGTGGTGACCGCGGGAGAGGCGACGTGGAAGGTGCCTGACTCCCGCGCCTCGATGAGGTATTCTATGGCACGGCTGACGTCCGGTATCCACGTGGGTGTGATCTGCTGATCTGAGAAGTAGGTCGGAAGGGCAGCCCGACGATGGGCGTCAACGATCTTGCGGGCGAAGTCCAATTTGCCCGAGTACGAGGAACGATACGGATAGGCGACCCGAACGATGGCCGCCGTAGGGTTGACCCCCTGGATTCGTAGTTCGCCCTCCCCCTTGGTCCAGCCGTACCACGAAATCTTCGGCGAGAGGTGTGACGGTTTGGCATCTTCCGAATAAGGCCCGTGCAATCCGTCGAAGACAAAGTCCGTCGAGAGGGAGACGAGAAACCTCCCGGTCTCGCGGGCTGCTCGAGCCATGGCTTCAGGGGCCGCAGCGTTGACTAGGAACGCTGGTCCCGGAGGCGCCTTCGCAGAGGCCGGCCGTTCCCGTTCGACCCCGTCGACATCGGTAGCCGCGGCAAAGTTCACCACCACCTCCGCGTTCGAGCGCCGTACCGCTTCCTCGACTGCATCGGTGTTCGCGAGGTCGAGTATATCGAATCCGCTTGCCGGTAACTTGTCGACCCGAGGATCCCGCCGTCCCATGGCCAACACGCGGTGGCGGGTCGTCTGGACAAAGTGCGAACCCACCAACGAGTCCGCTCCGAAGACCAAGAGGTCGGTCATGGAGTCGAACGGTCGATCTCCACCTTGGCCCACTCGAAAGGTCCCTGAAGGCTATCGACGGGGACTTCGAGAAACGGCACCCGTCCCTCGTCCTCGGGGTTGTAGAGCTTCGTCGGGAAGTTGACCAGCAAGAACGGTTGAGTCGAGAGATTGCCGATACAATGATACACGCCGGGCGGGATTGGAACCAACGAGGTCTCGACATCCACTTTGAACTCTTGCGAGGGTTGAGCGTACGGAGCCCCCTTCATTCGGATGACCTCTAGTCGGCCTTGAGAGGGAGAATCCGGTCGAGAATCGTAGAGGGCGAGAATCATCTCTCCCAGCACGACCACGAATCGATCCGTCTGCACCTTGTGCACGTGCCAGCGATTCCGATCCCGAAATTCTCCCGGAAGGGTGACAGAGGCGTAGGACATTGCAAACTCGTCGCCCCTCACCGTCGAGTCGTCATGACGAAGCGTCTCAATCAAGAATCCTCTCGGGTCAAAATGCATCGTCCGAGAGAGCGCGCGCACGCCGTGGAGTTGAATGAAAACGGGCTCGATAGGATGAACGGTCGGCTTTTGAGCGGTCATGCAACTCGAGCAGCAGAACTTAGAAGCAACGGCCTCCACCAATCCTGATTCCGCCGGTACCAGTCAATCGTCATCTTAAGCGCGGTGTCAAAGTCGTACCGCGGCTTCCACCCCAACTCCTCTCGGATGCGGCTCGCGTCCAGGGCGTACCGCCGGTCGTGCCCTAGCCGATCGGCCACAGCCTCAACGTGCTCCTCTCCCTTTCCAAACTGGTGGAGGATGCGGCGGACGACCTCGATATTGGGAAGCTCCATCTCCGCTGAAACGAGATAGGTCCGGCCCGGCCTTCCGTGATGGGCAATCAGGTCAAGCGCCTCGCAGTGATCGTCCACAAATATCCAGTCGCGAACGTGACGCCCGTCGCCGTACAACGGCACATTGCCCTCAGTGAGGAGCCTCGTGATGGCCAGTGCGATGAACTTCTCCGGGTACTGGTACGGACCAAAGTTGTTCGAGCAATTGGAAAGGGTGACCGGGAGACCGTAGGTCTCGAACCAAGCCCTCACCATGTGATCTGCAGAAGCCTTTGAGGCAGAGTAGGGACCCCGGGGTCGGTAGGCTGTCTCCTCGGTGAACCTTTGCGAATCGTCCAAGGTAAGCGACCCAAACACTTCGTCCGTCGAGACATGGTGAAACCTCGGAACCTCGAACTTCCGGCAGGCTTCCAGAAGTGTGGCGGTTCCCTCGACGTTAGTCCGAATGAACGGCATGGGGTCCTTAACGGCACGGTCGTTGTGCGACTCGGCAGCAAGGTGGATTACCAAATCCGCCCCGGCCAGCGTTGACTCGACCGTGCGAGAATCGCAGATGTTTCCGTGAACAAACTGGAATCTGGCCAGGTGCTCAAGCGCGGAGAGCGATTCCCGGCGACCTGCATAGGTAAGAGCGTCCAAGACGACAACCGAATCCTCCGGATGGGTAAGCACCCAGCGGCGACTCAGATTGGAACCGATGAAACCGGCTCCGCCTGTAATGACTACCCGCACCAAACGACTCACAGCCGCCACGTCGTATAAACCGATTCCGAGGATGGGACTCGCGAAACACGTTCGAGGCGGCACGCGCTGGGTTGGCACATTGGGTAGGTGTAGTGTCTCAGTTGCACCGACTTTTCGATTGACCCGGCTCGAATGGTTGCAACCTCAACTGCACCCACTTCTCAGTCGGTCAGCCTTATGCATCTACAATGTGTAGGTTCGGTTACACGCGCTTGCTCAAAACCGGGCCCAAATTGGTTTGCAAGGCCGGTTGGGCAGTCATTAGTCGTGGACAGCGCGCATTGAATCCAGGCGGTCTGCTTCATCCTCAAACGAAAGAGCGCACATTTGGGGTAAACGACTTACAGAGTGGCCCTTAGGTGAGACTTGCACTTGAGTTATCACGCTTCAATTATCCCTTCGCCGTCACTCGTATCCCCATGACCTCAGGTTGTGCGAGACACCGTTAGATGCACGGACAATGTCGGACTGATGCACCATAGTCGCGGCTTCCTCCATTGCTAGCTTCAGGTTAGGGAACGGAACGTCATCCACACTCACCTGCTCGAGCGTCGACCCGCCATTATGCGGTAGGGCGAAGGCCCTCGGCTCGAGCGTTTTGGTATCGATGACGATCTTGTACTCCCCCGAATAACCGACTATCGCACGTGTCGCTTCGACCCAGCGGGCGCCATTGCCATGGTGAATCCCAGGCCAATCCTCCTGACCGTCGGCGAGGGATAACGCAAGGGGCTCAGAATTGTCGACCTTACCATTCGGGAATGGTAAAGAAATGATTTTTCCAAGGGGCCCATCACCGAACGATGTCGCGGCGATGATTGACGGTAAGGATCTTAGCGTCGTCCAAGAACGATTCAGCTGATGTTCTCCTTTGTCTCGAACTGGTTTCACTATCAGGGGAACCCTGTGCACTGAGTCCGGAATTCCTTTCCAATGGAAGAGGACATCATCTTCTCCAAAGGCTTGGCCATGATCGCCAGTGACGATTACGCAGGTACTGTCCCAATCCCGAGTCTTCTGTAAGATTTGAAACAACAACGCCAGCCTGGTGTCAAGGATGCCAATCGCCACGCGATACAGTCTTCGAAATACGTCGCCGTCTGGCGCATTGACTGGATCGTGATTGCCGTACCGACCTGTCCCCCGCTGTGCAATCAGCAAGGGATTCAACCAGCTCGCGATTTCACTTATTCTCTCGGGCAGTCCGATAAACGGTTCGTGAGCGTCCAAGAGATTGACGAAACAAAATACTGGCTTGTCCTTTCTCGCCGCGGTTAGCCACCTCTCTACCGATACTTCGATCCACGGAGCAACGCGAGATTGAGAGCCCGAGCCTCCTCCAAGGGCTCTAGAGATAAGTCGGGTTGCCACATCCGAAGCGATTGGAAGGCTGTCGATGGTCTTCCGGACTATGGGCAGGCTCCACTTCGGAATCCTATCGACTGGTCGAGAAATGTCCCCTTCTAATCGAGCTGAAGAAACCGCTGAGGTCCATTTAGTCAACTTTCGAAGGGTACAGTCAGCCCAACTTCCCCAATAAACACTATCGAATCCTTGAGTTAATCCGGACTCTGGGTTTAGGGATGGGTTGGCGGAGAAACAGCCCGTCTGGAAGCCGATTGAGTGCAACCTCTCGGCCATGGTTCTTCCCCGGAAATACCGCTCACCCCCTTCGAATCCGTAAGCCCCACTTTCCCATGGGTAGAGCCCCGAAAACATGCTTGCATGAGACGGTAATGTCCAAGAGGCAGGCGCAACGGCTCGGCTATACACCACGCCCTCACGTGCGAGTGACTGAGCGGCTTTCAACCCGGGCACGGCATCAATGCCGCCGTAGAAGTCCCGGGCGCTCACACAATCCAAGACAATCAGAACTATGTCGGGACACTGGGAGGAGCCCATCCAACCATGAGCAGGGTGCTTCTCAGCCTATAAGGATTCTATCCGAAAGGTTCGACTGTGACAACCGAACGACCTTCTTTGTAGGGTCGATCTCATGCTAGCCCGCGGAACGAACAATCAAGGAAGGGTGAGGCGCTTTCTCAAGGCGTCTCGCGCCCCCCTGTGGAACGCGCGAATGGCACGAATGGGGTTTTCGAAAACACATACTGCTATCCCCCACCGCAAGACCTGTTGCACGTAGACTCCGACAGGAATCCGCCTCTCACGTAACAGAATAGTCGAGTTCCGTACAATGAGGTAGTATCGAGAACTGGACTCGTAACGTACCGGTCGACCGATTAGCTGTCTTGCTGCCCCCAGCTCGTGTTTGAACATTGGCCAATCAAACACAAGAATACCGTAGGTATTGGTGCGGAGTTGGTTACAGAAATCGTAGTCGATCTGATCCACGAAGAAGTCCTCGCGATACTTTGTCCGAGCAAAGACATCGGCACGTACCAGGCTTCCCGCGGTCATCACATATTCCGTTCGAATCAACCGTTTGCTGTGGCTTGATGAGCGGGAAGACAACCCGGCAATCAGTCCAATCGAATCTCTCCCAGGGAACTGACCTAGCTGTTGGAGGAGACATTGAAGGTAATCAGCTGAGACAACGGTGTCCTGGTCCAACGTGAGGATCCACCCCAGCGAGGGGTCAGTCAAGAGATGCCTGATTCCTTGATTCAACGCGACGCCAACGCCTAGATTGTCAGGGTTTTCAATCATCGAGAAATTGGGTGGCAGAAGTTCACGAATCTCATCTTGATCGGGTGAGCCATTGTCGACCACCACACCATGGGCTACCTGGAGACAAACGGCCCTGATCGAATCGTGCAGGAGCTCTAGGTTGGGACGACATGTAACAATCACTACGCCCACTCGTCCGCCCGATACGGCAATACTTGTGTCACTCGTTGGCGTCAGTTTCAGAGTTAATCTCCAAGTGAATATAGGCATCAGTATAGTAACGGTCCCGGCACAGGGGGTCTACAAGATACCCCGCTCGTGACGTGGCTTGAGCCTGGGAGCAATCGGTCGGCCTTGCGCCGAAGGCTTTCCGCTTACGGTAAGGCAGTGGTACCGTAACAGCATGTTCATGGCTTCACGATGCGGGCGGGTGCTGGACGCCTCGATACTCACCTCTGAGGGCCTGGATTTCCCCCCTCTTCACTCGATATCACGAGTCTTCGGAGTGAATGACATCGGTCGCGGGTCTGGTGACAGGCTGCTACCCCCTGCGACTGTGGTGCCGATCGAACCCACGATATGGGCGAGCAGGGCTCGAACGGCAGAGGCTGGACCCTTTGTGGTAGATCCGCAGAACTAAGTTTCACTATCGGGGACTTCGCTGAGTCCGTTAACTTGACTGCTAGAGTTGGCCCGAGAGAGCAGTTTGTTTTGTCTGAGTCGGGTAGGGAATGATAGACTAAAGACCACTCTCGCGAGCTAACGTCAGCGGTGTCTGGATAGTCAGAAAGGTGCAAGGGAATACGAACTTCGCTTATCGAAACGGAGCCCGAATCGGAAGCAGGACATGACGAGGCAGTCGAACCTCGGGCGGGATGTTCCACTGGAAATCACCGAGGCATGAACGGCAGATAAGGCTCCTTTAGCTCAAAGGTGAAGAGGGAACTGGTTGGGAACTGCTCTCATCTGATGTTGGCAGGCAGAACTTCTGTATGAAGAGATACTCGAGTCTGTTCAGGTAGTACGGAATGCGGAGGCTCCCGCGATGGAATCTCACTTCCTGCCGTAGAGCTCGCCAATTGTCTACCAATTCTTCCCATCGCTGAGGATTGTGCAGACTCAGGCGTGTACGAAACATGTTTGCGTTCCCTATTGAGACTCTCACCAGACTCCGAAACCTACTCAGCCTCGCGCCTAATCGAGACGCTCCCTTTAACGGTGGTATCGAGTGCGCAAACTCTTGAGTGATCAACACTCTGTTCAGACAACAGAGAGCCCATCCTTGCCGACGGATCCGGCTCGTCAACTCATAGTCCGCGCCCTCCACGAAAAGTCTCTCACTGAACCCACCAACGGAACGAAACACGTCCATCCGTGTCAGTATGCCAGAGGTTAATGTACTCCCGACAAAGGAGTAGGGCCTTCTGATACCAAGGTTCCGGTTCATGAGGGTCGGGTCGTCTGCGACAATCGGTACTACCACACCAAGATGGACGCCAGAGTCGCTCAGCGCTTCCCATGTTCGTCTGGTTTTGACAAAGAACGAATCGTCGCAAATCGCGTCATGATCGAGAAAGTAGAGCCACTCAACCAACAGTTTGTCAACCTGATTTACTGCCAAGTTGTAAGCACGAGAGATTCCGAGATTCTGGTGGGTTCGAATCACAAAGACTCTTGAGTTCCACGCGGACGCGAAACCATCGAGCTTCGCTGAGACTTGGGTGTCCGTGCCGTTGTCAATAAGGCAAATGTAGTCCACATGGGCAAGAGCAGCGTGCAACGATTGCGCAGGCGGTTCGTGGTTGTACACTGCCATCAAGAGCGCGCTCTTTCCTTCGGGCGTCATTCACACCCCGACCTTCTGCATCGGACTTCGAGTTCGAAACGCCCAGGGAAGGAGTCCGACATTGAACCTCTGCGAGATGTGCTGATCATGGTTCTCTGATACATGTTTCCACAAGGAATAGCGGTACCGCATTCACTATGAGTTGAACGGAGTCGATGACCATTCATGCCCACAATCACCCGGTGTCGTTCAAATTTCCCCCTCAATAGCCACGGAGCCGCCACTCCGTTCTAGTCCTCGGAATCGAGTTGCCCAGAACGCCATGTTCGTATGTGGGCCGCATCCATCTCGTCTTGCCAAGCGACGAACGTAGGGACTCGGAACTTTCTTGGTCATCATCATTTGCCACTATATTTGTCGAGCAAGCCTCACTCCTTGGCCGACATGAATTGAGTCACACGAGCTAGAGAGGGATCACAGGCCCCTGACGAGGGGCATCACAGATCCACAGAAGACGGTCTTTGGCCCGGCCATCATCATGACAGGACTGTCGAGGACTGTCAAAGCTCAGAGAAGCGCGGGAGCTTCAAAATAGGTGTAATCTCGCCCTATGCGTCGATCTGTCAATCCACATGATGAACAGCACTATGGGTGACCCGATGCTGATAACAACAACCCTCTCCAGGATACCATCGGATTCCGTCGATGCGAGAGTTAGATTGTGAATCTGAACGTTCAACGCGGGTGATTCCGACGAGTACCTACCAAAGGAGAAGAGGGATCCGTTGCTCCCTCCTGAGTTCACTCCGGTGTTGCCTCCCAGCGTCAGCGCTTGGCCAGAGTAGGCTACAGACCAGTTACCGGAGTCCATGCTGATAACTCGCAAGTCAGTCTCGCCGGAAACGTTTGCCTGACCAACCTCAATCGCCGGTGAATAACCGATTTGGGCTGTCGGAACACTGAGGAGTTCTGAGGATACGCCTGTAAAAGCATACCTGTGATAGAAGTGGCTTCCTGGGAGAAAGGCACCAACATCGAGCTGCATGGAGGAGTTTGGTGTTGTCGGTGTGACATGAATGATTCGCCCGTCTATCTCGAACGTGAGTTGTGTTGGCTGCACGTTAAACAAGAATGAGTGCCATGAAAACGGTCCGTCAGGCGTGCTTTCCGGATAGTAGGTCCACGGCATGCCGAGCGATTGAACCCCGAAATAGAGAGTGCCTCCCAGAATGAACAACTCCTGGGATTCATTCGACAACTGGGAATAGAACAAGAGGTTCTGTCCATAGGAAACCGGGGTGGGATTGAAGAACATTGCCAGAGAATCAAATTGGAACTCACTAAGGTTGATCGAGTACTGCTGTATCGAGTAGCCGGACAAGTTCCACAGCCCTATCGGGGGGCTTCGCGTAATCGGCACCGCGGCCGTGTAACCGGTCACGTTCTCTTCGCGGAATGGATTGATAGGACTCGCGTTCGTGGGAAGCAAGGCCCGACCCACATAGTTTACAACCGCCGATCCGAGGTGCGCTACTGGATCCACGAACGTGGCGTTCATCAAGTTCGGAACGGACATTTCAAACGAAGCAGTGAGGGTTTGGCCGGATAGGTTTCGATCAAAACTTGCTGGAAACGGCCCGGCTGGTCCAGTTCCATTAGAAATCTCGAGAACCACTCCATTCTCTGAGAATGAGTAGGTGAGAGAGGGATTCTGGATGGGGTTGATACGAAAGAGGCCCAATGGGAAGGAATCTGTTCCGGAGTAAGAAATCTGGGCGTTGTGCGCGACCGGCACTACAGCGATAGCGCTGAGACCAACAAGTACGAGAACGGCGTAAAACGAAAGGCTCCGGCTGAGACTGCGAACGCTACGAAGCAGGATCGGTTGTGAGGGATTTTGCCCAGAACCTGATTGCCGTCTCCAGCCGTGAACGTCTGCCCCCTGCAGACGGGTGCTGTCATTGGGGTTGGGAACTGGTCGACTGCTCAGGTTCCAGACCTCCAATGGTCTGACCGACGGGCGAGTCTGACTCAACCAAATCATCACGACAACCATCCACGAAAGTGAGAGGAATGTCGTCAAATCGAGGAGTTTACTCAATGCGTAGGGCTGTGGGAAGAGGGTGTATACCACCGTGGGATTATGGAATTGCAGGTAAGTGAAATAGAAAACTCCCGTGCCCGCTCCGTAACCCGGTGCTATCCACATATTGAGAACAAAGATTTGTGGCAGCAGCCAGCATTGGGACACCAGCAACCATAAACCGATGCGTTTTTCTTGGAGCCTTGTCACCAAGAACAGGGCTACGAAGGGGAGAACCCATACCATCTCGTCTCCGTTGTAGATCTTTGCGAAGAGGAAAGGCAAAGCCATCGTCGTTGCCAAGGAAAGCAGGATCGATCGTTTTGCATACCGCAGTAGAACGGGCAGAATCAGAACGCTCACGAGGCAACAGATTAGCATACAGAGGGAGAGCTCGGCCGTGAAGGGGGTAAAGGCGGTCCACGGACTATTGAGACCCGGAGTCGCTAGGTTGAGAATCGAGTAGACAGGAACGAGCTTAGTTGCTTGAGTAGCCCCAGAGATGTTTGGGAGGAATTGCCAGAGGCCACCGTACGCATAGGCCAGATAGAAGAAGCAAGTCCAAGCGGCGACACTAACGCCAAAGAAAATCGCCTTCTTTCTATTCTTCGAGAAGACGAAGAGGCTCCAGATTACAATCAGCGGAAAGTAATAGAGGAACATGCCGTACACGAGCAGCCCGGACCCGAGGACTAAATCGGTGGTCGATAGTCGCTTCGAGTTTGTCAACGGGATCAAGTAGTACAATCCCGCGACAGCGAAGACTAAACCGATGACATCTTGCCCAGCTTCCATGAAGGAAACGTAGAACAAGAAAGGGCTGGCTAATATCGCGAGAAACGCAGCTTGGGACTTCGAACCGGAATTCGTGTATCTGAACGCAATCTTGTAGACAAGGCCCCCGAGAAGAAGTGTTGCGACTATCGAGTAGAGCTTGAGAACCGTGGTCGTGTCATAGACCTGCCAGTGGGTTTCGTAGGCCCAGAATGATGGGAGGAGGAAAGAGAAGTAATTCGGGGGAGGAGGAAACTGGAGCGCATTGTAGGGATTGAGGGACAAAACAAGGAAGCTTGAAGCATATTGGAACGTGCTGACATTCGCGGGATCAGATGTTCGGATTAGAAACGTGAATACGAGCGCCAGCAAGAGAAAGGGCCCGACTACGCAGATGACCCATCTCCTATCTCTAGAGAGGATTCGCTTGCTCCAAGCCCTCCAAGTGCTGGCCTTCAAGACTAGAGCCTTGGCCGAGGATGCATCCTTGGTCTCATGAACTTCTCGCCTCCGTAATCCCCAAAGAGTTGGCAGGAGTATTGCTGACTCGAGCGTGTAGTAGACACTCCACTTGTAGCTGAAGAATCCGGTAGCTTTCGTCTGAGGAATGGACCGGGGCCAGTATGCAGGGGTCAGAGGTCGAACTCAGCTCGCCGAGCCGAGTATGTGCCCTTGCTCCAGGTCCGTCAACAGGGACTCTAGATCTTTTGTCACACTTTCCCAATCGAACTTGGAGGCCTCCAGCGTTGCCAGAGTGCTCATCCTTGAGCGGAGCGGCGCATTCCCCAAGAGTGACCACAACCTCTCGGCGAGAGCTTTGACGTTGCCCACAGGGTAGTACAGACCATTGATTCCGTCGTGCACTATCTCCGAAACTCCAAAGACCTCTGTGTGTCCGGGTCTCGCAACCACAGCCGGCACTCCTGTGGCCAATGCTTCAAGCGTCGAGATTGAAAACCCTTCTCGCTCGGAAGCAAGGACCAGTAGTTTAGATTCGAACACAATCCGTCGCCGCTCTGCGGTCGACACGAACCCCGGAAGATCAATCTGATCAGAGATGCTGAGTTCTTCTACCAGTCTTTGCAGCTTCCTCTTTAACGACCCGCTACCGATGATTACCGCCTTGCCTGACCAACCGAAGCTATCCTTCATGAATGCCAAAGCATGAATCAAGTCTTCGTGACGTTTGATAGGTTCGAGACGATTCACGCTGACGATGTCATATAAGTGATTTCGTAGGGAATATTCCGCCTGATACGGCTTGTATTCCTCAAGGTCAACCGCACACGGTATAACGCGGACGCCTCTTGCGCCGAAACTTGTCTCGAGACTATCTGCAGTTGTTCGAGAGATTGCGACAACTTGTTGGGCGCCCCGGAGACCAATCCTGAGCAGGGAGGAGATCATCCAATCAGCGGGCGTGCGATGCCGAGTTCCTAGGAACCCGTACTCGGTCCACGCCTCGTTAACAGTTAGCACGTATCTGATTCCCCGTCTCCGGGACAGGCATCTGATTGCAGGGAGGTGAATGTAAGGGATTGCCTCCACGATAGCGATGTCCGGAACCCAACCTTGTAGCCAGTCCCGAGTTACGGAGAGCCCGAAGAGCAGCTCATGGAATCGACTTCGCCGGATTGTGCCGTACGGATGGTTTAACGGCGAAACAATCCGAACAAACCTGACGCCATCAATCGTCGCTTCCGGCGGAGCGAGGGTCGTGAATACACGGACATCGTGCCGTTCGGCGAGTCGACGCGAAAGGTTCCACATCCGGTCTTCCGCGCCCCCCGGATAAAATGGGGCGCTTCGATCCGCAACGAAGGCAATGCGCATTGCTGACAATCCCTATCTGGCGAGTGCTGAACGAGTGACTCTGTTGTCGCTAAAACAGTGCCCGGACATTGAACGGAGGTCTCCGTCGTGATTGTTTCCCACGATCAATCGCCCTGAGCGGCAACGGATCTCATCGTTCAGTTTGCAACCCCCGGATTTGACCCGCTTACCGCTGGGACGATCGGAACACTTGACCACGTCGAAACTACCCATGAGCGACTCGGGCTTCCGAATGCACATTCATGTTCGCGAATTCGAGGTCGGCAGACCTGTGTCATGCTCAGTCCGAACAGGTTCCAAGCTGTCGTGAATCCGCTCTGGAAAGGGTCGACTGCTCTGGTAACCTTTCAGTCGCAAGAGTCCCGTTCCGTGAATAAATACATCCGATGCGAGTCGCAGCACGTTAGTGGATGTGGACTTGCGCTCGGTCCAAGCGACGGGAAATTCGGTGATGCCCAACCCCAGTTCATTTGCCAGAATCAAGACCTCTGTGTCCCAGAACCACGTATCCTCACGAGAGATGGGTAGCAGAAGATGCAGAGCTTCCCGGCTGAAGACCTTGAGGCCACATTGATGGTCGCTAACATGGTCATGGAACAGCAAACGAGTAAGACGGTTGTATCCTTTCGAAACCAGGTGGCGGAGCGGAGGACGAACAGTGGTCGCCCCCGGCACGTATCGCGACCCTGTCACTACAGCTCTTCCGGCCGTAGCAATCTTGATTGCCTCCACTAGGAAATGCGGGTCAGCGGCAAAGTCCGCGTCCGAGAAGGCATAGAAGTCAGCGTCCACCCGGGACCACAGAGTTCTCAGTGCCCACCCTCGCCCTCGTCGTTCAACGTTGGATTGCGCAATGATCGTAGGATGCCGCTTCAGAATCTCTCGAACGCAATTCTGAGTTCCATCCGTCGATCCGTCCTCTGCAATTGAAAGTCTGAAATCGATGCCTGAGTCGCTTAGCGCGCGGAGGACGGATTCGACCGAGTTACCGAGAATCGCCGCCTCGTTGTATACGGGCAGGGTGACGAGCACCTGGGGATTGGGAAGACTTGCTCGTGTTGCCATTTCCTGCCGTCTCAATGTTGGGCTTGCCTCTTCTCAGGTCCCTCAAGACAATAGCTCTTGTGAGTGGCACCCACTTCACTTTGATTGAACAGGTGTGTCCTCCGATTCGTTCGGCTTGAGGTTTTCATGAGTCACGCTTGGCTGAACGAGACAACATCGCGTTCTAGCGTTATTATTTCAGAAGGTAGTTGCCCTGTCCTATTTCTCACTTGTCGAGACTTCGGAGGCTCAGTCAGAGCGCTCTGCAGTATAACAGAGGATTGCGAACCAAGTCATCTGAGCCAATCCGCATGTAGTGGGTGCAATTGCACTTGCACCCCGGCTCACTCAGCCAGGTCGTTCTCTCAGCGACCGCGGTCGTGACTACCGACAGGCTCACTTTTCACCATTCACGAGACCCGGTAGTCAGGTAAGCCGGGGGAACTC
>Ga0335078_10009176_pt1 | contig 14671 bp, 11 predicted proteins | sample Lox_Sample_32_FD_206711 | JGI IMG/M metagenome (GOLD analysis project Ga0335078, IMG submission 206711) | Soil microbial communities from Loxahatchee National Wildlife Refuge, Florida, United States - Lox_Sample_3.2 | ecosystem: Environmental > Terrestrial > Soil > Wetlands | place: USA...
ACGGGGTCGCCCGGTTTCACGATGCCGGAAGCCACCTGTCCCGCGTACCCCCGGAAATTCAGATCGGGCCGCACCACATACTGGACGGGGAAACGAAATTCCGTGAGGTTGCGGTCGCTGGCGACGTGCACGGTTTCGAGGTAGTGCAGCAGGCTGGCGCCCTCGAACCACGGCATGTTCCGGCTCTTCTCCACCACGTTGTCGCCGTTTAGCGCGCTGATGGGAATGAAATGCAAATCGGAGGCCTGGAGTTGGGAGGCGTAATCGGTAAACTCGTCGCAGATCTGGTTGAATATCTCCCGGTCGTAGGCGACCAGGTCCATTTTATTCACGGCGACCACGATGTGCTGAATCCCCAGAAGGGAGGCAATGAAGGCATGACGACGCGATTGCTGCCGGACGCCATTACGGGCATCCACCAGAATGACGGCCAGGTTCGCGGTGGAAGCGCCGGTAGCCATGTTGCGCGTATACTGTTCGTGGCCGGGAGTATCGGCGATGATGAACTTGCGTTTCGGGGTGGCGAAATACCGGTAGGCGACATCGATGGTGATGCCCTGCTCGCGTTCGGCGCGCAGGCCGTCGGTGAGAAGCGCGAGATCGAATGCGCCGGAGGAGCGGTTGACGGGGGAGGCGTAGACGGAAGCCAGCTGGTCTTCATAAACGCCGTTGGAATCGTAGAGGAGCCGGCCGATGAGTGTGCTCTTTCCGTCGTCCACGCTGCCGGCGGTGGAGAGACGGAGGAGGTCGGTCTCCTCGTTCTGTTTCAGGAATGCCTCCACATTGGCGGCGGCCCGATCGAACGGCTCCGGCTGCAAACCCGTGGCCAGCATTAGAAATACCCTTCCCGCTTCTTGACTTCCATGGAACCCTCCTGGTCGTGGTCAATGACGCGATTCTCCCGTTCGGAACGGCGGAAGAGCATCATCTCCTGAACGATTTTGGGCACCGTGTCGGCATCGGATCGAATCGCACCGGTGCAATAGGTGCACCCCAGGGAGCGCATGCGGCAACGGACCATCTCCGGCTTTTCTCCGGGAAGGAGGGGCGGGTTGTGCTCGAGCGGGAGCAGCGAATCGCCGCGGACGAGCATGGGCCGCTCCTTGGCGAAGTACAAAGGCACGACCGGGATATCCTCGAGATGGATGTACTGCCAGACGTCGAGCTCCGTCCAGTTGGAAAGCGGGAAGACGCGGATGCTCTCGCCTTTATTGATGCGGCCGTTGTAGAGATTCCATAATTCCGGGCGCTGATTCTTGGGATCCCATTGGCCGAACTGGTCGCGGAAGGAGAAGATGCGCTCCTTCGAGCGGGATTTCTCTTCGTCGCGGCGGGCGCCGCCGAAAGCGACATCAAAACCGCCTTCCGCGAGGGCATCCAGCAAGGCGCGAGTCTTCAGCAGGCCGCAGCACTTCTGCGTGCCCAGCGCGAAGGGAGACGCACCCTCCGCGATCGCCTTGCGGTTGGTGTGGACAATCAGGCGGGCTCCGATCCGGCTCGTGAAATTGTCCCGGAAGTCGATCATTTCGTGGAATTTATAGGTCGTGTCGATGTGCAGTAGAGGGAACGGGATCTTGCCGGGATGAAAGGCTTTTTGGGCAAGCCGAACCATCACCGAGGAATCTTTTCCGATGGAGTAGAGCATCACCGGACGGGCGAACTCCGCCACCACCTCGCGGAGGATATGGATGCTCTCGGCTTCCAGGACGCGGAGGTGGCTGAGCGTCAGTCGCGTCATGGAGCACGATTTTAGCAATTGAGAGTCCTTCCTGACAATAGCTTTGTACTTTTGGCTCTGAGCAGGAATCTGTAAGCTGCGCGTTTCGTCCGGTCCTGTACCAGCCCTCCGACGAAGTAGGCGGGAATGGTCATCGAAACGGCCAACGCGCAGACGACCAGGAGTTTCACTCCCATGGATCGCGAGCCGATCGGGAACGGCCCGTCAAGGCCGGGAATCGAAGGTCCGCTCATACCGATTCTCCTTCTTCGAGTGATTCACACTGCATAGTACTTTATACTGAAGAGTATGTGATTGTCAAGAAGGGTCGATGAATGGAAGGAAGCTCAGAACGGCACTGTAACCGAGATGGTACAGCCCTGCCCCGCAGCCGTGGAGATCGACAGACTCCCGCCGATCATGCGAGCCCGCTCCACCATGCCGGCCAGTCCCGACCCGACCGACGGATCCGACCGCCTGGCATCGACGTCGAAGCCTTTCCCGTTATCGCTGACGCGAATCTCGATTCGTCTCCCATTGCGCGCGATCCGTAAGCGCGCCTCGGAAGCCTCGGAGTGCTTCAAAATGTTGTTGACGCATTCCTGCACGATTCGATAAAGACCGATCTCGCACTCCTTGTCGAAAACGCCGTCCACCGGGTCGCACTCCATGGTGAAATGCACCGGCGACGAGGGCGCGATCCGCGTCACGATAGAGCGAAATGCCTGCGTCAGGCCGAGCTCGTCGAGTTGGTGCGGGCGGAGGTCGCGTGCGATCGCCCGCACCTCTTCGATCGATTGCGAAGCAATCTCGGCGATCTCCCGCAATCGCTCGCTGGTGTTGGAGTCCGGCGCCAGCAACGCCCAATTCTTGATTACTTGCAGGTTCTGCCCCAGCCCATCGTGCAATTCCGCCGCGATTCGTTTGCGCTCCTTCTCTTGCGACGCCACCAGTTGCCGGGCAAACGACTCCTGCGCGATGCGCGCCGCTTCCAGTCTCCGGATGCGCAAACGGTACAGCCACGCGGCGGTTAGCATGAGAGAACCGGCGGTAATCAGGGTGAACCACCACGTCTGCCAGACCGGGGGCTCCACCACGATCGCCAATGCCGCGCCCGCCAGGTTCCAGACGCCGTCCGAGTTCGCGGCAACCACGCGGAACCGGTAATTCCCGGGCCTCACGTGGCTATAATACGCAACGCGTCTCGATCCGGCATCCACCCAACCGGAGTCCCAGGTTTCGAGTTGATAGCGAAAGCGCACATGCTCGGGTTGCACGAAGCTGACCGCCGTATAGTGAATCTCGATGTCGCTTTTGCCTGGCCTCACCGTCAGTCCACCACCGGCGGCAACCGGCTCATGATCGATCAGGCATGCCTCCACTTTCACCGGAGGGGGCTGCCGATTCTCCGGCACGCGCGTCGGGTCCACCACCGCCGCGCCGCCCTGCGTGGGAAACCAGAGCCGTCCATCGTGCGCGCGCACGCCCGCGGGCTGTGTTCCCCCGTTGCACTCCATGTGGCGCATCCCCTCCCGCGTGCCGTAGATCACCGAAGTCACCGCCGCCTTCCTTCCCGCGGCGACTTCTTCCAGATCGCGTTGGTTGACGCGAAAGATGCCGGCGTTGGAGCTCATCCAGAACCGGCCCCAGTCATCCTCCAGAATTCGAAAAACGCCGTTGCTCGCCAAGCCCTGGCGCATGGTGAACAAGCTGGTGTTTCCATGCGCGATGCGAACCAGTCCGCGATCGTAGGTGCCCACCCACAGCACGCCGCTCGAATCGGCGCTAATAGTCCGAACTTGCGTCCGAGGCACGCCCGGCACCACGGTGATCTTGCCTCCGCGCAACTGGTTGAGGCCTTGGAGCGTGCCGATCCACAAGGTTCCCTCGCGATCCCAGTAAAGCGAGCGGATCTCGTTGTCGGCCAGCCCGTCGGCCACGGTGAAGACCCGCCGGACGCGGGCGCCATCGTAATCCACCAGTCCCTTCGAGGTGCCCACCCACAGGTCGCCATCCCGATCCTGATCGATGGCGTAGGGGGTCAGACTCTCGAACCCGGGCGCCTCCTGGAACCGGCGCGCCCCGTTCGCGAGCCGCCAGAGCCCGTTGGGAAGCACCCCTGCCCACACGCCGCCGCCGCGGTCCTCATACAGCGTGGTGAGCGATCCGTTAACCAGTGCGGGAGGCAGTTCGAGCGGCACGGCTCGCCCGTCCGACATCAGCGTGAGTCCGTTCCACTGGCCGATCCACACGCGATGCTGCCGATCTTCGAGGATGGGGTACACTTTCGCCGATCGCAGGCCATCGGCTTTCGAGTACGTATGAATAAAGGGAGTTCGCAATCGCATCAGCACCGAAGATCCGATCCAGAACCCTCCTTCGCTGTCGCGTCCGAATCCGTGGACCATCTCCTGGGTGACGCCCGGCGGAGGCGGGTAGAGGACGATGCGGTCGCCCTCGAGCCGCGCCAGGTCCCCTTCCACGGTTCCCATCCAGACCGTGCCGTTCGGGTCCTCGCCAAAGACCCGCACGCGCGAATCAATCCGGTACGATCTCCAGACGCCGGCGTGCCATCGCCAGACGCGATGCTGGTCCGGCCGGACAAAACACCACAGGTCGTGCCGGCTGTCTTCGAATACCGCCCCCAGCTCGCCCGAGGGCAGTTCGCTCATGGAAATATCTTCCATCGAGTGCCCGTCCATCACTCGATGCAGGCCGTTCGCGTCCCGGTGCCACACCACTCCGGGCGTGACCGGAAACCCGAAGTCGGCGAACCTGGCGGCAGCATCGTATGGCGTCACCTCCCCATCGCGAATCCGCGCCAGCCCCTGCGTGGTATCTACCAGTACCGAGCCATCGTCGAGGTCCCGCACGTGCCGAACGTTGTTCCCGGGCAGGCCGTCCGCCGTGGTGTAGGTCCGAAACTTACCGTCGCGCAAAGAGGTCAGCCCCGCCAGTTCGGTGACAATCCACAGCGTGCCTGCCCGGTCCTCGAACAGCAGAACCAGGCGGTTCGACCTCATGCCGGGGGAATTGACGGTATTGAATACGGTGAAATTGACGCCGTCGAAACGAACCAGGCCGTCGAACGTGGTGAGCCACAGGTAGCCGTCGCGCGCCTGGAGAATGGAAGTCACCGTGTTCTGCGGCAGCCCGTTCTCCACCGTCCAAATGTCGAACTGTGGGGCGTTTTCAGCACCGGCCAGCGCAAAAGCGGCCGCCAGCAGGAGCGCCACCTTCCCCAGGATTCGAACCATGACGCTCCATTATGTAACACCCGCACCGGCTACGAAGCGCGGCGGTGAAAGTCGTGTGTAATCACACAGGCCGGCTTCAATAGATTTCGCTTTTGTGCGCCACCGCGAATTTCAGCAGCGCATGGCTTCCCCGCACGCCCAGTTTTGAAGCGATGTTGGTGCGATGATTGTCCACCGTTCGCGGGTCGATGTGGAGTTCCTCCGCGATTTCCTTGCTGGTCTTGTAGAGCGCGATCATGCGGAGCACCCGCACCTCCGACGGAGTCAGGCGGCTGGTGATGGAAGGGGCCGATTCCCGCTGGCTGCGGCGGTTGATCAAGTAGTGCGACAACTCCCCCGTGACATATGGTTTGCCGGCGGCAACCGCCGCCAGGCAGCCGAGGATTTCGGTAATGGCGCTGTCCTTCAGCACGTACCCTCTGACGCCGGCATCCAGCGCGGCGTTGAACATCTCCTCGTCCTTGTACATGGTCAGGAAAACGGCGATACTGGGCAAGCCTCGATCCCGCATGGCCCGCGCTACTTCGAGCCCGCTGACCTTCGGCATGTGCCCATCCAGGATCGCGATTGCCGGCGACAACGCCTCAATCCGCCGCAGCGCATCTTCGCCGTTGTCGGCCTCCGCCACTACGCGGTAGCCGGCTTCGGCGTCGATGAGCTGCCGCAGACCCTTGCGAAATATGGGGTGGTCGTCGGCGATCAGAATGGTCAATGGAGTCGGCACGAACTCTTAAAGGCTACGCCACCCGGGCGGTTGGCCGCAAATGGGGCGGCGGGCGTGTGAACCTACACAGAAAAAATCTAGAAGTCTACTTATTTACCGGGGCCGCCCGCCCGGCTGAAAATGTTGCTCTGGAGGGTTTATGGCACGCAGGCAGCTTTTCCGAAATTTCCTTTTTCTGGTGGCAGCGGGCGCCTTGTGCGGGGTACCATGCCGCGCCGACACCATTACCGTGAACGGCGTGTGCGAGTTGGGCAACTGCGCCATGCCGGGCGTTCTCTCGGATCCCGGCAGCACCACGCTGAGTCTCAATACCACTTTCACTTTGGCGAATACCGATGAATATCAGGTGGTCTTGGATGCGACGCCAACCATAAACGCAGGGCTGGTGACCCTGGGAATTCAGGATTGGTCCGTCACCTATCTCGGCAACGGGACCAACACGGCGTCGGCGGCGGACCAGATCGTCGTGGATGTCGCCCAGGACTTCCAAACGGCGATCTTCAGCACGACGGTCGAATTCGCGTTCTCAGGCTTCTTCCTCGGCCCGATCGCCGACGGCAGCACGATCGAGAGCGATGCGCTGATAAACGGTGTGGTCATGGCTTCCGCGGGACCGGCCACTTCCCCCGATCCGTTTACTCTGACTTCGACCCAATCCCCATACACCACCACCGACAACACCAATCTGGAGCGGACCTTCACGTTCGATTTCGCGTCCGGCTCGGGCGTCGGAGCTGAGATCTCGAGAAGCGACGTCAGCAGCGTTCCGGAACCCGGCTCCGCGTTGCTCCTGCTGACGGGTGTCGCGGCCCTCGCGTTCTCGAAGTTCCCCCGGCGCGGCGGGCGGAATCGATAGAGCCGCAGTCGCGGCTCGGTGCGTGGCCGTGAACACGGAAACGCCATTCCGAGCCGCGACCCCAGAAGTCTCTGCTAATCGTGCGTCTGCCGTCGCGCTCTTGCTGCCGCGAAATCCGCTGCAACAGCTTATCCACGCGGCGAAATATCAGCGGCTACTGATGCCTTTTGGGCGCGGAACAGCCATTCTGCGGTTGCCTCTTCAGTCCCCCGACAGACCAGCTCAGTCTGGCCCGGTGGCCCGCTTGGACCGGACTTCTTGTCTACGACTCGCCCAATATCTCCAGGTACCGCGCCATCGATTCGATCCCGCGGTAGAAATTCGGCAGGTGGAATTTCTCGTTGGGAGCGTGCAGGTTGTCGTCCGGCAGGCCGAATCCCATCATCACGCTGGGAACGCCGAGATAGCGGTCGAAAACGCCCACGATGGGGATCGATCCGCCGGAGCGAATATACACCGTCTCCTTCTGAAACACCTGCTTCATGGCCTCCGCCGACGCGTGGATGAAGGGATTGTCGGGATTGGTCAGCGAAGGCTCGCCCGAGTGCAGCACCTTCACTTCCACCGTCACTCCTTTGGGGCTCACCGCGGCGACCGCCGCCTTGAACTGCGCGATCGATTCGTCCACCCGCTGGTCGGCCACCAGCCGCGTGCTGACCTTGGCAACCGCGCGCGCCGGAATCACCGTCTTCGCGCCCTCGCCCGTGAATCCGCCGCGGATGCCGTGGACTTCGAGCGTGGGACGCGCCCACACGCGCTCGAAAAGCGGAACCCCGGGTTCGCCCACCAGTTCCTTGGCGCCCATTTCCTTCTCCGTGTATTCCTTCACGTCGAAGGGCAGGCGCGCCCAGGCTTCGCGCTCTTTGTCGCTCGGGGGCACCACGCGGTCGTAGAAGCCGGGAATCTTGATGTGGCCGTCGCGATCTTTGAGCGCGGTGATGATTTCGCTGATGGCCAAAATGGGATTGGGCGCGGCGCCCCCGTAGATGCCGGAATGCAGATCGTGATCGGCGCCCTGCACGGAGAGTTCGTAGTACACCATTCCGCGCAGACCTACGCAGATGGTCGGCAGCTCGGGCGCGAACATTTCGGTATCGCAGACAATCGCCGCGTCGGCCTTCAGGCGCGGAGGCCGCGACTTGACATATGCCTCGATGTGCTCGCCGCCGGTCTCCTCCTCGCCTTCGAGCAGGAACTTCACGTTCACGGGCAGTTTGCCTTTGGTCTTCAGCAGGCCCTCGACCGCTTTGATCTGAATGTAGACCTGCCCCTTATCGTCGGCCGAGCCGCGCGCGTAAATGTTATCGTTGCGCACCTCCGGCTCGAACGGCGGCGATTTCCATTCGTCCAGCGGATCGGGCGGCTGGACGTCGTAATGGCCATAAAACAACACGGTCGGTTTGCCCGGCGCGTCCAGCCACTCGGCATAGACCAGCGGATTCCCCTGGCCTTCGATCAGTTCGACGGACTTCATGCCCGCGCCACGGAGTTCATTGGCGGCAAACTCGGCGGCGCGCCGGATATCGGGCTTATGCTCCGAGAGCGTGCTGATGCTGGGAATGCGGAGGAAGGCTTTCAGGCCTTCCAGGAAGTCGGTGTGATGCTGCTGGTAGTAAGTCATGAAAGCTCCTTTTATTTGGCTTTGCCGGGTGCGCCCAGCGTTTCCCCGACGCTGTTGCCGATGTGCGCGCCGGCGGGAATAAACGATTCGTCGTGCTTCCACTCGAGACCCGAACCGGTCTGTTTCACGATTCCCAGCTCGGCCAGGCCGCAGAGCGAATCGCCCAGCGGGAAGATGCGCGCGACGAAGAAACTCGTGGGCACGGGGATCGCCTTCCAGGTCCGGCCGCCATCCTCGCTCACCAGAACGTGATCGTCCGCGGCTACCCAGAGGCGTTTGGCGCGGTCGATGGCCAGCGACGTCAGCCACGATTGCGTGGGACTCTTCTGCGCTTTCCAGGTGAGTCCGCCATCGGTCGAGTGCAGCAGTTGTCCCGAGAATCCGGCTGCCCATCCGTCATTGGCGTCGAAGAAGCGAACCGTGGCGAGCGACCATTGGGCCGCGTCCGTCTTGACCGTCTGCCAGGTGGCGCCGCCGTCCGTGGTGCGCAGAATCGTTCCCGACCAGCCGACCGCCCAACCGCGGTCGCCGTCCAGGAAAAAGATGGATTCGAGCGCCATGGTGGTGCCGCTCGTCTGTTTCGTCCAGGTGCGGCCGCTGTCGGCCGAATGGAGCAGAGTGCCGTCAAAGCCACTGGTCCACGCCTGGTTGCCGGAGGTGTAAACGGAAAGTAAATGCTCCTTGGCGCCGCTGGTCCGCGGCTGCCACGTCTTGGCGCCGTCCTCGGTGGCCAGCAGCGTGCCGGCATCGCCCACCGCGAGCCCGCGAACAGCGTCGAAGAACGCGATGGCGTGCAGGGTTACCTGGGCGCCGGTATCATGCGCCGTCCAGGTGGCCCCGGTATTGGTGGTGCTGTAGACCAAGCCCTGCTCGCAGAGCAGGTACGCGGTGGATGCTGTGGGCGAAGCGGCGTCGCGCAGGTAGCAGTGCTGGGTGTCGGAAGCCGCGGCCAGAAACGGCAGCGCAAAAGCTGCGCAGAATCGGACAGCGGCGCGGGTGATGCTGCGGTTCATGATCATTCGGTGATGAGCGACATCTGCCGCGGATCGGCGGCGGCGCGTGTGACTTCCGGCGGACGGCGGGCATCGTCGTAATGGGGGTCGAAGCGCCGGATCAACTGGTTGAGCTTGAGAGAAGCCTCCCAAATATCGCACAGCAGGGTGCATCGCGCGCACGCCCCGCGAACACCGCCGCGGCCATCGACGGCGGGGTTGTACCCCTTGTGCTTGGCGCAACGGCCCTCGAATTTCCTCGATCGGACTTTCAAACGCGCTCCCGCCGCGCAATGCCGGCGATTCGGAACCCCTATTGTATCCCGTGGCCGGTACTATGGGCGCGGTATTATCCGAGCGCCGGTGGCGCGGTACAATCCAGGTGAATGCCGTCGATCGCGCGCATCAAATGGGCGAAATTCCGCGTGTCGACGGTGTCCGTAGTCGCAGTCCTCATTCTGGCGACGCTGCTCTACCTGATGTTTGGCGCCGTGATCCTCTCGCCCAAGACGGTGATTTACCTTTACATCCCGGATGCCAGCGGGCTCAGCAGCGAATCGCCGGTGCGCGTGGACGGCATCGACGTGGGCCGGGTGTCATCCGTGGAACTTTCGGGGTCCAAAGATCCCAACCGCGCCGTGAAGGTGGAGTTGCAATTCTATCGCGACCGGCTGCGCGGCGTACCGGCCGACTCCGTGGCGCAAATCAGTTCGGATTCCCTGGTGGGCGACAAGTTCGTCGATATCAATGGCGGGCTGAGTCCGCAATCGATTCCTTATGGCGGCGAAATGATTTATAAGTACCAGCCGGAGCTGGTGCGGAGCCTCGATCTCACGCAGTTCACGCAGCAACTTCGGCTGGTGGACGAGACGCTGACCGATATCGAACTGGGGCGGAGCCAGTTCGGCAAATTCTACCAGGGAACGGAGTTTTATAACGATCTGCTGCGCCGCCTGACACAGTTGCAGAAAGCCATTGGGGCGGCGGTAAGCACGACGGGCACGTTGGGCAGCCTGCTCAGCACCGACAAGCCATACCAGCAGGTGAGCGACCTGCTGGAGGGGATCGATCACACCGTCGCGCAGATCCAGGCGGGCCAGGGAACCGCGGGCCAGTTACTGCGCTCGAGCGCGCAGTACGATGACTTTTTGCGGCAATCGCAGGAATTCCATCGTGCCATTGAGAATCTCGGGAAGACCGCTCTATTCCAGTCGACGGACTTGTACGACAATCTGACCGCGACGCTGGGCGCGCTGATTCAGAAGGTGGACGAGTTCAATCAGAATCCGCTGATGAGGAACGAGTCGCTGTACGAGAACTTGAACGGCTCGATGAAAGAGCTGCGGGACAATCTGAGAGATTTTCACTCCAATCCGCGGAAATTTCTGCGGATCAAAGTATTTTGAGGCCTATTTCACCAGCACCACCGGCGCTTCCTCCGCCGATGACAGCTTGTCAAGAAACTTCTTCAGGTCCGGATAGCGCGCCGGCGGGACAGTCTGCGCCGGGATTTCCAGGGTGCGCTGAAAGACCAGCGTCCCGTCCTGCGCGGTCCACGCCGCTTCGAAGCTGCCGAATTCGGAACGCATGCGGATGGAGTCGGGCAATTCATCCACTTTGAAATCCTTCGGCAGTTCGATCCGCACCGTTTCGTGGATCGAATCAGTATCCATCACGATCGGATATTTGCGGGTCTTCTCCGTGAATCGATAATTGCTATGCCGCAGGAGGCACGCTTTGAACAGGATCATCCCGGGCTGTGGATGCTGCACGAAGCGGTCGGAAGTGAATTTTCCCTCCAGCACCAGTTGGCCCACCGGCTCGTGCACTTCGATGCCGCTCGAAACCGCGCCGGCCAGGCTCTGCCCGATCCAGTGCTCGATGCGCTTGACGAATACTTCGCGCGGCTCGCCGCGATATTCAGCCGCGGCCCCGGACAGCCTGCCGCCGGAGTAGGTCTCGGTGAATTTTCCGGAAATCGACCCCGTGCTGGTGAGGACCGCGTCTACCCGGCGCTCGTGTTCCGCGGGGGCCGCGGGACTTGCCGGGACGCGCACCAGTCCGCCATCGCCGCCGGCCACCAGGAGCGCGAGGCTGCCCTGTTCATGATCGGGCAGGTAGCCCGGTGCGACGTAAGGGTCGGTGGGATCGAAGAACAACAGACGGCCGAGCTTGGGATGATCGAGCGCGGCGGGGGATTCCGTGCCGGCGCCGACGCGGATAGCGGAAATGGCGTGGTTGAACGAACCGAGCGAGGGCCAGTCTTCGCGCACGTGCGTGCGGTCGCCGGAGTAGATAGCGACGGGATACGCGGTCAGCCCGACGGCTTTCAGCATGGCGCGCGTGAGGTTAGCTTTATCTTTGCAATCGCCGTAGAGTTTCTGGAAGGATTCCGCGGCGGCATGAGGCCGGTAACCGCCGCCCTTGGCGATGTTGAGTTGGATCGAAGCGTAATTCAGTTGCTGCGTGAATCGCCCGATGGCGCGAACCTTGTCGAGATCGGTGGACGCGCCTTCCACCAACGCGTGGGCCTTGGCGGCGATGGCATCGTTGGGTTCGGCCGTGGCCTCGTTGAATTCCGTCAGGACCTGCGAAAGTCCCGCCCAGGTGACGGGAGTCTGCTGGCCGCCCGGCGGCAGCAGGTGGACGCCGACCCAGGGCGCGAGCGTGACGAAGCTGGGCGAATCCGGTTCATCCTCCATCGCCGGCAGATTCTCCATTTGCCAGGTATAGGCGCCGCCCGATGGCGGTGGCTCCGCCGGCGCGCCGTTGAACGACGCCGATTTGATCTCCCATCCGGCGGGCAGCGACACCACCAGGCGCGCCAAGCGGACGGGCAAGGCGTCCTGAAAATGGAAGGCGACTTCCTTGGAAAACGATTCGTACTCGATGGTCGATTCGTACGCGAAAATCGAGCCGACTTCGGCATCGCGGCTGCCCGAGACGAGGCGCTTGCGGCACTCGTCATAAACGTCGTTGTCCGCGCAGGCGATGTCCAGGATCTCGTCCTTGGCATACTTCTTGACCTTGCCGGTGGGCGCGATCATCCACGCGCGGAAATCGCGCACCTTGCCGCTGCGCTTGTCGTAGCTGTCGTAGAAGACGATCTCGCGGCCCTGGCGTGTGAGCACCTTCGTGGCGGTGCGGGTGACCGTTACCAGGCGCCCATTCTCGGCGCTGTGGTGCTCCTCATTGAAAAGCACGACGGTGTTCACCTTGGCGGGATATTCCGCCAGCGTAACGCCGGTCAGATCCTTAAGCCAGGGCGGCGTATCGTCGGCGGCGCGCGCGGCAATGGCAGCCAGCACGAACGCCATCATGAACCGGAAATCAATGCGCATCGGCGGCCGCTTTCAGCGTGAGAGTGAAGTTGTCCTGCTGCTGGACGGAATCGAAGACCTGCTTGAGAGCCGGGTAGGCGGCGACCGGCTGGAGGAGGTTCAGGTTCCGGCCCCAATCGAAGTTTCGGTGGTAAACGATCTTCCGGCCGTCGCGCGTCTTCCCAACCGCGACTTTGTATTCGCCCATGTTCGGAATGCTGTTGCCGCCGGGAGCGATCGGCTGGTCGAGTTCCCACCCTTCCGGCAGCTCGATGGACACCTCGTCGTCTTCCGACCATGGGTAAGCGAAATATACGCTCCATCGGCGCTTGCTTTCGGTGAAACGCGCGGGCAGATTCTTTTCGAAGAACGCGGGTTGGAACAGCAGGCGCTTGCCGGTGCGCATGCCGTATCCGGGAACCGTCACGTTGTATTTGACCACGACGGGTTTCATCGGGTCCGTCGCCTGTTCCACCGAGAACGAGGAGATTTCAGCGGTGCCGAGCCGCTCTTGCAGGCTTTTCTTCCACTCTTCTTCCTGCTGGGCGGCCGTCTTATCCTCGAGATCGAGTTTCTGCTCGCGGCCGATATGGCCCGTGTAGGTGAGCTGTACCGACCCTTCGAGCGTGCCATCGTCCAGCAGTTTGAAATTCGCGCGCCGCTGCCGCGCCGTTCGCGGCGGCTCCAGATGTTGGGTGTGCGTCCAGATGCCTTCTTTCGGATCGGAGACCAGCGCCGCCTGTCCCTCCTCCTGCCAGCGCAGCATGCCGTTCTCCAGGTAGCGCGTGGCGGGGTCGAAAAACAGCCACTTGTCATCGACTTTTACGGCCACGTCGCGGCCGGAAATGAAATACAAGGTGGTCATGCTCTTGTCGAAGAACATGTCGCCGCGGTCGGGAATGAGCGCGATGCGCGCATCGAAGCCGGCGGCGTTGGCCAGCGCCGCGAACAGAAAATCAATGTCCATGCCGCGGCCGGCCTTCTGTTTCAGAGTGTCGCCGGGCGAGTGGTTCTCTTTCACCGCCGCTTTCTGCGCCGCGGTCCGCTGCGACGAGGACGCGCTGATGTTTTCGATCTTGGTACGGCAGAACAAATCGAGAGCGTAGAGCTTGTCCTCCGGCTTGTCGATGCCGGCGACCAGTTCCGCGGCGGTGCGTTTCACCGCGCTATCCGGCGAGATGTACGGCTTGTAACTCTGGTAATCCTCGCGGCCAATGCGCTTCCAAAACGTGTCCGGATCGTCTTTGCTGAAAGGCTGGTAGTAAATCAACTGCCAGGCGCGCAACTGATCGATGGGCGGCATGTCGGGCTCTTCGTGGAATGCGGGCATGTTCGTGGCCGTGCTGGAATAGTAGCCGTCGCGCTCTTTGACGAATGGCGGTTGTTTGAATCCGAATGCCATGCCCTGCATCCCGTAGGGACCGCGAAACGGCTTGATGTGATAAGTCACTTGCCAGATCGGCAGGTCGCGCTGGAAGTAGAGGCGCATGTACTCCGCCGCTTCATTGTCGCGATGCTCCTGGTACCGGTACTCGATGATGTCGCCCACTTCCACGTTAGGCAGAGTAAACGCCTTGCCCTTGACTTTGGCGCCGCGCGTCTTGGCCAGATCGCGATCGAAGATGCCATCCTTCTTCAACTCCACGATGCCGCCGTCGGGCTTGAGGGTGCGCCCGGCGATGTCGGTGATGCGATGGCCGGGAAACTCCTCGATTTCCACCGTGGCGTACTTCTCTCTTCCCAGGTTGGTGAAGATCTTGATGCGAACGTAATGATTCAGTGTAAGTCCGCCTCTGTCTGAGTCATCGATTCTGATGTCCCAGAATATCGCTTCGGCGTCCGCGCCGGGTTCCACCTTGGCTGTCGATTGCGCCCGTTCCGAGGGATCGACGGGGCGCCAGTTGTCCGCGGCGGCCCGCGTGCTGCCGATGAAGAGTACGCAAAGCGAAGTTAGAAGATATCTCATGGGTCCTCAGCATGCGAGCCCACAGAATACTCCAGCGCGCGTTAAAAAGATAGGGAGATCTGATTTCCATTACCGGCCGAAGTTCCATTTGGCCACCGGTTTGCCCGGTACGATCCCTGGAGATTTCTTTGTCGTACACTTCTTGTATGGCGGCCCGCGGACAGCATAAACTCCTGGCTGCCGGCGCGCGCGCGCCGGACTTTCGGATGCCCCTTCTG
>Ga0335078_10009179_pt1 | contig 14669 bp, 13 predicted proteins | sample Lox_Sample_32_FD_206711 | JGI IMG/M metagenome (GOLD analysis project Ga0335078, IMG submission 206711) | Soil microbial communities from Loxahatchee National Wildlife Refuge, Florida, United States - Lox_Sample_3.2 | ecosystem: Environmental > Terrestrial > Soil > Wetlands | place: USA...
GCCGCGCGGCGAGAGCGCTTCCCAGGCCGCCCGCAGCTCGAACCGCGCCCGGGACGCCACCGGCCCGTTGTCGTAGAAGAAGAGGTCGACCCCGTTCGAGCCCGAGAGGATCTCCCGGAGCCGATCTTCGCTGTTGCCGAGGGCGAGCGTCCATCGGGTCCGCAGGGAAGGCGGGACGAATTGGCCGACGGAGACATCCCGGACGGCGGACGCGCGCCCCGCCGTGGGCCCGGGCCCGAGCGACGTGAGCTCTCCCGTCCCGTTCGCCTCCAGGGCCGCGAGCAGCCAGAAGGTGGAGTAGCCCGGCCGGACCCCCGTTTCGACCACCCGCTCGGGCCGCGACGCGCGCACGATCAGGTAGAGGAGCGCTCCCTGGGGGAGCTCCCGGGTGAACGCCACGCCGGCCCCGCGGTCGAGCAGGGTGTCGGGAAGGTCGCTCTCCCGGAGCTCCCGACGGAAGCGATAGAGGTCCGCGAGCGAAGCGCCGGTCAGGCGGCAGATGCGGTCGAGCGATGCCTGCCGGAACAGCAGCATCCGTTGGCGGATCCCTTTGCGGGCGGCCAGGGAAAGGACGGCGGGTCGGGAGCGGTTGCGGTCGACGTACGGGACGGACTCGCCCGATTGAGCGCCGAGGCCCGCCGATAGCCCCGGCCCCTTCTGGGCACCGGAAAAAAACGACACAGACCGGAATGGCGCGCAAGGTACAAAGACACTTCGCCTTCGTCGCGCGCGGAAGCCGACGCGCGGGGAAGCCGGCACCTCCCGGTTTCCTTCGCGCCAGAGAACGATTTAATATTCGCGACACCTCGATGGAAGTGAGGAAGCTCGATGAGCGTACAGGAAGTGGGTGACGTCAATTTCGACCGTTTCGCGCAGGACAACGCGGCCGCCGTCGTCGACGTGTGGGCGCCGTGGTGTGGTCCCTGCCGAATGGTTTCTCCCATCGTGGACCGGCTGAGCGAGAAGTACCACGGGAAGGTCGCGTTCGCGAAGATGAACTCCGACGATAACGGAGAGAAGGCGGGCGCGCTCGGCATCATGAGCATACCGACGCTCCTCTTTTACAAGCAGGGAAAGCTCGTCGACCGGATCGTGGGGGCCTACCCCGAAGAGGTCATCGACGAGCACATCCGGCGTCTCCTCTGACTCCGCCGCCCGGGGAACGGGTCGCCGTCCCCGGGACGCTTCGGCGAGGGACGAGTGCCCGTCGGCAAGGCGTTTAGGCGTCGGCCGATAGGGAGGCCGGTATGAGCACTCCCTCCGCCGACCTCCAGCTGGCGCGCTATTCGTTCCAGCGGAAGCTGGACGAGATCGCGGCGTGCCGGGGACGCGCGACCGAGCTCATCAGCCTCTACGTATTGCCGGGGAAGCAGATCTCCGACGTGATGGCGTACCTGCGGAATGAGTACGCCCAGAGCTCGAACATCAAGAGCCGCACGACCCGCAAGAACGTGATGTGGGCGATCGACTCGCTCATGGGCCGCGTCCGAGCGTTCAAAGAACCACCCGCGAACGGCGTCGCCTTCTTCGTCGGGAACAAGGCGATCGGTGCCGACAAATCCGAGCCGGTCACCTTCATTGTCGAGCCGCCGGAGCCGCTCAATACGTACCTCTACCGGTGCGACTCGAATTTCTTCCTCGACCCGCTCCTCGCGATGGTCCACGAGCCGGACGTCTGGGGACTGATCGTGATGGACCGTGCCGAGGTCACGCTGGGCCTGCTTCGGGGAAAGCGGGTCGAGCCGCTGCGCAATCGCCAATCGCTGGTCCCGAGCAAGCACGGACGCGGCGGCCAGTCCCAGCACCGCTTCGAGCGGATGATCGAACACGCGGCGCACGAGTTCTTCGTGAAGATCGCCGAGATGTCGAGCGAGCTCTTCCTTCCCCGCAAGGACCTCCTCAAGGGAATCCTCCTCGGAGGGCCCGGCGCCACGAAGGAGTATTTCTTCAAAGAAGGGTACCTCCAGTACGAGCTCCAGCAGAAGGTCGTCCAGCCGCTCTTCGACACGGGTTACACGGACGAGTATGGCCTCCGCGAGCTCGTAGAAAAGGCGACCCAGACGCTGCACGGCCTCGAGCTTACGGAAGAGAAGCGCCTGATCCAGCGGCTCCTCAACGAGATCCGCAAGGCGGAGGCGGGGCTCGCGGCATACGGGGAGGTCGACGTGAACCGGGCGCTCGACCTGGGCGCCGTGGATATCCTGCTCGTTTCCGAAGGGCTGCGCCAACGGCGGGTCCACTTTCGATGCACCGCGTGCGGCCACGAGTTCGACCGCTCGCTGCACGACGAGGAGATCGACCCGGTCCTCGACGCGCCCTGTCCGAAGTGCGGGCAGCGCACCGTGAGCGAGGTGTCGAGCGAGGATTACGTCGAAGGGCTTTTCCGGCGGGCGGCCGAGACGAGCGCGACCGCCCGTCTGATTTCGACCGAGAGCGAGGAAGGGGAGCTGCTCGCGAAGGCGTTTCGGGGCGTCGCCGCGATCCTGCGCTACCCGATCGCAACGCGGGCGGCTCCGCCGCCCCGCTCCCCGACCACGAGCTGAACGCCCGCCCGGACGGCCGCCCTCACCAGAGGTGGTTGAGGGGGTCGTCCTCCGGCGGAGGAGGAGTCCCGGGCGGCGCGCGGGTGCCCGACGGCGCCGCGGGGTTGGTCGACCCGGGCGGGTAGAGGACCGCGTTGGGATAGGCGGGGGGCGGAACCGACCGCCGCCGGCTCACCACCGCGAGGGCGAGGAGCGCACCGACCGTGGCGACCGCACCGGCCACGACGATGACGCCGAGCCAGGCTCGGGGCAGCGGACCCGCCGCGACGGTCGGACAACCGTTACCGGTCGTGAGGCAGCCGGAGGAAGAGGAGGACTGGGCGGTGGTCTCCGGTTCGCCCTGTAGGGTCGTCGAGGAAACCGGGTTGCTCGTGGCGACGGCCGTGGCAATCCCCGAGGAGGAAGGCGGGGAGACCTCCGCGGCGTTCGCCGAATCCGAGGTGAAGCGCCAGCTCGAGGCCGCCAGGGCGAGATGGTCGTCCGCGGTGGCCTTCACGTCGAGGGTGGACATCGCCGCGGAGGCGGTGCCGTTCTGGTCGTTGTTCCACGGTTGGGTCGAGCTGCCGAACAGGTCGGCCACGCTCGGAACAAAGATGACCCCTTCGCGGACGCTGAACGGCCCGATGATCGTGATCGTGATCGCGGGGTAGGTAACGCCGCCGAATGCGATCGTGCTGCCCGCGGCGTACAGCCCCTCGAGGCTGATCGAGCCGTTGGAACCGAACGAGACCGCGCCCGAGTACGGCCCAAGGATCGTGTTCTTGAGCGGTGTGTGAGCGGCGAAATAGTACGAGCGCTGCGCGGAGCCGCTCTCGTTGTACTGGCTCGTCGACGACCAGGAACTGCCGGGGCTAAGGTTGAGGGGGATGAGGCCGAGCGCCGGGGCGAAGGTCACGGCCGACTCGCCCGAAATGCTCGCGGAGAGGAAGTTGGTGTGGGGACCGAGCTGCCCGGCGTGCGGCAAGAAGACATCCGACGACTCCGTGACGTTCTCGCGGAGGAACGCGGTCGAGTTCAGGATGCCGATCGCGGGGACGGACGAGCTCCCCTCGACCACCGATCCCTGCGTGGTGAAGTTCGAGAAGGCGGTCGTGGACTCCCACGCCCGATACGATTCGTTGACCCATTCGGTCGGTGCCGAGCACGACGGGAGACAGAACTGGACCGAAAAGGCCGCTCCCATGGTACGGAAGACGGTGAGCTCAAAGGTCGACGCGGAAGTGTTGTTCTCAAAAATCGTGACGGTGTACCCGAAGGTCGCGTTCCCCTGGTACGTCCAGCCGTTGTCGCCCATCAACGGTCCGACCGAGACCGTCTTCACCGCGCCGTACGCCCACGATCCGGACGCAACCGCGGTGGCCGGTACGGGGGACGCGACGGCGGCTCCGGGCAGGAGGGCAAATACCATGAGGGATACCATACCTGTCGCTGCGAGGACCGAAAGCCGCTGGGCGGACGCGTGCATGTTGAGTAACCCTCCGGGTGGTTCCTTCGAGAAGAATCATGATGACTTTCCCGTTTAAAGCGACGCTCCGGTGCGGCTCCCTCGATTTGGACGCCGTGCTACAGCGTAGCAACCCCGGGGGGTCGTAGTCCTGCGGGCGCTCACGGACGCCGAGGCGCGGGTCATCGCCGTCCTGCTCGCGGCCCGCCCCGACCGGGAACGCGAGCGGCTCCGGCAGGTGCCGGTTCCTCGGTCGACCTACCACGCGGTCCGCCGGCGCGCCTACGAGGAGGGCTGGCTTCGGGACCGCTACATTCCGCACCCGGTGCCGCTCTCGTTGCCCTGGGTGACCTTCCTGGTCGCCCGGCCGTTCGCGGACCGCGTCGATGAGTTCGGCCGCTCGATCGCCGAAGACCCGGGAAATGTGGTCCTCTGGTCCGGCCCGCAGACGGCGCTCGCGGTAATCTTCCACGCCGACCCGAAACAGGCGAAGCGCCTCCTCGAGCGGATTGCTTCTGGGCGACTCGCGGCACCGCCGTGGTCGGTGACGGTTCGGGTCGACGGACCGACGGTCCCGGTCTACTTCGACTTCGAGGGCCTCTGGTGTCACTTGGCCGCCCTCGAGGGCACCCTCGCCTACCCCCATGGGCTGGGCGGCTCGCTCGGGGGCCCGGAAGAGGACGACGACTCGGCGCCCACCCTCAGCGCGCACCAGCGCTGGGCGGTGGGAGAGCTGCTGCGGCGACCGTTCGTGGCAACCGACCAGGGCCGGGGGGGCCACCTGGTGGGACCGTTCGGGCTCCCGTTCTCCCAGCGGAAGATGCTCGCGAAGGGATGGGTCACCCATCGAACCCTGCTCGACCCCGCCCGAGTTCCGGACCATCGTGGGAAAGCGGTCGACCAGGTCGTGTTCATATCCGGGACGCCGAAGACCGGGGCGCGACCGGAGAGTCTCTTTGCAACCCTGACCCGGGAATGCCGGGTTTTCCCGTTCCTGTTCGTCGTGGGCGCCGAGCGTTGGCTTCTGAGCGCCCTCGGCGGCGCGAACCCGTCCCCGGATGCCGCTCCGGGACCCCGGCGCCCCGTGCTCCCGACGCTTCGTGAGTACCTCGAGGGAATCGAGATCCTGCAAGAGGCCGCCCGAGGCTTCGTCGCTCAGGTCGACCACCGGTACGACCGACTGCTCGCGCCCGAGCCGCCCGTGGCTGCGACGAAGCCCTGATATCCTCGCACCGGGAAACAGCGTCCGAGGGCGCGTAGCCTAGTCTGGATAGGGCACCGGGTTCCTAACCCGGCGGTCGAGGGTTCAAATCCCTCCGCGCCCGCTTGGTCCCGAGGAGCTGCAGCAAGCCGTCCGCCAAGGTTCCTCGCCAGCACGCATAGTCGTGCGCGCCTTCGAACTCGGCGTAAGCGACCCGGTAGCCGCGCGAGACGAGCACGTCGTGCATGTGGCGCACGCCCCCAAGCAGCGAGCCAACCCCTCCCGGGGGCACGATCATCTCGTGCGTGCCGGCATCGAGGTAGAAGCGGACCGAGCGACGAGGAGCGCGAGCGAACCGTTCCATCAAGGTCGGCCCGTCCGCCGCCCCTCCCATGATGGGCGCGAGAAAAGCGCCGGACTGCGCGAGCACCGCCCCGAACCGCTCCGGACATTGGAACGCCGACCACGCGGCGGCCACACCGCCCATGCTCGAGCCCGCGAGAACGGTTCGCTCGGGGTTCGTCTCAAGTCGGTAGCGGCGGCGGAGCCACGGCAGCAACTCTCCGGCCAGGAATTTGGGCAGAGCCGGGTTCTGGCCGAGGTCCCGGTCGCGGGCGCCGGGAGCGTTGTCGAGGAGCACCACCACGGTCGGGTCGATCCGCCCGGCGGCCACGAGGTTCCCGACAATCCGACGCGTGGGGATCGGATCCTGATAGGCGAGCCCATCGAAGACGATCAGCAGGTTGTACGGACCATGGCCGGTTCGAAATCCGGGGGGCAAGTCGACCCAGACCCGCCGGGTGTTGCGGAGGAATCGACTCCGGAACGAGCGCGAATCCTCCCGCCAGCCCGCAGGTTCGTGGAGAGCGCTCCAAGGTTGCGCGGGCGCGCCGGGAAGTGCGGACTCCGACAGGAAAGAGTGAGGGCCCCACCGGACGCGCTGGGGGTTGAGCGGGTCGGGACCGAGCGCTTCGAAAAAGCGGCCCCAGACCGGACCGGGGTCCGTGAGGGCGGGGAACTGCAGCCCGGCGAACCCGTAGGATGCGCGCGTTCGATTCGAGAGGCGGTACGAGCGGTACCAGACTCCGGTCCGGCCGATTGCCCGCAGCGCGGTCCCTTCCGGAGTGTACGGTACGACGCCCGTGTAAACGGATGCCGCAGAGACTCGGTCCTTCGGTCTCCAGACGAAAGTTACGAGGCACTCCGAATTCACCCGGGGAATGGGTTCGATGAGCGGCACCCCGTCCCGGACCAGCTCGCCCCACGCGCGGTCCACCGCGGAAGGGCTCTTTCGAGCGGAGTCGCGCACAAATCGCGCGAGGCGCGGGCTATCGAGGGCCGGTTCGGTCTTCTCCATGATCGCTTCCCTCTCCCGGTCTCAGGTTGTCCACTGCCCCGACCGAAGCCCTCGAAGAGGGCCGCTGCCGGAACATCGAGCGCATCGATAAAGGCGCCGAGGCGCGTCGTTTGGTGGGACGTTCTTCCGCCCGATCCAGCGGGGTTTCCTCACGTCCATCCGCGGTTTTCGCACCCTCGGTGGCGGTTCGAGACGACGCCGTACCGCTCGCCTAGATCCATTCCGCCACGTCCGTCCGGGTTCCTCCCGCGTCACCGGTGTTGACCGTGGACTTGGCCTCGAGAACGACCACCCACGCTTCGTCATCGGCCACTGGAAGGTGTTCAACCCCCCGGGGGACCACGAACAGCTCCCCTGCCCCGAGGGAGATCTCGCGATCGCGGAGACGGATCGTGAGCTGTCCCCTGGTCACCAGGAAGAGCTCGTCCTCACGCTCGTGCCGGTGCCACACGAACGATCCGCGCAACTTCGCGATCTTGACGTAGAAGTCGTTCACCTGTCCCACGATCTTCTGCTTCCAGAAATCCTCGACCAGGGCGAACTTGGCCTCCAGGTTTACCTTCTCCGGAGTACGGTCTTGCTCGAGGGTCATCAAGCCGCGTCGAACGCGATCGAGGTTAAAGCGGGTCTTCGCTCCGTGGAGGCGGGCGACGTGTCCGTTCTCGAGGGGATCGCCCCAACAGCGGCTGACCGCAGTTGACCGAGAGTATCGCCGAGGCTGGTCCGGGCGGCCCGCGGGCCGGTGGACGAGATGGTGACCCCGAACGGGCGAACTGAGACCAGCCGGCGCCGATTAGCTCGCGTCCTCGACTCTCTTCAGGACCCGGAGGGCCTTCAACGTGATCCACTTGCTCGGCCGACCCGGCGGCTCGATCACCAGCGGTTTCATTTTGGACGGGTCCGGGTGGATGACCGTCTTCGGCCCGGTGTCCGGATGCGACCGGTCCATTAGCCAAGTGCCGTCGGCCCGGCGTTTTTCGAGCAAGATCTGGAGCGCCGGCCGCAATCGCCGGTCGTCCCCGAACCCGAGTTGAGTGAGCAGGTCGAGCCCGACCAGGATGTCGTAGAAGTAATGGTTAGGAAAGTGGAACCGGCGCCAGGGGGCGTAGGGCCGACCCTCTTCGAACAACTTGCGCTCAAGATAGAACGCGGCACCCCGCGAAATGGCGGCCTCCATTTTGGCCGAGCGTTTGGCCTTCGGCAGCGCCGCGAACGCGGCGAGAGGCTCCCACGCATCCAGGGTGCCCGGAGTCCCCTGCGAACAATTCCATCCCCCGTCTTCGCGCTGGTCCTCGAGCAGCCAGTCGTAGAGTTTTCGGACCCGGACGTCCTCGGCGTAGCCGAACCGGGTCATCATCCGGGCCGTATTCGCCGAGATGCACGCTTCTTCGTAGAAGAAGTTGAACGGCGACCCCCGGCGAAGCTTGTACTCGAAGATGAGGTCCGCGATCTTCTTGATCCGAGGGTTCGTCGCGTCGACTCCGAGGTCCGAGAGGACGAGGGCTCTCCAGTTCGTGGCGAGGAAGGTCGGGAAGTAGAGGAACTCGACCCACTCGCGAACGTTCTTCGGCTCGCGGGCCTCCCAGAAACCCTGCGAGCCCTGCGTTCGGAGCTGGTCGAACGCCCAGCCCCGGCGGGGAATCCCTGCGCGGGCCGCGCGCACCTCGGGGTCGTCGCTCCTACGTCCCAGCAAATCGAGGAGTGTGTAGTACCTCGCGGCGGGCTGGTCGTTCTGGAGGAGCCACTCGATGACCCGGGCGTTCTCGGCGCGGTGAACGAATTCATTCCTCTCGCTCATGACCCGACGACCCCTGTCGGGGACGGCCCTTCGCGGTATATCAACCCCCTCGAGTGGGAGTGAAACGGTCGACCGGCCTGGGCGAAGCTCGAGTCCCGCGGGGGCCCGCGACCTCGGATCCCTACGGGTTGCGCGCGAGGGATGCCGCGGCACGACGCCTCCGCCCGTACCGTCGGCCGGGAGCTCGGAGCTCCCGAGCTCGGTGCCGAAGATTCGGTTCGCTCAGCGAGCGTCGGCGCCCTACTCCAGCTCCCGACCGGACCGTTGCTGTTCCTCGGCACGTTTGTCGTACGGGTAGGTGACGTCGACTTCGCTCGCGGTCGTCAGAGCGGCCGCCTGCTCCTTGGTCAGCGACCATCCCGACGACCCGATGTCCTCGGACAGCTGGTCGAGGTTTCGTACCCCGATGATCGGAGCCGTGACCGCCGGTCGGCCCGTCAGCCAATTCAGGGCTACTTGCGCGTTCGTCTTGCCGGTTTCCCGGGCGACGGTCTCGATCGCGCGGATGATGCGCTGGGCGCGTTCGTTCTCGAACCGCGTCACGTAGAGGTCCATGTTCTCCTTCGAATCGGCGATCCGGGTTCCTTCGGGAGGGTCGCGAACCCCCGCCCGATATTTTCCGGAAAGGAAGCCGCCCCCGAGCGGGCTCCACGGGAGGACGGCGATCTCCTCCGCGAGACACATCGGCAAGAGCTCGAACTCCGTGGCCCGGGCGTACAGGCTGTACTGGGGTTGGAGACTGACGGGCTCGTGCCAGCCGCGCGCCCGGCACAGCTGGAGGGCCTTCTCAAACTGCCACGCACGGTAGTTGCTGACCCCGACGTATCGGACGAGCCCGTCCTCGACCAGCGTGTGAAGGGCGCCGAACGTCTCGTCGAGCGGGGTGAGCGGATCCCAGGCGTGGACCTGAAGCAGATCGATGTAATCGGTCTGCAACCGTTCGAGGCTTTCCCGGACCGCGTGGAAGAGGTGCTTTCGGGAGAGGCCGACGCGATTCGCCCCCTCGCCCGTGCGGAAGCGCGCTTTGGTCGCGATCACCACCCGTTCCCGGTCGTTGCGGGCGACCCACTTTCCGATGATCTGTTCCGAAGTGCCGGCCGAGTAGACGTTCGAAGTGTCGAGGAAATTTCCACCCGCGTCCACGAATCGGTCGAGCAGGGCGTGGCTGGCGGCCTCGTCGGCCTGCCAGCCGAAGGTCATCGTTCCGAGGCAGAGCTCGCTCACTAAGACGCCGGTCCGTCCGAGCTTCTTGAGCTTCATGAAAGCCGGTAACCGCTTCGAATAATCACCCTTCCCGCTGCCGGTGCGCCGAGGCGCCTTCCGCCGCGGTCCCGAACGGAAAATGATTTTTCCTCCCGAACTCGTCGGTCAGCGCGGCGGGGTTCCCGTCCGTGCGACCCATGGCCGGAACATTCTCGGATTCCTGGCGGCTGACCAAGACCTCCTTCCGCCTCATTTTCCAGGACTCCGCGCTCCTGGTCTTCCCCCTGGTCGCCGGCTTCTCCGCCCTCGCCGTCATGGTGCTCTTCGCGTTGGGGACCTATTTCTTAGCGCCGGTTCTCCTCATCGGCGGTAGTTCCGCGACCTCCTTCGAGGTACTCGGCATCGCCCTCTTCATCGTGGCCTACTTTGTCTGCACGTTCATTACGGTCTACGCGACCGCCGCCCTCGTGGGCGCGGCGACCCTGAAGCTCGGCGGACAACAGCCCACCGCCGCGGACGGTTGGCGCATCGCCCGGGCGAACTTGGGCCGCCTGCTCGTGTGGTCGATGTTCGCGGCGACCGTGGGCCTGCTCATCCAGATCATCTCCGCCCGCGTCCAGGGGATCGGCGGGCTCCTCATCCGCGCCGTCGGCGGCGCGACCTGGGCGGTAGTGACTTACTTCATGATCCCGGTCCTCATCTACGAGCGCGCGGGGACCTGGGCCTCGTTGGAGCGCTCCGCGAAGCTGTTCGTGGGGACGTTCGGTCGCACTCTCGTCAGCAACCTCGTGATCGGACTCCTGATCGTAGTCGGGATCGTCGCGGCCGTGATTCTGGGGGTCTCGGGGCTTTTCCTCTGGTTCGGGGGTTCCGTTCTGCTGGGACTGAGCCTCATCGTAGCGGGTCTCGGGGTCGCGATCTTCGTGGCCCTCATCGGAGCGACCGCGGAAGGGGTCCTGCGGGCCGCCCTGTATCGCTACGCGACGACCGGGAAGATCGACCCGGACCTCCTGCCGGCGGGGTATCAGACCTTACGAAGTTCCTTCTGAGCTCTCGCGCGGAGGCCCCGCGGACGCGGACGATGCTTCGCCGTGTGGAAGGCGCTACTTGGGTTGGAACTTGAGCGAGATCGAATTCACGCAGTGGCGCGTGTTGCGCGGAGTGAACCGCTCCCCCTCGAAGACATGGCCAAGATGACCCCCGCAGCGCGCGCATTGGATCTCCACGCGCTCCCCGTCGGCATCCGGCAGACGCCGAACCGCCCCGGGTAGCTCCTGGTCGAACGCCGGCCAGCCGCAATGGGCATCGAACTTGTCCTCGGAACGGTAGAGCGGCGCGCCGCACTGTTTGCATTCGTACACCCCGGCGGTCGAATTGCGCTCGTACTCTCCCGAGAACGGCGGCTCGGTGCCCTTGTGGAGGATGACCCGCTGTTCCGCGCGCGTCAGGGGCCGGAGGACCACGCCGGAGTCGCTCACAACTCGAAGAGTCGAAGACCGTACTAATGCTTGATGGACCGCCCACCGGGCCCTCGGTCCGCGCGCCGGGATCGGTCCGGGCCGCGAGGTTCATGGAGGCGATCCCTGCGCTTTCTCACGGCGGGAAGTAAAGTTCGACCGCCGAGAACGATTTATATCGAATTCGATTCAGAAGTCGACAAGATGCCCGCGACGCCGATCAAGCGGCCGATGCCCGGCCGGGTCCTGTGGCTCTACGCGCTCGCCACGCTCGAGCGCGAGGGAACGCTGTACGGGTACGCTCTCGCCGATCGCATCGCGGAGCGGACCGAGGGCGCGTGGAGACCGGGGGCGGGCGCGGTCTACCCGGCCCTCCAATCCCTGGTGCGCCGGGGGGTCGCCCGCGAACACAAAGCGGGAGTGCGGCGGGTGTACACCATTACCCCGCAGGGCCGCGCGGTGCTCCGACGGATCCGAACCCAGATGGCGGGACCGGGTCCGGGGGCTCCGGACCTCTCGTTGCTGTGGGCCGAGATTGCCGGGGTCCCGGATCCGGGGACCCACATTCTGGGCCGCCTGCACCGACAACTCGAGAGCCTGGATGCCCTCCTGGCACGGCAGCCGGACGCGCAGGTCGGAACGAGCTCGGTGCGCGAGGCGGCCTCCGAGGAGCTCCGGTCGGCGCTACGGCGGTTGGACGCGTCGGCGGCTCCCCGCCGCTCCGCCCCGAGCGTGCGGCCCCGGAGGCGTTCGTGAATCCGGACAACGCGATCATCGTACGAAATCTCTCGAAGCATTACGGGTCGGGCGACCGCCTGGTGAAAGCACTCGACCACGTTACGCTCTCCATCCCGTCGGGCACAGTCTTCGGGTTGCTCGGGCCGAACGGGGCCGGCAAGACGACCCTCATCAAGGTGCTCACCGGCATCACGGACATCACGGAAGGGGACGCGAGCGTAGCGGGGTTTGACGTCCGCTCGGAGTCGATGGCGGTCCGCGCCCGGATCGGGTGGGTGGCCGCCGAGGTGATCCTCGACGACGATTTCACGGCCCGCGAGAACCTCTGGCTCCAGGCGAAACTGCAGAGTCTCAAGGATTGGGAAGGCCGCGCGAACGACCTGCTCAAGTTCTTTTCGCTCAGCGACCGGGCCGACGACAAGGTCAGCCACTTCTCGACCGGGATGCGGAAGAAGCTCGAGATCGCGCTCGCGCTCCTCCATCAGCCGGTCGTGATCTTCATGGACGAACCGACGATCGGGCTGGATGTCAGCACCCGACGGATGCTCTGGGACATCGTGACCGGCGTCCACAAGGAGTTCGGGGTCACCGTGCTCCTGACGACCCACTATATCGAGGAGGCGGACGCCCTCTGCGACCGCATTGCCATCATCGACCAGGGACGCATCCTCGCCGAAGGCACCCCGTCCGAGCTCAAGGCCCGGGTCAAGGCGGACATCGTGCAGCTCGAGACGGCCGAGGGGGTCGACCCGGCGCAGATCTCGGCGCTCGCCGGCGTCCAGGAGGTCCGAGCTCAGGGGAACGACTGGGTCATTCGGGTCGCCAATTCCGAGACGTTCCTTCCCCTCCTCTTCGCCTGCCTGCGGACCGATCAGATCCGTCGGATCAGCGTCGAGAAGCCGAGTCTCGAAACCGTCTTCCTCGAGGTCACCGGCCGACGGTTGGGACAGGAGGAGCCGATGCGGGACGTCCGGAAGTTTTACGCCCAGATGCGGAGGGCCCGAGGGTGAAGATCCCCTGGAGCCCCCTCTGGGGACTCTACGCCCGAGAGATCCTGCGAACGTTCCGCAACCCGTTCGTGCTGCTGATCACTGTCGTCCAGCCGTTCATGTGGCTCGCGTTCTTCGGGAGCAGCTTTTCGCTCCTTCCGGCCGCGGAGCTCGAAAGCCTGTTCGGGGCATCGAACTACATCCAGTTCCTGCTCCCCGGCGTGCTCTCCACCTCGATGCTGAGCGTCGGGATGTTCGGCTCGATGAGCACGATCCAGGACAAGCGCTTCGGTTTCATGAAGCGCATCCTGATCACCCCGACGTCCAAGGGCACCGTCTTCATCACGAAGGCGCTGGGTTCGGCCTCCCGAGGGCTGGTCCAATTTCCGGTCATGGTCGCCGCGGCCCTCGCCTTCGGCGTCCAGTTCCACCTCTCGCCGCTCCAATGGGCGGCCTGGATCACGGGGCTCATGCTGCTCGCGATCGGGTTCTGCAGCCTCTTCCTCGCGATCACGGCCCGGTCGACCGATTGGCAGACCCCCGGGGTCGTTTCGAACTTCATCACCATGCCGCTCATGTTCGCGAGCTCCGCTCTCTTCGGGAGCAGCCACTTTCCCGCCTGGATGGCGGCCATCTCGAGCGTCAACCCGATCACGTTCTCCGCCCTGCTCGGCCGCAGCTTCATGCTGGGGACCGCCACCGACTGGTGGTACCTCGGCTACCTCGCGATCTTCGCCGCGCTCATGCTGGCGATCGGATACACGATCTCGTCCCGGTGGCTCCGGGTCGAATGAGCGGGCCGGCTCCGGGACGAACCCGGGCGGCTACCCTTCCGCGACCGCCTCGGTCCGATAGTTCTGGCCTTCCCAGCGGTCGTAGATCGGCCAGTAGAACGTGAACGACCAGGCGCGGCCCGCGACCCCGAGGGGGGGCAGGTCGACGAAGTGGAGGGCGAGCCCGGCCTCCGAGGAATCCCGGTCCGAGTGGGTGCGCCAGTCATCATCGCTCACCCGAAGCCGGAACGGCTGGTCGGCGATCACCCGCAGCTCTTCGCTCCCGCCGATCGAGGTCGGCCGACGGTTGAATTTCCAGACCTCCCGGGACGGGCCCGTGCGCTTCCGTCGGGCGTATCGGTCGTACACTTCGGGGGCGAGGTCGAAGAGCCGCCCGTCGGCGGCCGACCGCAACAGTGAGATGTACTCCGCATGGGCCCAGGCCAGCGGCATCGCCGCCTCGGTCGGAAGCCCCAGCCCGAGGTGAAGCTCGGGCCGGTCGGCCTCATCCCAGACCTGCTCGGTGAGAAGATTCTCCGTGCCCGCGAACTTCTCGAGCGCCGCGAGATACGGACCGGGATCCCGGCCCGCGGCGAGCTCGAAGTGGCCCCGCTCTCCCGTGAGGAGAGGCCAGGCCCGGCCGACTCCCCAGTCGAGGTACGGTCCTCCATCCTCCCGTTGTCCGTAGCCGTCGTGGTTGTACCGTCGCCAGACCGGGCCGCGCGGTGTCTCCACCCGCAGAACAGAATCCACCACGCGGACCGAATCCCGGATCAACGGGTCGTCCGCGGGCCGGATCCCGAACCGGACGAGGTCGAGAAAGCCCGAATCGACGATCTCCTGGGCCGGGAACATGTCGGGGGTTCCGGGAGGCAGGTTCGGGAGCCGAACGGCCCCGAGGTCCGGCCCCTCGCGCGGGGTGGGGTCGTCCACGGCGGCCGGGCGGATCCGAACATAGTGCCGCGGGATCCCGGGGACGAGCGTTCCCGACCCGGTGACCGTCCAACCCTCGAGGTGGGACTCGAGGTGGTCCGCGTATTCCTGGACGAACTGCGCGGTCGACGGGTGCCCCTGCTGCCGCACGAACTGCGATACGAGGGTGAGCGCCGAGATATTGCTCGCCAGCGTGGACGGCGAGTACCCGCTCACTTCCTCCCACCGGTCCT
>Ga0335078_10009181_pt1 | contig 14667 bp, 10 predicted proteins | sample Lox_Sample_32_FD_206711 | JGI IMG/M metagenome (GOLD analysis project Ga0335078, IMG submission 206711) | Soil microbial communities from Loxahatchee National Wildlife Refuge, Florida, United States - Lox_Sample_3.2 | ecosystem: Environmental > Terrestrial > Soil > Wetlands | place: USA...
TTTGCCGCATAGTTTGCGGCTCGCCCAACCCACACTAGATCATTGTCGTTCCTGACGCCAATCCTGCTCACAAGCAACTTGCTCGTGTCAATTCCAATTACATGTTTCAGTTCATAGTCTGTCTGCGGGTACTCTTTTTGCAAAGCAGGCATGATCACGGTTTCCACTGCGCCGTTGATCTTGAAAGCCGCCCTCACAGCACTAGTATTTTTGTTGTCTTTGTTTATGAAGACTGCCATTACGCGGTCGCCGTCGTATGCCGTGACTGCACCGCCTTCATTTTTGATTATTCTCGCCGCGCAAGCGAGATACGTCTTGTAGACTTCAGCGGCAAACGTCGCTTTCTTGGTATCGACCAACCTAGTCGAACCAGACAAGTCGGCGTACAGCACTGTCGCATCAAGGGTTACGCCGTCATTTCCGAGTCTAAGATCTTCGGGTTCGGGAACAACCTGACCATCACGTATCGTCCAGTGGTCGTCGTGAAAGATTTCCCAAACAGTGGATTCAAGTTCTTCTTTCAGTGTCAACGTCAGCCTCGCCGCGCTATCAATACGACTATGGAATTCGCCCGCTCTTCGAGGGATAGTGAACCGAGAGGAAAACGAGGCATCCCAACCAGGGCAAGATCCCCAGTGCCATCCAGTTAAAAGCAGAACTGATGTGATTGAACTTTTGTCTGAGTATCTCGGAGTTGCGCCACACCTGGCTCAAGACGTCTTTGACATATCCCTCGTCAGACTGCCTAGAGAATTCCTCAATGAAACGCGATTCCGTTCTTTTGGCTATCTCCCGAAAGTAGATCAACGAATCGTGACCACCATCAAGACTGGGAAAGGCTCCCAAGTAGAGGTGCCAGAGACTACCGCCGATGAGAAATACCGGCACGAGAATGACTAGCAGCATACGGTCGAACGAATTCGATGCAGGCAAGTTGCTCGCCAGGACTGCCAGCATTCCAGTGTCGACCGCCAGCAATACTGATCCTTTCGCATCGGCACGCGGGAAGAACGCCAACACTCGATCGAGTTGGGACGCTGCCAGCTCCGTTAAATGCTTGTGATCCATCGCTCCTGTCCTCCCGTCACTCATGTAATTCCCTCAGTACCGCCACTGCTTTGTCCGCTCTAATTGTTGCGGTATTCCAGTGTTGGCTATCCGCCAAGAGCAAAGTGATTCGCTAACTCCGTACTGAGCTGCGATTTCCACTACTGTAGCGCCGTTCCGCGCCAATTCAAGTGCACCCTCGCGAGGTACCAATAAAGCTGCACCGAGCCAGGTCGCTTCCTGCTCCATCTGCGCATTCCAAAATCGCTGGCCGTTGCTGTTAATAATTGCTGTAGGTGTGTGTTCTAAAAGCGTGTGAGAAATTTCATGTGAAATATTGCTTGCTTGGCGATGCCGATGATGGGTCTCGTTGTGAACGACTATCCGACGATGCGCACGCAGGAAAATCGTGACAGCGGAAAAGGAGTCGGGGTCAATATGCGAAAAGTAGCGGCAAAAATCGGTGCCCCCATTAGAGAACGACCAAAGTTCTGCCATGGTGAAAACCGGAATCTCGAGATGTTTCGCGAGATCAATCGGTTGCAAGCGATCTGTGCGCCGCAAGCCCAACTCCAGGCGCGTGCCTGTCGCAATTCTCTCGGCTTCGGCTTTGAAACCACGCTTCACTTCACTTTAATTCCTTAGAGAGTTTAAAAGCAGCATTTACGAGTTCTTGTAGCGCAGCTAGGGCCTTCGGATTCATTTTCTTTTGCCCTCGGAGCAAGGTTGATACTACGGCCATCGGGTCTTCTGTTGCGTGAATGGTACGTGATTTGTCCATATAGAATTTCTCAGCAGGAATATTGAGCCATCGAGAGAGAGCCGTGAATGTATTTACGTCCGGAGATTTCCCCTGCTGCATTCGGGTTAGCGTGGATGGGCTAACGCCAGCGGCTTTGGCGATTTGGCGCCAAGAGAGATTGTTGGCACGGCGCTCCGAGTCGAGTGCGGCAATCATTGCGTCCACGTCTATTAGTTTTTGTGACATATCCCCTCGTGATGCAGGCGTCGAACAGTATTGACATCCAGCAACACTAATGTGCTACCATTAGAATACCGTTCGACACAAAGAACAGTAAAGGAAATCGAACGGCGGGAATCACTTTTGTTATTTAAAAGGTCCCGATGGAATAGCTCGATACGCGCGTTCACTCGATACGGAAGCATCAGACGTAGACCGATAGCCGTATCTGCAGCATTTCCGGACCAGAACAGGAGTGCAGTATCAATGGGGACACGCACGTGGAAAAAAGAGCGCGGGTCCGAGCGGATCGATACCTGGTTGAAGAACATGCCGCTCAAGGACATCGAGATCAAGGAATTCGTCCGCGAGACTGATCTAACAAACCTGCCGGGCAACGTGGCGTACCGCCTCGATGGTGCCCATCTCTACGCCGACATTCTGAACGTCTCGAACATGCTGCATGTGACAGACGTTGAGGGCGAAATGTGCCACCGTCGCACGCTTCGGTTCTTGAACCTTCATTACCGCGCGGTGTATCGCATCCTGCAACGGGCGGAAGCCATTTTTGTTGATTTTAACAATCAACGGCTCCACTCAGTTGTCGCGAAGCCGTACGACTCGGAAGTCAAACGCGTTCAGCGTGCAGTCGCAATTGGTCAGCTGATCATTGATGTATTGGCGCAGACGGGGGAAGATGCAGATCATCCCCCCGCCAAAGTTCGCGTTGGAATTGACACAGGATTGGCTCTCGCTGTGAACAACGGACGGCGTGGGCATCGCGAACCCCTCTTCCTTGGTCAGCCTGCGAATCACGCGGCCAAACGCGCCGGCGGGGGAGGATCAGAAGGAATCTTTCTGACGAACACGGCGCGCGCGGTGCTCGGACTTGTGACCGTTCCGACCGAAGACGCATCGCCGCTCTCTTCTCAGGAGACCAGGAACTGCCAGGATAAAGCAAAGCTCGGAGTGACCGCGGACGAAATTGTTAGAGAATGGAAAGAAGATCTTCAGAAAAACCCCATCGGATCGTTCGACTTTAAGGCGCACACCCCGCCATTCAGTACGCTCGACATAGAAGAACTGTCGCCAAAGAATTCGCGCAGGCAAGATGCGGCAACCGTGTACGCAGATTTGGATGGATTCACCGCCTATGTGGGCAGGAATATCGCCAAGGATGCAACAGCAAAGCATGTGGTGCGAACATTGCACGTGTTGCGCAGCGAGCTTGATGCTGTTCTGCATACGGATTTCGCGGGCCGCAAGGTCCGTTTTATCGGAGATTGTGTGCATGGCCTTGCAGTAGAGGGAACCGCGCAGACCACGGACGATAAAGAGACCATCAGCAACCTGACGCTTTGCGCTGGGGGAATGCGCAGTAGCTTCAACCTTGCGGTCAAGAAGCTTGCGCAGGATGGCACCGACGCCTCGGGCCTTGGTCTACAGATCGGCTTCGAGTACGGCCCGATGAACGTCACGCGACTCGGCATGAAAGGCGAACTGGTGCGCTGTTCGGTGAGCCGGGGTGTATTGACGGCGGAAAAAGAACAAGGGCGCTGCAGGGGAAATGAAACGGCCATCGGAGTCACTGCGTATGGGAAGGCAAGTGATGCCGTACGTCGTTTATTCGGGGATACGCGCAAACGCGCGGACCTCGACTATGACACTGTGCTTGAAGAGCTTTCTGCAAAGAACGACAGCGCTGCAAAGGCTGCCAAAGCGATGGGCGCCGCAGGATTCTTAAAGCCTGCAACCGCGCCGACGAGTCCTTACAGCTTCCCCAACCGGCCTACCGGGCCTTCCAAACCTGACGGTTTTGCGTGATCTGGTACTTAGAGAACTACCGCAGAAGTCGCAGTGAACGAGAGGCGCTTGAGACTTTGGCCGCAGGTGCCGACTGGCTTACGCCGCTTGAATGGCGGATAGATGATTCGCTGCGCCTCATCTGGGACGCCGACATCCATGCGGGCGGAAGCACGTTCCCGATTTCAGTACGTTATCCGAACCATTTCCCGCATTCCCCGCCCGTGGTATTGCCCCGCGGCGATCAGACGCGCTGGTCCGCCCACCAATACGGGCCGGGTGGCGAACTCTGCCTTGAATTTGGCCCGGATAACTGGCATCCGGATATTACGGGAGCCGACATGGTCGCAAGTGCGCATCGCCTCCTGGACGGCGAGAGACCTTCAGCGGATGAGCGCGCGATAGTTGCTTCCCGCCACAGTACCACCATGGGACAGGAGTTGCGCGGCAAGTGGATGCGACTCTTCATGACGGCTGAGCTGCCGGAGCAAATCAGCAAAGTTCCAGATCGAGTAGTACTGCCGGTGACGCTTGCCGGGATGCTCCATGAAGAGGCGTTCGTTTACCTTGTTGCGTCGATTGGAACAGACGAGTCGGAGAAATGGACGGACGCCGCCCTGCCTTCGTCCCTGATTTATGAATCCTTTGAGAGACGTGCTGCCCTGTTTCGCTGGCCGGCAGGTATCAAGCTGCCCTCCACGCATGGCGTGACGGAATTCCGGGCTGCTGTTGCAGCGGCCGGGTTTTCAGTGCCAGATTCCAACAGACACGTGCTTCTTGTCCAGGAATCAACCCTTCATGGTTTTTACCTGAACGAGAACAACGATGCAATCACCTGCATGTCAGTAATCGCGCCAGAGGAGGAGCGCACGCGTCTCGATCAACATCACGCTAACTTGGCGCAGCGCAAGGTGGCGATCGTGGGATGCGGGTCGCTCGGCAGCAAGCTTGCGGCGATGCTTGCGCGCTCTGGAGTGGGAAAATTCCTGTTGATCGACGATGACGTGCTCTTTGCCGGCAATCTTGTGCGTCATGATCTGGACTGGCGAGAGATTGCGACTCACAAAGTAGACAGCGTCGCGCGCAAATTACAACTGGTGAATCCTTCAGTCACCTGCGATAAACGCAGGCACAGACTCGGAGGACAGGAAGCAAGCGGGAGTATCGAGTCGCTGATCGAAGGACTTGCGAGTTGCGACGTGATAGTCGACTGCACCGCGGACCCAGTCGTTTTCAATTATCTGTGTGCGGCGGTAAGTTTTGCGAAGAAACCGCTGCTATGGGCTGAGGTTTTTGGCGGCGGAATCGGAGGCCTGATCGCAAGATACCGACCCTTACAGGAACCGGCCCCTCCCAGGATGCGTCAAGCTATCGAAAACTGGTGCCTGGAACGCGGTAAACCAATCGAACGAGCGGCGATAGACTATGGAGGCACGCCCCGCGCGCCTTTAATCGCCGACGATGCTGATGTGACAGTGATAGCGTCTCACGCGGCTAGGATGGCAATCGATCTCCTGATTCCCCGCGACCCTTCCGCTTTTCCGAACTCGGTTTATCTTATTGGGTTGGCGAAGGGCTGGATTTTCGAGTATCCGTTTGAGACATACCCGATAGATGTAGGCCCACCTGCGGTCGCCAAAGAAGAGGAAACGATAGACCCGCAGGAAGCCGTGGCCGAGTTGACCCGAATATTTCAATTGCTTTCGAGACAGAATGCAGCTTCTGCTGACGCCCCAGATACTGAAACGCCTTCGACGTGAACTCCGTCGCGCCGGAGAGCGGGAAATCGGCGGATTGTTGATGGGCGAGCAGGTGCGCGATGAAGTATTTCGTGTGGTGGATCTATCGGTCCAGCGAGCTGGAGGAACAGAAGCTTGTTTCATTCGTGATCCAGCCAGCCACAAGGCGCAGCTTGATAAGTTTTTTGCCCGCACCGGTGGCGACTACACGCGATTCAACTACTTAGGCGAGTGGCACTCACATCCATCCTTTGAAGCTGTGCCGAGTTCGAAGGACATTCGGACGATGCAGTCTCTGGTTTGCGATCCTGCGGTCGGCGTCAACTTCCTAGTGTTGATGGTGACGAGACTTTCGGTAGGAACGGCAATCGAAGTCACTGCCATGGCGTTTACACCAACGGCATCTCCGACAGTTGTTCCGATTTCCGCAGAAACCTCAAGTCAAAACGGGCAGAAACAAGGGTTTTACAGATGGTTGCGAAACGTTTTCAGGCTTTGAGCGTACGCACTCCCAGGCCCTTAACCAGTTTGCGAATCTGATGACAGACAGGACCCAGTCGCGCAGCCAGTTCCTCGGGCTGGCCGGGCTCATAGGATACAAGGGTCAAACCGTGGAGATCTGACGGGAGCTTTAGATCTTTGACCCGTGGATGAACGAGTATGGCGCGATGGCGTGTCAATCGCCCTAAGAAGATACCAAGTTCAAAAAGAACGTTGTCACGCAGAGTGGGTTGTCTCGTCCCTCTGGTCTCCACGATGTCGTCCGGCTGCGCTATGGCAACCGCGAAGTCCGATTCGCTCACTGCCTTTTCGAGTGCCTCAAGGGGATAGCCTCCGGCGAAGAAAACTCCTTGGTCCCACACAGCGCTGAAAACATCGTGTTGCAGTTGACTTTGTATTTCGTGGGCCACGTTAAGGGCTTCACTCGACGAGATAAGGAACAATTTTGGATACTCGTTAGGCGGGGGTATCAGATCGTTGCGCTGGAACAATCGTCGGGACAACTCCCGTGCAATCGGCAGCCAGATTTTCGGGAAGTCTTCGCCGATGGAACTAAAGTCGGCGCTTTTCAGTTTGAGTGCAACGACGGTCTCGTGTGCCACGATGGTAGCGGAGCGTTTCAGCGAGGGTTCGATTGCCGCCATTTCTCCGACGTGCTGACCCGCCTTTCGCGTGTTTATGTCGTTTCCCTTAATAACCACGGCCACCGACCCGGTGAGAAGAAGATAGATATCGTTATCCTCTCCCCCTTCGGTGATGAGCTTGTCGCCCTTTTGATATTCAACGAGTTCGCCATGCTTGATTAAAGCTTCGGCGAGCTTCAGATTGCCGCTGACGAACTCCTGCCGCTTGAGCGCGTCCACCAGCTGCGGACGACCGTCCTTTTCAAATCGCTCTTTCATTTCAGTCCTATTTAACGATTCATACTGACAGTGCTGCTGCCCGATTCGTCACGGTTGGTGCTTCTGCGTCATTTAGAGCATGGTGCAACACAGCGTCAAGTAGACGGGAGTTTTCCGCCTGAAACACGGTGAGTTGACGCTCCAGCCGGTCGCAAAGTGTCATCAATTCTTCCACCTTCGCAACAATACGGCACTGTTCTGCGAGTGGCGGAATCGGGATAGGCAATGAGAAGAGATCATCAGTCAGTAGTTTGCAGGTTCCGTGCGTTGATCGTAGAACAAGCCGGAGTACTTCCGATTTCAAGCCCTTCGTGAGCAAGACAAGGAATCGGATCAGATCGGGTCGAAACGGCACAATAGCCTTCATGTCTTGGTTGATGGTCACGGGAATTGCCGTTGAGGCAGTAGGGAAGGAATGCGCGAGGATCATTCCCCGCACGACCATGAGGAGGGACCCTGCAGGGATGAGCCGTGCAGAGGACTGCTCAATCGCCGATGTCGATATGTGGTCTTGGGCATCATTGATCTCGTCAACCTTCATGTCCTTGGGACTTACCCAAGGAATCGATCCCTTCCAATACTCCGAGTTTGCTTTGCTCGGGGTTCCGCCGCCCAGAGTTTCACCAATCAGACCGAGCGAAGACCACGCCCAACCTGAAGGTAATACCAACGGATCGATCGCCGAATCCCGAACAAGCTGACGGTCGCCAAGGAAACGCGCGGCGGGTTCGTCATTGCGGTCTTGTGAGATGAGGCGGCCCCGGACGGCGAGCTTAAGGATCGCCTGCCGCACGGTCGGAATTTGCTCTGACCCAGTTGTGAGATGCTGGAAGTGACTGAGGCAGAAACGGGCGTGGCCATCCAAGTTGCCGTGAATTCCACCATTGCTGAGGTAATGAAGCGATGTAGTCGCCAGCTGGTGCCGTCGATTCTTCCGTTCGTTCTGGGCTGCTTCCAAACGATCACACAGGGCCATCAATTCTTCAACCTTACCGACAATACGATGTTGTTCGGTTAGGGGCGGCAGTGCAACTGGGATGCGGTCCATTCTATTCTTAGGTAGACCACCTCGTCCGGCACCCGTTTGTTCGCTCAAAATAAACGACTGAAAATAAGGCGAGAGAATGAGCTGATGCAAATAGTTCTGGATGCCATCGACTGCCACCCTGACAATCGCAACGTGCTGGCTGACGTTCGCCTGGCCCAGTTCACCCGTCACATAGCAGCAGCGACCAATTGAGCCACCCGTAATGTTTAACAGCAGGTCACCCGACCGGACTGCAGTGCCTGACATCTTTTCGTGGGTTTCATGAGTTATGTAAGCGACGTCATTCAGTCTCAGCCCGTCGTCGTAGACGTTCTGGGACCGCAGGAATGGCACTCCGCTGCGTTGGTAAACAGACTTCCCACCGCGGGGAGTACTGCCTGATCCAGTTTTTGAACAGATGTCGCCGAGCCGGACCCAAATCCAATTCGGAGGAATTTCAAAGGGCATATCGCCCTTAGTCAGGAATTCAGGACTTCGCTCGGCACTCTCTCTCTCCCGCGACAGTTGGTTCTTTGTCGCCTTGATCCTGTTCATCAACCGCGACGCCGGTTCATCCGTAGGATTCTGGTCAATCAGCTTTCCACGCACCGCCAATTCAAGGATAAACCGACGCAAACGCGGAATCGCATCCGGTGCGTCGGTGAGGCGCTCGAAATGCTCAAGGAACTGCACCCGATTCATCGCAGGAGTGCCTCTTCGAGAATCTTCTTAAGCTCGTCGCGCACACAGGCGGCTTCGTTATCTGCTTTATTCAACTTAGCGAGCAGTTCCTCGGGGTCGCCGTACTCGTCGGCGACGGTATTGGGGTTCTTGAAGTCCAGATTGTAGCCGCGTGCTTTCACTTCGTCGCTGGTGACGCGCCAAGCAACCTCGTTTTCTTTCCGTCCCTTGCGTTTCGCACCACCCCACCAATCCACGCACGGTTTCAAATATTCCACGCGAATAGGCTTGGTCATGGAGTACGCCTTTTGTCCGTCGGGTACGCGGTGCTCGTAGAACCATATATCTTTGCTTGGCTCACCTTTCTCGAAGAACAACAGGTTTGTGCCGATGCCAGCATAGGGCTTGAAAACACTATTGGGTAAGCGAACTATTGTGTGAAGGCTACACTCCTCCATCAGCTGCTCTTTAAGTCGCGTCTTGACACCTTCACCGAAGAGAGAGCCATCCGGTAAAACGACGGCGGCGCGACCACCCGGCTTCAGAATGCGCATGATAAGGGCGAGGAAGAGATCGGCCGTCTCACGAGTCTGAAAGTGCTTTGGGAAGTTGCTCTCAATGCCGTCTTCCTCGCGTCCTCCGAAGGGCGGGTTCGTAAGAACGATATCGACGCGGTCGGCAGCGCCGTAGCTGATATACGGGCGAGCTAACGTATTATCATGCCGCACGAAACTCGGATTCTCGATTCCGTGCAACAACATGTTCGTAACGCATAGCATGTGCGGAAGCTGCTTTTTCTCAACGGCGCGCAGCGCCTGCTGCATGGTTTCATCGTCTTTAACTTTTTTCACGTAGTGGTCCCGCATGTGCTTAATGGCGCTGGTGAGGAAGCCGCCCGTGCCGCATGCTGGGTCGAGAAGAATCTCACCTGGCCTCGGGTCGATGCGCTCCGCCATGAATGTAGTCACCGCGCGGGGCGTGTAGTATTCACCCGCGTTGCCGGCGCTTTGCAGGTCGTTGAGAATCTGTTCATAGATGTCCCCGAAATGCTGCTTCTCTGCCAGATTGTTGAAGTCCACTTCGTTAATTTTGTTAATGACCTGGCGCATGAGCTGGCCGGACTTCATGTAGTTGTACGCATCCTCGAAGACATCGCGCACAACCCGGCGCCGGTCTGCCTTTTCCCCCGCCACGGAGAGTTCCTTAAGCTTGGGGAAAAGCTCGGTGTTGACGAAGGTCTGCAGCTCCTCGCCCGTGATTCCTTCGGGGTCGGAAGCCCATGAGCGCCATTGAAGCTTTTTGGGGATCGGAGAACGGTAGCCTTCCTGCATCGCCTCAAGTTCTTGATCTTTATCGTCAACGATTTTGAGGAAGAACATCCAGCAGAGCTGCGATATGCGCTGGGCATCGCCATCCACGCCGGAGTCCTGACGCATTATGTCTTGTATTGCCTTAACAGTAGTGCGAACGGACATAGCTATGTTCCCATCTGGTACAGAGCGGACTGCATTTCGTTTACCGCAAACATGAAGTCAGAGCGGGTACCGAATTCTTTAATCAATTGTAAGGGTGTCCCCATCGTATCAAGCGGCGGGATTTGCAGGATACGCGGATCGCCAAGGTCGATGACGCCCTGGTCCTGGTATTTCTGCAGCAGCGCTTCTAGCACAGCGCGGGCCTGCGGACCGTATTTGGTGAAGATATCGCGCTTTCGCACATTGTCGGCACGCTCGCGGCGGGTGAGTGCTGGTCGATCAAAGACAAGATGGCAGATAAGGTCAAACGGGTCGAGATCCCTGCCCGCTTCCTCGGCCAAGGGCTCCAGTGAGAGTCCCTCGTTTTCCAGTTCCTCAATGATCGCCTGTTTGCGCTCAGTCGCATTCCAGCGTTTCAGGAAGTTATCGAGGCTGGCGAAGCGCTTCCTGAGCGCCTTCTTCGTGAAATCTCTTAGGCTTTCGGTGATAAGCTTGCCGTTCTCATCGATATATTCCACGCGCTCGGCCACGATGGTGGCCCCTACCCCATCGACATAGACCTTGCGCCGCTTCTCCGGCTCGGTGTTGATTGAAATATCCGGCTGCACGACGACGACCTCATCTTCGCCTGGCGTTGGTGGCATATCCTCGCTGGGCGGTTCGTCCGGCGGGGTCATCGGATCGTTCTCGCCGGGCTCATAGATCTGCACGGGCTCGCCGTCGAAGTCCGGGTCGGCGAAATGATTGGTCGCGCCCCGGAAATCAATCAATGTGAAATAAAACTTTTTCGTATCCTCGTGCACGCGGGTGCCGCGGCCGACAATCTGCTTGAACTCCGTCATCGAGCCTACGGTCCGATCGAGCACGATCAGGCGGCACGTCTGCGCGTCCACGCCCGTGGAAAGCAATCGTGAAGTGGTGACGAGGACGGGATACTTGGCTTCGGGGTCGATGAAATTGCCGAGCTGAGCCTGCCCTTCGGTATCGCTTCCAGTAATGCGCATGACGTAGCGATGGTTCTCATTGCAGAGATCCTTGTTTTCGTTGACAAGGGCCTGGCGCATGCGAGCGGCATGCTCTTCGTCCACGCAAAACACGATGGTCTTCTGGAAACGATCACCGCTTTCTTTCAGGAAATCAGAGACTTTCTTAGCCACAAGCTTCGTGCGGTCATCAATGACGAGGGTGCGGTCAAAATCCTTGGTGTTGTAGATACGGTCTTCGATTTCATTGCCCTCGCGGTCGGTATCCCCTCGCTCTGGCCGATAGCCGTGTACGTCCACGTCGATATGGACCTTGATGACCTTGTACGGTGCCAGGAAGCCGTCTTCGATGCCTTGCTTCAGGGAGTAGGTGTAAACCGGCTTGCCAAAGTAATGGATGTTCGAGACGTACTTGGTTTCCTTTGGGGTCGCTGTCAGGCCAATCTGGGTGGCGGAGAAAAAATGATCAAGGATCTCCCTCCAGGCCGCATCTTCGGCGGCGCTGCCGCGGTGACACTCATCAATGACGATGAGGTCGAAGAATCCGGGTGAGAATTCACGGAAAAGCTTCTGGCGATCCTCCGGGCCGGTGATGGCCTGGTAAAGCCCTAGATATACCTCATAAGCCGTATCAATCCGGCGTTTTTTATCCAGGGCCAATGTGAGATCTACATCGGTTCCGTCCTCACGCTCAATCGTCTTCGCCCCAGTGCTCAGCTTGGCCATTGCAGGTCCGAACGGCCGGAAGTCGTTGACCATCGTCTGGTCCACCAGCACATTGCGATCAGCCAGGAAGAGGATGCGCTTCTTCCGTCCCGCTTTCCACAGCCGCCAGATGATCTGAAATGCCGTATACGTCTTGCCCGTGCCGGTGGCCATCACTAGCAGGACACGGTTCTGTCCCTTGGCAATCGCTTCTATCGAGGCATTAATGGCATTGGACTGGTAGTAGCGCGGCGCCTTCCCGCTGCCATCATCGAAGTAATCCTGCAGGATGATTTCTTCTTCGTCCGCAGTGATGCCTTTCCACTTGCAGTATTTGGACCAGAGCTGCTTGGGTGTCGGGAATTGATCGAGGCTAAGGGATGCTTCCTTCTCGGAGCTGAGTCCGGTGCGGTCGTGAAAGACAAACCCGTCGCCGTTAGAGGAAAAAACGAAAGGAATATTGAGGGTTACAGCATAATCGAGGGCCTGCTGCATGCCGTCGCCGACGCTGTGGTTGTTGTCCTTGGCCTCGATGATGGCGATCGGGATGTTTGGCTTGTAATAAAGGATATAATCGGCGCGCTTGGCCTTCCCGCGTGTAACGAGCTTTCCGCGGACGATGATGCGCCCTTTGGTAAAAGCGACCTCCTCGCGGATCTGCATCATCCCGTCCCAGCCCGCGCGCTTGACGGCGGGACCGATGAATTTGGAGCAGATGTCGCGCTCGCTGAGGTCTTTCCTGTTTATCGAGATATCTGTTATCTGTCTCTCCTTGACCAGATCAACCTCGGGTGTCGGTGCCAATCTCTCGAACCAATCCGGGCCGGCAATCTCAAATTTGAATTCGGATTTGGTTTAACACTGGAGTGTAGATGTCCACCTCAGTAGGTGGTGTCACTATGCTTACCACCAGAGCGAAACGAGCGACCCTATGGTATCTTTCCAGATGTTCTCGGTCTTTCCACCAACCTGAAACAGGGTACACCGCGACGGCTCCTCTGCGGGCAAGATCGGAGCCTGGCCCCCGCCAAAGGTCTGAATGGAGTGATCCGCGGTCTCGAAGATCCGTACCGATAGTCCATCCGGTATCTGATGCGTGAGCGTGCCCTGCTTCCTGTCTAGCAGCTTTGTTCACGCGCTCTCGAAAGTCATTCTCATCCTCGTCAGGTAATTTGACTGCAAAACGGAGTCCGTGTGAAGCGTAGCGTTGCTTCTGATTTCGGGCACTCTCCGCTGGGTTGGGTTCGATGAAGTAAGACAGCGTCACCCGCATTACAACCTCGGTGTTTCCCAAGTCCGCCAATTGCTCCAATGGCCATGGCAGGCGAAAGAGCTTCATTTCGTTCAGTAGTACGCCCTTTTTCTCTGGTTTCACATAGGGCTGGATCGTGTCCTCTGCTATGAGAGTCAACGCATTCCGTAGGCTGTAGATCGCTCGGACAGGGTCTGGCACGCCAAACCCGTACCGCTTTAGCAGAAGCCCGTGGTCCGTTTTGGTTGGATTAGCTGGTAAGTGACCAAGCATTGCACTTGTCCAGCCAGCAGAATCGACAACGAGAGCACGGACTGTTTCCGGCCACAATTCGGGGTATTGACTTCGCACGATGGCGCAGAGACGCGCGGCGTTTGCTGCCGCGGCGCTGGTTTCGCCGAAATGCTCGAACGGCGATTGTGGGTATTCCCGCGAAGTGGTGAGAAGCCTCACTTCTGGGAAGCCGTAGCCGATACCGTCCGCCGGATCCACACCAAGGTTTCCTGCTTCCATGACAACGTCGGGTTTGACGGGCCAAGTATCATTCCACGTTGCCGTCGTTGTACTCGGCGACAGGTCACCTCTAGTGGCGAAGGATACCCATCCATTTCGAGTGCGATCAGTTATTTGGGTAAGTTCTGTGATTCCACCTACGGTAAGAGCGTTCCACGCATGGGCAGGCGATTCAATCTCGCTTAGGTCATTTAATGTCGGGTATTGTTCGTGTCTCAACTGCTGAGGTTCTCTGATGTTCCCTGCGGCGACGCAGAACAGACGACCGATGCCTGGAGCAACTTCAGAACCGAAGCATAACTGATCGAGTTCAGCGGACCATGAGGTTGGGTGGCCCCTGTGGGGAGAGTCTTCATCTGTCGACGTCGCAAGGCAAAAGACCCGTTTGCGATGAGGTTGAGCAATCTCCACTTTCGCAACCCCACCAGCAGTGATCGCACCGAGCAATTCGTGCGGGTTTTGGCCAACTGGAGGAAATATCTTCACAGACTCCATTCGATACGGCACCGAAACAGGCTGGCCATTACCTATCGCAGACGCGAGATCACCATATCCGCATACGCCAGCCATCGCCGTCCCGTGACCATGATGATCGCCGGTGCCCCACTCGTCACGATAAGCGTGGCAGTCGGCAACCGCAATTACTGGCGCCAGCAGACGATGTTCACGGTTAATTCCAGTGTCGAGGATGCAGAGCGAGTTCCCCGGAGCTTCCGGAAGAGCAACCCTCCCGAGGAACTCATCCATCGCACGGCCTTGCTGATCCGGAGCGGCAGCCATTAGAAATTCCGCCATTCTCTTCGAACGAGCGAGTCGGGAAATACTCAAGGTGGCCTCGTTCAAGTGTGCCAATGCATCTGGCGACGATCTAACGAACAGCGCGACGTCCTCAGGAAAGACCAACGGATGTGCGCCGAAGACAACACCAGCTTCCATCGCAGCGACTCGGAATCGGTCTGATGCCGATGGGCGAAGCCACACTTCCCAGTCAATCACTTCCGCGGCGGCAGGAAATTGCTCCGGGGGATCAATCCATAGATCACGAAGACCTGCCAAATGAATATCACCGATGCCCTCC
>Ga0335078_10009182_pt1 | contig 14666 bp, 13 predicted proteins | sample Lox_Sample_32_FD_206711 | JGI IMG/M metagenome (GOLD analysis project Ga0335078, IMG submission 206711) | Soil microbial communities from Loxahatchee National Wildlife Refuge, Florida, United States - Lox_Sample_3.2 | ecosystem: Environmental > Terrestrial > Soil > Wetlands | place: USA...
GGGCGGCCCTGCCCCCTGCCAAGGGAATCCATCTAAACCGCGCAATTATACGGCTATTTCGTAAAGCGCCTATTGCGGTCCTTCGGCATGGCTAATCCGCGCTTTCGCGCATGTTTTGGCGCATGCTTCGGCCTACGTCTCGGCGGTGCCCGCTCCACCGTGAGGCGCTCGGCGTCCAGGGTCACGACCGCCCCGGCAAGCGTGCGGCGCAGCCGCGATTGGGCCTGGCGCAGGCTGTCATAAAGCGCTTCGAGCTTGGCAAGCTCCACCGGCCCCTCGTCCCCGGCATGGCCGACGGCGCGGCCGAGCAGCCGCAAGGCCACCTCCGCCGGCAGATCGGCGAATTGCGCGGTCGCAAATGCGATCGGCCCGCGCTCCGGCCACGGGCCCGGCGCCAAGGCGTCGCGGGCGGCCGCGACGGCGAATTCGATGGCCGCTTCGGCGCGGCGCAGCCGCGTCGCCAAGCGGGCAAGGCCCCGCGCATCGAGGCCCTCCTTGGCCAGCGCCGGCATGAAGGAGCGCAGCCGCGCCCGGAAAAAGCGGGGATCGCGATTGCTCGGATCGTCGCTATAGACGATGCCGGCCGCTTTCAGCGTCGCCAGCAGGCGCGCTTTCGGCACGCCCAGAAACGGCCGGACCAGAAACAGCGAGTTTTTCTCGCCAGCCGGCAGCGGCGCGGCATACGCCATGCCGGACAGCCCCGAAAGCCCGCTGCCGCGCGCCAGACGGAACAGCACGGTCTCGGCCTGATCGTCGAGCGTGTGCGCGGTCAGCACATGGGCGTAACCGGCCCGTTGCGCGGCTTGCGCCAGCAGCCGATAGCGCGCGCCGCGCGCCGCCTCCTGCAAAGCGGACTTCGGCTTTTTGCCGCTCCAGCGCAAGGTGCGATGCGCGATGCCGAGACGCCGGGCAAGACGCTTGACCGCGGCCGCTTCGGCCGCCGCCTGCGCGCGCAGGCCGTGATCGACGGTGACGGCGAGAAGCTTCGGCGCGCGCTTGCGCGCCTTCGCCCAGCGCGCCGCCAGCACCATCAAGGCGGTGGAATCGGGCCCGCCGGAGACCGCGAGAACAAGCCCGTGCAAATTTTCCAGACCCGAGAACAGCGCATTCGCCTCGTCGGCGCGCAGCACTGGTTCAGCAGTGGACACGCTTCTGTTCCCGGTCGACGTTCTGCTTTACGCCGATCGAGGCGTGCGGATATTTGCGCAACACCTCGCCGAGCGACGCGCAGGCCGCTTCTTTCTCGCCCAAGGCGGCGAGCGACTGGCCGAGCCGCAGCAAGGCCTCGGGCGCCTTGCCGCTCGTTTCATATTTGGTCGAGACGGTGAGAAACGCCTCCGCGGCGTCGTGATATTTCTGGTCCTGGAACAGGCTTTCGCCGAGCCAGTATTGCGCCTCCGGCGTCAGCCGGTCGCCGGGAAACTTGTGCAGAAAATCGCGGAAGGTCTGCTCGGCAAGACCGTAGTTCTTGTGCACCGCATAACCGTAGCCGATGTCGAATTCGTCCTTCGGCGTGGCGTTCGGCGGCAGCGACGCCTCTTGCACGCTGCCCTCCGGCATGGCGCCGGTGGCGCTGGGATTAGGCTGCGGCGGCGGCGGCAAGGCGCCGCCCGCAGAGGCATCCGCCTGCCGGCTCGACAGATTGAGCGGCGCGCCGGGCTGATTTGGCGAATCCATCGCGGGGTCCACCGGCGGCGGCTCGGTGGCCATTGTGCTCGAACCGAGCGCATGCGGCGCGCCGGGTGCGCTCGGATGCAGCGCCGGATTGAAGGCGTCGTGACCGTCCGAGGCAGGCGCGCTGATCGCCGGTACTCCCTGTGCGCCATATTGCGGCGAGCCGTATTGCGCCGGCGGCGGCGGCGGATACTGGCCGGGCGGCGGCCCGTATTGCGGCGGCGTCGAATATTGCGTCGCGCTCGGCGGCGGCAAAGCGGTCGATACCGTGGCGCGCTGCTGCTGCGGCATCGGAGCCATCGCAGGAGGCATCGCAGGGGTCATCACAGGAGGCATCGCAGGGGTCATGGGCGCTGCATTGGCCGCGGCGGCTGGGGCGCCGCCGGCGCGCGCCGTGCCGCCTTGCAGCTGCTGCAACTGCTGCTGAAGTTGCTGATTGTGGTATTGCAGTTCCTGCACTTGGCCGGTGAGGTCGCGGACGGTCTCCTCGAGCCGGTCGAGACGCGTCACCACGTCGCTCGGCGAGTCCTGCGCGCGGGCGGCGCCCGCCCCGACCAGACAGGTCAGCGCCAACACAAAAACAGCAGCAGAACGGCTCATCGCATTCGACATTTTTGCTGGTTGTCCCGCGCCCAACATAGCCATTCCTGCGTCCAAATTGTGACTGTCCGGCGCTAGAGCAGGCGGGTAGCGAATGTCAAATCCGCCCCACTAGGCCGCGGTTCCACCTTCCGCCGGCTTTGCGCGCGGCGCTTTGCGCGACGCACGCCACTCCTCGAACCGCTGAATCATCACGAACATGGACGGCACGAACAGCACCGCCAGGCAGGTCGAGGCGATCATGCCGGAGAACACGGTGATGCCGATCGATTTGCGGGCGCTGGCGCCGGCGCCGCTCGCCATCACCAGCGGCGCGACGCCGAGGATGAAGGAAAACGAGGTCATCAGGATCGCCCGGAAGCGGGCGCGGGCGGCATCGACCGCGGCCTCGACGATCGAGCGGCCGGCGATGCGGTGCTCGCGCGCCACTTCGACGATCAGGATGGCGTTCTTGGCCGACAGCGCGATCAGAAGAATGATGCCGATCTGGGTATAGAGATTGTTGTCGATGCGCAGCATCTCCAGCACCAGCACCGGCCCGGTCAAGGCGAGCGGCACCGAAAGCAGCACCGCGACCGGCGAATACCAGCTCTCGTATTGCGCGGCGAGCACCAGATAAACCAGCAGCATCGCCATGGCGAAGACGAAATACATCTGATTGCCGACGAGCTTCTCCTGGTACGACATCGCGGTCCATTCGCTGCCGGTGCCCGGCGGCAGCGTCGAGGCGGCGTTCTGATCCATCAGCCGGATCGCCTCGCCGGAGGAGAATCCGGCCGCCGGCAAGCCGATGATGCTCGACGACGGATAGAGATTGTACAGGCTGATCAAAGGCGGCCCGACGATCGGCTCGATCGTGATCATCGTGCCGAGCGGTATCATGGCGCCTTGCTGGTTGCGCACGGTGAGACTTTCGATGTCGCGCGGCCGTAAGCGGAACTTCGCATCGGCTTGCGCATAGACCTGAAACACCCGGCCGAACTTGTTGAACTGCGACACGAAGGTCGAGCCGGAATAGGTCGCCAACGTCGCGAACACCTGATCGACCGGCACGTGCAGCGTTTCCGCCTTCACCCGGTCGACGACGACGCGAAACTGCGGCGCGATGGCGCGAAACGATGTCGAGACGCGTTGCAACGCGCTCTGCGATTGAGCATTGGCGACGATGGCGTTGGTGATGCTTTGCAGCTTGGCGAAATCGGTCGAACCGTCGCGCAGCTCGATCTGCATGGTGAAGCCGCCGGCATTGCCGATACCCTGGATCGGCGGCGGCGGCAGCACGATGACGCGGCCGTCCACGCCATCGAGCGCCGGCGCCAGGCGGGCGAAGATAGTGCGCAGATCGTCACGGACGCTCCAATCCTTGAGCACCACATAGGCGACGCCGGCATTGGCCAGCGTGGCGCTGTTGTCGAGCACCGAGATGCCGGCGATGGCGATGACGTTTTCGACGCTCGCATCCTGGCGCGCGATCTCGGTGACCTGCTGCATCGCCTTTTGCGTCCGTTCCAGCGAGGCGCCGTCGGGAAGCTGGACGCTGACCAGGATATAGCCTTGATCCTCGATCGGCAGAAAGCCGGTCGGCACCCGCGCCAGTCCCCACACCGCCACGCCGATGATCGCCAGCGCGACGAGCATCATCAGCCCGGCATGCTCCACCATGTGATGGATCAGCCCGGCATAGCGCGCCTCCATGCGGCCGTAGACGGCGTTGAAGCCGCGATAGAACGCGTTGCGGCGTTCCGGCGGCACCGGGGCGCGCAGCCACATCGCCGACTGCGTCGGCTTGAGCGTGACCGCGTTGATGGCGGACAGAAGCGCGGTGGCGGCGATCACCAGCGCGAACTGCGCATACATCCGCCCGGTCAGGCCGGGCAGGAATGCCGCCGGCAGAAACACCGACATCAACACCAGCGTGATGCCGATGATCGGCCCAATGAGCTCGTTCATCGCCTTGATCGCGGCGTCGTGGCCGCTCATGCCCTGCTCGACATTGTGCGAGGCGCCCTCGACCACGACGATGGCGTCGTCGACCACGATGCCGATCGACAGCACGATGGCGAACAGCGTCGAAAAATTGACGGTGAAGCCGAGCGCCCACATCATGGCGAAGGCGCCGATGATCGTCACCGGCACCGTCGTCATCGGCACCAGCATGGCGCGCCAGTCCTGCAGGAAGACGAGGATGACGATCAGTACCAGCACCGCCGCCTCGATCAGCGTCTTGTAGACCTCCGCGATGGAGGCGTGAACGAACACGGTGGTGTCGAACGGAATGGTGTAGACGAGCCCTTGCGGGAAGGCGCGCCCCAATGCGGTCATCTTGGCTTTCACCGCCTGTTCGACCTGGAGCGCGTTGGCGCCCGGCGCCTGATAGATGCCGATGCCCGCGGCGGGCTTGCCGTCCAGATTGAAATACTGGCTGTAGGTCTGCGCGCCGAGCTCGACGCGGCCGACGTCGCGCACGCGCGTCACCTCGCCGTTACTGCCGGTCTTGACGATGACGTTGGCGAATTGGTCGGCGTCGGTAAGCCGGCCCTGCAGCTCGATGGTGTACTGGAAATCGACGCCGGGCGGCGTCGGCGGCATGCCGACCTGCCCGGCCGCGACTTCCTGGCTCTGCTGTTGCAGCGCCGTCACCACGTCGCGCGCGTTGAGGCTGCGCGCCTTGAGCTTTTCCGGGTCGAGCCAGATGCGCATCGAGTACTGGCCGGCGCCGAAGATCAGCACGTCGCCGACGCCCGGCAGCCGCGCCAGCTCGTCGCGCAGATTGATGGTGGCGTAATTGGCCATATAGAGGCTGTCGTAGCGCTGGTCGGGCGAGGTCAGCGTCACGAACAACAGAATCGCGGTCGAGCGCTTCTCCACCGTGACGCCTTGCGCCTGCACCGCTTGCGGCAATTGCGACAGCGCCGCGGCGACGCGGTTCTGCACCAGGATCTGCGCGGCATCGAGATCGGTGCCGATCTTGAACGTCACCGTGAGGGTGTAGGAGCCGTCGCTGGCGCTGGTCGACTGCATGTAGATCATGTTCTCGACGCCGTTGACCTGCTGCTCGATCGGCAGCGCCACCGTGTCCATCAGCGTGCGCGCGCTGGCGCCGGGATAGCGGGTCGATACTTGGACGGTCGGCGGCACGACGTCGGGATATTGCGCGATCGGCAGGCCATAGACCGCGACCGCGCCGATCACGATCATCAGCACGGCGATGACGTTCGCCAGAACCGGACGCTCGATGAAGAATTTCGAGATCATCGCCCGACGTCCCGCTCATTCCCGCGCAAGCGGGACTCCAGATGAGATGCCGTGCTGTCCGGCGCAGGCCGCCGGGTCCCCGCTTTCGCGGGGACGAGCGGCGGGAGGCGATCGAGGCGTCTATTCATGGCTACTGTTTCGCCGCCGCCGCGGAGCGCGCTTCGGCGTCGACCTTCTCGCCGGGGATGGCGCGCATGATGCCGCCGACCACCACGCGGTCGTCCTTGGTCAGCCCGGATTCGATCACGCGCAGATCGCCGACCAGTTGCCCCGGCTCGACCTTGCGCTGCTCGACGACGTTATCCTTGTTGACGACCAGCACGTAGCGGCCGGCCTGATCGCTGCCGAGCGCCACGTCGGGTACCAAAAGAGCCGGCGCCGGCTTCGACGGAATGCGCACGCGCACGAAATAGCCCGGCAGCAGCGCCCGGTCGGCGTTCGCCAGTGTGGCGCGCGCCGCGAGCGTTCCGGTCGACGGATCGACATTGGGCGCGATGTAGTCGAGCTTGCCCTTGTGCGGATAGCCGCTCTCGTTCTGCAGCGAAACTTCGACGGGAAGACCGATCAGCGCGCCCGTGGTCTCGCCGCGCTTGGCCAGAATGGCGCGCACCATGAGCACGTCGCGCTCGCTGGCGGTGAAATTCACCCAGATCGGGTCGAGCTGCACGATGGTCGCAAGCGTGGTCGGCGAGCTGGCGCCGACCAGTTGCCCGATCGACACCTGGCGCGCGGTGACGACGCCGTCGAACGGCGCGGTGACGTCGGTGTAGCCGAAATTGATTTCCGCCTGCTGCTCGTTGGCCTGCGCCGACTGCAGATCGGCCTGCGCGGAATCGCGCTGCGCCAGCGCCTTGTCGTAATTGGCCTGGGTCGAGACTTGCCTGCTGACGAGATCGGCTTGACGTTGAAATTCGGCCTGCGCCTGCGTGAGCGTGGCCTGGGCGCTGACGACGGCGGCTTTCGCGGAGTCGACCTTGAGCTTGTAAGGCTCCGGCTCGATGGTGAACAGCGAGGTGCCTTTCTTGACGAATTGGCCGTCGGTATAGCTGATCGCCTGCACGAAACCCTGCACGCGGGCGACCAGATCGATCGAATTGACCGCCGCGGCATTGCCGGTCGCCTCGAAATAGCGCGTGACCTCCTGCTCGACCGGAGCGGCGACGGTGACCTTGGGCGGCGGCGGCGCCGCATATTGATTTTTCTGCCCGCAGGCGGCGAGCCCCGCGGCAACGGCGAACGCAAGCGTCACGCGAAAAAACCAAGCAAGGGTCATGGCCGAAGCCTTTGGTCAATGCGCGGGAAGACGACAACCGGCTCAAACGAGCGCCGAGCGGCAGCCGGTTACGATCCGATTTATGCCGCGGCTTTGCAACAGCAAAAACACGCACGACTGCAAGCGGCGCAGACGATGCTGCCGGACCGGCCTGCCGTGCCGCGATACCGAAACGCAAATCGTTGCAACTTGAAGCGATTGTGCTGCGGCCGGACGGCGCGGCCGCAAAACGCGATCGGCGCCGTCACGGCGCCGATCGCTCCCCGACCCCCGAAAATCAGCCGGTCAAGAGCTCTGATCGAGCACGGTGACGGCGCGCCGGTTTTGCGACCAGCAGGAAATATCGTTGCACAGCGCCACCGGCCGCTCCTTGCCGTAGGAGATGGTGCGCATGCGGTTAGCCGCCACGCCGCGCGAGATCAGGTATTCGCGCACGGTCTCGGCGCGTCGGGCGCCGAGCGCGATGTTGTATTCGCGCGTGCCGCGCTCGTCGGCGTGGCCTTCGATGGTGAAGGAATATCTGTTGTAGTTGCTCAGCCATTGCGCCTGCTTGTCGAGCGTGGCGCGCGCCTGATCGGACAGTTCCGAGGAATCGGTATCGAAGAAGACGCGGTCGCCGACATTGACGACGAAATCCTGCTGGCTGCCGGGCGTGGCCGCCGCGCCCATCGCGGTTTGGTCGTCTTTCTTGGCGCAAGCCGCCACCGCAAGCGTCGCCAGGATAATGGCGACGAACTTGGCGCCACGCATCGCATTCGCCATGTTCATCCCGGTGCCTCCATACTTACACGTTCGACCTGACCGGCTTGGTCTCGTGCGCGGGTCTAGCAGCGCCTTCGTTAAGCGAACGTTCCGTCAACCTTGATGGCCCCTTGCAAAAATGTCTCAACCTTGGGAATTCGGCTGAAAGCTTTTGCAGTGGTTAATGGGGCGTCAATACGGCGCAACTGTGGAACCGGCGAAACAACGTCGCGAATTACGACAACAGCGGCGACCACGCCGGGTCGGAGGCGTAATTCGGCGTCGGAACCCGTTGCTCGTTGCGGCCGGAAATGTCGACCGTGAACAGCGACGGGCCGGACGTGCCGCCCGGATCGCGGAAGAACATGATCACCTGCCCGTTCGGCGCAAACGTCGGGCCCTCGTTGTGGAAGCTTTCGGTGAGAATGCGCTCGCCCGATCCGTCCGGCTTCATCACGCCGATGGCGAACATGCCGCTGACGATCTTGGTGAAGGCGATGTAGTCGCCGCGCGGCGACCACACCGGCGTGTTGTACTCGCCCTCGCCGAAGCTGATGCGCTGCGCCGGGCCGCCGCTTGACGCCATCACATAGATCTGCGGCTGTCCGCCGCGGTCGGACTCGAAGCAGACATGCGAACCGTCCGGCGCGTATGACGGCGAGGTGTCGATGGCCTGCGTATTGGTGAGCCGCGTCGTCGCCTTGGAGCGCAGATCCATGACGAAAATATTGGAATTGGCGCCCTCCTGCAGGCTCATGATGACGCTCTGGCCGTCCGGAGAGAAGCGCGGCGAGAAGCTCATGCCGGGAAAATTGCCGACCACTTCGCGCTGCCCGGTGTCGATATTGTAGAGATAGACGCGGGGATCGCCCTGGCCGTAGGCCATGTAGGTGATCTCCTGGCTCGACGGCGAGAACCGCGGGGTGAGCACAAGATCGTCGCCGCGCGTGAGGTAGCGCACATTGGCGCCGTCCTGATCCATGATGGCGAGCCGCTTGACCCGCGCGGTGCCCGGCCCGGTCTCGTCGACGAACACGACGCGGCTGTCGAAATAGCCGCCGTTGCCGGTGAGCTGCTCGTAGATCGCATCGGAGATGATGTGACCGATGCGGCGCCAATTGTCCGGCGTGGTGAAATATTGCTGGCCGGCGAGCTGCTGTCCCGCCAGCACGTCCCACAACCGGAATTCCGCCTTGAGCCGTCCGTCGGGCTGCCGCGTCACCGCCCCGGTCACTAAAGCCTGGGCGTTGACGCTGCGCCAATCGGGAAACCGCGGCACCGCATCGACGCTGGCGACGTGCTCGATGAAGGCCGCCGGATCGATCGGCGCGAACAGGCCGCTGCGCTGCAGGTTCGCGGTGATGATCTGGGTCACGCCCGACGCCGTGTCGCCGTCGCCCTCGCCGCCGCCGATGAATTTGGTGATGGCGATCGGCATCGGCTGAAAATTGCCCTGAGTGATGTCGAGCCGCACCACGGCGCGCGCCCGCGGGGTCGCGAACAGCACGCCGCCGGCTGCGGCGCCGAGCGCCAAGGCACGGCGGCGCGTCACGATGAGGCTGAATTCGGATCGAGGTGTCATGATGGTATTCGCTTGTCAGCCGCCGAGCAGCTCGTGAGGATCGAATTTAAGCTCGAGGTCTTTCCACTGGCTGTAATGCTCGGGCCGCAGCATGGTGAAAGGCTGGCACAATAGCAGCGCGCGCTTGGCGCTGTCGGCAAGCGCCGGCCCGAGCGCCGACGCGGTCGCTTCGACCAGCACCGGCTCCTGAACCAGCGAGCCGTCCGGCTTGAACAAGACCCGCAGCACGACATAAACCTTGGAATTGGCGTCGACGCCGGGCGGCGGCGACCAGCAGCTCGAGATGCGGGCGCGCAAGGCGTCGATCTCGCTCTGCGACATCTGCGCCGATTGCGCGCCGCTGGCGGCGCCGAGATTGGCCACGTCGTTCACCGTGGTATCCGACGCCAGCTGGCGACGCGGATCGCGCTTGTCGAGCAGTTCGGCGACCTGATCGGCGTCAAACTTCGGCGCATCCGCCTTCGCCGCCGCCGCTTGATCCGGCTTGGTCGGCGACTTCGCCGCGTCCTTCTTGAGGAGATCGGCGATCTGGTCGGGCTTGTATTCCGGCGGCTTCGGCTTGTCGGGCTTCTGCGCCTGCTTGGCGTCCGGTTTGGCGTCCGGCTTCGGCTGCTGCGCTGCCTTGCGCGTGTCGGTGGTGATGGCAGGCTTGTCCGCGGCCTTGGGCGCCAATTGATCGACCGGCTTCGCGGCGCCGACTTTGTCGGCGAGCGGCTCTGGCATGTCGATCTTCAGCTTCGGCGCATTTTTGACGCCCTGCGTGAGCTGGGTGAAATCCTTGTCGGAAATGAACTGCACCGGCAGCGAATCGGCCGGCGGCACCTCCAGCGGCGCCGCCGACAGCGCAAACAGCGCGCAGCCGAGCGCGATGGCGTGACCGATGCAGGAGATGGTCATGCCGGTCTTCATTTTTCGTCCTGCTCGATATTGGTGACCAGCGCCACCTTGTGATAGCCGGCGCCGGAAATGCGGCCCATCACCCGCATCATGGTGCCGTAATCGACCTTTCTGTCGCCGCGCACATAGATCGTTTCATCGAGATTGCCGTGGCGGGCATCGATGATCGCCTTGAGCTTGGTGACGAGATCGTCGATCGCGATGGGCTCGTTCTGCAGGAAAATCTTGCCGTCGACATTGACCGAGACGGTCAGCGGCTCGTTGTCTTGCGGCAGCGCCTTGGCCTGGCTTTGCGGCAGGTCGAGCGGCACGCCAACGGTGAGCAGCGGTGCCGACACCATGAAGACGATGAGCAACACCAGCATGACGTCGACGAACGGCGTCACGTTGATGTCGCTCATCACCGGCCGGCGCCGGCGGCGCTTGCCGCCGCCGGCCGAAGGAGCGCTTAGCGTGCCTGCCGCCATGACCGAAAGCCCTCAGCCCCGCTCGTCAATCTGCCGCGACAGAATGGCCGCAAACTCGTCGGCAAAGCCCTCGAGCCGCTGGGCCTGCCGGTTCACCTCGGTCACGAACTTATTATAGAAAATCGTCGCCGGGATGGCGGCAACGAGGCCGATTGCAGTCGCGAACAGCGATTCGGCGATGCCGGGCGCGACCACCGCCAGCGAGGTGTTCTGCGACGCGGCGATCGACTGGAAACTCGTCATGATGCCGACCACGGTCCCGAACAGGCCGATAAACGGCCCGGCCGATCCGACTGTCGCCAGAACCAGAAGCCGCCGCTCCATATGCTCGACCTCCCGGGCAATGGCGACATCCATGACCTTCCCGATGCGCATCTGCAACCCGGCGAATGAGCGCGCGTGGCCCTCGATGCTGCGTTTCCACTCGCGCATCGCCGCGACGAAGACGCTGCCGGTGGAATGTCCGGGGTGGACGGCCAGGGTCTTGTAAAGCTCCTCGAGCGACTGGCCCGACCAGAAGGCCTCCTCGAAGCTGTCGGCGGCGCGGCGAAGCCGCGAGAATAACAGCGTTTTGTCGATGGCGATGGCCCAAACCCACACCGAACATATCAACAAGCCGACCATCACCGTCTCGACGACCCAATGGGCGTGCAAGAACAGGTGGAACAGCGAAAGATTCGAGGATGTCAGCGGTGCGACCGACGATGCGATGTCGGCTGGATTCATAGGACGTCCCCTTCGGCGGTCCGGCCGTGGCGGCCGCTGTCGCGGCCGTCAGCTCCCAGGCCAACATTGGGCCAAGACCGGCGCGACGCACTGGCGTCGGGACCGAATGGGTCGTGATAGGCCGCCGCCTCGCGCGCACCGACCAAAACCCGAATTTTCGCGAAAACCCGAGCCGGACCCGTCCCCGGCGGGGGTAAACGCTCGCGAAACTTGTCCAAACTAGGGCGCAACTCCGGTCGTTCGCGCTAACGAAGCCCGACTAGGCTTAACGGGGAGTTAAGGCCCGCGCGACAGCCGCCGAGCCGGCCCGGTCCGTGGGTTGACGGCCTCCCGCTCTGATTTATCATCGATTCAAATACACGTTTCGATTGAGGGCGCCATGGCAGCGACAGCGGCCTTAGATTTCCCGACTGCCTGCCCGCCTTTGGCCGCCGCGAGCGAGACCGGCGCACTCGGCGTCTACCAGCTCAAGCGCCTGTGGTCGCGCAGCATGGCGGCACGGCATGGCGCATTCTTTCCGGCGACCGTCCACGAGCGCCATCTCGACCATCTGGTGATCCATGCCAGCGGGCTCGGCCTCGAACAGACTCTCGCCTATCTCGGCACCCAAGCGCCAAGCTTCGAGGACTTCGAGCGCTGGATCGTTTCAACGACCGGCGGAATCGCCCCGGAGCGCGTGGCGCGCATCAACGCCGCGGTGATTGGCGCACCGCCGCCGGCGCCAACGCGAAAGCTGCTCGACGCCATCGCGGCGAGCGCGCCGGTGTTGACCGACGCCGACCTCTCGTTCTGGCGGGAGAACGGCTACGTCGTCCTGCACGAGGCCATATCGCCCGCGCAATCCGCCGCCGCGGCGCAAGCCGTCTGGGAGCATGTCGGGGCCGCGCCCGACGATCCGGAAAGCTGGTATGGCGCGAACGATCACGGCATTATGGTGCAGTATTTCCAGCACCCTGCGTTCGATGCGGCGCGAACCTCGCCGCGCATCCACAAAGCCTTCGCGCAATTATGGGGCACGGCCGATCTGTGGGCGACCACCGACCGCGTCGGCTTCAACCCGCCCGAGCGCGCGCGATTTAAATTTCCCGGCCCGCATCTGCATTGGGACGTCAGCGTCAAGACGCCGATCCCGTTCGGCAGCGGCGGCATTCTTTATCTGACCGACACGCCGCCCGAGCAAGGCGCCTTCACCCTCCTCCCGGGCTTTCAGCGCTGGGGCGAAGACTGGCTCAAGAGCCTGCCGCCGGACGCCGATCCGCGCCGGCAGGATCTCTACGCGCTCGGCCCGCGCGCCATCGGCGGGTGCGCCGGCGATCTCGTCATCTGGCATCAGGCGCTGCCGCACGGCGCCAGCCCCAATCGCGGCACCAAGCCGCGGCTTGTGCAATACATCAACATGTTCCCGGCGCATTACGAGGAGCAGGAGGAGTGGATTTAGCCGGCGTGCGTCGGGCGACGGAACGAGGGCTTTATCCGTTCGTCGCCGCGAAAGCGCGGACCCAGCATTTTCTCGTTCCGGCCCGCTCGCGCGGGGATGAGGGGAACAGACGAATTAGATCGCGCCGCCTTCCAGCACGTCCTGATCCGCCTTCATGGCGATGCGCAGCGGTTTCGGGATCGGCCGCGCCCGGCCGCCGGAGATGAAGGCGACGCGGACATGGGCCTCGACCATAAGCTCGTCGCCGCGCATGACGCGCTGGCGCAGCGTGATCGAGGCGCCTTTGACCTCTTCCGGCGCGGTGATGACGGTGAGCACGTCGTCCATGCGCGCGGGCTTGAGGAAGTCGATCGTCATCGAGCGCACCACGAAGGCGAAGCCCGGCGTCTCCTTTTCGGTCTGCTCGAATAAAGCGCGGTGATCGGCGCCGAGAAGCCGCAAGTGATTGGTGCGGCCGCGCTCCATGTAGCGCAGATAATTGGCATGATAGACGATGCCGGTGAAATCGGTGTCCTCGTAATAGACGCGCACGGTCAGCACATGGCGGCCGTCGCGGATTTCGCCGTCGAGGAGAACAGAACGCGGGTCGTTCATCAGGAGAGCTCTTGATCTTTTAGCAGTCATTCATTGACGGCGTCATGGCCGGACTTGTTCCGGCCATCCACGTCTTTGTTTGCGCCAGGCCTTTAAGACGTGGATGCCCGGCACGAGGCCGGGCATGACGAATGCTTATTGCACACTGTAGCATCGAGCGACGGCTTGGCTCAACGCCACGGCACGCGCTCGGTCATCGCATGTTCCCAGTTCTTGCCGTCGAATTGGCTGATTTTGAGCGAAGCGACATCGACGCCGTCGAGACAGCGCACATTGACGTCGACCTTGTCGGGGTCCGAGCGCGGCACGTAGAACGGATGGATGCCGCAAGCCGCGCAGAAAGTGTGCTGCGCGATGCCGGTATTGAAGCGGTAGGTCGTGAGCGCGTCCTTGCCGCTGAGCAATTCGAACTGCTCCGGCGCCACGATGAGATGCAGAAAACCCTTCTTGGTGCAGATCGAGCAATTGCATTCGGTGACGCGCGACAAATCCGCCGTCACCCGGAAGCGCACGCGGCCGCAATGGCAGCCGCCCGAGAGTGTCGCTTGCTGCATGGTCGCATCCTCTTCCAGGGTCCGGGCGATCCGCGGCCTTCGACTGAAAACCGCCGACACATTGGTTCAATCCAGCGCCGCATTTGCCGACTGTTTAGGGCCGCGAAGCAACGCGCGGATCACGAGCCGTCGTCTAAGGTGCCGGCCGTAGCGTAACGGCAAAGGGGCCATCGGTTCCAGCAACAGCCTTGGCGACCGCCAACGGCCCGCGCCGGACCACGGAAAGGATATGCCATGGCGTATCGAGCTATCACCTGCATCGCGGCCGCGCTTTGCGTGGCAAGCCTGTCGAGCAACGCTTTGGCCCGCGGCGGCGCCCGCGTGGGCGGCTATCACGGCGGCGTCCATCGCGGCGTTTATCATGGCGTTTATCATGGCGTCTACCACGGCGCTTATGCGCGCCGCGGTTGGGGTGCGGCAGGGGCGGCAGTCGGTGTCGGTGTCGGCGCCGCCGCCGTCGCAGCGCCGCGCTATTACAACAGCGTCACTTGCGGGTATTACCCGTATCGCCCCTGCCCATAGCTCCATGCCACGCGCAGAGCGTCACTGCTTCAGGAAAGCCGCTCGCCGATCGCTCAATCGCTCAATCGCTTGGTGACGCCTCATTGAGACGGGCGGCATCGCCGCTACTCGTCCTCGCCACTGAACAGCCCGAACTGGGCGGCATCGCGCTTGGGCTCGGGCAGGCCGAGATGACGGAAGCCGCCGCCGGTGACGAGCCGGCCGCGCGGCGTGCGTTGCAACAGCCCGCACTGGATCAGATAAGGCTCGATGATGTCTTCGATGGCGTCGCGCGGCTCGGATAAGGCGGCAGCGAGCGTTTCGACGCCGACCGGGCCGCCGCCGTAATTGTCCGCGATGGTTT
>Ga0335078_10009183_pt1 | contig 14666 bp, 10 predicted proteins | sample Lox_Sample_32_FD_206711 | JGI IMG/M metagenome (GOLD analysis project Ga0335078, IMG submission 206711) | Soil microbial communities from Loxahatchee National Wildlife Refuge, Florida, United States - Lox_Sample_3.2 | ecosystem: Environmental > Terrestrial > Soil > Wetlands | place: USA...
GGAACACCACGCTGCTCAACGTGTTCACAGGGGAGATGCAGGCATCGTCTATCGGAGTATACAAGGAAAGGATCGTCTATGTGGGCTCGCCCTCGAACTGTCCCCCCGCGGCCCGCGACATCGACGCCAGGAAGATGGTCGCCATCCCTGGCTTGATCGATTCTCACCTCCACGTGGAGAGCAGCATGGTGACCCCGTCAAGGTTTGCAGCTGCCACGCTCCCCCACGGGCTTACGTCCGCCTTCGCAGACCCTCACGAAATAGCCAATGTCCTCGGAAAAGCCGGAGTGAAGGCGATGGTGGAGGATAGCGTAGGGCTCCCTCAGAAGCTCTACTACTACGTGCCCACATGCGTGCCTGAGTCGACCGCAGTCACCGCCGGCGCCGAGCTTACCCCTGGTGACATACAGGAGATGCTCGGATGGAAGGGGATCTGGGGTCTGGGCGAAGTCATGGACTATCCGGCTGTCCTGAAGGGCCAGAAGAAGATGATGAGCATCCTCGAAGCCGGGTCTGAAAAGGGGGTCGTCATAGACGGCCATGCGCCACTGCTCACCGGCCTGGAGCTCAATGCCTATGCACTTTCAGGAGCGGAAGCGGACCACGAGAACTTTACCGTGGAGGCGATGCTGGAGAAGCTGAGGCTTGGGTTCTACGTGAAACTCAGGGGCCCGTACATACTCGACACCAAGAAGTTCGTGAGGGCCATCCGGCGAATTCCTCACCCCTACAATCTCATTCTTTGCACCGACGACGTCCTACCAGACAATCTGGCGAAGCTTGGGCACCTCGACTACGTCTGCCGGGCTTTCCTCGATTCGGGGATGGACCCGGTCGAGGTGGTAAGGAGCGTCACGCTCAGGCCCGCGCTTCATATGCGGAAGTTCGAACTTGGCGCGATATCGCCGGGTAGAATCGCTGACATTGTGCTCCTCAGGGACCTCAGGAGATTCGACGTCAGGCTCGTCGTGGCCAACGGCGCGCCTGTGGCAAAGGACGGCAGGATGCTCGTGAGCTTCGATGACAGGCGCTTCGACGGTTCCACCATGGACACCATGAAGCTCGCGCCCCTCGGCCCCGAAGATTTCGATGTCCGACCCCCGAAGACGGACGGGTCGGTCCAAGTCAACGTGGTCGACTTCGACGACCCGGGGAAGGGGGAAGACCCGGGGGAGACTTTCGCAAGGCTGATCCTGACGAAGATGGGCAGGGCGAGCCTGGACGTCAAGCACGGCCGGCTTGAGCTGGGGGACATCTGTCTCGTTTTCGTCTTCGAGAGGCATGGAAAGAACGGCGGCCGCGCTTTCGGATTTGCGAGGAACCTCATCCACAGCGGTGCCATGGCCACGACCGTCGCCCACGATTCCCACAACTTGCTGGTGGCGGGGACCGACGTGAATGACATGCTTGCCGCAGCCAATCTTGTGATAGAGAGCAAAGGAGGCATCGCCGCGGTGATGAGGATGAAGACCCTCGCCCAGGTGCGGCTACCGATCGCCGGTCTGATGTCAGAAGGCAGCCTTGAGCACGTGGCGCGCGAAGTGCAGAGGTTACGCCTCGCCTTCTCGAAGATGGGGGTCCTCGACCACCCCTACATGCCTCTGCCGAACCTCCTGGCGCTCTCCGTCATCCCGCACGCGAGGATAACAGACAAGGGGATGTTCGACGTGGACGCGCAGAAGTTCGTAACGCCGTTCGTCGTCCAGTGACTGTCTCGGGCACAGACCTAGAGGTCCCGCTGGCTACGGCGCCATGGGAGCTTGCTTGAGTCTGCTGCCCATCAAGACCTTCTCAGAAGTCACAGGCAGGTCGTCGACCGAAACGCCCGTGGCGTTGAGGACGGCGTTGCGCACGGCCGCACCTGGAAGCACGATGGGAGGCTCGGCTATGATCTTGGCGCCGAATGGACCCAAGGGGCCAGGGACTTCGACGATGAACGTCTTGAACTCCTGCGGGATGTCCATGGAGGTCGGGATGTAGTAGTCTCCGAGGTTGGGGTTGACGACGACCCCGTCCTTGTGAACGAGCTCTTCCATCATGGCGTAGCCGAGCCCCTGGACGGTGCCCCCGTAGATCTGGCCCAGGACGCCTCCTGGGTTTACCGCCTTGCCCACGTCGTAGGCCGCATGCGCCCCGACCACCTTGTAATAGCCGGTGTCCGTGTCCACTTCGACCTCGACGATCAGGGCCCCCCAGGTGTACTGGACATAGGGCGTCCCCTGTCCCACTTCCTGGTCCCACGGTGCGGCGGGTGCCATGAAGAATCCCTCTTCTTTCATGTTCACGCCCCTCCTGTAGGCCTCGTCGACGATGTCGTCCCATCGGACGGTTACCGACGGATTATGGCGGTCGAAGGCAAGCCCGTCGGCCATCGCCACGTCCTTGTCGTCGGTCTTCAGAAGCTGCGCAGCCACAGGGATCAGCCTGTTCCTGAGCTTCTCGGCGGCTTGCTTCGACGCGTTCCCTCCTATCACCACGACCCTGGACGCAACGGTCGGCCCGCTCTCTCGGTGCTTTGATGTGTCGGGGCGCTCGAGCTTGAAGCGCGAAAGCGGTACGCCTAGGACGCTCGACGCCACCTGCATTATCCCAGATATTGCTCCGGTCCCGTATTCTGTCAGGCCTGATCCGACGGAAATCGTCCCGTCAGACAGGATCTCGACGTGAACGGCTCCGTAGTCGTTTCCCTCTGGGCCAAGGGAGTTCCCGTGCATCAGAAGCGCGATGCCCAGGCCTCTGCGCATGCTCCCGGTCTGGTTCCTGTATCTGACAGACTTCTCTCTGTATCCGCTTGAGGTGACTACCTTCTCGACGCACTGCGGGAGCCCGCAGCTGGCGTCCATCACGGCGCTGGTCGCGTTCTTCTTCCCGGGGACAAGCATGTTCCTCAGCCTGAATTCCAACGGGTCGATCCCGAGCTTTCGTGCGAGCTCCTCCATCTGGCTCTCAATGGCGAAGATGGCCTGCGGGCCTCCGAACCCTCTGAGGCTCCCTGTGTACGTGTTGTTGGTGTAGACGAGGAAGGAGTCCGCCTTCACGTTTGGGACCTCGTACGCTCCCACCGTATGGAAGGTCGCCCGGACGATCACGAACACTCCCAGGGACGCGTACGCGCCTGTGTCCCCGATGATCCTGGACTCGTCGGCGACTAGCATGCCGTCCGACGTGACCCCAGTCTTGTGGCTGATGACGAAGGGGTGCCGCTTCGTGTGCATTACCATCGAGTCCTCCCTGTCCATGCCGCAGTACACGGGGCGGCGGAACTTCACGGCGGCGAGGGCTGCCGTCGAGCAGACGTCGTAGGGGGTCTCGTCCGACTTCGGACCGAACGCTCCCCCGGTCACCGCCTGGATCACCCTCACCTTCTCCGGCGGGAGCTTCAGCACCTTGGCCACCGCTGCCTGGGTGTGGTGGGGGCTCTGCATCGAACCGATGACCTTGACCCCGCCGTCTTCAGGGATGGCGAGCCCCACCTCGGGCTCGAGCGGGACCGCGTCCTGGAACTGGGTCCTGTAGGTCTTTTCGATTACGATGTCGGACTTCGAGAACCCCTCATCGACGTTTCCTTTCCTGATCTTCATCTGCCTGGCGATGTTCCCCTTGGGGTGAATCTTGATGGCACCCGGTTTCAGGGACTCAGTGGGGTCGAAGATCGCGGGGAGCAGGTCGTATTCGACCTTGATGCGCGCTGCGGCGTCAGTCGCCGCTGGCAAGGTCTCCGCTATCACGGCCCCGAGGATGTCCCCGGTGGAGCGGACGACCGGGTCGGCGAAGAGCTGCCTGTCGGGGAGGATGGCAGACGACTCGTTGAGCCCCAGGATGTCTTTCGACGTCAGGACTCCGAGCACTCCCGGGTAGGACTTCGCCCCTCCCAGTTCCATCCTCTTGATCGTCCCGTGGGGGATGGAGGAATGGAAGAGTTTGGCGTACACCGTCCCCTTCGGAATCAGGTCGGCGGTGTAGACGGGGCTGCCCAGGACCTTCTCCAGGGAGTCCACCCTCACCACGTTCTCTCCTATGTAGAGGAGCTCCCCTTTCTCCGCCTTCGCCCTCAGGGAGTCCAGCAGCTGCGATACCTGTTCGCTCACCGTCTCGCCCCCTTGCACCCCTCGTGAACGGAATCGATGATCTGGTAGTAGCCCGTGCACCTGCAGAGTATCCCGCTGATGGCGACCTGGATTTCCTCGTTCGTGGGATCGGTCGAGTGACGGGCCAGGTCCCAGGAAGCCATGAGCATGGCGGGGGTGCAGAAGCCGCACTGGGCGGCGTTGTTCTCGATGAAACTCCCCTGCATGCGCTTCATGGTAGGGTCGTCCGCCAGGCCTTCGACGGTGGTAACCCTCCTGCCGTCGCACTGGGCGGCCAGCATGAGGCAGCTGTTGACCAGCTTCCCGTCCACCAACACCGCACAGATGCCGCAGTCCCCGGTGCTGCATCCCTCTTTGACCGACTTCAGGCCGAGGTCGTCCCTCAGGACGTCTATCAGCCTCTGGCTGGCGTCGACAGAGGTGGGGTGATCTGTGCCGTTTACGTTGAGGGTGATGACCCTCTTCAACTCAGGGCCCCCCCAGCTTGCGTGAACAGCGCTCCAGCAGTCTCTTCAGGTATACCTGGGCGATCTCGGTCCTGTAGGCACCGGAGCCTCGGAAGTCGTCTGTCAGCGTTAGCTCTGAAGCGAGCACATTTTGGGCCTGGGAGATTGTGTCAGGGGCCAAGGGCTTCCCCGCTAGGAACTTGTTGGTCTCCGACGCCAGGGCCGGGATCTTCCCAGAGACCCTGTTCAGGGCGACCCTTGCTGATCGGATCGTGCTCAGGTCGTCTTCGAGCGTGAGGACCAGCGCTTCGTTCACCATCGCTATGATGAGCATGTTCCGGCGCCCCAACTTCTCGTAGGCGGTCCAGCTGTGCCCCTCGGGCGGGTCGAAAGCGATCTCAGAAAGAATCTCAGACGATTTCATTACCGTCTTTCTCTTGCCGACGATGAAGTCCTTCAGCGGGACGGTCCGTTCACCGTTTGCGCTGATCAGCTTGGCTCTAGCATCCAGCGCCATGAACACAGGTATCAGGTCTTCAGAGGACGCTGCGGAACACACGTTCCCCCCCACCGTAGCGACGTTCCTTACCTGGGGAGCGCCGAAGAGGTGTGCAGCTTCGCGGATGATGGAGAGCTTTCCGTAGAAGACCGGAGACTCCAGCAGGTCCGTAACTGTCGTGAGGGCGCCCAGACGGACCGTACCCTCTGACTGGCGTATGTAGCGGAGGTCCTCTGTGAACGATGATATGTCGAGCAGGACCGAAGGGGATGTCTGCCTCTTTCGCATACGCGGCATAAGGTCTGTCCCGCTCGCGATGACGGCCACGTCCTTGTCCTCGTGTTCTATGAAGCGAAGCGCGTCATTCAGGTCCGTGGGGGAGTAGAGCTCCAAGGTCGACAATGGCCTGTCTATCGTGCAAGGGAGCGCTTTGAGTTAAAAAACTTCATGCCTCGCCGGAATGGCCGCACACGGCAGAACCGCGTATAAGCCCCTGCTTGGAGGGGAGCAATGTCATGACTACACCACCTTATGTCGGTTCCATGGCAGGAAAGGACTTCCTGGACACCAACGATCATACGCAGGAGGAGATTGCGAAGATTCTAAAAGCTGCGGAGGACCTCAGGGTGAAGTTCAGAAAGAGGGCACCGACGCCGTACCTACCCGGACGCACGCTTTTCATGCTGTTCTACAACAGGTCTCTTCGGACGAGGAATTCCTTCGAGGGAGGGATATACCAGCTCGGTGGGCATGCGCACTTTCTCAGCCCCAGCGACGTATACACCCCTTCGCTCCCCGAGGACATGGTCCCCTACCAGACTGAGGCGATATCGGACGTTGGGAGGGTGCTGTCAAGGTACGGAGATGCGATCGCCATCAGGATCTACGGCGACGCCGCGAAGTGGACCATTGGAAGAGGGCACAGGGTGATGCAGGAGTTCGCGAAGTGGAGCGACATACCTGTCCTTAACATGGAAGACGACGTGTACCACCCGTTCCAGGCGCTGGCCGACATGAAGTCCATCGTCGACGTCAGCCCGAAACCCAAGGGAAAGAAGTTCGTCGTGTCCTACGCCTACTCCGGCGGGCTCAAGCCTCTCGCCGTCCCTCAGAGCTGCGTCCTGATAGGCACACAGTTCGGGATGGACGTCGTCCTCGCGCACCCCAAGGGGTTCGAGCTGGAGGACCATGTCATAAAGTCGTGCGAGAAGAACGCTGACAGGTATGGAGGGAGCTTCGAAGTAGTGAACGACATGAAGGAGGCCTTCGAGGGGGCGGACTTCGTATACCCGAAGGCGTGGTCCCCCAAGGGATTCGTGCCCCCGTACAGCAACGCCGTCAACAAGGACGCGGCATCCGAGTACCAGAACAAGTTCAAGGACTGGAAGTGCACCGAAGAGATGATGGACATCACGAACAAGGGCAAGTACATGCACTGCGGCCCCGCGGACAGGGGACAGGAAGCGGACGACGCGGTCATCGATAGTTCGAAGTACTCCCTCTACTTCGAGCAGGCCGAGAACAGGCTGCACGTCCAGAAGGCCGTCATGGCGATGACCATGGGCTCGAAGCGAAGGAGATAGCAAGAGGAGACAGGGATGGCCGGCAAGGACAATGCCATACTGGATGCCATAGGCAACACGCCGGTGGTGCGCCTGTCGAAGATCCCCGCAGCGGAGAAGGTCAAGGCGGAGATCGTCGGCAAGATGGAGGCGTTCAACCCCACGGAGAGCCTGAAGGACAGGATCTACAAGGAGATGATCCTGGGGGCGGTCAGAAGAGGAGATCTCAAGCCCGGGATGGAGATTCTCGAGGCCTCCACCGGCAACGCCGGAATCGCGTGCACCTTCATCGGCACAAGGCTAGGGTACAAGGTGACCATAGTCATGCCCGAGGGCATGAGCGACGAGCGCAAGAAGATGATCAGGGCGTTCGGCGGCGACCTCATACTGACTCCCGGAGCGGAAAGCGACGTGGACCTCTGCCTGGACAAGATCGAGGAGCTCGTCGGGAAGAACAAGGGAAAGTACTGGGTGCCCGCCCAGTTCTCGAACCCAGACAATCCGCTTGCCCACTACAAGACCACCGGACCTGAGATCTGGAACCAGCTCGACGGAAAGGTAGACGCGTTCGTCGCTTCTCAGGGGACGGGGGGAGTCCTCACGGGCGTAGGGAAGTATCTGAGGGAGCAGGACCCCAAGGTCAAGCTCTATGCAGTGGAGCCTTCGGAGGCGCCCATTCTCTCCCACTCGAAGTGGGGGACTCACAAAATCGAGGGGATAGGGGACGGGTTCGTTCCCAAGAATCTGGACCTCAGCCAGCTTGACGGCGTGGTGACCACCACCTCTGACGAATCGATAATGATGACGAAGCGGCTGAGCTTGGAGGAAGGGATCTTCTGCGGGATCTCTTCGGGGTGCAACGTCGCCGCTGCTGTGAAGCTCTCCAGGAAGCATCCCGAGCTCGGGGTGATCGTGACCATGATCAACGACTCCGGGGGGAGGTACCTCTCCACCGAGGTGTTCGGGACCAAGAAGGAGAAGCACATCCCGAGGACCAGCAAGAAGCTGGACCCTTACTCTCTGGAGCAGCTGGCGAAGTACCAGAAAGGGTTCGACATCATATCCTAGGATGAGCTTGGCATCAGGCTGCACCGGCGGGGCGGAGTTCCGACGGAGGAGACCTTGTCGTACGTAGAGCGACTCGTCTGCTCCAAGTGCGGCACCGCCTACGAGCCAGACGAGGGCCCCGTCATGTGCGAGAAAAACGACCTCGGGAGGCTCGATGTCGAGTACGACTACGACTCGGTCTCGTCGCACCTCACCAGGGGTTCGCTGAATTCGAGGACCACGAGGGACGTCTGGCGGTACGAGGAGCTCCTGCCGGTCAGGTCGAAGTTCGCCGTGCGGCTCGGAGAAGGCAATACCCCGTTGATCCACGCCAGGAGGCTGGGGGAGGCCCTCGGAATGGAGAATCTCTACCTCAAGGACGAGACGAGAAACCCGACGGCGTCGTTCAAGGACAGGGCCATGGCAGTGGGGATCGCCAAGGCCGTCGAGCTCCGCAGGAAGGACGTAGCCATAGCCTCGAGCGGGAACGCGGCAGCATCGCTTGCCGCCTACTCTGCGGCCGCCGGGATCAGGTGCCATGCATACGTCCCTGACGATGCTGCCATTGGCAAGATCGCGCAGCTCCTCCTCTACGGGGCGACGACAATCAAGTGCAAGCAGGAGAAGGAAGGGGAGGACGCGACGGTCCAGGCCATGCTCGAGGCCGTCAGGGGATCCGGGTACTACCCGTGCCCCAGCTTCGGACCCTTCAACCCCTATCAGGTCGAGGGCCCCAAGACCATAGCTTTCGAGCTCCAGGAGCAGCACGACTGGAACGAGCTAAGCGCCATCTTGGTCCCCACCGGGTCGGGGTGCCTGCTCACCGGCCTCTGGAAAGGCGTGAGGGACCTCAGGAAGATCGGGCTTGTCGAATCGTATCCCCGGCTGGTCCCGGTCCAGCCGAAGGGCAACCAGGCTCTGACCAGGGCGATAGAGACGGGTCAGAGGTTCGACCGAATCGTGCCTGAAGCATACCCCGAGTCCGTCGCCTCCGGTCTCCTCGACCCTTTCCCCTGGGACGGGGATTCGGCGATAGAGGGGGTGAAGGAAACGAGGGGCACGGCGGTCTCGGCCGGCGATCCTGCGATAATGAAGGCGGTCAGGGATCTGGCGGCCTACGAGGGGGTCTTCGCGGAGCCGTCGGGGGCAGCGGGACTGGCAGGTCTTCGGAGCCTTCTGAGGGACGGCTGGGTGAAGAAGGACGAGATGGTGGTGGTCCTCGTCACCGGGTCAGGGCTCAAGGAACCGGACAAGGTAATGAAACTGTACGAGAGCGGAAACCGCGGAGGTGGAAGGAAGGGAAACCGGACTCGGCCTTGAAACGCCCTTCGGTCCCCATGGGTTCGTCGGATAGGGTTTAAAGGCCGACCGGCATTTTCCGCCTCGAAGATGATTTCTCAGGAGCTCGAAGAGCCAGTCCGAACCACCGCCGGGATCCCCAGGACTGACGCTCTGGAGAAGGCGCTCGGCGAAACAAGGTACACCACGGACAACATCCAGGAAGACGCGCTCTATGTCCGGGTCGTAAGATCCCCGCACCCCCATGCGCTGATAAAGAGGATCGACGCGTCGAAGGCGGAAAAGGTTCAGGGGGTGGTCAGGGTCGCGACCGCCAGGGACGTGCCCGGTTCCAATTACATCGGCTACGTGGTCCAGGACAGGCCTGTGCTCTGCCATGAAAAAGTGAGGTTCGTCGGGGATTCTGTGGCCCTGGTGGTGGCAGACACTCCGGAGTCGGCAGAGCTCGGCGCCCGGGCGGTCGCCGTCGAATACGAGCCCCTCCCTGCGGTCTTCGAAGCCAGCCAGGCGACGCAACAGGGTGCTCCCATGATCCATTCCGGGGGGAACATCACGGCGAGCCACTTCGTCAGGCTGGGGGATGTCGAGAAAGGGCTGGGGAAGGCGGACTTCGTGCTGAAGGGGACATACAGGACCCCGATCCAGGAGCAGGCGTATCTGGAGACCGAGGCTGCCCTCGCATATCCGCGGGGCGAGGGGATGGTGGTCCTCGGGTCCATGCAGAATCCGTTCATGGTGAAGAAGGCGGTTTCGTCGGTCCTCGGGGGTGCGGTCAAGAACGTACGCGTGATCCAGGCGCCCACGGGGGGAGGATTTGGAGGGAAACAGGACGCGCCCGACGAAGTCTGCGCCATGGCGGCCCTGGGCGCATGGCTGACGAAGAGACCGGCGCTGTTGGCCTTCTCCAGGAAGGAATCGACCGCATTCCATCCCAAACGCCACCCGATGGTCTTCGACAGAGAGATGGGAGTGACCTCCGATGGAAAGATCACCGCCGTCAGGGCCAGTATCCTCGCCGACGGAGGGGCCTACGCGTCCCTGAGCGAGAGGGTGCTGTTCGTCGCGGTGGTCGTGGCCGCAGGGCCCTATGTGGTGCCGAACGTTCACATCGACGGGACGGTCGTCTATACCAACAATGTCCCCACGGGGGCCTTCAGGGGGTTCGGCAAGCCCCAGGCGTCGTTCGCGGCTGAGCTGCAGATGGACGAAGCCGCAGAGAAGATCGGGATGGACCCCGCCGAGTTCAGGCTCAGGAACATCCTAAGGGCGGGTTCGATCACACCGACAGGGCAGGTCCTTCCGGACGGGGCAGGGTTGGAGGAGTGTTTGGTTAAGGCCAGAGCCGCGTCCGCATGGGACTCCAAGCGCCGGACCGGCCCAGGGACAGGGGTGAAGAGGAAGGGGATCGGAATGGCCTGCACCATCCATCCAGAGGGCCTGAACGGGGAGGCTGATGCGGCCACCGCATCTGTCGAGATCACTCCGGAGGGGAAGGTCCTGGTAAGGTCCGGCCTCACCGAATACGGCCAGGGAATCTACACCGGCTTCGTGCATATTGTGACCATGACGCTGGGCGTGAACCCCGAAAGGGTCTCCATCGTATCCCCTGACACGGATGTTGTGCCAGATTCCGGCCCCACTGTGGCGTCGCGCAGTACGGTGTTCGGGGGGAAGGCGATCCTCCTGGCGGCGGAGAAGCTGAGGGACGAGCTCGCCGAGGTCGCGTCTGAGTTGCTCTCCTGCGAGCCGAAAGAGCTGTCCTTCGAGGGTGATATGGTCAGGCGCGCCGGGCGCCGAGACCACTTGGGTTTCGGCGACCTTGTTTCCGAGTGCTCGAGGCGGGGGCTGAGGCTGAAGGAGGATGGGAGGGTCGTCAAGGCCCTTCCGCGCTGGGACAATGAGGCAGGAAACGGTGAGCTTTCCCCGTCCTACGCCTTCGGGGTCCACATCGCAGAGGTGGAGGTCGACATCGAGACGGGCAAGGTCGACGTAATCAACTACACTGCCGCCCATGACTCGGGGGCGGTGGTCTCCCCCGCCCAGTACGAGAGCCAGATAATCGGGGGTGTCGCCCAGGGCATCGGGTACGCCATAATGGAGGAGCTCATCCTGAAGGACGGGGTGATTAGGAACCAGTCCTTCCTCGACTACCACATCCCCACGGCGGCGGACATACCCAGCATCAAGACGATAATCGTCGAAGCCCCGGACGACTTCGGGCCCTACGGCGCCAAGGGAGTCGGGGAGGCAGGGATAGAGCCTGTCGCAGGCGCGGTGGCGAACGCGGTCTACAACGCCCTGGGCTTCCCCATCAGGCGTTTCCCTTTCACCCCTGAAAGAGTGTCCGAAGCGATCGAAGAGAGGACGCATGGGCAATGAAGTCGTTCCAGTACCTCGCCCCCATCCCCGGGTTCGACTACCTGGTGCCCAAGAGCATCCCGGAGCTCTTCCGGGCTCTCGACGTTCAGGGAAGAAAGGTCTCGATCATCGCCGGGGGGACGGACCTGATGATAGCGCTGAAGGAGCGGACGGTCGCCCCCGATGTCGTGGTGGACCTGGGCCGCCTGAGGAAGGAGCTTGGAGGCATCAACTCCGCCGGAGGCGTCCTGCGAATCGGTTCGATGGCCACCTTCTCCCAGATAGAGTCAAACCCGCTGATTGCCAGGTACGCCAACGCGCTCTGCCAGGCTGCGGCGAACGTGGGGACCCTCCAGATCAGGTCCATCGCGACGCTGGGCGGCAACCTGGCGACGGCTTCGCCTGCCGCGGACTCGGCACCTCCCCTGATAGCCCTGGGGGCTAGCGTAACCCTGGCCAGCGCATCGGGCCACCGGACGGTACCGGTCCAGAGCGTCTTCGCGGGCCCCAAAAGGAACGGGCTGAGGCCCGGGGAGATCGTCGCCTCGGTAGAGATCCCAGTCAATGGTGAGGCCTGGAGCGGCTGGACCAGGGCAGCGGTGAGGAACGAGAACGTGCTGTCAACGGTCTCGGTAGCCGTCGCCTCGACCATGCACAACGGAAAGTTCGGTACCAGCAGGGTCGCCCTGGGCGCGGTCGCCCCGACCCCGATTCTCGGCGAGAAGGCGACAATCGCCATGACCGGCGCTGAAGCATCCGCAGGAACGGCGGACAAGGTGTCTAGCCTAGCGGCCCAGGACTCCACGCCCATAACCGACATCAGGGCGGGCGCGAGCTACAGGAGGCGCCTCGTCACGGTGCTGACGAGGAGGCTGATCATGAAGATGCTCTCGGAGGTCGCCGCCCGATGAGGGGCAAGATCAAAGTTAGCTTCACACTCAATGGGGAGGCCAGGACCGAGGAGATGCAACCGAACCAGACGCTCTGCGACTTCCTGCACGACGAGGCGGGGACGACGAGCGTGAAGAAGGGGTGCGACACGGGAGAGTGCGGCGCCTGCACCGTCCTCCTCGACGACATGCCCGTCACCTCCTGCCTGGTGCTGGCGCCACAGATCGACGGCCGCGACGTGGTGACGACGGAGGGATTGGGGACGAAGTCGGCCCCCCACCCGGTGCAGCGGGCGTTCGTCGAACAGGACGCTGTGCAATGCGGTTACTGCATCCCGGGGATGATCGTGACCCTCTCGTGGATATACGAGCACCTACCGGGCGCCTCGGACGCGGAGATCAAGCGGCTCATGTCAGGGAACCTCTGCAGGTGCACCGGATACATACAGCAGATCGAGGCGCTGAAGTCGGCACGGAAGAGCGCCTGAGAGATAGCGCGCCCTCACATCTATAAGCAGAAATCGTCCGGCCGTTGTCATGCGACCCCAAGACCTGCACGGCAAGGACCTGATCTCCACCCAGGAGTGGACGAAGGAAGAGATCGACTATCTGATGGACTTCGCCGGGGACATCAAGCGCAAGTACCGCTCGAACGCGGTCCCCGAGCTCTTCAAGAACAGGACTTTCTTCATGCTCTTCTACAACACGTCGACAAGGACACGGTCGAGCTTCGAAGCGGCGGCCACGGTGCTCGGCGGCCATTCCCAGTTCATAGATTTCGCCACTACGAGGGGGTCCGAAGGGGAGTCGGTCAAGGACATGGCGAAGATGTACGAGAGGATGGGGCACGCCCTCGGAGTGAGGATACTGGAGTCGGCGGTAGACTACGTCTACGGGAGAGGGAACGCTGTGATAAGGGAGTACGCCAAGCACGCCGAAGTTCCGGTGGTCAACATGGCCGACGACGTCTACCACCCCACCCAGGCGATAACCGACGTGTTCACGCTCAAGGAGAAGCTGGGGGCGAAGCTGGAGAAGAAGAAGTACGTCCTGCTGTGGACCTACAGCGACCACATCCGGAGCTGGGGGAGCATGCAGGACGAGATGCTGATCTCGACGAAGTACGGCATGGACACCGTGCTCGCCTACCCCGAGGGGTTCGACCTGGATGAGAAGATGGTCGATGCCGCCCGGAGCAATGCCAAGAAATCAGGGGGCGGACTGGAGATAAGCCACGACCCTGCAGAGGCCGTGGCAGGGGCTGATGTGGTGTTCCCCAGGAGCTGGGCCAGCCACGACTGCGTGATGACTGGGATGAACCGCTTCACCAAGGAGAAGGAGGTCGAGCTTCACAGCGGGCACAAGGAATGGCGTCTGACGAAGAAGCTGACAGACACGATGAGCAAGGGCGGGGTGGTGACCCACGTCCTCCCGGTGTTCAGGGGGCAGGAGGCTGACGACGAGGTAATGGACGGGCCCCGCAGCGTGATCTACGACCAGGCCGAGAACCTGTTGTACGTCAGGGCCGCGGTGCTGGCGCTCCTCGCCGGGACGGCCAAGTAAACTCGCCGCTGAGGGTGCACCTTAAACTACTCGCGGATTGCCGAGAAGCGGCTTGGCCTCCTCGAGGGTCTTCTTCATTACCGACGTACATGGCTCGACCAAGTGCTTCAAGAAGTTCCTGAACTCTGCCAAGTTCTACAAGGCGGGCATCCTCGTGCTCGGTGGGGACCTTACAGGAAAGGTGCTCATCCCCATAGTGGAGCAAGGAGACGGCACCTACAAGTGCAGATTCGAGGGGAACGAAATGACCCTCAAGAACAGGAAGGATGTTGACGAGCTGATCGCCAGAGCCACCGACTCTGGTCTTTACACGCGCATGATGTCAGGGAAGGAGTTCGACGAGATGGCGGCGGATCCGAAGAGCGTCACCGCGGCCTTCAACAAGGCGATGCTCGACCGCGTCGGGGAGTGGATGAGGCTCGCGGAGGAGAGGCTGGGGAAGACGGACGTCAAGTGCTACATCTCCCCGGGGAACGATGACCTTTTCGACGTCGACCCGATCCTGAGCTCGTCGAGCTACGTGATAAACCCCGAAGGGAAGGTCGTCTCGATAGACGGGGTACACGAGATGATAACGCTCGGATACACCAACCACACCCCCTGGAACAGCCCAAGAGAGGTGGACGAAGACGAGCTTGGAGGGATGATAGAGAAGATGGCCGCCGGAGTCAAGGACATGAAGACCGCCATCTTCAACATCCACGTCCCCCCCATCGACACTCCCATCGACAGGGCGCCGATGGTTGACAAGGACCTCAAGGTCGTCGTGAAAGGGGGACAGGCCCAGATAGGTTCTGCGGGGAGCTCGGCCTGCCGGGCAGCCATCGAGAAGCACCAGCCGATGCTCGGGATCCACGGCCACATCCACGAATCACATGGTTTCGTGATGATCGGCAAGACGCTCTGTGCGAACC
>Ga0335078_10009184_pt1 | contig 14664 bp, 13 predicted proteins | sample Lox_Sample_32_FD_206711 | JGI IMG/M metagenome (GOLD analysis project Ga0335078, IMG submission 206711) | Soil microbial communities from Loxahatchee National Wildlife Refuge, Florida, United States - Lox_Sample_3.2 | ecosystem: Environmental > Terrestrial > Soil > Wetlands | place: USA...
AATGCTGAATGCCGAATTGAGGCAAAAGCCGCCCGGAGGCGAAGGCTGGGTTCGGGACACGACACGGGGGTCTTTGAGGGACGCAATTTGCCGGTTGTTTATTCCCCGCGGGCTGCCCTATGCTGGTTGGCGTCGTTTGCCACGAATAGCCGACCGGGATGTGAATCCGACATTGCTGATAGTTGATGACGAGAAGCCGACGCGCGAAGGACTTCGCGCGGCGCTGGAACAGCATTACGACGTGTACTTGGCCGAAGATGCCAAGGCGGCGATGGAGTTGCTGGAGAAGGACCGTTTCGACGTGCTGCTGACGGATTTCCGGCTGCCGACCGAGGACGGGATGAAGCTGATCGCGCGGGCCAAGTCATTGTCCAAGCCGCCGATCTGCATCCTGATGACGGCTTACGGATCGGAGGAGCTGGCGGTGGAGGCGATGAAACGCGGGGCGGATGATTACATCGCCAAAGGGCGGCTGCAGATAGACGAGTTGGAGGTGCGCATCGCCAACGCGTTGCGGCGGCAGAACCTGGAGGCGGAGAACGTCTCGCTACACCAACAGCTCGAGGCCCGGTTCGGCCTGCAGAACCTGGTGGGCGAGTCGCCGGCCATGAAGGAGGTGCTCGAGGTGGTGCAGCAGGTGGCGCCGACGCGGGCGACGGTGCTGTTGCTGGGGGAGAGCGGCACGGGCAAGGAGATGGTGGCGAAGGTGATCCATCAGCTCAGCCCGCGGGCGCAGCAGCCGATGGTGACGGTGCATTGCGCGGCGCTGGCGCCAACGCTGCTGGAGAGCGAGCTGTTCGGACATGAGAAGGGGGCGTTCACGGGGGCTTACGAGCGGCGGATCGGGCGTTTCGAGCTGGCGCAGGGGGGGACGTTGTTCCTGGACGAGATTGGCGAGATTGACGCTTCGATCCAGGTCAAGCTGCTGCGGTTCCTGGGCGAGCGGACATTCGAGCGGGTGGGATCGAACCAGACGCTCAGCGCCGACGTGCGGCTGATTGCGGCGACGAACAAGGACCTGGAGGAGCAGGTGAAGGCGGGCAAGTTCCGCGAGGACCTGTTCTTCCGTCTGCGGGTGGTGGAACTGCGGCTGCCGCCCCTGCGTGAGCGGCTGGAGGATATTCCGCTGCTGGCGCGGGCGTTCCTGCGGGAGTTCAGCGAGGAGAACGGCAAGCCGGTGGGGAGCTTCACGGCGGATGCGTTTGAGCTGCTGATGCAGCACCAATGGCCGGGCAACGTGCGGGAGCTGCGCACGGCGATCGAGCACGCCGTGGTGCTGTGCCGGGGCGACAAGATCACGGTGCGCGATTTGCCGCCGTCGCTGCGCGAGGCGGTCGGCAAGGAGCCGGCTGAGAAGGACTTAAAGCAGTTGCTGACCCGCGGTGATTTGACGGCGCAGGAAGCCGAACGAGAATTGATTGTCCGCGCCCTGAAAGCGACCAACGGACACCGGACGTTGGCCGCCCAACGGCTGGGCATGAGCCGGCGCACGTTTCACCGCCGGCTGCACCTGCACCACCTTGAGGGGTTCTAACTATGCTGTTCCTACAGGACTTTTTGCACAAACTTGAGGTGGGGGGCGGCCTGCGGCATCTGCGCCGGGTCATAGCCGTGCTGGCGGTCGTCCTGCTGGCGGTGGGCTACAACTGGCGCGCGTTCAGAAACATGGCGACGCAGGAAGCGATGGACATGGCGCAATTGGGCCGCAATATCGCCCAGGGGAAGGGCTACACCACGTTGTTCATCCGTCCCTTCAGCATTTACCTGGTCAAACAGCGCAATCGGGAGAGGCAGATTGCGCCGACGGCGGGCAAACTCGCTGACCTGGGCGAACTCCGGGGCATGCATCCCGATTTGGCCAACCCGCCGGTGTATCCGGTTGTGCTGGCGGCGCTGATGAAGGTGCTGCCCTTCAACTACACGGCTTCAACCACCACACGGTTCTGGAGCAGCGGCGGGCGGTTTTGGCGGTTCGAGCCCGATTTCCTCATCGCCCTATTCAACCAACTTCTCTTGCTGGCAAGCGTGGCGCTGGTGTTCTTCCTGGCCCGGCGGCTGTTTGACTCCGCAGTGGCCTGGCTTTCGGCCGGCCTGCTGCTGGGGATGGAGTTGCTGTGGCGGTTCAGCGTGTCGGGGCTGTCCACAATGTTGCTGCTGGTGATTTTCCTGGGGTTGACCTGGAGCATCGTGCTGCTGGAAGAGGAGACGCGCGTTCCGAAGTGGGGGCCTCGCGGTGTCCTCGTTTTGGCGGGGCTGACCGGCGCGATGGTGGCGCTGGGGGGGCTGACGCGATACTCGTTCGGGTGGCTGATCTTTCCCGTGCTGGCCTTTCTGGTTCTTTTTGGCGGGCCGCGGCGGGTCGTGCTGGTCTTTACCGCCCTGGCGGCGTTCGCGGCGTTGATGGCGCCTTGGGTGGTCCGCAATTACAGCGTCAGCGGCAAACCGTTCGGGACGGCCACTTACGCGGTCATGGAAACCACCATCCTCTTCCCCGAGAATCGGCTGGAGCGCTCGCTGGAACCTGAACTGCGACCACCGGACACGGGCCGCGGCCGCCTTTACCTGGCAGCGTTCTGGCTGAAGCTGGAGACCAACCTGCGCCAGATCGTCACGGAGGAGTTGCCCCGCCTGGGCGGGAGTTGGGTCACGGCGTTCTTTCTGGTCGGGCTGATGATCGGCTTCCGCAAGCCGGCTCTGACGCGATTGCGCTACTTCCTGATGGGTTGCCTGCTGGTACTGATCCTGGCCGAGGCGCTCGGGCGGACCCAGCTTTCCGAGGCGTCGCCCGAGATCAATTCCGAGAACCTGCTGGTGCTGGTGGCGCCGCTGGTGCTCGTCTTTGGGGTAAGCCTCTTTTTCCTGCTGCTGGAGCAGATCCGTCTGCCGTTCCTCGAGTTGCGGCCGTTCATCATCGGTATTTTCGCCGCGTTGGTTTGCTTGCCGATGTTCTTTGTTTTCCTGCCGCCCAAAGCGATTCCCGTCGCTTACCCCCCCTATTACCCACCGACGATCCAAACCCTGGCGGGCTGGCTCAAAGGGAATGAATTGGCCATGAGCGACATCCCGTGGGCCGTGGCGTGGTATGGCCAGCGCCAATGTGTCTGGCTCACACTGAGATGCGCACCGGACGCCTCCGACCCTGCCGCGCACGAGGATTTCTTCGCCATCAACGACGATCAGAAACCGATCAATGCCCTCTACCTGACCCCGCAGACTATGGACGGGCGGTTTCTTTCCCAGTGGTTCAGGGCCGGCGAACAAAGCTGGGGCAGCTTCGTTGTGGACAGCGTGCTAAAGCGGAAAGTGCCGGATCAATTCCCGCTCCGGGAATCGCCCACCGGCTGGCCGTCCGACCAACTGGTGCTGACCGATTGGCCGCGCTGGAAGAAGCCTTAGCCCGAGGCGTGACCGGGCGGCGGTTGACAGCGCTCGGCCAAGCGCCGATGATGGGCGCATGAGCGAGATCATTTATCCCCGGAGCCCGCGCGAAACGATGTGCGGCTGGATGCACTTGCCGCGGTTCATAGACAAGATCCGCCTCCACCAGGCCGGCAAGCTGCACTCTGACTACCAGCCAAACTTCTGCAAGGGCTTTGACGGCCTGTGGCTGGAGACCGCGGGCGTGGACGCCAAGCAGTTCCTCGAAGTTGTGCGCAACAGCATCACGGACGGCGAGGTCTGCGATTGGGTGCTAAAGCATGTGAAACAACCGGATGCGGTAAAGTCCGCCCACCGGGACCGGATGTTGAACTATCCCCGAAAGGACGACCCCGAGATGCAGGCGCGGTTGAAGATGCGCAAGGAGCAAGCGGGGCTGGCGCAGCGCGATGACATCCAGAACTTTGTGGACTTCATTGACGCTGACGAGAAGCGAATCTAGAAGCAGAGGATCGTGAGTTTCTTCGGCCCGTGCGCCCCCAAGACAAGGATGCGCTCGATGTCACCAGTGCGACTGGGGCCGGTAACGAACGAAATCATGCTCGGATAGGCGCCGCCGTATTTCGCCTTCAGCAGTGCAAACGCGGCGGGCAGGTCGGGCACAAGCTGTTCGCGCCGCGCCAACACGACATGATGCGGCGGCAACACGGAAAGGGCGCGCCCGCCCGCGCTGCGGTTCGTAACCAGGACAGAGCCGGTCTGGGCGACCAGGGCGTCACATTCGGTGATCCCTGCGTCGCACGCGGCCAGCCCGCGCTTGTCGTACGCCTGGTCGGTGAGCATCACGGGAAGGGCCAGTGCGCGGCAGGCTGCTCCGGTCAGATCGCCGCCGTGGGCGGCCACCCGTTGCCAGCCTTCGGCGGCGCGGAGTCCCTTCAACTCAGCCGCCAGCGCGTTCACGTCGTTGAGCAATCGGAAGTCGGCGCGGAGTTCAGCGGCGTTGGCCCGGAATAAGGTGAGTTGCTCCTCGAACGACTCACCGACTGCCGGCAGCACCTCGCGCTGGTCGGCTATGCTCGACTGAATGGGCATCTCGCGCCCTTTGCCGTGGTCCTGGCCGGGCCAGGGGGCGGAGACTGACAGCGCCTCGCGCATACGGGCGATAATATTCTCCCGTTCGCTCATGAGCGAGTCCTCCACCATTCCTTGAAGGTCTGCTGGGCGATGGGCGGCAGATCGCGCGTCTTGGTCCAAGCGTAGGCTGGGTCGAGGCGACTGCCCTTGACGAGTCCGTGGAGCTTCTGTCCCAGGCGGCCCAACTTCGTGACCAGCGACCAGAGCGCGGGCCGGGTTGCCACCGGCGCGAATGCCTTGAAGGCGGTCTTTTGCCACCAGCTCGGCTTCAGGTTCGAAGCGTTGCGGCGGTTCTGCAAGAGGTGATGGTGCAGATCAATCTTCACCGGGCAGGTCTCGGTGCACGCGCCGCAGAGCGAGGAGGCGTAGGAGAGATGCTTCCAATCGTTGAGCCCGCGGAGGTTTGGCGTGATGACAGCCCCGATTGGCCCGCAGTAAGTCGTGCCGTAGGTATGGCCGCCGACGTTGCGGAAGATCGGGCAGACGTTAAGGCACGCGCCGCAACGAATGCAGTGCAACGAGTCGCGCTGCTCAGCGTCCGCCAGCAAGGCGGTGCGGTGGTTGTCGAGCAGCACCACGTGATACTCCTCCGGGCCATCCGTTTCGCCCGGCTGGCGCGGGCCGCCATACAGGGTATTGTAGCAACTCAGGGTCTGGCCCGTACCCATCGCCGACAGCATCGGCAGGAACAGCGCGAGGTCCTCAAGGCGCGGCAATACCTTCTCGATGCCCACCAGCGTGATCATTGTCCGCGGCAGCGCCGCCGTCAGACGAGCGTTACCCTCGTTCTCCGTGATGGAGAGCATGCCGGTCTCGGCAATGGCGAAGTTGGCGCCAGTGATGCCTACGTCGGCCTGGAGATACTTCTCGCGCAGCACGCGGCGGGCGACCATCGTCAGTTCCTCGGGATTGTTCGACGGCGCGTCGCCCAGCTTGCGCTGGAACACGTCCCTGATCTCGTCGCGCGTCAGGTGCATCGCGGGGAAGACGATGTGATAGGGGGGCTCCTCGCGAAGCTGCACGATGAACTCGCCCAGGTCTGACTCAACCACCTCGTAGCCGGCCTGTGCCATCGCCTCGTTGAGGTGGATCTCTTCCGAGGTCATTGCCTTTGACTTCACAATGACCCGGGCCTGCTTCTGGCGCAGGATGCCGAGGATGAGGTCGCGCGCCTGCTGGGCAGTGCCGGCCCAATGGACCTTCGTGCCGCGGGCTTCGAGGTTCCGCACGAACTGCTCCAGGTGCCGGTCGAGATGATTGACCGCCTCCCACTTGGTCTCCGCAGCCATCTGCCGCGCGGCCTGCCAATCCTGGAAGGCCGCCTTGCGCTGGTCGCGCACCACCTCGTACTTACCCATCGCTGTCTGGATGGTCTGGCGATGCCGCAGGTCAGCCGAGAGGCGGCGGGCGTCCTGATTGAACTGTGTGGCGGGCGCACTCATTGCTGGACGAGTATCTCGGCGAGATGAATCGTCTTGATCGGCTTGTGCTGGCGGTCAATTAAGCCCTGGAGTTGCATCAGGCAGCTCGAATCGCAGGAGACGATGTATTCGGCGCTGGTCTCCAGCGCGCTGGCGCATTTGACCTCGCCCATCGCCGTGGAGATCATGGGAAACTTGGCCGAGAAAGTGCCGCCAAAGCCGCAGCAGGTTTCCGCCGCGCCCATCTCCACGAACTCCAACCCTCGCACCTTCGCCAGCAGCTCGCGCGGCGGCCGTTTGTTGTTCAGCTCGCGCAAGCCGTGGCAGCCGTCGTGGAAGGTGACTTTGTGGGGGAAACGCGCCCCTAAATCGGTCACGCCGAGCTGGTTAACCAGGAACGCCGAGAACTCATGGCATTTGGGCGCCAGTTCGCGGGCCATCGCCTCGTGCTTCGTGCTCGCGAACAGATCCGGGTAGAACACCTTCATCATGGCGCCGCAGGAGCCGCTGGCGATCACCACCACTTCCGCGCCCTGCAGCGACTCCAGCACCTTGACGGCCACCTCGCGGCTTTCGTCCCAATAACCGGTATTAAACGCCGGTTGCCCGCAGCAGGCCGGACCTTCCGGCGATACCACCGTGTGCCCCAGCTTCTCCAGGATGCGCACCATTGCGACACCCACCTGTGGGTAAAACAGGTCTATGAAGCATGGTATGAACAGCGTGACCTTCATGCAGTGGCGTCATTGTGCCTTCATCCTCGACGCAGGCGAGCCATTTCTACCCCGAGCGGGATTCCTCGCCGTTCTCGATGGGATGGGTAACGGGCCATCTGGGAAGCTGATCGTCCCCTGTCATGGCCGGCTATGCGGTCCCGCGCCGGAGTTCTGGCCCGTCTCCTGCCTTTCGCCGAGCGCTCCAGACCCACCCTGGGTCCCCAACAGTCCAGCCTCTGCCCACCTTTGCCTTCCACCCGGCACCAGACCGTCTCGCGAGCCCCACCGTTGCCTCGCCGTATGCACACCGTATCCTCCCCGTAGTACCTCTGTCCCAGGGACAGAGGTACTATTGGGAGTATCCGGCGAGGCAACGGCGAGGTAACGGTGGGGCTCCCAGGACTCTCCTCGGTTCCCTTGATCGGTTTGGCGTGAGCGACTGAGGATTCAGGCGTGTGTCTAGTTATGAGACACTTCGTAATCGCACAAAATGAAATGCGTTTGCCCGCGCCATCCATATTCTAGCCAGGGGTGGACCAAACCGATTTACCGGAGTGGACAGGTCTGGCAAAGTGCGAAGCTAAACGTAGCCCTTTTTGGGCCGGCCTCGCTTCGCTTGCGCAGTGCAGGAAGTTAGAACAGTCTGGGGTGGTCGTGATTCTCTGTATTGGGACAACGCCGGCGACGCAGCGGGTGATGATTTTCCGCAAAATCACGCTCGACGCCGTGAACCGCGCGGTGACGACTCTGGATGGGGTGGCGGGCAAATCGGTCAATGTTGCCAAAGTTTTAAAGGCGCTGGGCGAACGGCCAGTGGCTGTCGGCTTCCTCGGTGGGGACCGAGGGGAACAGTTGCGGGCGGAGCTCGAAGCCCGGGGCATCGAGCTGGGGTTCGTTGAGGTCGCCGGCCGCACTCGGCAATGCACGACTCTGCTTGACAGGTCCGCGGGCACGCAGACGGAGCTCGTCGAAGAAAGCCAGGCGGTGGCGGCGGCCGATTATGATGAGCTGATGCGCCACATTCGGCGGCGCGTGAAGGATTGCCGGGCCGTCGTGATGTCAGGGACGATTACTCCCGGCGGGCCGGTGGATCTGTATTTCCAGTGCACCGGCCTGGCCCGGGAGGCGAGGGGCCTTTCGCTGGTGGATGCCCAAGGGACCGCGCTGCTCGAGGCGCTCCGCGCCAGGCCGGGGCTGGTGAAGCCAAACCGGTTGGAACTCGCCGCGACACTGGGGCGCGGGCTGGAAGACGAGGCGGCGGTGAGGTCGGCGATGCGGGAGTTGTCCGAGCGCGGCGCGCAGCGAGTTGTGGTGACGTCCGGCAAAAATCCCGCGCTGGCGTTTGACGGACAACACTGGTGGCGGGTCCACGCGCCGCGGATTGAGGCCGTGAATCCAATCGGATCCGGGGATGCGTTTGCCGCCGGGCTGGTCTGGCGGCTTCTGCGCGGGGAAGATCTCGGGGAGGCATGCCGGTGGGCCAGCGCGGCCGGGGCGGCCAATGCGCTGACGCGGCTGGCGGGGGAGGTGCGACGGGAGGACGTGGCAGCGCTGGCGGAAAAGGCGAGGGTGGAGCAGTTTAGCGCTTGACGCAGCGCAGCGTTGGCACGCCAACGCGCGCCTCGAGCGGCGAGGAGCAGAGCGGGGATGGCGGCGGCGGAAGGCGAAATGCAAGCGAAAAGACGGCGCCAGCGCAAGAAAGATTTGTGCGGACAGCCAGCATTTTTTTCTTGAGGAATTCAGCCCCGAAGGCGAAATTCTCCCCAGAAGAGCGCGCGGCAGGATGATTGGAAGAAGCCGCAGCGCCGGTTCTTTGAAGCGAATGATGCGAGAATTTACCCTGCCTATGCTCGTGATTAGAAACTACGTCCTTGAACCAGAGTAAGTCATTAAGGGGCTTTAGCTGAGGTTGTGGCCGACAGGCCTTTACTGGAAGTCGTAAGCAATCCGGCCGGTCCCGCCTGTTTCTAATAAGTTCAAAGGAACTGTTACACACGGCAATGGCGGGGTTCTTTTTTGGCCGCGGAAACGATGCTCGCCGGAAGGCGGGCATTTTTTGTTTTGGGCAGGGCCGGCGCTGGCTGTTATTCTGGCCGCATGTCGCGGGACGAACTGTTCTCTACTTCGCCGGAGCCCAGGGCACCGACCACGGGCGCAGCGGAAGCTCGCCTCCTTCGACACCAGCCGCTGGCCGCGCGCATGCGACCGCGCGACTTGAGCGAGTTTGTCGGCCAATCCCATATCCTCGGGCCGGGCCAATTGTTGCGGCGCGCCATCGAGGCCGACCGCATCCAATCGCTCATTTTTTATGGCCCGCCGGGCACCGGCAAGACTTCGCTGGCGCAGATTATCGCCCGGCAAACGCGCAGCAAGTTCGAACGGCTGAGCGGGGTGGAATCCAACGTGGCGGACATGCGCCGGGTGCTCTCGCTCGCGGCGAACCGGCTCGAGAACAAGCAGCAATCCACCATCCTGTTCATTGACGAAATCCACCGTTTCAACAAAGCGCAGCAAGACGTGTTGCTGCCGGATGTCGAGGGCGGGGTGGTGCGGCTAATCGGGGCGACGACCCACAACCCGTTCTTCTTCGTCAACTCCCCGCTCGTCTCCCGCTCGCAGATTTTCGAGCTGCGGCCTTTGGCGGAGGCGGAGCTATACTCGCTGCTTCAGCGGGCGCAGGCGGACCCGGAGCGCGGGTTAGGCTACCTCAAGGTGCGGGCCGAGGAAGCGGCGCTGCGCCATTTGGCCAAGCTGTCTGATGGCGACGCGCGCAAGGCCTTGAACGCCTTGGAAATCGCCGCCCTCACCACCGCGCCCGACGCCGGCGGAGAGGTTCACCTCGACCTGACGGTCGCCGAGCAGAGCATCCAGAAGAAGGCGATCGTGTACGATGACGAGGACGCTCACTACGACACGATTTCGGCCTTCATCAAATCCATGCGCGGCAGCGACCCGGACGCGACGCTGTACTGGCTGGCGAAGATGATTCACGCCGGGGAAGACCCGCGCTTTATCGCGCGGCGGATCGTGATCCATGCGGCCGAAGATGTCGGGCTGGCGGACCCGATGGCGCTGGTGCTGGCGAATGCCGCATTTCAAGCGGCGGAGTTTATCGGCTGGCCGGAGGCGCGGATACCGCTGGCCGAGGCGGCGATCTACATCGCCACGGCGACGAAGAGCAACAGCACGGTCATGGCCATTGACGCGGCGCTGAAGGATGTCGAATCGGGGCGCACGCTGGCCGTGCCGGAGCACTTGCGCGACGCCAGTTACCGGGGGGCCAAACGGCTGGGCCACGGCCAAGGCTACGAGTACGCGCACGACCACCCCGAGCATTTCGTCGTCCAGGATTATCTCGGGGCGGACAGGCGTTACTACGAGCCCACCGAGCAAGGGGTGGAAAAGAAGATCAAAGAGCGGGTCGAGAAATGGCGGGCGCAGTTCGCAAAGAGTGCGCCTCGCCGTCCGCCGACGGAAGGATGACTCGAAACCACAGCGGTCTTGCCGCCACCAGATGCAGAAGTCAATCCAAACAGTGAAGCAGGCACTACGCGAGCAGGTTCGCGCCGACGTGACGCGGATGGAGCCCGGCGAACGGGCCGCGGCTTCGGCGCGGGCCCGCGCGTTGTTGGCGGCGCAGACACTATGGAAGACGGCGCGGTGGGTCTTGTTCTTTGCCCCGTTGCCGGGGGAACTGGATGTCTGGCCCCTGTTGAGCGAGGCATTATCAACGGCTAAGAAGGTGGCGCTGCCTCGTTTTGTGAGGGAGACCCGCAGCTACGAGCCCTGCCTGATTCTCGATCCCGACATGGATTTGCAGGTGGGTCGCTATGGCATTCGAGAACCCCGCAGCCCCTGTCTCCCTCTCCCGTCGCCCCGCCTGGATCTGATCCTGGTCCCCGGAGTGGCCTTTGACTTGCATGGTCGCCGCCTGGGCCGGGGCAAAGGATACTACGACCAGTTGCTAAGAGGTTTGAGCGGGACAACGTGCGGCGTGGCATTCGACCAGCAGATTTGCGGCGAGATTCCGGTGGAGCCGCACGACGTGCGCGTGAATTGTGTCCTCACGCCGACGCGTTGGATTGAGTTGAAGCCGCAGGAGTCAGGGACCGTCCCGGTGCGGCGAGCCTGATTTGCCGGCTTACCGGTACTGGTCGTACATGCCGCTGGGCAACCCGTTTTCCCAACTTTGCGGCGTGTTCCACGGACGCTCAGAATTGTTTTCCGACTCGGTGCTGGCGCATCCGCTCAATATCACTCCAGCCAAGACCAGCAGGAGCAGGAAACCCCAACGCGCATTTGAAATAATCGCTCTCACGAAGCAGGATGAGCCGGGATGACCTGGTCCCCCTCCATTACCTCGCCGAGTTCCCAGCCCGGCATGACGTTGGCGATGCACCGGTCCTTCTGGACGCTGCGCACCACCACTTTGGCCACCAGCCGGCCATCGCGGTTGACGAGCAATTCGCCGCGCTCCAATACCCCCTGGTTTTCGCCGATATTCAGCACCACGAAATTCCACTTGGGATCAGCCACCAGCACCTTGCCCTTCAAGCTGGCCGGCAAGGTCACAAAGAAATTCGGATCCCGGTAAAGCTTCAACTCGGTGTCCAGCTTCTTGTTGTTTCGCATCAGGACCGTGTTCTCGGTCTCCGCTACGGCCAGGTTGTCCTTCAGCCCCTTGATCTCCGCGTTGAAGCCAAGTATCTGCTGCGGGGTGACGCCCGTCGCCTTGTAGGCCGCCAGGTCCTGTTGCGCAGCATCCCGCTCCTGCCGGGTCTTGTTTAAATCGTCGGTCAGCTTGTCGGCGCGCTTGTTCGAAGCGGCCAAATCCGCGTCCGCCTTCTCCTTCGCCGCCGTGGTCGCTTCCAACTCGGCCTTGGTCTGCTTCAGCTCGGCGGTGCGCTTGTCCAAATCCCTTTGAGCAACGGTATATTTGTCCAGGAATTCCTTGTGAGCTTTGGTCTCGGTGTCGAGGTTGGCCTGCAGGGTGGTGATCTTCTCCTTGACCGTGACGAAGTTCAAGACGCCCACCGCCAGCCCGGCGATGATGGCCACAATTAAGCTGATTCGAATCAACATGGTGCGGTGTTCGATTTACTATCGAGAAGAAATTAAGCGTTGGCGCCGGAAGTGTCAACGCCCGAATCAGCCCGAATAACGCTCAATCGGTCCGCTTCAAAACGACCAGCCAGGCGGTAGAGTTGGGGGCGTTTCCGCCCAGAACGAGCAATTCTCCCTGGGGCAGGGACTGCCTTCGTTTCATGACCTCCTTGCCTTTGCCGATCAAGGAAACCTCAAGGTCGGAATCGCCGATCTTCTTCACTTTCACGTGGCACTTCTCGCTAATGGCGACTTCGCTGACCTCGCGCTGGGACACGGTGAAGTTCTTCCGGTTAACCTCGAACCAATTTGTCCACTTGATCGGGAGCTCCTTGAGCTTGTTCCGGATTTCAGCCGCGACCGGCTGGTAGGTCTTCCCCGCCGGCGGCGTGGCGTTGTCGGTGCCCCACAGCAGGAAGGCTTGGAATTTCATGTCCGCCGCCTGCGCGCGAAGTTCGCCGCCCGGCGCCAGAACCAGTGCGATTGATAACCCGAGAAGGCCGGTGGCCGAGATTAGCTTTGCTCTCATTAACTACTCAAATGTATCCATGTCGTCGGTCTCCGCAGTTTCGTTATCGGCGGGATACGAGAGCCACACCAAAGTCGTGCCCGCGGAAAAATCGCGATAAATGAACGCCGCCGAATCAGCCAGAGCCGTCTCCATCTCGGTGGCGACCGAGCCGCCCGATGAGCCGGGCTGCCGGTTGAGCATCAAGCCGGCAATCACAACCGCCGCAACCGCCGAAGCGGGCACCAGAAAGCGGCGGAGCTGCGCCAAGTACGTCGCCCGGGCCGGTCTCGGCGCCGGGGCGCCCAACCGCTGAATCTCGCGCTCGACCTTGGACCAGAAGAACTCCCGCGACTCCGGCAGCCGGACCTCGGCGTTGAATCCCGCCAGGGCCCCGCGCGTAATGCGCAACTCCTCCACTAAAGCCGCCGCCTCGCGGTCCCGGGCCACCCATTGGGCGACCTCGTCCGCCTCGCGCTCCGGCAATTCGCCGTCAAGCCAGGCTTGCAGTTTCAATTGTGCGTTATAATCCATTACACCGAGTCCCGGTTCTTGAGATCCGCCAGCAGCGCCGCCAGCTTGCGGCGGGCGTAGAACAGACGCGACATCACCGTGCCAATCGAGCACCCCATCGTCTTGGCGATCTCTTTATATTCCATATCTTCAAATTCATGCAGCACCAGCGACATCCGATGCTCATACGACAACTGCCCCAGTGCCTGGTCAATCCGCTGGCGAAGCTCGCCCCGCTCCAGGCCGGCGGTCGGGTTCACCGTCAGGACCGGCATCTGCCGCTCCACCCCCCCGGACTCCTCGTCCATCGCTTCGATGGACTCTGCCCGCTGCCGCTTGTGCTTGCGCAACTGGTCCAGGCAGAGGTTGATGATGATCCGCGTCATCCAGGTGCCGAAGCTCGACTCCTGGTGGAACTGCCCCAACCTCTGCCACCCCTTCACCCAGGCCTCTTGTGAAAGATCAATCGCTTCTTCTTCGTTCCGCATCATGCTGTAGGCGCGCGCGTAAACCCGATCCCGATGCCGCGCGACCAACTCCTCAAACGCCGTCATGTCACCGCGTTGCGCCGCCCGCACCAATGTCTGATCATCAGCGGAGGAGTGATCTTTAACAGTCATTGGTTTGACGGCGGGAGAACCAGGCGTATTCAACCCCGGCTACAGCCTTCCTTTCGTCGTGGGCAGCTCGCCGGCAATCCGCGGGTCCCGTTGACAGGCCGCATCCACGGCCCTGGCAAACGCCTTGAACAGCGCCTCGGCGATATGGTGCGGCTCGTCCCCGTAAAGCAGCTCCAAATGCAGGTTGCACCGGCCCTCATTCACAAAGCCCTGGAAGAACTCACGGGCCAGGCCGAATCGGAACGCGCTCGACATGTCCTGTCTTTTCTCAGCCTTACTGACGCTCCGGTAGGCCATTTCATTCAGCCCCCGCCACACCAGGCACGGCCGACCGCCGAAGTCAACCACGCACCGCGCCAGGCATTCGTCCATCGGTACATGCGCCTCGCCGGTAAACGGATTGCGCGGGTCAAATCCCGTCCCGTAGCGCCGCAATCCCTTCTTGTCCCCCAGCGCCTTCGCAAAAGCCTGCCCCAGCGCCAGGCCGCAATCTTCCACCGTGTGGTGCGCATCCACCTCCAGGTCCCCCTCGCAACGCAGCTTTAGATCCACCACCGCGTGCCGGGCAAACAACGTCAGCATGTGGTCAAAGAACGGAATGCCGGTTTGAATGGACGACTTGCCCGCCCCGTCAATGTTCAACCTCACCGCGATGCGGGTTTCTTTGGTGGCGCGGCGCACTTCCGCCCGTCGGGTCTTCATTTCGGCGCATTTAACCACAACCGCCGCCGGAACACAAAGCGCAAACCTTCCCTCCAATTCTCCATTGGGCTCGCCGTTCGATGCATCATTTAGGTGAGCCACCTGCCTCCTTTCCACCGGCAACGCGACGCTTTTGGCCCCCAAGTGGCCTTGGGGTGGCTCTGAGGAATGCAGAAGTCAGAATGCAGAAGGCAGAAAGCTGGCGACCGGATGCTCTAAGCTCCCCTCATCCGCCCCTTCTTCCTTCTTCCTTCTTCTTCTTGCCTTCTCTTGCGTGTGGCTTTGGAGTGGCTTTGGGGTAGCCTCGGGGTAGCCTCAGGGTGGCCTCAGGGTGCCTACCGGTTGGCTACCAGAGAGCCTGAGGGTAGTCCCCTGACTTCAGGGTGGCCGTAAACCTCCTACCAGAAGCCGATACCGCGCGTAAAACCGAACGTTATAACCGGGCTGGCTTATGATACGTCACCCAATCCGTGATCATCTGTGGTTGTACTGGACCGAAGCGGAGCGCCCGTTTGCAACTCGCCAGGACCGAGCGGTTGCTCTTATGATTAGAATTCGCATGCTATGAT
>Ga0335078_10009187_pt1 | contig 14661 bp, 17 predicted proteins | sample Lox_Sample_32_FD_206711 | JGI IMG/M metagenome (GOLD analysis project Ga0335078, IMG submission 206711) | Soil microbial communities from Loxahatchee National Wildlife Refuge, Florida, United States - Lox_Sample_3.2 | ecosystem: Environmental > Terrestrial > Soil > Wetlands | place: USA...
GAGGCGACGGCCTGGAGGGCGAGAGGGAACGGGGACTGGCTCCCCAGAGCGGGGAAGTAGAGCCCGGAGAGCATCGAGACCGGCTCCTGGAGGACCTCGTTGAAGGATTCCGCCTCCCTGCCGTAGGTCAGGTAGAGCGAGGAGAGGACCATCCCCATGGCGTAGAGCGAGGCCAGTGTCAGACCGAAGGTGAGCGCCACCCCTCCCCAGGAGGCATCGACCACAGGGTGGAAGAGAGCCCACCCCACTGCAGTGACGATGACGGCGGAGGGGATGGTGGCTATTATCCCGCCGAGCGACATGCCGATCAGTATCGCTGTAAGGGATGCGGGGGAGGTGAGGTAGACCTCGAAGAGCCCCTCCTGCTTGTCCCAGTTGAACTGGCTGGCCATGGACCAGAGGACGTTGCCCCAGAAGGACACCATGACCCCCCCGAGGACAGCGAACCCGATGTAATCCGTGGCCCCGATGCTGTAGTAGAGGAGGGAGAGGGCGAGGGACGAGAGCACGGGGAACCCCATGTTAACCACCACCCAGAGAGGCTCGCCGAAGATGCTCCAGAGGCGGACGAGGGCTCGCGCCTTCATCGTCCTGACCCAGGGGCTAGCCAGCATCCTGCTCCTCCCTCTCCTTGAAGCCGCGCCCCACGAGGGCGACGAAGACCTCTTCGAGGGTCGCCTGCTTCCTCCAGGAGGCGACGAGTTTCAGTCCCGCCTTCCTGATGGCGTCCTCTGCCTCCCTCGCCGCCTCGTCGCTCCCGATGACAACCTGCACGGTCGACAGCCCCCTCTCCTCTTCCATCGCCGACGTGAACCCCTTGACCCCCGGGACGCCCTCGAGCATCCCGAACCCCTCCTGGGGTGGGGACACCTCCATCACAAGGGCCGGAACCCCGAGGGACCTCTTCAGCTCCGTGGGGGTCCCGGCGGCGATTATCTTCCCTCTGTCGATGATGGCCACCCTGTCACAGATCGCCTCGACTTCGGCCATGTTGTGGGTCGCAAGCATTATCGTCCTCCCGTTCTTCTTCGCCTCGTCCTTGATGAAGTCCCTGATGCTCCGGGCAGTCATGACGTCAAGGCCGATGGTCGGCTCGTCGAGGAAGACGACCCTGGGCTCGTTCACGAAGGCGCGGGCGATGGTCGCCCTCTGCCTGTAGCCTGTAGAGAGCGCGTAGAACTTCCTGTCGAGGTACTTCGTCAGCCCGAGCCTTTCGCTGAGCTCGTCGATCCTCTTCTCCGCAAGCTGGCTCGGGATCCCGTAGAGCTGAGAGAAGAACCAGAGGTTCCGCTTGGCCGTGATGAAGTCGTACCCTGCCTTCTCGGCGCCGCTCGCCATGTTGATCACCCTCCGCACCTTCTCGGGCTCGTGCTCGACGTCGTGCCCCATGACCTTCGCCCACCCGCCCGTGGGGAGGAGCAGGGTGGAGAGGATCCTGATGGTCGTCGTTTTGCCGGCGCCGTTGGGGCCGAGGACCCCGAAGACCTCCCCCTGCTCGACGCGGAGGTCCATGCCGTCCAGGGCGACCACGGTGGAGTTCTTCCCCCTGAACTCTCGCCTGAGCCCGCTGACCTCCACCGATGGAATGCTATCTCTTGACAAGCATGGCGCCCCCTGGGTATTTCGGACCTGCTCACCCCGAAGTCGCATTAACCATTTCGGTCGGGGCCGAAGAATCCTTTAAGACCGAAGGTCCGTGCCTGCTCTCTGATGGGCGACCTCTCAGGGTACAGGGGAGAAGCCCTCCGTTTCCTCAGGGGGGCAGGAGCCGCCATCGGAGACGTCCTGGAGGTGAGGACCCCATGGGGGACCGTGACGGGGACGCTGGTGCCAAGGTACACCTACGCAGACGAAAGCCATGTCGTCCTGAAGCTGAAGTCGGGCTACAACGTGGGGCTCAGCCTCGCCGGCCTGAAGGGGGCCGAGGTGAAGGCCAAGGGGGAGAAGCCGTTTTTCTCATCCCCTCTCCCGCCGAAGTCACCGGGACACCTCCCCCGCGTCCTGATCCTTGGGACAGGGGGTACCATCGCCAGCCGGATAGACTACCGCACCGGGGCCGTGCACCCTGCTGTGACGTCCGCCGAGCTGCATTCCCTCGTCCCCGAGCTCTCGGGGGTAGCAAGGGTCGAGCCTGAGATAATGTTCGACATATTCAGCGAGAACATCGCGCCCGAACACTGGACGAAGCTTGCGAGGAGGGTGGCCGGAGGGGTGAGGGAGGGGGTGGATGGGGTGGTCGTGACCCACGGGACCGACACGCTAGGGTACACGGCCGCGGCCCTCAGTTTCGCGCTTTCGGGGGTCCCCATCCCCGTGGTGCTCGTCGGGGCCCAGCGGTCTTCTGACAGGCCTTCCTCCGACGCTCCCCTCAACCTGGTGGCCTCGGTGTCGGTGGCGGGGACGGCACAGTTCTCGGGGGTGTACGTTGCGATGCACATGGGGGAGAACGACGACAGGGTCGCCTTCCACAGGGGGACGAGGGTGAGGAAGAACCACACAAGCAGGCGGGACGCCTTCGTCTCCGTGGACGTCCCCCTGGCCGCGGTGTGGGGGCCATCGGGGGTCGAGTACACCTCGGAGGGGCTCCCCCCGCGCGGAGGCTCGCTGAAGCCAAGGCCGAGGTTCGACCCCCGCGTCTTTCTCCTGAAGTCCTACCCGTCGATGCCCGGCGGGATCGTGAAGGCAGCCAGACGGCTGGGGGCCAGAGGGATCGTGATCGAGGGGACGGGACTCGGCCACGTCAACGGGGAGGTGGCCAGGGAGCTGGGGCGCTTCGTGGCCAGCGGGGGGCTCGCCTGCATGACGTCCCAGTGCATCAACGGCAGGGTCGACCTGAACGTGTACGACACTGGCAGGGACCTGCTGCACGCCGGGGTCCTCCCTTTGGGGGACATGCTCGCCGAGACGGCGCTCGTCAAGGCGATGTGGGCCCTGGGGAACGCGCCTTCGCTCGAGAAAGCCAGGAAGCTGATGGTCGCCGACCTGGCCGGGGAGACCACGGCTCGCACGTTCCTGGAGCAAAGATGATGGCGGGCTCAGGGGACGCGGAGGGACTGCTCGTGGGGATCGAGGTACACCAGCAGCTCGCCCTGGCCACTAAGCTATTCTGTGCCTGTCCCCCGGTGAAGTCCGAGGAGCTGCCGTATCATTTCGAAAGAAGGCTGCGCCCTGCGCAGAGCGAGACGGGGCGCCTGGACCCCGCGGCTGTCTTCGAATACTCGAAGGGACGGTCGAACCTGTACTTTTGGAGCCCGGAGTCTTCCTGCCTCGTAGAGGCGGACGAAGAGCCACCCCACCCCCTGAGCGAGGAGGGGTTGGAGGCGGCGGTGCTGGCCGCGAGGACTCTCGGGTGCAGCGTGGTGGACGAGGTCCACGTGATGAGGAAGATCGTGATCGATGGCTCCAACACCGGTGGCTTCCAGAGGACTGCGGTCGTCGGGCTCGGCGGGGGGTTCAGGGTGGATGGGGAGTGGGTGGGGGTCCAGTCTGTGACCATCGAGGAGGACGCCGCCAGGATACTTGGCGAGGATTCGAGGTCCAGGAGGTTCGCCCTCGATAGGCTGGGGGTCGCACTGGTCGAGGTCGCGCTGGACCCCATCCCCGGTGACCCGGAGTTCGTAGGGAAGGTGGCCCTGCATCTGGGGAGGGTGCTAAGGTCGACGGGGAGGGTCGCCCGTGGCCTCGGGACGATTCGCCAGGACTTGAACGTGTCAATGATGGGGGGGAGGGTGGTCGAGGTCAAAGGGGTGCAGAAGCTGAACCTTCTCCCAAGGGTGGTCGCCTACGAGAGGAAGAGGCAGCGGGCCCTCATGCTGCTTGCTGATAAGCTCAGAGAACGGGGGGTGCGATCCGTCGAATGCACGGTGAAGGAGGCGACAGGTCAGCTGTCGCACTCGGGTTCAAGGGTCATCGGACGCCTCCTCGCCGAGGGCGGGGGAGCGGTGTGCATAGGGGCGAAGGGACTGGCCGGCCTCGTCGGCTGGGAGCCGGTGGCCGGCGTGCGGCTGGGGAGGGAACTGGCGGAGGTGGCGAGGGCGAACTCCCTCGGAGGGGTGATCCATTCCGACGAGTTCGAGAAGCAAGGGGTCACGGTCCAGGAGGCTGCAGCTCTGAGGGTGCTGACCGGGAGCAGGCCGGAGGATGCCCTCGTGATACTCGTAGGGCCGCGAGAAGCGGTCGACAGGGTGGTCCCGCTCCTTGTCGCGAGGCTGGAAGCTGCTCCTTCAGGGGTCCCGGCAGAGACGAGGTCGGCCACCGAGGACGGGGAGACGAAGTACATGCGCCCCCGGCCAGGGTCCCAGCGGATGTACCCAGAAACAGACATCCCCAACATTGCGATCTCACCTGGCCTAATTCGTCGGGTCGTCGCGAGCGTACCCCAGGGATGGGAAGCGAGGGTCGGCCGCCTGGAGAAGGAATTCTCCCTCAGCAGGGACTTGGCGCTCAAGGTGTACGACTCGGAGGTCGAGGCTGAGTTTGAAGACCTGGCGCGGGCCCTGAGGGTCGAGCCCTCCTTCGTCGCATCGGTCCTGGTCGACCTTCCGGCGAGGATGGCAAGGGAGGGGGTACCGGAAGGGGTCCTGGAAGTCCCCGTCCTCGCAGAGGTTCTAAGGGCGGTCGATGCCGGACGAGCTGCCAAGGAGGCGGTCCCCGACATCGTGAAGTCTTTGGGGGAGGGGATGACGGTCCCCCAGGCCATCGAGTCGCTGGGGCTGACGGCGGCGGAGGAGTCGCAGGTCAGGCGGGTCGTGGCGGCGCTAGTCGAATCTCGGAGGCAGCTGGTGGAGGAGAAAGGGGAGGCTGCGCTCTCCCCGCTGATGGGGGAAGCGATGAAGGAGCTCCGGGGGAGGGCGGACGGGGCAGTGGTGAGTCGTATCCTCCGCGAGGCTATCAGGAAGGCGAGGGGAGCAGCGTCCGGGCCCTAGGGCGTCCCCTGGCTTCTGGTCTGAGACTTCGATTCGAGGGCTCGGATCCGTGACGCCACCAGCTCGCCCTGCCCGTCCAAGAACTTCCTGTACGCCCTTAGGACTTCGAGCTGTTCTCTGGCTGTGGCACCATCGATGGACTTCATCGTCGCGTTGAAACCACTGGCCGCCGCCTCCATGGATACGTCCAGGGACTTTTGCACGGCCGGCGCGGCCTTCTCCAGAACCCTGTGCGTCGACTCCTCGGCCTTCTCTAGCAGCTCTTTGATTGATTTCAGAGCCTGTCTCGCAGTGTCAGTCGGCTCGGAGTCGCTCATCGGGGGACCCTCCTTCCGGGGCCTGTTTGGGGCATGGTTTCCCGGGTGCCCACGGCCGATATGAAACTACGCTTTGGAACAGGGCCCGCCCTAGGCTTGAGGAGGGGGCTCCTGCAGGAGCCCTTCGGCAGGTCTCAACCTTTTATGAGTGGCGGGGGGAAGGGGCTGGGCCTAGAGAAGAATGGCAGGCATCGGTCCTATCAGCACACACCTGTTCATGGGGGCGGTGGTCGGCTTTGTGGTCGTGATCGTCCTTGTTTCAATCCTGGACCAGTTCGGCGACGCCATGTTCAAGAGAGGGGTCGCGAAGCCATTCTTCGTCGGAAGACGAAGGCTCCACCACAGGAGTTTCCTGTATGGGTTTCTCCCGACGGCCTACGTCGTTCTTTCGACCCTTGTCCTCACCGGGTACATCCGCATAGTCTGGAGCCTCTTCTGGACAGGGCTCGCGAGCACTCTCGTAATCGCAGTAAGCTGCCTGCTCATCGACCTGGCAGTCGACTACGCGCGTAAGGGCGGGGGGTGGGGATATATCCACCACGAGCTGGTATACCTCCTGATCCCCGCATTCGCTTTCTCCGATTTCCTCAGGCTCGCAATCTAGGGGTCAGGGGAACTGGGTCCCCGCGGGGCCCGACCCGGTTGGTGTCTTTCTCCTCCAGGGACGCCGCTGTTTTCGCACCTGGCGCGCGCCTCATTTGCAGATCGAGAGAGCGCTGTCCAAGACTGCTTTCTCTCGTTCGAGCGCCACCCCGATGTAATGCTGCTTCGCCGTTTCGGAACCGACCTCCCCCAGTTTCTTGCCGGCGGAGGCAGCCATGGCCGCCTTGGCGGCCATGCGTCCAAGGAAGGGCGTTTAGAGAACACAGCCCTCGACGACAGGGTCAGAGTGGCCAAGGCAAGGCGACACCTCGATGGCCGTCCCGTCTGTTAGACCGGGGCGGGCGATTTGGTGAGGACGCTCAGATTCCCGATTTACCGGGTAGGCTTTGATTCCTCTTCGTCGATGTATTTGTCCCAGGCACCCCTCGCCCTCTCCCAGAGTTCGAACCATTTTTCGAAGGCCTCGATGTTCGAAGGGATGTCGATTCTCGTGTCGCTATCCTGCTGAACCAGGAGCGACATTTGCAGCATCAGGAGAAAGAGTAGGTGCGTCCCCTGGGCGTTGACTTCGTTCCAGCTTACTGCCTGGCGAAGTTGCAGCGCGAGGTCCCTTGCCCCTTCCACCGTGAGAGCGGCGTTCCCACGTTGCGTGTCAAGGCCCTTGATCAGGCGGTCGATGGCTTTGAAGTCCCGTGACAGAAACCCTTCGAGGCGAGATTGGTCGGCGAGTGCCTCTTCGCAGGCAGACGCCACCTTCGCCAATTCCTCCTTGACCGTGGTCATTCGGCTCTCCCTGCTGACTTGGCTCCGAGATCCTTAGACCTCCTCAAACCTGTCCAGTTCAAGTAGGGCTTCATGTGGGACGTTCGGAGGGGTGCGGGGTGCTAATCTGCTTTATGCATCCACCATTCATTCCTGCGACCGGCACGGCCCTGAACTGTCGATTCAAGCCCCGTTCTCCCTGTCCATAGGTCGAGGTACATCTGTGTCAGGAGGCTGCATACGATCTCTGAGGACGTGCGACTGACTCTGGCAGACCTCGATTCCCGGTCAGGCTCACCCGCGTCTGCCTATCGATGGATGAGATTCATGCGAAGGGTTCGTGCCGAGGGCTCCAATGCGTTCTTGCTGCTGGACCCTGGCTCGAAATCCAAGGACTCTCTCCAGGAGTCCGACCCCAAGCCGTTTGCGTCGCATTTTATTCTGAAAGCGTTTCTCCGAGTTTATCGAATGACTGGCTCCAGCCGGCTTCCATTCCCTGAATGGCAAATTTCGCTTCTGGCGTGTCCGAAGACCTTGTAATCAGTATGTGGAGTGTAAGCCTTGTCTTGCCTTGAAGGTCATCGAAGGTGACTGTGGTTCTGGTTTCGAGTAGAGCCCGGCTTCCCCTCCTGTCTTGAAGCGCAGTTGCGGTAAAGACGAGCCGGTCCTGAGGCGTTACTTCCTCGAACGTTCCAGTCATGGGCCATTCTTGCCCTGCCGCCGGACCCAGCTCTTTGCCGGCGAGCATTACTATGTTTATCTTCCCACCCCTCCTTGCGTCGACTTCGCAGGTTGGCGTGGTGACTCCTCTCGGTCCCCACCATCTTGTTACCATCTCAGGGTCTGTCCATGCCTTCCACACCATGGCGCGCGGCGCATCAAAGGTCCGCGCCATTGTCAATTCCTTTCTTGGTTCGTTTGCCATAGTCTCACCAGGCTTGCGCTTCCTGCGGAACCCCTACTACCACTCTGGCGGCTGTATCAGGAGTAAACTGTCTGCCATTGCATGCAGCAATGACGAAACGCGCACCTCCAATCCTGGAGTAGCTGTCTCGAAGAACGAAGAATAGAAGAGGCATGTCATCCGAACCTCTGGAAACACGAACTGTGCTTTCTAAGGACGCTCCCTTGCCTACCCTGAGATTGCCTTTCTTATCAAAGATGCAAAGAGCCGAGCTTCTTGGTTTTATCGACTTTCTTGCCTTGGTTTTCCCTTTTTTCTTCAGCGCGTAATATACGCTCAAAGCAGTAACGCCCAGCTTCTTGGATATGTCGCTGTAATTCATGCCTGATTCCGCAAGCTTCATGGCCTCTGCCTCCTGAGCCGGTGTAATTTCTGACTCCTGTGATTCATCTATCAGATGATTCGTGGCTTTGCCGATGCCCGCAATCCAAAAAGAGTAATCGCTCTTTCCACTGTCATTGAATTTGTCTTTGAGTGGACTTTCAGAGCCGTAAGCGGAAAGCATGAACTGGTAGGTAGGCAGCGCCAATTTAGGCTGCACAAGGCGCTTTGCAGACTGTGAAGCATTTGCTTTTTCATTTGACATGTAAATCGGTATCCCATGGGACTTTCCAATCTCACGAAATCCTGACTCATTCCTTTTACTTTCCAATGTTGCTTTTGCTGTTGTCATGGTCTCACCAGTCTCGTTTCAGCGTTCTTTCCCACTTTCCGCCTTCAACAGTTTGTCAAGATTGTCCAGCCTCTCGCTCCAGAGGTGTCGTGTGTGGGCCAACCACTGCTCCACTTCTGCCATCGGGTCCGGACTTAACTGGTAGATATGCTGCTGAGATCGCCTTTCCACTTCTAAAAGGCCCGCGGCAAGAAGAACCTTCAGATGCTGTGATACTGCCTGTGGTGTTATGTCGAATCTAGTGTATATCTGCGTTGCCGATAGCTCCCCATCGCTGGCAAGTATCTCTATGATCTTGCGCCTCCTTGGTTCGGCGAGCGCGGAGAATGCATCCATCGACGCATATTAAGCTCATCGCTTTATAAAGCCATTGCTTTAATGAGCTCCGAAAGGGACGGGCCTCAAGGGCTTCGGACCCAAGCCACCGACCCGTACGTCGAATCAACCCGGCCGGATGTCGAACCCCGAAGAGGGGCACGAGGGCAGGACATACGAGTTAGCCACTACCACTTCCCTGGTGTTCGTGCTGCGCACGACCGGCGACCTGCGACGCGGGGTCCGTGCCCCTACGCGAGCGTGACTTCGTAAGTGGACCCGCCCTCCTCGCCCGCGACGGAGGCGCCGTACTCAGCCTGGATGTTGAGGGGGACAGGTAGGACCGCCCCGAAGCCGAATGAGTTGGTCGCGCTGCTGCTGCCGCAGGTGACCTGGGTGGAGCCGGTAGCCGGGTCGGCTACCCCGAACCCGATGGAAAGGTTGCCCGAAATGGTGTTCACCCCGGCGTATACCTGGAACGTGTAGGAGGTCGTGCTGTCCCCTGTGCACTCTCCTGTGTACTTGTCCTCGATGGTCCCCTGTCCGTTCCCCTGTCCAGACTTGCTGCTGAAGTCGATGGTGAAGGTGAAGGTCCCGGACGCCGTGAACGTCTCAGTGCTCCCCGCCGATGTCAAGGTGCGAGACCACTCGTAGTGGGCGTTGAATGTCTCCAGTACGTTGGTGTTCGTGCTGCTCGTTGTCGTCAAAGTCGAGGATGTGCTTGAGGTCGAGGAAGAGGTCGACGTCGTGCCTTGGGACTGCACCCCTCCTCCGCCTCCCCCGATCTGGGTATTGGTCGACCCACCGCAGGGGATCGTGATCGTGGTCTCAACCCCTTCCGCCGAGAACGTGGATGTTGTCGCGCAGGCAGTCGAAGATGCCCCTCCCAGCGCCCCCGAAAGATAGAGGGCAGCCGCCCCGCCTGCAACGAGCGCGACCAGGGCGACGGCTGCGACAGCAGCAGAGACTCCGTGCCGGAAGTTGACCCTACCGATGCGAGCAAGCTCGGGCCTACTATGCTTCGGTGCCAACATAGGTCCCACTAATTTCCCAGCAGGTTCATCGCTTTGCTCGTCAGCTTCATGTCTGAGGAGAGATACCCGTTCGTCATGAGGGTGGCGGTCTCGGCGTCCACGTCGGACTTCTGCATCGAAAGGGCGTCCGCGATGTCCTTTGGGTCCTTCACTCCTCGCCTGTACCCCCTCAGGACGGCGAACTGAGATCTTGTGATATCGGCGGGAAGCGCTGCGGGGACGGCCGCGGACCCTGCCATCATGTTCATTGAGCTCATCCTCGACATCATCCCTTCGATGTTCATGCGCTTCATCATCTCGTCGGCTGAAGGAGCGCTTGGCGCCACCATCGACCTCGATACGCCGCCCATCTTCCTGAGCACGGTGTAGATTATCAGCCCGGTCACCCCGCCTGGGAGGAACGGAGCGATGACAGAGGCCGGACCCGTTGTTGCCCCCGTTGACAGGGCGCCGCTGCCGAGCAGTTGAGCATACTGCGTCCCGAAGATGGAGTTCGGATCGAGGCCATAGGGGGTCAGGTAGCCGTAGAAGAACAGAATCACGAGCACAGAGAAGACCACGGACACTAGGGCCCTGACGAGCCTGGACTTTTTACCCAGGGCATAATGTTTCGAATATTATAATTTAAGCATTATCCACCCACGATTTTCGAGGGGCTTTCGCGGCTACCAGCTACAAATCGAAATACATGTAGAACTCGTAGGGGTGTGGCCTCGCCGCCACCGCCCTGTACGCCTCCATCTCGAGCTGTACCATGACTTCCACGAGGTCCCCGGGGAATATTCCGCCGAGGAACCCCGAGTCGCTTTCAAGGCACTCCACTGCTTCCTTCAGGCTCCCTGGGAGCTCCCCAATCTTGAGGTCTCTCCTCTTCTCGGGGGTGAGCTTGTAGATGTCTTCATCCACCGGGTCGCCCGGGTCACTCTTCTTCCTTATTCCGTCGAGCCCGGCTGCCGTGATCGCCGCGAAGGCGAGATATGGGTTGCAGGAGGGGTCTGGGGTCCTGAACTCCACCCTCTTCGCCCCCTCGGACCCCTTCTCATAGGCTGGGATCCTCACGTTCGCCGACCTGTTCATCTTGCTCCATGCGATGTACACGGGCGCCTCGTAGCCCGGCACGAGTCTGTGGTAGGAGTTCGTAGTCGGGTCGACGATAGCGCAAAGTGCCCTGCTGTGGTCCATGATCCCCCCAACGTAGTACCTTGCCGTCTCGCTGAGCTGAGCGTACGAATCCCTGGGGTCGTAGAAGGCGTTCCTGTTCCCCTTCCAGAAGCTTGAATGGACGTGCATCCCCACGGCGTTGTCTCCGAAGATGGGCTTTGGCATGGTGGTCGCTATCATCCCCATCTTCGAAGCGACGTTCTTTGTGACGAACTTGTACGTCATGGTGCCGTCGGCCATGGTCACGAGCTCGTCCCTGTAGACATCGATCTCGCACTGCCCCGCGGTGGCCACCTCGTGGTGGTGTGCGTTGCTCAGGACCCCGAAGCCGTCTCGGAGGTAGTTGACGCAGACCGCCCTGTAGTCGCTCAGGCTGTCTACGGGGGGTGCTGGGTAGTACCCGTCCTTGAACCTGATCGGGAAGTTCGTCCCCCTGGTCTCGTTGGCGGCCTCCCTGGAAGTGATGCTGAACCCCGACGCGAACGGGTTGTTGGCCTCCCAGGTGGCGCCGTCGAACACGAAGAACTCCACCTCGGGTCCCCACAGGGAATCCGTGAACCCGGCAGCCCGTATCTTCTCCTCCGCCGTCCTCGCCACGTGCCTCGGGTCCCGGCTGAACTTCCCCCCGCCGTAACCCGACCTGACGTCGCAGATGAGCCGGGCCGTCTTTATGCTGTCTTCGACCCAGGGTATGGTCCCATAGGTCGACGCGTCGGGGACGAGGAGCATATCAGACTCGTGAATATCGACGAACCCTTTGACCGACGATCCATCCAACTTGCCCACTCCATCGGTGAACATCTCTTCGCCGACCATTTCAGTGGGCATGCTCACATGCCTGAACCGCCCGGGGACGTCGGTGAACTGGAGGTCTACGAACTTCACTCCTTCGTTCTTCAGCAGTTCGAGAACCTGGGAGGGGGCGTAGGTCCTCTTGACGAACTTTCCTTCTTTCGTGATCTTGTAGGTCAAACACACCACCCTATTCCGCAAATTATATAAGACGAATAGGCGAAAATCTGGACGCTTAGCCAGGTGTCGGGTTCAAAATCCTCCATCCGTTCTGCCGAACAGGGGCATCCAGTCCCCCACGTTGGACATTCGGTCGACAGGCTGGACGCCGACATCCTGAGGATTCTGCTCTCTGAAGGGAGGACTTCGGCCAGGGAGATCGCGCTCAGCCTGGGGGTCTCCACCTCCACGGTGACAGCCCACCTCGACAGGCTCCGCAAGCACCATGTCGTGAGGGGGTTCACCGCGCTCGTCGACTACCAGAAGCTCGGCTACGACCTCACGGTCATCAGCGAGATCATCGTCTCCAAAGGGAAGTTGGTGGAGATGGAGCGGGAGATAGCGAAGCTTCCCGGCGTCTGCGCGGTCTATGACGTTACGGGGGAAATCGACGCCATTGTCATCTCGAAGTTCAGGTCGAGGGAGGAGCTGAGCCACTTCACCAAGAACCTGCTCGCGATGCCTTTCGTCGAAAGGACCAATTCACACATAGTCCTGACGACCGTGAGGGAAGACTTCCGACTCCCGATGTAGACTTAAATGTCCAGTGGGGCTCGGGAATCAGAGTTCTGAGTTTTGACGAAGATAAGGGTCAGGCTGGGCCAGGCCGAAGCCGAAGTCGAGGCAGACCCGGAACACCTCAAGGAAGCCATAGACCTGGTGGCCGAGCTTGCATCGAAGCTCCCCGTGGGGGGCAGGGATGCCCCCGCCGAGCCGCGGGTCTTCAGGGCGGAAGCAGAGACACTCGCCCCCGAGCAGGAGCTCCCGACGCAGCTGCCGGTGGTGGAGCTGGAGAAAGGAGACTCCTTGGCCGACGTGATCTCGAAGTTCTTCACGAGCCCCTGGGGGCGCGAAAGAAGGAAGCTGTCCGATGTGAGGGAGGCTCTGCAGTCGTACGGCCTGAACTATCCGAAGCAGTCTGTCGCCGTGGCTCTTCTCAGGCTAGCGAAGACGACGAAACTCAGGCGATTCAAGGCCGAGGACGGGGAGTTTGTGTACACCAGCGCGATGACCCTCCCGAGAACCCCTCAAACACAGGCTGAACCCTCGGATGGATTGACCACGTTGCAGCCCTAGCCCTCCCCCGGGGCTCGGCCTAGGCGTGGAAGAGCGCGGCGACGTAGAGGCAAAGGAACCCTACGACGATCAGTCCCGCCGCTTTGCTAGCCTCACCGCTGCGTAGACCGAGGTTCCCAGCCCGAAGGCGAAGAAATACGACGTGTCGTAGCTCAGGAAGTAGTCGGTGGCGCCACCCAATATCCCAGGCAGGGTGAACGCCAGGGCCAGCACGATGATGTCCTTGATGAGCCCAGACGCGGTCTTTGCGTGGTCTTTGGCGTAGACCCAAGAGGCCGTACCCACCATCATCGGCTCCAGGGCCTTGTGTAGTACGAAAGCGAAGGCAGCCGACACCCCCCCGAACGCATCAACTAGGTTCGTGGCCGGCGTGGCCGCGGCGGTTGCGCTGAAGGCAGCTCCCTCTCCCCAACCATGGACCCCGACCGCGACGGCCACGAGTAGCGGGATCGTAAAGTCGGTACCTGTGACAGCCTCAGTTGCATCGAACACCCTGCGGTCCAGGGAGAAGAGCAGGAGAAAGACCGATGACGAAGAGGGCCACGAGGGCGACTTGGACCGCGCCTCCCGTGAACCCCTGGTTCACATCGAGATAGGCAGAGTCTCCTATGGTGTCAGAGAAGAACCACAGGTAGAGGCCGAGCGCGAATGCCGCGAGGTACTTCGCCTTGACGGACTTCGCGATTGCGGAGATGAAGAGGAGCCCTAACAGTGACGGGACCACGAGTGCAACATCGATTGAGGCGAAACTGGTCGCGAACGGGAGCACAGCGAGGGTCGGTTTTGATGGTGCGGAGTTACTTAGCTTGCCGCGGTCGGGGAGATAGCGGAAATTCCATCATGGAAGGGGAACTAATTTAAGCGAACCTGGAACCGCAAAGCGGCGGAGCCAGGAAGGCGATTGTCCAGCGAATGGGAACTCAAGATTTCGGTCAGCTACGGAGACTCGAAGACCGAGTTCGCGGGGTCCCCCGACGTTGTGATGCGCTCGCTTCACGAGTTCGTCTCCAAGGTGATCCCCAACATGGACCTGGCCCGCGTCATCAGCGTCAACTACTCTCTTAACGACCTGATTCAGATGTTCAGGGATTATGTCAGGGTGACCCCCGAAGGGCCGCGCGTCTGGACACAAGATAGGAAGCTGAGCGACAGGGACGTGATCCTTCTCCAGCTCGTGGCTGCGCGCATTGCGAGCCTCAGTGGGAAGGCGAGCGGGGACTCCATGGGTGTTTCTGACATAGAATCTGCGACAGGGCTCTACCCGAAGACCATAAGCTCCAGGCTCAGCGAGCTTACGAAGTCTGCCATGGTGGAGAGAGTCGAATCTGACCAAGGTGGCAAGTACAGGATAACCACAGTGGGGACGAGTAGGCTCGGCGAACAGTTGGCTAAGAAGTTCCGCCCTGTCCCTTGAAGGGGTACTTCTGCACGTACCTGTAATTCCTCATGCTCCCGTCCCTGAACAGAGAGCCTTCGCGTACGAGGTCGACGAGGGTGTGGGACACCGCCGTCCTGTCGTAGTGGTATCCTCTCCTGCTCATTTCTTCGTGGACCTCCGACAGCGCCCTTGGTGCCGCGAACCACCCCTCCTTCCACATTGTGAGGAGCACCCCCCTGCAGGTCTCGAACCTTCTCTGGTCAGACTCGGCTTCTTGAGCCTGCACCAGGATCGGCTCCTTCGACGCCATGCCTGCGAGCACGCTCTCCACAGCTTGCTGGACCCTGTCTTCCTGGGTGGTGATCTCTATTTCCCACGCTCCGCGCTTTAGTCTCACCGTCACGCTCGGAGGTTTCTCATTCTCGGGCAACTGGACCCTGT
>Ga0335078_10009188_pt1 | contig 14661 bp, 14 predicted proteins | sample Lox_Sample_32_FD_206711 | JGI IMG/M metagenome (GOLD analysis project Ga0335078, IMG submission 206711) | Soil microbial communities from Loxahatchee National Wildlife Refuge, Florida, United States - Lox_Sample_3.2 | ecosystem: Environmental > Terrestrial > Soil > Wetlands | place: USA...
CGCCGGCAGGAAGAGCGGATTGCGCTTGGCCCAGGTGTAGCGCACGGTCTCTGGATCGATCACCTCGAACTTCGGGCCCTTGCCCTCCGCGAGCATCGCGTCCGGAAGCCCGCTGCGGAAGAGCTCCTTGTTCCCCGCCATGTCCTCGAACCAGTAGCGGAAGTCCTCGGCGGTGAAGGGCTCGCCGTCCGACCATTTGTGGCCGGGGCGGAGGTGGAAGGTGAAGACGCGCCCGTCCTCGACCTCGTAGGACTGCAGGATGTCCGGTACGAGCGTGTAGTCCGGCGTGTAGACGACGAGCCGCGCATAGCCGAACACCACCATCATCTTGGTGTCCTTGTTGGTGCCCATCAGCATCGTCATCGCGCCGCCTTGCTTGCCGATCTCGGTCGGGGTGATGACGAGCGGCGCCTGAGGCAGGCGATCGGCTACAGGCGGCAGCTTCCCGGCTTTGACGGCGGCTGCGAGCGAGGGCGTCTCCTGCGGCGCGGGCGCATCCGCGAGCGCTGGGCCCGCGACCAGGAAAGCGAGCGCGAGGGGCGCGAGAAAACGGCTGAGCAAGGTCGGCTTCATTGCGCGGCCTCCCTGATTTCGGCTGCGGATTGGACATAGTGGCCGCCACCCACGGCGACGAGCTCGGGCCGGTGCTCGGCGTCGAGCCGGAACGGCATCGGCCATGCCGCTGGATCCGACGCCTTCTCCTCCATCAGCCCCTTGAAATCCAGGCGATGGTCGAGGTCGGGCGCGGGCACCGCGGCGAGGAGCGCTCGCGTATAGGGATGGAGGGGATCGCGGAAGAGCGCCTCGCGCGGCGCAAGCTCGACGATGCGTCCCTTGCACATCACGGCGATGCGGTCGGCGATGTAATCGACCACGGCGAGGTTGTGCGAGATGAAGAGATAGGTGAGGCCGAGCTGCGCCTTGAGATCGCGCAGAAGGTTGAGGATCTGCGCCTGGATCGAGACGTCGAGCGCGGAGACGGGCTCGTCGCAGATCAGAAGCTCCGGCCGAAGCGCCAAGGCGCGCGCGATGCCGATGCGCTGGCGCTGGCCGCCGGAAAAGCTGTGCGGATAGCGCTTGAGGTGGCGCACGTCGAGACCCACGAGCGTCACCAGCTCCTTCACCATCTCGCGCCGGCTATCGGCGTCGCCGATGCCGTGGATCACCAGGGGCTCGCTGATGATGTCGTAGATGGTCATGCGGGGATTGAGTGAGCCGAAGGGGTCCTGGAAGACGAACTGAACCTTGCGGCGGAAGGCAGTCTTCTGCTCGCCGCGGAGCGCCAGCACGTCGATCGGGCCGGTGTCCTCGTTGAAGGTGACGGCGCCGCCGTTGGGCGTGAGCGCCCCCAGCAGCATCTTGCTGAGCGTGGTCTTGCCGCAGCCGCTCTCGCCCACGAGCCCCAGGCACTCGCCGCGCTCGATCGTGAGGCTTACGTCGTCGACGGCTCGGAAGGCGCCCGCGGTCTGCTTGCCGAAGAAGGAGCGCTTGCGGATCTGGAAGCTCTTGCTGATGTGCTCGATCTCGACCAGCGGGCCGACGGCCTCCGAGCGCTTGCGCTCCGCCATCAGGTAGCGGGCATCGGCGTGGGGGATCTCGCGGATCGGTATCAGGCGCTCGCCGGGCTTCATGTCGAAGCGCGGCACCGCGCGGAGCAGCGCCTTGAGATAGGGATGCTCGGGCTTGCGGAAGATGTCCTCGATGGTGCCGCTCTCCACGACGGCGCCGCGGTACATCACCACGACCTCCTCCGCGACGTTCGCGACGACGCCGAGGTCGTGCGTGATCAGCAGCACGGCCATGTTGAGCTCTTTCTGGAGGTCGTGAATGAGCTTCAGGATCTGCGCCTGGATCGTGACGTCGAGCGCGGTCGTGGGCTCGTCGGCGATGAGGAGCGCGGGGCGGCAGACCAGCGCCATCGCGATCATCGCGCGCTGGCGCAGGCCGCCGGAAAGCTCGAAGGGATAGGTCTTGAGCGCCTTCGCGGGATCGGGGAACCCCACGAGGCGCAGCATGTCCTTCGTGAGCTCCTCGGCTTCCTGGCTCGAGACCTCGCGGTGAAGCTCGAGCGCCTCGGTCACCTGGTTCCCGACCGTGTGCAGCGGCGAGAGCGAGGTCATCGGCTCCTGGAAGATGATGGAGATGCGGCCGCCGCGCAGGCGCCGCATCTCCTTACAGTCCGTGTGCAAGGTCGCGATGTCCTCGGCGCGCCCGGGGGCGCGGGGATCGACGAAGAGGATCTCGCCTTTCGTGATCTGCGCGGGGCGCGGCAGGATGCGCATGATCGCCTGGCTCACCACGGTCTTGCCGGAGCCGGACTCGCCGACGATCGCCATGGTGGTCGCGGGACGTACGCGGAAGGAGGCGCCGCGCACGGCGTGCACGACGCCTTCGGGCACGTGGAACTCGACGTGCAGATCGCGCACGGTGAGGAGGTCGGTCATTCCTATTCTCCGGCCCCGGGCGCCATGCGAATGCCGAGCGCCGCGAAATTGGTTGTGGTGGTGGGATTGAGCGAAAGGTGCCGTCGTTCCGCGGCGACTGCCGCTTGCCGCGCGATGCGGTCGAAGCCCTCGATGCGGCTGTCGAGCATCACGCGCCTGCCCTCGCCCGCGAGGCGCAGTTCCATCCAGCCCTTGGCGCCGTCGCGGCGGGTCGCGAAATAGCGCAGGCTCACGTTCTCGAGCGCCGCCCAGGCGAGCCGCGCGGGGAAGGGGCCGACGAGCGCGATCCCGTCATCGCCGAGCTCGACGCGGCGAAGGTGGCGGAGCGCCGTCAGCAGGCCGAAGACGCCGAAGAGCGCGGTCAATCCCGCGAGCACGGCTACGACGTAAGGATTGAGCGGCGTCAGCAGGAGCGGCAGCCCCGTAAGCGCCATCCCCGCCCCCGCCCGCAGGTAGTCGCCGATCAGCGCGTCGGTGGGATAGCGATGCTCGCTCATGTCGGCGCCCCTCTCCCCTCGAGGGAGAGCTCGGCGTATCCGGTGGATGCGCGGAGCGACATCATGACGACGGCACCAGTTCGGCGAGGTCGAGCATGCGAGCGCCGCGATGCGCGCGCAGGAGCGCGAGAAGCTGGCGCAGGAATGCGTCGGTGGGGGCGTCCTGGACGAGGTGGTGCGTCAGGAGGCCCGTGGGCTCTGCTGCATCGGCAAGCCCGAGGCGTCGAGCGCAGAGATGATCGACGGCGAGAGCGAGTGCGACGCTCTCGCCGATGAAGCCGCGGCTCCCGCTCCAGTCCACGAGATCGACGTGCGTGTTGACCGCCGTGAGCCTCGGCGCAGCGAGCGCAGCGCGGCGGGGCTTGCAGGTCGAGAGCGCGCGGAACCCGAGCGCGGGCAGCATCGCCACGAGGTCCTCGCCGATCCGGTTCCAGGGCGGCACGAGCATCGGCAGCACGCGGGCGCCGAACATCGCCTCGAGCCGGTCGCGACCCGCGGCGAGCTCGTCGAGGCGCGTCTCGAGCGGACGCTCGGGTCCGAGCTCGCTCTTGGCGGCTATGCCGTGGTTGAGATGCCGCCAGCCATGCTGGACGACCCGCATGGCGGGATGTTCCGCGAGCGCCGCGGCGAGGCTCGGCTCGGCGTTTCCGGGGATGACCGCGAGCGCCAGTGGCGCGCCGTCGGCCAATGTCAGCAGGCGATCGAGCGCTGGGGTTGACGCCACGGCATCGTCGTCGCGCCACCAGAATGTCGCTTGCCGTCCGGCCCCGCTCCAGCGGTCGAGCTCGGCCTCGAGATCGCTCCAATCGGATTCACTCGACAACGACGGCAGCGGGTGGGTCATCGGCGCAGTATAGCCAGGGCTTTGTGCGAGTCCCAAGAGGCCGGACGGGACCGCCTTCGGGAGAGTCGTTAACGGGCCGGTACTTCCCACTAATGGGGGCCCCTCTGCCCTGCAAACCGCGCGATCTCGTGGGCGGTTCGCCGGCCGCCGTCGAGGGCGAGGGCGCCGATCTCGGGCCGCGGCGCGGCGAGGGCGCGCTCCATCGCCGCCGCCAATATCCTTCCGGCATCGGGTCCCTCGAGTTCCCGCGCATCCACGCATTGCACGAGCCCCCGCTCCGCCAGGATCCGCGCTCTGAGCGCCTGCTCGGTTTCGCTGCCCTCGGCAAAGGGCACCACGACGGCGCGGGCGCGCGCCTGCAGCAGATCGAGGATCGTGTTGTAGCCGGCTTGGCTTAAGGACAGATGGCAGCGGCGCAAGAGTCCGGGGAAATCCGACCGGAAGCGCTCCACCGCGATACCCACGCCCGCCATCCGCTGCAGCGCCGCATAATCGACTTCCGGGAGATTGGGGCCGGCGATGAGGCGCCAGTTCCGGGTCGCGGCAGTGCTCAGGGGGCGCGCTTGGAGCGCCGCGCGCAGCAGCGGCGCACCCACGGCGCCGCCGCCCGCGGAGACGATCACCTCGCCCTCGCCGGCGTCGCCCAGGGCCTCGCCCGGCGGCTCCGCGACATAGCCGGTGTAGATCACCTTTGCCGCAATTTCCCCGGTGGCGGGGAAGCTCGCCTCGAGCGGCACGAGGCTCGGATCGCCATGCACGAGCACGCCGTCGATATCGCGCGAGACGCGCGCAACGATCTCCGCGATGCGCTGGGGATTGCGCTTGGCCACGAGGATGTCGCGGATCGAGACCAGGACGGGAATGCCACGCTGGCGCGCCGCCGCGATGAGCGCATCGAGCTCGATCCGAAAGGCGCGGCGGCCGAAGGGGTAACTCTCCACCAGCAGCACCTGCGGTGCCACGCGCGCCAGCGTCTCCAGCACTTGCTCGCGCCGCCGCGCATGGAACGCCTGATCCAGCGGTCGCCCGGCCTCGTCGACGATGCTCTTGAATCCCGTGTCGAGCGCGCGCGCCCAGGGAAGCTGCACGATCTCCGCCCCGCCCCAATCGACCGCCACGGGCTCGCCGCCGGAAAGGACGGTCACCGCGACCCCTTCGCGCCCCATCGCCCGCGCCAGCATCGCGCCTCGCTTCGCATGACCGATCCCCAGCAGATGTTGGACGTGAAAGAGCACGCGCGGGTTCATGGAGCCACCAGGGAGAGATTGAGCCGCTCGATCCGCGGGCGGCCCGCGGGGCCGAGCTCGAAGAGATGGACCGCGTCCCAGCGCAGCCGCGCCGGCGCCTTTCCACGCATGTCCCAACCGGTCGCCAGCGCAAGCACCGCGCGGATCACGCCTTTGTGGGTGACAGCCCCAACGGGCACGGGTTTGGCGGCCAGTTCCGCGAGGAGCGGCAGCAGCCGCACTTGCACGCTACGCGGACTCTCGCCCCCGGGCGGCGAGAGGTCGAGCCCGCGCGCCTCATCGGCTGCAAAGCCCGGCTCGCTCGCGCGCAGCTCCTCGGCCTGCCGTCCTTCCCAGGCGCCCCAATCCATCTCGATGAGGCGTGGCTCGATCTCGACGGTGAGGCCCAAGAGCGCCGCGGTCTCGCGCGCTCGCGCGAGCGGGCTTACGAGCCAGCGGCGCGCCGTCATCTCCGGCGGCAGGCGCCAGAGGCCGAGCGCCGCACGTCCTGCTTCATCGAGGCCGAGATCGGCGCGTCCTTGCAGCCGATGCTCGCGGCTCCAGCGCGTGGGACCGTGACGCAGCAGCGCGAGGGAGGTCACGAGCGCACCACCGCGCGGAAGGCGCCATCGAGGCAGCGCGCGGCTGCCGCGAGATCGTGCTCGGCTGCGACCTTGCGGAGTGCCGCGGCGCCAAAGGCGCGACGGCGCGCGGGGTCCTCGATGAGTTCGCGCGCGGCGATCGCGAAGGCATCGAGATCGCCTTCGGGCGTGAGAACGCCCGTCACGCCCTCCGCGACGATGTCGCCGACACCGCCCGCCTGCCCCGCGAGCACCGGCAGGCCGGCCGCCTGCGCCTCCAGGATCGCGAGCCCATAGGCCTCGCCGAGCGCGGGCCAGAGATAGAGATCGGAGGCCGCGAGCAGTTCCGGCACCTGCTCCTCCGCGAGCGCGCCCAGGAAGCGCACGCGATCGCCGAGCGGCGCCAGCGCCTGCTCGACCTCGGCGCGCGCGGGTCCGTCGCCCGCGATCAGCAGGTGATAGGGGCGATCCGCCGCACGCGCGAGCGCGCTTCCGAGGAGACGATAGGAGCGAAGCTTCACGTCCGTTCGCATCATCGCGACAGCGACAAGCCAGGGGCGCGCGGGATCGAGCCCGCACTTTCGCGCAAGCGCGCTCCGAGTTGTCTCGCGCGCGGCGACGGCGCGGAGGAAGGGTGCGCTGTCGAGGAAGGGCCTGAGCGCGAGCCAGCGCTCCGGGGACGCGAGCGCCGGGAGCACGCCTTCGCGGTCGGCACTGTTGAGGCCGATGACGCGATCGGCGCGCGCGAGCGCCGCCGCAGTCGCGCGATGGCCGAGGTCCCAGGCGCCGCCGCGCCGCTTCTGCGCGAGCGATGCCTCGGCGACCGCGTAGGGAATCCCCAGCGCCTCCGCCACCTCCGGCCCGATCCAGTCCGGCGCCTTGTAGTAGAGGTGGTAGGTGAACCAGAGATCGGGCCGGCGCTCGGGCTCGCGCCGCGCCCGCGCGACGAAGCGCAGGGCGATCCGGTGTCCGAGCGCGCGGACCCGTTCCTGCCGCTGCGGATCGCCTCGGCCGTCCCAACTTCGCAAGCGCGCCGCGAGCATCGTCTCGTGTCCCGCATGCTCGAGCGCCTGGAGTAGAAGCCGCGCCATCCGCCGATCTCCCGACGGAACCGGATGATCCGGCGGCTTCAGCGGTGCGTAGAAGGCGATGCGCATGATCCCGGAGGTATCCGCTGCGATAGGGCCGCGGTCAATACGTCGCGGAGGTGCGGCGGAGAATGCCGGTGACGCTGACTTGGCGCCGCTCGAAGTCGATCATGAAGAGGATGCGATAGCTGCCGACACGGCGGCGAAAACCGTCGGCGCCCTTGAGCTTTGTCACGTCGCCTGCGAGCGGCTCGGTGCGCATGCTTTCCAGGGCGGCCATGATGCGCCGCAAATCTGCGGCCGGAATCCCCCTAAGGCCTTTTTTTGCGCGGTCGCCGACGTGGACCCAAAAGTTCATGCCGTACTCGCGCGAGGGTTTGGTGACGGCCGGCCTTGAAATCGGCGGCGCCGTCCGTCATGGCCGCCAATTCGTCCGCGGTTGGTTCTTCCTCGGTAAGCGACTTGAGTTTTTCCCGATGCGCCGCATCCTTGAGATACCAGCGCAGCGCCTCGCGAACGAATTCCGAGCGGGTTCGATGCTTGCTCTTGCGCGCGCGCTCGACCTGCTTTGCCATCCGCGGCGGCAAGGAAATCGAGAACGTAGCAGTGGCTCGGGCCATGAGAGTCTGAATGTCCACGCAGATCAGTCGGACACACTATCAACGGAGTCGAGTGCGTCAAGCCGCGGTCGATCCTCCACCGCATGCGTCTCAATTCCGAAACGTTCCGCCAGCACCGCGATGCCGCGCTCGAGGGTGAATTGTGTGCGCGCGCGGGTTTCGCCGGCGGTGCCGAGACGGTCGCGGAGGGCGGGGTCGCGCATGAGGCGTGCGAGGGCGGCGGCAAGCGTCAGGGGATCGGCCGACGCCACGGTCGTTCCGGTGACGCCGTCCTCGATGAGCTCGGTGATGCCGGGCAGCGCGGTCGCTATCGCGGAAAGGCGCTGGCTCAGCGCTTCCACGAGGACGTTCGGAAGGCCGTCGCGGTCGCCGTCGGCGGCGATGCGGCTTGCGAGCACGAAGAGGTCGGCGTCGCGATAGGCTTGCAGTACCGCTTCCTGGGCCTGGGCGCCTTGAAAATCCACGCGCTCGGCGATGCCGAGGCGGCGCGCCTGCTGCTGGAGCGAGGGCAATAACGGGCCGCCGCCGATGTGCCGGAGGCGCCAATGAAGCTCCTTCGGAAGCAGCGCGAGCGCCGAGAGCAGGTCGTCGTAGCCCTTCTTCGCGACCGCGCGCCCGACCGAGAGGAGGCGGATCGGATCGCCGGGGTCCTCGCCCGTGCGACGGGCCGGCTCGCGTGCGAAGGGCGGAAAGCGCGCGGCGTCGATGCCGTGATGAACGAGCCTCACGCGGCCCGGCGGCGCGAGCGCGGCAAGCGCCGCCGTCCCGGCCTCGGTGCAGGCGACCGCCCAGGCGCAGGAGGCGAGCTTCTCCCGAAGCTCCCAGGCAGGCGTCGTCCAGATGTCCTTTGCATGCGCGGAGACGCTCCAGGGGAGGCCGCGGAGCAGCGCGGTGTAGCGCGCGACCGATGCCGGCGTATGAATGAAATGCGCGTGGAGACGGCCGATGTCCTCCGGGAGTTCGGCCGCGAGCACCAGCGCTTGCCCGAAACGGCGAATGCGGTTGGGAGTGGGATCGCGGCGGAGATCGCGCAGAAAGGCCGTGCGCGCTGCGCGGTAGCCGGAAAGGCGCCGGCTCTGCCGCCAACCCCGCATGACACGGAGCGGCTCGCGCCAGAGATATTCCGGGAGATAGCGCACGGGAGCCGCGATCTCCGCATGCACGGGATGGCGCTTACGGTCGGTTGGATGCCGGAGCGAGACGATGCGGATGTCGAGACCCAGCCGCTCGAGCGCCCGGATTTCCTGCGCGATGAAGGTCTCGGAAAGGCGCGGATAGCCTTTGAGAAGGATGGTGACCGCCGGTCGGGGATCAGCGCCCGAGGAGAGCGGCAACGGGGGTCCGGTTCTGCCGGCGCGGCCGCGTGAGCCATTTGCGCGCGAGGCGGTTGACGCTCTCGAGGCCGTCGAGAAGGCCCGGCACAACGACCTGCGAGGGCGGGCTCTGCTGTGGGAGCTGGCGGAGCGCCGTCGCCATGACTCGGGGATCGCGGGCCTGATCGTCGATCAGCATCCGCACGAGGCCGAGCTCCTGCGCGCGCGCGGCACGGATGTACTGCTCGAGACGCGGCTGTGTGCGCGGCACGATGAGCGCGCGCTTGTCGAAGGAGAGGATCTCGCAAAAGGTGTTGTAGCCGCCCATGGCGACGACGCCGAGCGCGCGCGCCATCAGGCTCTCGAGCCGAGCGTCGAAGGTGATGACCTGGACCTTGGGGAATAGCGCCGTGCCGCGCGTCATGAACTCCGCCTGCAGCTCCGGCTGCATGAAGGGGCCCAGCACGACAAGGGCGCGATGCGGCAGCAGCGGATCTTGCTCATAGGCCTGGAGCACCCAATCGACGAGGCCGTCGCCATCGCCGCCGCCGCCGGGCGTCACCAGCAGGAACGGCTCCTCGCCGAGATCGCCCAAACGCACGCTCGGCGCGGCGGTGCTCCGCTCGAGATAGCCGGTATAGGTCATGCGCCGTCGCACGCTTTCCGGCACCTCGATCCCCTCGAGCGGATCGCAGATCTGCGGGAGGCCATAGACCCAGATGTCGTCGTAGTATCGGCGCAGCGCCGGCACGACCTTCTTGCGCGTCCACTCGTCCCCGAGCTGCGCGGGCTCGTCCATCACGTCGCGCAAGCCCAGCACGAGCGGCGCGCCGCGCTTGCGCAGGAGGTCGAGCGTCGGGACGACTTCGCCCCTCAGGCCCAGGGGTTCCTTGTCGACGATGAAGAGATCGGGATCGAAGATCTCCGCCGTGTGGCGCATGATCGAGGCGCGCATCTCCAGCGTCTCCTCGATCTTGATATGCAGATTGAGCGAGGTGTACTCGCCGTTTCTGAGCTTGATCACGCCGGGAACGCGCACGAAATCCACGCGGGCGCGAAAATCGAAGCTGCCAATAATGGGGGAGCCCGATAGAATAAGAACGGACAGGTCCTTGTCCTCCTCCACGAGCGCATGGGCGATCGCCCGGCAACGCCTGAGGTGGCCGAGGCCGAAGGTATCGTGGCTATATATGAGGACGCGCCGATGCCGCTCTGTCATCTTAGCCCCCCTGGCGCAGGGCCCCTATATGGCACAGCCGGAGCCCGCTAGAAACTCGATTTTATGAAAGAGCTATCGTTCACCGCGCGATTGCGTACCCCCCGGACGGACGAGGCAACGGCCGCCGCTGCCCAGACGCCGCCGCCGAGGTCCGGCGGCATTCCCCATTCGCTGCGTGGGTTCATTTGGCTCTACAGTTGGCGGCAGCAGGTCGGCGTTCTCTTTCTGATCCTGATCTCGCAGCCGTTCCTCTATTACTCGCTAGACCTGCCGAAGACTATCATCAACATCATTACAAAATGGCAACCGCACGATTTCGACATCGGCGTCGCTACCTTCCATCTCAATCATTTGAACTACCTCTGGGTGCTCTGCGGCCTCTACCTGCTTCTGGTTCTCATCAACGGCGCCTTCAAATACGTCATCAACGTCTATAAGGGCCGGATGGGCGAGCGCATGCTGCGCCGCCTGCGCTACGAGCTCTATGTGCGCCTGCTGCGCTTTCCGATCGGCCACTTCAAGAAGGTGTCGCCGGGCGAGATCATTCCCATGATCACCTCGGAGGTCGAGCCGCTCGGCGGCTTCATCGGCGATTTCTTCGCGCTGCCGGCGTTCCAGGGCGGCACGCTGCTGACGATCGTACTCTTCCTCTTCATTCAGGACCCGGTGCTGGGCCTCGCGGCGATCTCGCTCTATCCGATCCAGGGCTACGTGATCCCGAAGCTGCAGCGCAAGGTGAACCAGCTCGGCAAGGCGCGCGTCAGAACCGTGCGCCGCGTCGCCGACCGCGTCAGCGAGACGACCTATGGCGTCGCCGAGATCCACGCCAACGACAGCGCGCGCTACCAGCTCACGAGCTTCGCGTCGCTCCTCGGTGTCATCTACGAGATCCGCTACGAGATCTACCAGCGCAAATTCTTCGTGAAGTTCCTGAACAACACGCTGAACGCGCTCACCCCCTTCTTCTTCTTCTCGATCGGCGGTTATCTCGTGATCCGCGGACAGCTCAGCGCCGGCGCTCTCGTCGCCGTGCTCTCGGCCTACAAGGACCTCGCCGGCCCCTGGAAGGAACTCCTCGACTACTACCAGAACTTCCAGGACACGAAGATCAAGTACGAGCAGGTGGTCGAGCAGTTCCGGCCGGAGCACATGCTCGACGAGAAGCTCATGCTCGAGGAGCCGCCGGTTATCCCCCATATCAAGGGGGAGTTCGCGCTTTCCGGCGTAACCCTCGTCGAGGAGGATCATGCTCGCGTCGTCGACGGCGTGAGTGCGACCATCCCGCTCGATCGCTCCGTGGCGATCGTGGGCGCGGGCGGCTCCGGCAAGCACGAGCTCGCACTGCTGCTGGCGCGGCTTCTCATGCCAACGGCGGGGCGCATCGGCATCAATGGCAGCGACCTCTCCACCCTGCCGATCGCCGTCGTGGGACGCCGGATCGGCTATGCGGGCGCGACACCCTATCTCTTCACCCAAAGTCTCGGCGAGAACCTGCTTGCGGCGATCAAGCAGCGTCCCCTGCGCGATCCTCAATACGAGCCGCTGCGCGCCAAGACCCGCGCCATCCAGCTTCGCGAGGCGCGGCTCGCCGGCAACATCGCCTACGACATCGAGGCCGATTGGATCGACTACGAAGCCGCGGGCGTCAAGGATCGCCAGAAGCTGACGGAGCGCGTCGTCGAGGTGCTGCACCGGGTCGATCTCGACCAGGACGTCTATCTCCTGGGCCTGCGCGGCAGGCTCGATCCGAAGAAGCGGGCGGACGCCGCTGCCGCGCTGCTCCAGGGGCGGAAAGCGTTCCGCGAGCGCCTCGCCGCCGAGGGGCTCGCCCATCTCGTCGAGCCCTTCGACGCCGATCGCTACAACACCAACGCCACTCTCGCGGAGAATCTGCTCTTCGGCATGCCGATCGGCCCCGCTTTCGACACCGCGGAGCTTTCCACGAACACCTACGTGTTGGCGGTGCTGAACCAGGTGGGATTGACGGAGCAGCTCGTCGAAGGCGGCATCCAGGTCGCGCGGACCATGGTCGAGATCTTCGCCGACGGCGGTGCCAGCGAGGAGTTCGTCGAGCAATTCAGCTTCATCTCCGCTGAGGAGCTGCCGGTCTACCAGACGCTCCTCGGGCGCCTCGGCAAGGCGGGTGCGCCGACCCTCGCGCGCGAGGACCGCGCGCGGCTCCTTGCCCTGCCCTTCCGGCTCGTGGTCGCGCGCCATCGCCTCGGCCTCATCGACGAGGCGCTGCAGGCGCGGATCGTCGAGGCGCGCAAGGTCTTTGCCGCGAGCCTCCCGCCCGTGCTCGCCGGCAGCATCGAGTTCCTGGCGGAGGACCGCTACAACTCCGTCGCGACGATCCAGGACAATCTCCTCTTCGGCCGTCTCGCCTATGGCGAGGCCAATGCGGAGACGCGGCTCGCGGCGGTGATCGCGGAGGTGATCGACGCGCTCGACCTGCGCGCGACCGTGATCGAGGCCGGGCTCGATTTCAACGTCGGCCCCGGCGGCTCGCGCCTCTCGCAGGCTCAGCGCCAGAAGCTCGTGATCGCGCGCGCGCTCCTCAAGCGGCCGGACGTGATGATCGTCGACGAGGCGACCTCGGCGATCGACGGGCCCGCCCAGGCGAAGCTCATTCAGGGGATCAAGCAGGAGCTCGAGGGTCGCGGCCTCATCTGGTCGCTGCATCGCGCGGTCCTCGCGCGCCAGTTCAAGGAGGCGTTCGTGATGCGTGACGGCAGGCTCGTCGAGCAAGGCGCCGTCACCGATCTCGACCGTCCGGACAAAGAGCTCGGCAAGCTGATCGCGTCGGAATAGGCACACCCATGGGCGGGAGGAGCATCCCATGAGCATCCACGAGGAAGTCGACATGCTGCGGCGGATTCCGCTTTTCGGGCAGATAGAGCCCGCGAAGCTGAAGCTCATTGCCTTCACCAGCGAGCGCGTCGCCTTCGATGCGGGGACGACACTCTTCCATCAGGGCGACGCCGCCAATGCCGCCTACATCATCGTCGAGGGCAAGGCCGAGGTGGTGGTGGAGGGGCCGGGCGGGCCGGTGACGGTGGCGGTGCTTGGCGCCAACGAGTTCTTCGGCGAGATGGGCATCCTCGGCGACGTCCCGCGCACCGCGACGATCGTCGCGCAATCGCGGCTGGTGACGCTCCGGATCTCGAAGGACCTGTTCCTCCGCCTCATCAAGGAATTCCCGGCCATGGCCGTCTCGATGCTGCGGGTGATGGCGTCCCGTCTCGAGGCCACGAACAGGCAGCTCCGCACCGAGCACGCGGAGCTCGAGCGTCTGCGCAGCCAGAGCGCGTGAGCCGCCTCGACAGCTTCATCCGGCGCATGATGGCGCAGCGCGCCTGCCTCGACCGTGCGGCCGAGCTGGTGAAGGACGTGCCGGGACCGGTGCTGGAGCTCGGCCTCGGCAACGGCCGCACCTACGATCATCTCCGCGAGCTGCTGCCCGCGCGCGAGATCTACGTCTTCGAGCGCGAGGTGGCGGCGCATCCGGATTGCGTGCCCCCCAGGGGGTTCCTGATTCTCGGCGACGGCCGCGAGACGCTGCCGGCGATGTGGGACAAATTCCCGCACACCGCAGCTCTCGCGCATCTCGACATGGGAACGGGCGACGCCGAGGCGAACCGCGGCCTCGCCGCGGAGCTGGCGCCGCTCCTCGTGCCCCTCCTCCGCGCGAGCGCTGTCGTCGTAAGCGAGCCCCCGCTCGACCTCCCCGGCTGGCTCACCCTCCCACTCCCGCCGGGCGTACGCGAGGGGCGCTATCACATGTACCGGGTGGGGTGAGGCGCGAAGTATGTAATGCGACTTCGCTGCCGATTCGAACCGCTCCCCGCTGCGGTATGCAGGTCAGCCGCGGCAGCCCTTGAGGAAGAGGCGCACGGTGCCGTCGGCCCAGCGATCGAGCTCTGTCTCCGTGAGGACGGGCCCCATGCCGAGCGCGCGGCGCTGTGGGGCACCGACGACCATTTGCAGGAATTGGGTGGCGGCGAAGACGGTGTCGATACTGCCGACGCGGCCGAGGGTGCGCTCGCGTTCCAGGAGGGCCGCGATGCGCTGGACCGCCTCGCGGCCGCCGCCCTGCTCCGCTACCACGGCCGCGAGCTCGGGAAAGCGCGTGCCTTCCGCGAGGATCACGCGATGGAGTGCCAGCGCCTGCGGCGTCAGCGCCGCGCGCAGGATGTAGCGCGCGAGACGCTTCAGTATTTCCTCGAGCGAGCCGCCCTCGAACATGCCCGCGGGATCGGGCGGGCGCAGCCGCTCGACCACGCGATGGACGACGGCGCCGAAGAGCGCGGCCTTGTTCTCGAAGCGGCTGTAGAAGGTGCGCTTGGAAATGTGGGCGCGGTTGGCGATCGCCTCGATCGAGGTGCCGCCGTAGCCTTCGTGTAAGAACGCCTCGGTCGCGGCGTCGAGGATACGCTCGCCGAGCCGTTCCGCTTCCGCGCGCGAGGGACGGCCGCCGCGCCGTCCGCCCCTCGCCGTCTCTTTTCCCTCAGCCCCTGCCGCTCGCACGCCCACCCAGTCTCATTTCGGCATCTCGCTCGGCGCATACTGATAGCCCGGCGGCGGATAATACCCCGGCGGCGGCGCGTAGTATCCCGGCGCCGGATAGGGTGCCGGATAGGGATAAGGCGCAGCGTAATAGGGCTGCCGGAACGGCGCCGAGGCGATCACGAACGGCGCCGAGACGATCGCCGCCGCCGTCGCAGCCGCCGCTCCCACGAGCCCGAACGGGAAGAAGCAGCAGCCGCGACCGTAATAGTAGTGATGATACCGGCCGTCCCAGGCATTGGACGGCGTGAGCGGCATCGCCG
>Ga0335078_10009189_pt1 | contig 14660 bp, 17 predicted proteins | sample Lox_Sample_32_FD_206711 | JGI IMG/M metagenome (GOLD analysis project Ga0335078, IMG submission 206711) | Soil microbial communities from Loxahatchee National Wildlife Refuge, Florida, United States - Lox_Sample_3.2 | ecosystem: Environmental > Terrestrial > Soil > Wetlands | place: USA...
AGGCGATCGTGGTCGGCGACCGCCGCCCCTACGTCACCGCACTCATCACGCTCGACTGGGACGAGGTGGGCGCGACGAGTCGCGATGCACAGGAGCTCGTGCAGGAGCTCGTGGACGGCGTGAACGCCGACCGCGTCCGCGTCGAGCAGATCAAGCGGTTCTCGATCCTCGCGCGCGACTTCTCACAGGAGGAGGGCGAGCTCACGCCCACGCTCAAGCTCCGCCGCCGCGTCGTCCACGACCACTTCGCGGACGAGATCGAGAAGCTCTATTCCTAGCGCGGGCTAGCCGCCGCTGACGATGCGGCGGGCCCCGTCGTACGTCGAGGCGTACCAGCCTTCCGAGAGGCTGTCGATCTTCACGACGTCGCCCGTGTGCGGCGCGTGGATGAACTCGCCGCCCCCGATATAGATCCCGACGTGACCGAGGCCGTCGAAGAACACGAGGTCGCCCGGCTCGAGATCGCTCTCGTCGACGGGGACGCCCGCGTTCCACTGCGCGCCGGTGTAGTGGGGAAGCGAAACGCCGACCTGGGCGTAGACATATGCGACGAGGCCGGAGCAGTCGAAGCCGCTCGGGCTCTCGCCGCCCCAGACGTACGGAACCCCGAGGTACTGCATCGCGATCCCGACGACGCCGCCGTACTGCGACGGCGGTGGCGCGGCACCCGGATCGGTCGTGGTGAGGCCGCCGATCGACAGGTCGTTTGCCTGCTGCGACTGGTACGCCGCGAGCCGGGCCTGCGCCTGACGCTCGAGCGCGAGCTGCCGTGCGCGCTGGGCGGCGACGAGGTGCGCGATCTCCCCTTTGATCGAGTTGTAGAGCCGATGCTGGCGGGCGAGCTGCGACGAGATGCGGGCCTTCGCGTTCGCGCGCTGCCGCACGAGCGCCACCTGTGCCTTCCGCTCTCGCACGAGCGCGTGCTGACGAGCTGTGACCTCGTGCTTGAACGAGACGACCTGCTTCACGACCGCCACGTCCTGCGCCGACACCGATTGCACGGTCTCGATGCGGTTGACGAGGTCGTCGATGCTCGTCGCACCGAGGATGACGGCGAGGGTCGACTCGTTGTCGCGCCCGGTATAGATCGAGACGAGGCGGGCCGAGAGGTTCTTCTGCGCCACGACGAGGTTCGAACGCGCAACGTGCAGCCCGATGCGGTTGATCTTCAGGTTGTGCTGGATCCCCGTGAGCTCGAGCGTTGCCGAGTCGTAGGCCGTCCGCGCGCGCTCGAGGCTCGAGTCGAGGGCCTGTATCTGCCCCATCACGTGCTGCGCCTCGGCCTGCTTCGCACCGATGGTGGGATCCGCCGTCGCCGCTCCGGCCGCGAAACCCGCGGCAGCGAGGGCCATGACGATGATCGGAGCCTGTCTCGTGAGAACCTTGATGACGTCTCCCGAACGTCCACCCGGAGCGGTTGCGCCGGGCCTCCCGCACGTCACAAGGTCAGGACCGTACCAGGGTCTTCGGATGCTGGCAACCGGCAAATGCCACAAAAGTTGCCGCAAATTGGCACATCGAGTTTCCAGAATGCGCAAGAACAATCCTGCACAAACTCATCGAACCCGCTCCTGACCTGTGGTACGGTCCCGCGGCGATGGGCGGCCGAAGGACACGCTCCGCGGCGCTCCTCGCGGGCCTGTGCGGCGCCGTGGCGCTCGCGGCTGCGTCGTCGGCGGCGGCCGGGGGGGGTCCGGGCGCCCGCGAGCAGATCCTGCGTGCGCAGACAGGCGCGCTCGCGTCCAAGGTGCGAAGCGCGTCACTCGACCTGTATGCGCTCGACACGAAGCTGGGGACTGCGCGAGCGCGCCTCACCGGGCTGCAGGCGACCGCGACGCGCCTGCAGGGAGAGCAGTCCATGCTCGCGACGGAGATCGAAGCAACAAGACGGACGCTCGCCGTCTCGCAACGGAACCTCGGTGCGAACCTCCGTACGCTGTACGAGGCCGGCGATCCCGATCCGATCGCCGTCATCCTCGGTGCGGAGTCGCTGAGCGACGCGGTGACGACGCTCGACAGCCTCAAGCGCGTCGCCGACCAGAGCCGCCAGTTCGTGCAGGCGTCGACGTCCGCGGAAAGCCGCCTCGTCCGGCTGCGAACACAGCTCACCACGCGCCGTGCTCGTATGGCCGCGGCGGTCTCGGCCGCGCGCAGCACGACGCTCGACCTCGAGGCGACGCAGTCGGCGCGCATGTCGTTCATCGCGGGGCTGCGGCAGCAGCAGGCGATGAAAGCGGCGCAGATCCGCTCGCTCGAGGAATCGGTCCAGCGCGCCGAGGTGAAATCGCAGCAACTGACGGCGCAAGCGGCGGCCAGCGGGCCGGCGCCTGCGACCGCCGGAGACCCGACCCCCTCGCCCGCACCCGTTCCATCGCCGGCGCAGTCGTCCGCCGGCGGGCGAACGCTGACCGTGTCGGCGACCGGGTACTCGCTGCCGGGGCACACCGCGTCGGGGCTGCCGGTGGGCTGGGGCGTCGTCGCTGTCGACCCGACCGTGATCCCGCTCGGCACGCGGATGACGATCCCGGGGTACGGGGAAGGTGTGGCAGCCGACGTCGGGAGCGGAATCCGCGGCGCGATGATCGATCTGTGGTTCCCGACACTCTCACAGGCACTGGAATGGGGAAGACGGACGGTCACGATCACGCTTCACTAGACTTGGTGCCCGTAAGGGGGGTTGAGTGAGCGAGCCGATCTCGGCAACCGAAGGACGCGCGGTCGAGTCCCTCCGCGTGCTGATCGTCGACGATCACGACCTGTTCCGCACGGGGCTCCGCAACCTGCTCGAGGAGCAGGGCGTCCACGTCGTGGGCGAGGCGGCGACCGGGGCGGAGGCGGTGCGTGCCGTGCGCGAGGACGCGCCCGACGTCGTCGTCATGGATCTCAACATGCCGGGGATGGGCGGCGTCGAGGCGACGCGTCACATCGCTGCGATCGCGCCGCTCACGCGCGTCGTCGTCCTCACGATCTCGGACGAGGACGCCGACGTGCTCGACGCGATCATGGCCGGCGCGTGCGGCTACCTCCTGAAGGACTCGTCGATCGGCGAGCTCATGGCCGGGATCGGTGCGGCCTCGAAGGGCGAGTCCCTCATTTCGCCGGGGATCGCGGCCAAGGTATTGCAGCGCGTGCGTGCGACGAGCGCTCAGCCCGAGATCGCGAACACGATCAAGTCGGAGCTGTCGGAGCGCGAGATCGAGGTCCTGAAGCTCATCGCCAACGGCAAGGACAATGCGCTCATCGCCGCCGAGCTGCACATCAGCCCGAAGACGGTGAAGAACCACATCTCGAACATCCTCATGAAGCTGCAGATCGACAATCGGATTCAGGCCGCGGTCTACGCGGTGAGGTCCGGAATCGTCTGACGCCGTGCGGCGCGCGCACGGTCGTTCAGGCGTCCGAGCAGGGACCGCAGCTTCCTGAGCTCCCGGTCGGCGCAGCGCTTGCGCGAGGCGAGTGTCATGAGCTCCTCGGCGAGACCGTCGCCGACGCGGTCCTCAGCGGTGATCGCAACCTCGCCGATGCGCCGCTCGATGCGAGACCGCTCGGCCTCGAGTGCGAGCGCCTGCGCGTATCCGTCCGTGAGCGTCGCCTCCATGTGCGCGAGCGACGGAGCCGACGCCCCGCTCTCGGGTGCGCCGAGCAGTTCCTCGATCCGCTCCAGAACCATTGTCCGGTCTCCGCCCACGAGCCTCGATTATCGAACCGGGCCCGCGGCCGACGTATGGGCCGCCCGACCCAATCTTCGGCGCGCTCGGACCCACGTCCCTTGACGGCGCGAACCTCGTTCCAAACAATGAAAGACGTCGTGCGCGTTCGCGCTCTCGCAGCCGCCGGGGTCGCCGTCACCGCGCTCGTCACCGCCGCCACGAGCGGCGCGTCGGGCTCCCTCGGCCTGCGCCTCGACCGTGCGCTCCATTCGCCGGCGGTGAGCTACGCCGCGTCGGGAGCGGAGGTCGTCGACCTCGACACCGGCCAGGTGGTGTACGCGCACAACGCCTCGATCGGTCTCCGGCCTGCGTCGAACGAGAAGCTCACGGTGACGTACGCGGCGCTCACCGCGCTCGGCCCGGCGTTCCGCATCGAGACCGACGTGCTCGGCGAAGGGGCACAAGACGGATCGGTGTGGCGCGGGAACGTCGTCCTCAAGGGCTACGGGGACCCGATGCTGTCGTCGGCCGACCTCGCCGCGCTCGCCCGCCAGGTGCGCGGTGACGGGATCGCGACCGTGACCGGGCGGGTGGTCGGCGACGAGACGTGGTTCGACACGCGCCGAACCGCGCCCGGGTGGAAGGCCGAGTTCTACCTCAACGAGTCGCCGCCGCTGTCGGCGCTCATCGTCGACCGCGGGATCGTCCACGGACGGACCTCGCGCGACCCTGCGCTCTCGGCGGCGCAGCTCTTCGCGAAGGCGCTCGCGCGCGCCGGCGTCCGCGTCGCGCACCCGGCGGCACTCGGCACCGCCGACGACCACGCGGTCGCGCTCGGCTCGGTCGACTCGCCGCCACTCGAGTCGATCGTCCACTCGATGGACCGCGTGAGCGACAACTTCACCGCCGAGATGCTCACGAAGGAGCTCGGCGCGGTGCAGCTCGGCGAGGGCACGACCGCGGCCGGCCTCCGCGTCGTCTACGCGCAGCTCGCGAGCGCAGGCATCCCGCTCGCCGGTGTCCGGCTCGCCGACGGCTCCGGGCTCTCGCTCCTCGACCGGCTCACCCCCGCCGCGATCGTCGCGCTGCTGCGAACGATGTGGGGCGACCCCGATCTGAAGCCCGAGCTCGAGGCGGCGCTGCCGACGGCGGGACGCACAGGGACGCTCGAGGATCGGATGCGCGGCACCGCCGCCGCCGGCGTCGTGCACGCGAAGACCGGCACGACCGACAACTCGACCGCGCTGTCCGGCTTCGCCGGCGACCGCTACGTCTTCTCGGTGATCGTGAACGGCGACCCGGTCTCGTGGATCGGGTCGCGCGCAGCAGAAGACCGGTTCGCCGTGGACCTAGCCGCGTCCGAGAAGGCGCAATAGGTCCTCCTCGCGCAGGAGCGGGACGCCGGCCTTCTCGGCCTTCGTCAGCTTCGACCTGCCCGGCTCCTCCCCGACGACGAGGCCGGTCGTCTTCGACGAGACCGAATCCGAGACCTTCGCACCGAGCGCCTCGAGCGCGGCCTCGGCCTGCTCGCGCGTCATCGACTCGAGCGTCCCGGTGACGACGTACCGGGCGCCCGCGAGCGGCCCCTCTTGCGGCCGGTCCTCCTCGCCCGCCTCGAAGCGGAGGCCGAGCCCGCGCAGCTCCTCGACGAGCGCCCGGTTCTCCTCGTCGCGGAACCACTCCGCAATCGCCTCCGCGCGCTCCGGCCCGATCCCCTCGGCCCCGACGAGCTCCTCCTGGGAGGCCTCCATGAGCGCGTCCACCGTCCCGAAGCGACGCGCGAGGCTCTGCGCCGTCACCCAGCCGACGTCGGGGATGTTCAGCCCGAAGAGGACGCGCGAGAACGGAATCGCCTTCGACGCCTCGATCGCGGCGACCGCGTTGCCGGCGCTGATCTCGCCGTAACCGTCCAGCTCCATCAGCTTCTCGCGCGTCAACCTATAGAGGCCGGGAATCGAGCGCACGATCCCGAGCTCCCACAGCCGTCGCACCGACCGCTCGCCGACCCCGTCGATATCCGCCGCAGCCATCACCCAGTTGATGAGGGACTCGAGCCCGCGGGAGGGACATGCTCGGTTCGGGCAGCGGTGCATCGCCTCGCCCTCGGGCTTGACGATCTCAGTGCCGCACAGGGGGCAGTTCGCCGGCATGCGGAACTCCTTCGTCCCTTTCCGGTGCGGCCCGGCGGGGCCGACGATCTGCGGGATGACGTCGCCGGCCCGCTGGACGATGACGTCGTCGCCCGCGCGGATCCCCTTGCGGTTGATGTCCTCCTCGTTATGGAGCGTCGCGCGCGAAACGGTGACGCCTCCCACCTCGACCGGCTCGAGCAGCGCCCACGGGTTGAGCGCGCCGGTCCTCCCGACGCGGATGCGGATCTCCCTCAGCCGTGTGACGGCCGTCATCGGCGCCCACTTGAACGCGCGCGCCCACCGCGGCCGCTCGTGGAGCGCCCCGAGCATCCGCTGCTGCTCGTACGCGTCGACCTTGATGACGATTCCGTCGATCTCGTAGTCGAGCTCGCGGCGACGCAGCTCCCAGCGGCGGCAGGCCTCGATCACCGCCTCGACCGTCTCGACTCGCTCCGCGAACGGGTTGATCGGGAAGCCGTGCCCCTTCAGCCACTGCAACGTCTGCCAGTGCGTGGCGAGCGCAAAGCCCTCGCTCGCGCCGACGCCGTACGCCCAGAACGACAGCGGCCGCGCGGCGGTGACCTGCGAGTCCTTCTGCCGGAGCGAGCCGGCGGCGGCGTTGCGCGGGTTCGGCGTGGCCTTCTTTCCGTCGGCGACGAGGCGCTCGTTGAGCCGGTCGAAGCCGGAGAGCGGCATGTACACCTCGCCGCGCACCTCGACGAGGGCCGGCGCGTCCGTCCCGAGCATCCGCAGCGGCACGGTCTTGATCGTGCGGAGGTTGACGGTGACGTCCTCGCCCTCGACGCCGTCGCCGCGCGTGGCGCCCCGCGCGAGCGCGCCGCTCTCGTACGTGAGGTTGATGGCGAGGCCGTCGATCTTCGGCTCGAGGACGAACGCGATCTCCTCCGAGGTCCCGAGACGCTTGCGCACGTCCTCGGCCCACTTCTCGACCGCCTCGTCGGTCGTCACCTTCTCGAGCGAGCCCATCGCCTGGAGGTGCCTGACCTTCCGGAACCGGTCGGACGGCGGAGCCCCGACGCGCTGGGTGGGCGAGTCGGGAGTGACGAGATCGGGATGCTCCGCCTCGAGGGCCACGAGCTCGTCGTAGAGCGCGTCGTACGCCGCGTCCTCCATCACCGGCGAGTCCTCGACGTGGTAGGCGACGAGCGCCCGTGTCAGGAGCTCTCGAAGCTCGGCCGCCCTCGCGGACGCGTCAGAGAGCGGCAAGCAGCTGCTCCGCGTCGTCGACGATCGCATCCGGCCGCTCGTGCTCGAGTCGGACACGGTTGTGGATCCGGCCCCAGGTGACCGCGATCGAGTGCATGCCGGCGGCCTTCGCCGCCCGGATGTCGAACGGCGAGTCCCCGACGTACGCGGTGGTGGCCGGATCGGCGCCGAGGCGCTCAGCGGCGAGCAGGAGCGGCTCCGGGTCGGGCTTGTGGCGCTCCGTCTCGTCGCCGCCGACGACGGTGTCGAAGAAGTGGCCGACCGGGACTCGGTCGAATGCGAGCTCGACCGTGACCCGCCGCTTGGCCGTCACCACCCCGAGGCGCCGGCCCTCGGCGTGGAGCCGGGCGATGAGGGCCTCCATACCGGCGCAGCACTCGAGGGTCTCGTGGAGAGGCTCGTTGTGGGCCCGGTAGACGGTCACGAGCTCGTCCACCCGCTCGGGGTCGAGGGCCCGCATCTGGGCCTCGAGCCCGGGCCCGCCGACGGCGCCCATGAGCTCGTCGTCGCCGATCTCCCGCCCGAGCACCTCCCGGGTGGCGTGGCGCATGGAAGCGAGGATCATCCCGCCCGAGTCGATGACGGTCCCGTCGAGGTCGAAGAGAACGACCGGGAAGCGGCCCATGGACGGAATCTAGCCGCGCCCCGGACGCCTCCGGAAGCGGTACAGAATCCCTCGTTCGGGATGCGAAGGATCCCCCCTTCGGGTGGTGGAGGGTCCCGTTCCAGACGCGAAGATGCGGCCTGCAGGTACTGCGGCTATCTCAACTGGAGGTATTCCTGCGATGGTTCGGTGGAATCTCATGAAGATGTTCATTGCGCTCGGCGCGTTCGCCGCCCTCATGGTCGGCTCCCGCGCCGGGATGCGTTGGTGGTAGGAGACGTGGCCATCCCCCTTTTGGGGGCTAGCGTCACCCGTCTGTGGCGCGGGATCATCCGCCACGCAGGTACTGCGGCTATCTCGACTGGAGGTATTCCTGCGATGGTTCGCTGGCGTGCGACAACTCTCAAGGCAATCATTGCGCTCGGCGCGTTCACCTCGCTCCTCGTGGCATCCGGAGCGGGCCTGCGCTGGGGTGAGCTCTTCCGATTCCTGCACGGCTAACCCGAGAGCTTGGTGGGGCCGGCCGGCCCGGCCCCGCTGACCCTCTGCCATGAGCGAGTCGACGGAAAGAACGACCCTGGGCATCCCGCCCCGCCTGTTCGCGTACCTCACGGGCGCGATCGGGCTGGCGACGGTCGCCCTCGCCCTTGCGACTGCCCACCTGGTCGCGAGCCCTCCGGCCGGGAGGACGTGGCTCGGCATCGGCCTGTTCCTCGCGCTCGCGCTCGGCTCGGACCTCCGCCCCGTCCCGCTCGACGAGCACGGGAACGAGGTCTCGCTCGCGTTCGTCTTCATCATCGCGTCCCGGCTCATCTTCGGCTGGGACGTCGGGATCCTCATCGCGGCGCTCTCGATCGCGCCCTCCGAGATCGGCCGGCGGCGCCACGTGCACCGCATCGCCTTCAACAGCGCGGCGTACGCGCTCGCGGCCTCGGTCGCCGCGTTCCCCTCCCTTTTCGGCCCCGTCAACGACCACGACGTCAGCCGGCTGACCATCTACGCGTTCGTGAGCGGCATGCTGTTCGTGCTCACGAACGTCGCGGTCGTGGTCGGCGCGGTCGCGCTCTCCTCGGAGACGTCGTACAGATCCGCATTCGCGACGAACATCCGCTACTCCGGTCCGGCGTTCGCGATCATGGCGTTCCTCGCCGCCCTCGCGGCGAACCTCTGGAACATCCGGCCAGAGCTGCTCGTCCTGCTCGCGGGCCCGCTGTTCGCGCTCGCGCTTTATCAGCGCACCGCTCTGCGGACGCGCATCGCGGTGCGTGACGCGCACACCGACAACCTCACCGGGCTCGGCAACCACCGCGCCTACCAGGCAGCGCTGCGCGAGCGGATCGAGGAGGCCGTGCGCACCGACACCGAGTTCTCGCTCGGCATCGTCGACGTCGACGACTTCAAGCGGATCAACGACACGTACGGCCACCAGGTCGGCGACGACGTGCTCGTGGCCCTCGCGGAGATCCTCCGCCAGGCGCCCGGCGCGGACGCGTACCGCTGCGGCGGCGACGAATTCGCGCTCATCTTCTCCGGCGACGGCACCGGAGCGTTCGAGCGCGTGACGGAGATCCAGGAAGCCGTCGCCAGTCTCGGCCTCACGCCGGTCACGATCAGCGTCGGCATCGCGAGCTTCCCCACCCAGGCGAACGAGGCGGACGGCCTCCAGCGGATGGCGGACGGCGCCCTCTACTGGTCGAAGCACCACGGCAAGAACCGCTCGTTCGTGTACAGCCCCAAGGTCGTTCGCATCCATTCGGCGAAGGAGCTCGAGTGGGAGACGGAGCGCATGGCGCGCCTGCGCGCCGCGAAGAACATCGTGCGGTTCGTCGACGCGAAGGACCCGTCGACCGCGAACCACTCCGAGACGGTGTCGGCGCTCGCTGCGGCGATCGGCGTCCAGATGGGCCTCGACGAGAACACGATCGACCAGCTCGCGCTCGGCGGGCTGCTGCACGACATCGGCAAGATCGGCATCCCGGACGCGGTCCTCCAGGCTCCGCGGGCGCTCACGCCCGAGGAGTTCGAGGCGGTCAAGGCGCATCCGGCCCTCGGGTACTCGCTCCTCGACGGGCTGGGAATCGCGCCGATCGACGAGTGGGTGCTCCACCACCACGAGGACTGGAACGGACGCGGCTATCCCGACAGGCTGTCCGGGGAAGAGATCCCGATGGGCGCCCGGGTCATCCGCGTCGCCGACGCGTTCGAGGCGATGACGGCGAACCGTCCCTACCGGCCGGCGCAGAGCGTCGAGTACGCGCTCGCCGAGCTCCACGCGAACGTCGGCACCCAGTTCGAGTATTCGGCGGTCCTCGCACTTGAGGCGTGCCTCGCGAGCGCGCCCTCGAGCGAGAAGCACCGCGCCGCCCTCGCGTTCGCGCTCGCGTAGCCCATGTCCCTCGCGCTGCCCTTCCTCATGGGAGCAGCCGTAGCTCTGCTCTTCGGCGGCCGGCTCAGCGCCCTCGCCGAGACGCGCTTCCGCTGGATCGGGCTCGTGTACGTCGCGTTTGCGATGCAGGTGGTGGCGTTCCCGTACACGTGGCTGCCCTGGCGCACTTCGGACAACGCCGCGATCGTGCTCTGGATCGTCTCGGACTTCGTCCTCATCGCGGTGATGCTCCGGAACGTGCGGCTGCCGGGCGTCCCGCTCGTCGCCGCCGGGCTCTCGCTGAACCTCGCGGCGATCATCGCGAACGACGGGCACATGCCAGCGCTCCCGAGCGCCCTCCGCAACGCGGGGCTGCACTACGCGACGCTGATGAACAGCGAGAAGATGAGCCATCCGGCGCTGGCGTGGCTCGTCGACCGCTGGGCCGACCCGAAGTGGGTACCGCTCGCGAACGTCTTCTCGGTCGGCGACGTCGTGATCGCGGTGGGCGGCTTCATCCTCGCCCTCGCGGTGATGCGCGCGCGCGTCCCGAAGCCGGTGCGGACGATCCCGCGCAGGCTCAGGGCGCTGTGGGCGGGTACCTGACGCTCAGGAGGTAGAGGCCCCACGGCGGAGCGGTCTGCCCCGCCTCCGCGCGCGGCGCGCCCACGAGGAGCGGGGCGAGGTCGACCCCGTCGAGCATCGTTCCGACGAGCGTCCGCACCATGTGGCGAAGGTAGCTGTCGGCGGTGATCTCGAAGTCGAGGTGATCGCCGTGGCGGATCCACTCGGCGGACTCGACGACGCGGGCGAAGACCTCGTGCTGTGTGTCGGTCGGCGTGAACGCGCGGAAGTCGTGCTCGCCGGGAAGGAGCGCAGCCGCCGCGGTGAGGGCGCACTCGTCGACCGGGCGCGGATACCACCAGCTCCGCCGGGCCTCGAAGGGGGAAGGAGCGCGACGGGTGAAGAGCCGGTACCGGTACGAGCGGGCGAGCGCCGAGTGGCGCGCATGGAAGTCCGGCGACGTCTCCTCCGCCGCCACGATCGAGATCTCGTCGGGCAGCCGTGTGTTGAGCGCCTCGGCGGCCCGCTCGGCCGGCGGGCCTCCCTCCACGTCAACGGAGGCGATGTTGCCGACGGCGTGCACGCCGGTGTCGGTGCGGCCGGCGACGGCCAGGCGGGCGTACGACGCGTACGTAGCCTCGAGGGCCGCACGCAGCGCGCCCTCGACTGTGGACTGCCCGGGCTGGGCCGCCCAACCGCGGAAAGGCGTGCCAACGTACTCGATCGTCAATCTGAGGCGCACGTCAGGCGGCCCTGACTGTACTTGTCAGGAGTGCCTGATGCTCTGCTGATTTGCAGATAGATCGATATACTCTGCCATCATGAGCGACGAGCATGCCTTCCTCCTGCAGCGGGTGCAGCCCGCGATGGTCGGACTCATCGACGGGTCGTTGTCGACGTTGGCCCCGATCTTCGCAGTCGCGCTCGCCTCGCACGACACCCGGTATGCGTTCATCGCCGGGCTCGCCACCTCGCTCGGCGCGGCGATCTCGATGGGCTTCTCCGAAGCGCTGTCGGACACCGGCGAGCTCACCGGGCGCGGCAGCCCGATCGTGCGCGGTTCGATCACGGGCGGCGGCACGTTCCTCGGCGGGATCCTCCACTCGCTCCCGTTCCTCATCCCGCACTACACCGTGGCGCTCCTCTTCGCCGTCGCGGTCGTCGGGCTGGAGCTGCTCACACTCGCGTTCCTGCGCTGGCGGTTCTTCTCCGACACGTTCGTCCGCGCGCTCGGCATCGTCACCTTCGCCGGCGTCGTCATCGCCGCCGTGGCCGCCGGGCTCGGCTCCCTCCTCGGGACGCCGACCGGCGGCTAGAACGGACATGAAGGGGGACAGTCCCCGTCACGAGAATTCCGGGGTCTCGTGACCCTCTCGGCACACGCAGCCGAGTGAGCCCGCAATCCTGCGTGTCACGCCCGGCTCACGGGCGACGAACGCCGTCGTGACCGGGACTGTCCCCGACTACGGCCGGTAGTCGACGAGCTCGAGGTAGACCATCTCGGCCGCGTCGCCTTGGCGATGGCCGATCTTGACGATCCGGGAGTAGCCGCCCGCGCGGTCGGACATGCGGGGGCCGACGTCGTCGAAGAGCTTGTGCACGATCTCCTGCGACCGGAGCTCCGCAAGCGCCTGCCGGCGCGCATGGAGGTCGCCGCGACGGCCGAGCGTGATCATCTGCTCTGCGAACGGCTTCACCGCCTTCGCCTTCGCCTCGGTCGTGCGGATGCGCCCGTGCTCGATGAGCGAGCACGCGAGGTTCGCGTACAGCGCCCTCCGGTGAGACGAGTCGCGCCCGAGCTTCTTGCCGGTCCGAGCGTGGCGCACGCGCCTACTCCAGCCCGCCGCCGTTGTCGCCGCGGAGGGAGAGCCCGTGCTGCGAGAGCGTCTCCTTGACCTCCTCGATCGACTTCTTGCCGAAGTTCGGGATCGCGGCGAGCTCGTTCTCGGTCTTCATCACGAGATCGCCGATCGTCTCGATGCCGACCCGCTTCAGGCAGTTGTACGAGCGGACACCGAGCTCGAGCTCCTCGATCGGGAAGTTCTCCATCCCGCGCGCGAGGCCCGTCTCGGGGCCGGCGCCGTCGCCTGCGACCGTCGCCGGCTCGCCGAAGCCCTCGATCTTCTCGATGTCGGTGAAGATCGCGAGCTGGCGGATGAGGATCTCCGCCGCCTCCGCGAGCGCATCCTTCGGGTCGACGGAGCCGTCGGTCGTGATGTCGAGCGTGAGCTTGTCGTAGTCGGTGCGCTGCCCGACGCGGGCTGCCTCGACCGCGTACGCGACGCGGCGCACCGGCGAGAAGATCGAGTCGATCGGGATGACCCCGATCGTGTGCTGCGGGCCGCGGTTGAGCTCGGCCGGCATGTAGCCGCGGCCGCGGCCGATCGTGAGCGTCAGCTCGAGCCGCCCGCGATCCGAGAGGTTGGCGATCTCGAGGTCCGGGTTGAGGAGCTCGAGCTCCGCGGGAGCCTCGATGTCGCCGGCGGTGACGGTGCCAGGGCCCTTCCGGGCGATGTGCACCTCGACCTCGGGAGAGTCGCCGTGGAGGCGCGCCACGAGGTTCTTGAGGTTGAGGACGATGTCGGTGACGTCCTCACGGACGCCCGGCAGCGTCGTGAACTCGTGCGCGGTCCCCTCGACCTTGACCGAGGTGACGGCAGCGCCCTCGAGCGACGAGAGCAGCACGCGGCGCAGCGAGTTGCCGAACGTGTGGCCGAAGCCGCGGTCGAGCGGCTCGATCACGAACACCCCGCGGTGCTCGTCCACCTCCTCGTGGACGATGCGCGGAATCTGGAAGTCTGCTTGACGGACGGCCATAGTTATTTGCGTGTATCCCTTCTGCGCTTGCTCGTGTGCCTAAAGCGCGTAGCGCATTCTTCTTCTGTCTACTTGGAATAGAGCTCGACGATGAGCGACTCTTGCACCGGCGTGTCGATCTCGGCGCGCTCGGGCTGCTTCAGCACCTTGCCGGTGAGGCCGTCGTGATCGGCCTGCAGCCACGGCGCGACCGTCGACACGAGGTCGGTCGCATCGCGGATCACCTGCGCCGCCGACGAGTTCGGAGCGACGGTGACGATGTCGTTGGGGCGAACCTGGAAGCTGGGAATGTTCACGCGACGGCCGTTCACGTGGAAGTGACCGTGGCGCACGAGCTGGCGCGCCTGCGCGCGCGAGGCGGCAAAGCCGAGCCGGTACACGACGTTGTCGAGCCGGGTCTCGAGCATCCGCAGGAGCTCCTCGCCGGTGACGCCGGAGCGGCGGGACGCCTTCTCGTAATACCCGTGGAACTGCGTCTCGAGCAAGCCGTAGTAGCGCCGCGCCTTCTGCTTCTCGCGCAGCTGGGTCAGGTACTCGCTCTGCTTGATGCGTCCGCGGCCATGCTCACCCGGCGGATACGAGCGACGCTCGATCGCGCACTTCTCCGTGAGGCAGCGCTCGCCCTTGAGGAAGAGCTTCATGCCCTCGCGGCGGCACACGCGGCACTTCGGCCCGAGATCGCGAGCCACTAGACACGCCTCCGCTTCCGCTGCCGCACCCCGTTGTGCGCCTGCGGAGTCACGTCCTTCACGCCGAGGATCTCGAGCCCGGCCGCCTGGAGCGAGCGGATCGCCGTCTCGCGACCGGAGCCCGGCCCCTTGACGAACACCTCGACCTTCTGCAGGCCGTGCTCCATCCCCTTCCGCGCGCACGCGTCGGCGGTGACCTGCGCCGCGAACGGCGTGGACTTTCGAGATCCCTTGAAGCCGGCCGAGCCGGCCGACTCCCATGCGATGACGTTTCCGTCCTTGTCGGTCAGCGCGACGATCGTGTTGTTGAAGCTCGTCTTGATGTGCGCCTGCCCGATCGCGATGTTCTTGCGGACGCGGCGGCGGGTGCGGCCCCTCGTGGCCGCCTGTCTCCGAGGCGGTGCCACGCTACTTCGCCGCCTTCTTACCGCGACCGACGGTCTTCTTCGGGCCCTTGCGCGTGCGGGCGTTCGTCTTCGTCCGCTGCCCGTTGACCGGGAGGCCGCGCCGGTGGCGGACGCCGCGGTACGCGCCGATCTCGGAGAGCCGCTTGATCGCCTGCTGCCGCTCGCGGCGCAGGTCGCCCTCGACCTCGAGCTCGCCGTCGATGTA
>Ga0335078_10009190_pt1 | contig 14658 bp, 16 predicted proteins | sample Lox_Sample_32_FD_206711 | JGI IMG/M metagenome (GOLD analysis project Ga0335078, IMG submission 206711) | Soil microbial communities from Loxahatchee National Wildlife Refuge, Florida, United States - Lox_Sample_3.2 | ecosystem: Environmental > Terrestrial > Soil > Wetlands | place: USA...
ATCCTGGGGCCGGGGGTTCAAATCCCCCCTCCGACATTAATCGTCGACTTCTCGCCGAGAGTTGGCGTCGTTCTTTCACTCGCGGCTAAGACTTGAACCCCGGGGGGTTCGAATACCCCCTAGGGCACGGCCCTATGGTTTGAATCCCTTCGCGTCTGTCTCGAGATAGTCCAGCAATTCACCCATCAGATCGAATCGCCGGCACGGACAATCTCGGGCCGGCACCGCGATGGCTGCGGTCGAGAACTGACCCACGGCTGCACAGAAAAAATATTTAATACTCGGAATTTTTCCGTATTGGAAATGACGGCGGCTAACGCGGTGACCCCGCCGAAGGTCTCGGACACGCTGAACCTTGTTCTTCGCACGCTGAACCTGAAGGGCATTGAAGTCGTCCGAGGCGCTAGAATCACCCAGGCTCAGTCCACCATGCTAAGGGCACTCGACCGGGTCGGTCGGATTTCCGCAAGCCAGCTTGCAGTTGAGGTCGGGCTATCCTCACCCGCTGTTTCGAGCGCTCTCGACTTTCTAGAGCGACGCGGGCTTGTTCGCCGCGTTCACGATGAAAAGGACCGTCGGAGGGTTTGGATTGAGATCACCCGTAAGGGACGGACGCTATGGGCACGTTGCCTCCGACGTTTCCACGAACTTCACACGCGAGTCAACGCTCTCGTCCCACCGAATCGCGCCCCGGTGTTCATCGAAACGCTCCTGGTCATTGGACGTGAGATGGGGGCGCGAGAGACCTGGATTCAGCAACGGTGTCCTCTATGCCACCCTGCACGCGGGCGAGGAGGCTGAACTGATTCGCGCCCATGGCGACGACACAGTCAGCACGGACGAAGGACTGTGGCCCTGCCTTGGGCAAACCGAGCTGGACCGTCGTTGATGTTTGGCCAGCCAGTCCCAGCACGTTCACACCCGCTCTGCCCACCGCGCTTCAGGCTCGAAGAGCACGGTTACCGGACGGAACACCACCGGTCAGCGCCAACGTAGATTCAAGGCGGTGCCCGAGCGGGACCCCTGAGAGCGACCTGGTCACGGTGTGGGCACTTACGACTTGGGAGAGACCATGACGACCACCCTATCGCGGGTCGTTCGAGTCACAAGTCAGGGGGATGGCGGGGGTCTCTCGATTCGGACCCCGGACCTTCAGGCGTTCGGTGGCGCCCCCCCGATCGTGCTGCTCGACGATTTTCGGGCGACCGGTTCGCCGTTCCCCCCTCATCCTCACGCAGGGTTCTCTGCGGTAACCTACGTGTTTCCAGACTCGCCCGGCGGACTTCGGAGCCGGACGTCGAAGGGCGACGACCTCGTGGTTGGTCCCGGAGGGATCGTATGGACGGAGGCCGGTCGTGGCATCATCCACGAGGAGCGGCCGTCCGAACGGAGCCGAGCGTTGCACGGTGCCCAGATCTTCGTAAACCTGCACGCCCGTAACAAGCTCGCTGAACCTCACGTCTACGGCCTTCGATCCGAAGAGATTCCTCAGTGGACAGAATCCCGGCGGGATCGCGTGCGCGTGATAGCAGGGGCATTCGCGGGAGTTCGGTCGACACTGGCTCTGTTGGAGCCGTTTTCCCTCCTGGACATAGAACTCCAGTCTCGGATCACGCTCGACCTCCCCGACGCGCACAATGCGCTATTTTACACGCTTGAAGGGACGGCGGAAATCCGGGCCGGCGAAGAAACCCGGCGAATCTCTAGCAACGAGGTTCTTGTCGCGCACGGCGGAGGCGGCCCCCTCTATATGGAGGCGATTCACGATGCGAAGGTCCTCTTCCTCTCGGGAGCCGACCCTCGGGAGCGGATGGTCGTCCGAGGGCCGTTCATCATGAACGACGAGTCACAGATCGCGGATTCCATCGCGCGGTACGAATCCGGCGCGATGGGCCATCTCAATCCATTGCCGGCGCGGTGAGGAGGACGTTTCCGTGGCATTCAAACAATCACGCACCTTGCCCAAAGGGCACTCGGGGAACTCAGTTCCCACCCAGCTCCCGCCCAAGGGGGCAGTCCAAGCAATTGAGAGACCTTCGCCCGAACTAGCTCACTGGTACCGTCCCACGAGCAATTCGATCGGAAAAGCAGGGGGGCCTTTCGCGGAAGGTTCTGGTACGACTCACGGATTCAGTTCGAACGGAGAGACATCGGCCGAGGTGGAGATGGGGCGCCCGGAAGGGGCTCCTGACACTGTGGACGACGTCGGCTGCCCGGTGGTTCGGGAGATACTCTCACGGGTAGGGGACAAATGGAGTGTGAGGATTCTCGCTCTTCTTACGGAAGGCCCCAAGCGCTTCAGTGAGGTAAGAAGGGCGGTTCCCCAAATCTCCCAGAGGATGCTCTCGCACACTCTGAGGGGGCTCGAACGCGATGGCATCTTGGTGCGAGCTGTCTATCCAACGATCCCCCCGAGGGTCGAATACGCGTTGAGCCCGTCGGGTAGGAGCCTATTGAACATCCTCGATGAGCTCGCAAACTGGGCACGGATGAATCGAGGAGAGATTGAACGGGCCCGGGAGGCGGTTCGGCTCCGAGAAGAAGCGGACGGTGGGACGGCGGGTCTTCCGCCACAAGACCCCGGAACATGGGCCCGACTTCAAACCGAGGAGAGGAATCCCCGTCGGCTCATGATGAGACAAATGGCGATGCCCTCGGCAGAACCGGGTCGAGGAACGGGGAAGGGTCGATTCTAGATAGGCACCCCGTACCGGACGTCCCATTCGCGCACTTCGAGGAGACCAAGCACTCCGGAGCGCATCCAGGGATCGTCGGCAAGCCTTGCGCGTGCAACCTCCTCAGTTGGCGCTTTCACGATTAGTAGAGCTCGGTTCTCTGCGGAGTCTCTCAACGGACCCCCGAGGAGCAGGAAGCGTTCGTGAAGCAGCGTCTGCATGAACGCCTCATGATCGCCTTCCCCCTCCTGGTGAATCGGGTCCAGGTTCCCCTGCCACATCGGGCCCGATTCTAGGGTTACGACGAAGAAAGGCACCGACTTACCCTCCTCCGCTTGCTCGACCAATTGAGCATTTCTGAGGGCGGATGCCCGCCATCGTACCGCTCTGCCTTGCGACGAATACGCGCTCACTAGCCTTCATCGTCTGCGCCGTGGTGGGATCGACTAGATCCATGGAGCATTCGGTGAGCTCTCCGACCGTGACCTTCACTTCGACAACGGTGGATCGGGATTGGCAGGGGGGCCCCTCTCTTTTCGTCGCCGAGAAGCCCTGATTCCCAGGTATATGCCAAGTGGAAAGACACCGATAGAGAATGGTCCAACGCTGATCACGCCGAGCGCGACCACACCGAAAGATACGACCCCGATGGACAGCACTCCGACGGACACCACGCCGGCGGAAAACACTCCTCCCGAAGCGAATCCGAGCGAGTAGTAGCTCAGCGCAGTGTACCCTACGCCGACGGTCGGAAGGCCGAAGACGTCGGTCACCCGCAGCAGAATCAAACTTCCACCGACCACCCAACACAAGGTCGCAATGAGTGGCGTCACATACTGAATTCGTAAGCTCACCAAGGGAATTCGCCCCCGCACCTGGATCCGTTCTCTCCGTGGAAGACCGAGGGCGCCGCCCACCCGCTCCCATAGGTCTGTGGTCGAACTGCCCTGACCCGTCTCTCTCCCGGTCTTCTTCCGTTCGCGTGGACCGACCGCGACATGTTTTCCGGCTACTCGTAGGCGTGCGGGGCGTGTTTCCACTTGGCGAACTCGTCCGCGTCGTGCGAATAGATCGGGTTGCACGTCGTCATCGACCGGGCCTTCGTTGACTCGACGTACTCACGGAGGCGCTCGAGCGAGCGCATCTCCACCTTCTTGTTGAGAGAGGTCGCGCAGGGCCATCCCACGGGCGAGGTCCGCTCGGACCCCCAGAAGTTCTCCTTCGACATCGCGGCATCGCCAGTGAAGAGAAAGACTCCGGACTTGTCGGTTTCAACCGAGACGGACAGATGCCCTGCCGTGTGGCCCGGTGTGGTGAGGACCGATACCCCCTTGGCGAGCTCGTAGTCGCGTTCGATCAGCTTAGGGGCCAGGCCTACATCGAAGGCAGGTCGAAAGTAGGTCGTTTCGAAGACTTCCGGAACGAGGGCCGCCTGCAACTCTTCCCGATGGACGACCCAAGCTGCATTCCGGAAAAGTCGATTGAATCCACAGTGCTCCACATGCAAATGAGTGTTGACGACGATATCGACGTCCTCCGGGGCTACGCCAATGTGCTTGAGAGCGTTGTCCAGACGTTGCTCCGTGGTCTGTCGCGGAACCAGGAAATGCTTGAGCTGCGGCGACCAGGAGTCGGGGTCCATCCCCGTTTCGATGACGATCTTGGCGTCGGGCGTCTCGACATAGACTGAATAGACCTGAGCCCAGATCTTCTGGCCGGCTCCGATGGCGAAAGTGACCATCGACTGATCTTGTTGCAGCTGGCCCCCGTCGAGCAGGTAAATCCTGTTCCCCATTGCACGTCCGCTCCTTTGACCACTATTGAGCTCCGCGAGAATCAAGAGTGGAGAGTCGTTGAGCCCCCGACCCTCCTCGCGTGGGACGGACCGTCGGGTCTCGCCACCTGTCGCTCGACCGGAAGAACCGAGCGACCCGTCCCCTCAGTCATGGTGCCTAACCTCCGTCGCTAGTCACTTGATGTTGGCGTGTTCGGCATCAATGCCCAGCTTGAGGCCTGGCTCTGCGTCGCCAATCATGGTGAAGTACGCTTGAGCGGTCTTTTGGTTCGCCCAGTCGTTTTGCAGCTCCGTGGCGAAGCTGATGACGCTCGTGGGAATGACTCCCGCCTGGATCATCCGCTGGAGTGCGAGATGGTGCGCTTCGGGCGTCTCCCCCGCCGTCGCGTCCGCAACGATGGCGACGGTGTAGCCGAGCCGGAGTGCGCCGAGCGCAGTGTAGAGAACACAACCTTCGGTCGAGATCCCGGCAACGGCAAGGTGCGTGGCCCCGGTCTTCTTGACCGCCTCCAGGACCTTGGGGCTGTCGAGCGCGTTGTACTCGCCACCTCGATAGATGATCGGGTGGTCACCTACGGCCTTCACAAGGTCCGGATAGGGCTTTTGTCCTGCTCCGAGGTTGAGCACGAACCCCGTCTTGAAGCCCAAAGCCGTCTTGGCCAGGGCGACTGCGGCTCGGTTGTTGTCGTTGAACGTGTGCGAACGGAAGATGTTCGCGAACCCGACGGAATAGTCTACCATCAGGATAGTCGTGTTCTCCGGCGTAAAGCGTTCGGGCAGTTTGTTCGCGGGCTGTGGCGACATGCGCCGAGAGAAGTTCTACCGCTACAAGAACCGGGGAGAGTGAGGAAAGTAAGATGGTTCTCTTTTCGTAACCTTAGGAGAGAGCTGCCGGGGGCCTCACCAATCCGATCGGACTAACGCGGAGTCGAGCAATCTCGCTAGCCGGGAGAAGCGAGAGGCACACCACTGCTCCAGGGTGATGCCTGGGGAAACGCCCTAGCCTAGTATGGCGTACCACCGACGACGACTTCCGATACGTGGACCGGATGTTCGATGGCTTTGGGCTCATCCGACTGGGCTAGCGGTCTGAACTCTGCAGAGCGCTTCCCTTCGACGGCCGGGACTCCCGGAATCGATGGGATCCGCAGGGGCCGCAAGGCGTTCCCCCATGCGATCACTTGATCGAGCATCGCGTTCACCGAGCCCTCCTTTGAAGGTTCTGGACGGAACGTGCGGAAGTTCTCGAAGTCCGACACCAGTGAGAATGATGCCTGCGCGCGGACGTCGGCGACCTGGAGTTCTCCCAGAACGAGGCGCAGGTGCTCCACGGCCCGGACACCTCCCGATCCCCCGTAGCTGACGAACCCGGCCGCCTTGTTGTTCCACTCGGCATAGAGGAAGTCAATGGCGTTCTTGAGCACGCCCGAGGTGGAATGGTTGTACTCCGGTGTGACGAACACGAAGGCGTCCAACGAGGCGATCTTCCTCGACCATGCCTTGGTGTGGTCCTTGGCATAGCGCCCAAAGGACGGGGAGAGCGGCTCATCCAGGTGAGGCAGGTTGTAGTCCTTGAGATCGATGAGCTCGAATACTGCGTCGCTCCGCTTGCGGGCGATCTCATAGACCCAGCGGGCCACGGACTCCCCCAGCCGTCCTGGCCGGGTGCTTCCGATGATAATCCCGATGCGGAGGGCCCCGATCCCCGGACCTCGGTTGTTCTGCTCGCCGTCAAGCTCTCTCTGACCCGAGACTCGAGTCGCTGGCATATGTAAATCAAATAGCATCAGGTTAGTTCATAAGCGAGTGCCAACGCGACCGTTAGTCACTGGCGTAGAGGTAGGTGACTCCTGATCATCAGCTCTCGTCATGCTCAGGCCCGGGAATCTAGGTAGGCCCTGCCCGCGTTCGACCGCATCACCGATCCTCCGGGGGTCGTCGTGGAGGACGTTCACGCCGGCCTTCGGCCCTTTCCTGCTCCGTTTTCCACGAAGCCGGACCCCTCTCCATCCACTCGAGGAGGAGCTTCTCTATCGCCAATTGCACCCGGCCCGGTGATCGGGCCCGTACCGGGGGTGATGGGTCGACACCCCCTCCCTCGCTTTCCCGAGTAGCAGGGGAGTCCCCAGACTCTTCCGTGCGCCGCCGCGAAAGAGCCGAGTCGGCGTGGAGTCGGTCGCTCATGACGAAGCACCTGTGCACAACGGCCTGGTTGCCGATCTCGGCACCGGAGAGCGGAACGGTTCGGCGCGTGGCCGGTGGATTCTCGGGACCATCGGGGGAGGAAACCGGCTGGAGGCTACGAGAACTCCTCTCGTTCAAACAGGATGAGCCCGACGATGGTGGTCACGAGGAAGTAGGCCAGCATCACCACGACCCCCTCCCCGATGCCCGGTGTGTACGTCACCGTCGCATTGCCCGTCGTGGGTCCGAAGCGGCTGATGGTCTTCGTAATCTCTCCCGAGAACCCCCACGGGATGTTGGGAAGGAGTACATTCCCGATGACCCCGTCCGTGTAGGAGATCACGTACCATGGTTCCGTGTTCCACAGGTCTACCACGGCCAATTGGAGGATAGAGAATCCGACTAGGAACAAGACCGCGGTGATCACGAAGCCGTAGGCGCTCGTCTTGAAGAGTGAGCTGAACAAGAACGTCGTCCCGAGCACCGCGGCGAGGTAGACGATCGCGAGTAGGAGCGAGGCCCCGTACTGCCAGGGGAGTGCGCCCACCCCGAAGTAGGCGACACCGTTTCCCAGGAAGATCAGGAAGAAGAAGGCGAGGATCCCCAGGGAGGAAACAAACGCCGCGAGGTACTTCCCGGCATAGATCGTCGCTCGGCGCAGGGGCTGTCCCATCAGGAAGTATCCGGTCTTGTTCTGAAATTCGCCCGCGATCGCGTCGCCGCCTAGGATGACGGCGGTTGCGACCACGACCGTGTTGATGCCGACGGACCAGGTCTGGTAGTAGAACGAAAGGCTGTCCGAAAGGTAGGACGGACGATAGATTGCCACGATAGCGGAGATGATGACCCCCATCACCGCGACGATCCCCAGTAGGACGACGAGCCGGCGGGAGGTGAGGTATTCCTTCAGTTGGTGGCGCATCAGAAGGAAGACCTGGCTGAACGACGAAGGGGCCGCCCAGCGCCGGGCTCGTGCTGGAGCCTTGACGACTCGTCCGAGATTCACTTCAGCGCTCGCCATTGTTTAGTCCCCCTTCGAGATCTCTTTGAGGTAGACCTCCTCAAGAGCCCCGACAGGCTCCGAGAAGCTCATCGCGCCGAGGTCCTGCGCCACGATCTCTCCCAAGAGCCGGTGTTGAGCCGGTGACCCACCCTTGAACCGAACCCGGACCCGTTTGGGGTCGATCAGTGTGCTGGAGGTTACCCCCTCCATCGCGCCGATGATCTGGGTCACGACGGGATTTGGGGCCTCGAGGAACCCGACATCGACGGTGAGATTCCCGTCGGAGAAACGGTTGGTAACATTGGCGAGCGTGTCGTAGACGAGGAGCTTTCCTTTGTCGATGAGGGCAACCTCATCACAAACGTCCGTGACCTCCTGAAGAATGTGACTCGACATGAAGACGAGGCGGTTGCGCTTCTTCAATCCACGGACTACCTCCCGGACCTCGGCCATGCCCCTCGGGTCGAGCCCGGTGGCCGGTTCGTCCAGGATGATCACGTCCGGGTCGTGGACGAGGGCGACGGCGATGTTGATTCGCTGTTTCATCCCCTTGGAGAACCTACCGAACTTCTGATCGGCCCATTTCTCCATCTTGACTTCCGAGAGGACCTCGGCGATGCGCGCAGTTCGCTCGGCTTTGGGGATGCCTCGCAGGCCGCACACCAGGTCGAGCGCCGCGTTGGGTGTCTGCGAGGCGTAGAGCTCCGGACTTTCGATGAGAACTCCCGTCTCGCCGAGTGCGCGCTTTCGTTCCCTTTGAACGGAAGTGCCGTTGATGTAGCACTCTCCCGAGGTGGGAAAGATCATGTCGGAGAGAAGCTTCAGCGTGGTGGTCTTTCCGGCGCCGTTGGGGCCGAGGAACCCCACACACTTTCCTCCTTCGATCTTCAGGTCGAGCTTGTCTAGGGCCGTGAAGCTCCCGAAGCTTTTCGTCAGAGACACGGTCTCGATCGATGGGTTCGTCATGGCGCAAACTCCGGCATCCGGGGCGCCCGAAACACTTGGAACAATCCGCGAATCGGGCCATCACGCCGGAGGTGGGTTACGGCGAGCGCTCCGCCGGTCATTCCATTGCCTCCTTCGCTTCGACGGGAGCCCATTCGCTTCCCTCAACGCCTGCCGGACGCTGGGACGACGGCCGCAGGTCGGCGCCCGTTCCATGAGTTCCTGAGCCAGCGGCGGACCCCCATCCGGCCTCTCCGCCCGACGGGATTTCTCGCGGCTCGGGCGTGTGCTGGCTGTCGGGGGAGAACTTGTAGTTCCGCAGCAGCAAGGTCACAAGGAAACCGACTACCGACAGGGCCGCCATGATTCCGAAGATGACGAGGAACCCCTCGATGCCGAACGCCGAAACGTATGCTGTCTTGGGGCCGAAGGGCGTGGTGACCTGAATCGCGTACTGCGCCATGAAGCTCGCCAGAATGCTGGTGGTCAATACCGGGGCGATCGCGGTTCCGAGGTTCCGGAAGGTCTGGTTCATTCCGGTCTGGACCCCAAGCTCGCGCCGGTCGACGCTCAAGGCGATGATGTTCGTCATGGAGATCATCAGCGCGACGTTCCCGACTAGGAGCGGGACCATGAACGCGGCGAGCTCCCACGTCGTCGAGTGCCAGAACACTAGTCCGATGGCTCCCAGTCCGGAGAGAGCGTAGCCGAGGAGGGAAATCGGCTTCGGTCCCACCCGGGTAACGCCCGTGCCGAGCGCCCCTCCGGCCACGAGCATGGTCAGTGCTGCGGGGAGGGCCATCAAGCCGAAGGTGAACCCGTCGACCCCGAGCCCATTGAACATCGTCGGAAGTTCCGCGAGGATCACGGCGGAGGTAAACGTCAGGAACATCAGGAAGCCCGTTAGGACCGCACTGACGTTCGACACCCAGATGTTCCGGGGTTTGAGCGACGCGAACCGAACGATCGGGTTCTTCGCCCGTGGCTCCCACAGTACGAAGGCCAGGAACCCGATCGCGGCGAGGATGAAGAATTCCGGGGTTCCCCACACGAGCGGGCCCCACGAGACCGCGGCGAAGCTCGTCCATCCCCACGACGCCCCCTCGCTGACTCCGAGCATGAGGGTGGCGAGACCGAACCCCAGCGACGTGACCCCGGGCAGGTCCACGCTGCGTACCGGGTGCAGGGGAGACTCCTTCACCCGATATGCGGCCAGGACCACCAGCAGGACCGCGACCGGAACGACGGTGTGGAACGTGAACTGCCAACCAAGGTTCGTGGCGATCCACCCACCGGCGGTGAGGCCAATGGCCGCTCCGGCGGCGAACATGGAACTGATGATGCCCTGTGAGCGACCCACTTGGGCCGCCGGAAACACCTCTGGAATCATGGCAAAGGCGAGCGGGAGCATGCCCATTCCGACGCCTTGCAGCGCCCGCGCGCCGATGAGAAGGTAGATCTGGTTCTGGAGAGGGATACCGAGCAGAGTCCCCAGGTTCGGAGTGAACCCGGCGATCGTGACGGCCGCGGCGTACACGCTCATGGCCGCCAGCAAGACCTTCTTCTTTCCGTAGAGGTCACCCAGCTTCCCGAGGATTGGGACCGCCACGGTGCCGACGAGCAGGTACGCGGAAAGGATCCAAGCGACGGTGCCGGAGGATTGCTGGATATTCAGGTGGAAGAATTGGGCGAAGGTGCCAAACGACGGGATGACCATCGTCTCAACGTACATCACCATTAGAGCCATTCCGGTCAAGATCCAAAGGACCGCGTTGGCGCGACGGGAATCGAAGGGAAGACCCGTCGCGGTGACCAGAGCCTTCGCGCTCATGCCATCGCCTCCGGTGTCGGTGAGTCCCCGGCCACGCGACCGGCTGAACCCGACCGTCCACCCCTCGAACGGAGGGTTCGCGTGGAGGGCCGGATCGCGGGAACCGACTTGGCCCCGTCTTGCCGTACCAGGCTGATGGTATCTCCGAGCGGAAGCTCGAACCAAATGCCATTCTCAGCGGCACTCTCTCCAAAGGGCTGGGAGAGACTTTCGAACGGAACGTCGCTTTTCACTTCGGGCGCCATCGGGGGGGATTCGGTCATGGTCGGCCTCTTTGCGAGCTGACCTACTCTTCGCCCGGCTAGTTAGCCCTCCCGATTCCAGAACTCTAGAAATCGGCCCATTCAAATACCCCGCCCGCGTCCATCCGCTCGTGGATCTGAGAGACTTTCAACTCCTGGTCGAGGTCCATCGTCACCCCTTTGCCTCTAACGAGGGAATCGGCCGTGAGATTGGAATCTCCGGCCCCGCAGTAAGGGACCGGCTGGTGCGCCTGAAAGAGCGGGGGATCCTCACGGGGTTGACTATCATGCCCCTCCCGCAATCTCTCCATCGGTATTCGCACATCTTTGTCTACACCGGAGTGAACGAGAAGCTCGACCCGAACGAACTCCTTCGGCTACCCAACGTGATGAGCATTCGAACGGGCGCGGCGGGCGAATTATGGGTGGTCACTCTTGATCCGATCGAGAAGGCCGAGCCTCCCGATGGACTCGATAAGTTGATGGGCCGGCCGCCCGCGCGCGTGGGGTCGTTCGACCCTCCCGAAGGGCCGGGTCGCGCAGATACCGAGCTCTCTGCTCTGGACTGGCGCGTCATCGAGGGGCTGATGGTTTCCCCCCGAGCGACGCTCAAGGAGCAGTCTGCCTTTACCCACTTATCACCGCGCACGGTGCGCAGGGTTCGCGACCGGCTGATTGCCCGTGACCTTGTCGCCGTTATTCCAATCATAGACACGCGGAACGAGCCCGGTCTGCTGGTCTACGGCGGCCATCTCGCCGTCGATAGGATCTCGCGCCTCGATGGCCTCCACGTCCCGGGACTGACAGTTTACCGCCGACTCTATCATCCCCCCGGGGGCTGGTTCCTGGGCCACGCTTCGACCTACTCCGAACTGAAGGCGGTGGAGACGGAGTTGCGTTCGAGCCCCGGGGTGACCGCCTTGGACATGGGCCCGATCCAGTTTCCCAGATTCAACGACAATCGGCTCCGCGCGTGGGTTCGGGAAGAGATCCGCCGGCGCGAGGCATGGCGGAGAACAAAACCGATTCCGCCCCAGCGGAGAAGATCGAGACCCTGACGGCAGAGGCAGGCTATCGTCCGGATTCCAGGTGCGGCACTGCGTGGGAATCCGCGTGGGGTACTGATTCCCGAAACACGGTACGGTCACCTTAGCCCCGCTCGATGTCTTTCGCAAGAGGGGACAATTCTGTGATCGTGGGAGGGGTCCGGCCAATAGGACCGATTTCTATCGACGGGGTCCTGCCGTGGTAGCTCTGCCAGACGAAGCGGCCGGACGCCGAAAGACACGGACCGGGTGAGGATTTGAACCCCCGGGGGGTGCAAATACCCCCTCCGACACATTTCGACCGTTTGTCGCCGAGAAGCGCGGCTCAGGAAACGTGAATGACCAGTTTTCCTCGCGCCTGGTGGAGTTCGGCTCGGGCCATCGCTTCCGGCGCTTCCGGGAGCAAGTAGACCTGGTCGATGACGGGTTTCAGCTTCCCTTGGGCTACGAGACTGCCAAGCTTCGCCATGTCCTCCGCGTTGGGCCTCGCCAAGAGTCCCCAGACGCGCTGACGAAGCAGTCGGCGACGAAGTCCGGCCTGGATGAATCGACCGAACGCGCCCCTGCCCCCGACAATCACCAGGGTACCCCCCGGCTTCAGAGTCCGCAGGAGTGCACCTACTCCCTTCAGTCCCGAGACGTCGAAGATGGTGTCGTAGCGATCGGGTCCACGCGTGAAGTCCTCCTTGAGGTAGTCCATGACCACGTCTGCCCCGAGCGAACGGAGCATCTCGACGTTGCCAGTACGCGTAATCGCTGTCACGCGAGCCCCCATCCACTTGGCGAGCTGAACTGCGAACGTTCCGACGCCACTGCCCGCCCCCGTGATAGCCACGGACTGGCCGGGCTGAACGTGTCCCCGGTCCCGTAGTGCCTGGAGAGCTGTGAAGGCGGCGATTCCGAGAGTGGCCGCGTCGTCGAAGGAGACAACGTCCGGCTTGTTCGCGAGCTCGCGCTCGTCCGCTGCCACGTACTCAGCAAACGACCCGCTTCCGAGGCCGAACACGGTGTCGCCGACCTTGAACCGCGAGTCCGGCTTCCGGACGGCGATGACCTCGCCCGCCACATCGACGCCGCGGATTCTTCGCTTGGGCCGCGTCAGGCCAAACCCAAGGAAGCGGCCGATGATCGGTCTGCCTGACATGATCCGCCAGTCGAGGCTGTTCACCGACGCGGAACGCACGCGGAGAAGCACGCTGGTCGCGTCCGGGACCGGCGTCTCAGCGTCGCCGAGCTTCAGAACGTCGGCCTTCCCGTACCGATCTTGGACGACTGCCTTCATGTCCTCCCCCACTTCGCCGCGGCGGCCGGTCCGGCGAACATGTGCCGTCCGTGCCGGTCGAAGCAACCGCGAGCCTCGGCATCGTCGTATCGAGTTACAATGCGGTCGAGACCTCGCTCCCCAAACGCAAGGGTCGTAGTCGGGCCGACCCCCCTTCCGGTTTCGAGGATCATTGCGATGTGGTAAATCTGTGAACTACTTAATGATTGACCATACAGCAATTGCTTTAACGACCTTCCGACTGGGGCTCTGGACCGATCGTCTACGTAGGAGCGTCACGATGCCAACCCGCCGACCAGAAGGCACCCCCACCGGGGATCGCGGACCGGTGCGAGAGCCCCCGCCGAGTCCTGAAGCTGTCTTTCGCGCTATGAACTTGGCCAGCAAGACGCTGCCCCACTACTTCAACAAGGCTTTCGGGATGGTCGACCTGAGACTGACCGAGTTCAGCGTGCTCCAACAGCTGTCGGAATCCGGCCCGACCCCAATGGTCCGGCTGAGCGACGAAAATCTCGTCACAAAGGCCGCGGTCACCGCGATAATCGACGCGATGGAAACGAAGGGCCTGGTTCGGAGGGTGAGAGATTCCCCGGACCGAAGGGTCGTGAACATCCAGATGACTCCTGCTGGCAAGAAGCTGTTCGCTGTGGCAAGGCGGCGACACCAGGAGATCGTCACTGGTTTGGTCTCCTCGCTGGAGCCCGACGAGCTCCGGGCTCTGTTCCGGGCTTTCGAGAAGTTGATTAGATTCATGGAGGAGTCACCGGTCTGAGCACCCTACCCACAAGTTCAGCCCGCGTACCGGGATTCCTCGAACGATGATGGTGAGGTTGGGGATTTGAACGATTCAGTAGTGTCCCCCTCCGACACTGTCGTGCGTCGAAGTTGACGGGTGCAACTACCGCTGCCGCTTCTCGCCCGGGGCGGCCGGATTGGCATTGCGACCGAAATCCACCCTGCGGAAGCCCTTCCAGTACCCACCGCGCGTCGGTGCGACGGAAGTCCTCGAGAATGTCGACCACACCGTCCCCGAGCGATACGACGGAGGGTGGGCGGTGAAGAGGTTGGGTCGAAGCGGCTGCCGGGGGCCGCTTAGGGCCGGAACCCCTTGACGGCCTCGTAGTGGAGCATGATCTCCTTGTCCTCTCCAGGTTTCGTTTCGATGAGGTTCAGCGTGGTCTGCGTCTTCATCGGGCCCCAATAACGAGGGCCCCTCCCGTACACAACGGGCATGACGAAGAACCAGTAGTCGTCGGCGAGGTTGCGGCTGAGGCATTCGCGGACCACCGCGGGTCCGCCTTCCAGCATGATGTTCCCTCCTTTCTCCCGCTTCAGTTTGGTCAATATCTTGGCAAGATCTCCGCTCAGGATCCTCGAGTTCTCCCAGTCGGTGGACTTGAGCCGGTGCGAGAGGCAGATCTTCTCCACGCGGTCAAGATACCGTCGGTAGTCGAGGAGCCACTTCGCCTCTCCGGGCTTTACCGCCTTCTCGCTCCAGGTGCGCTGGTGACCCAGGAAGGACCGACGACCCATGATGACCGTAGTGACATCGTCGAACCGGTCGTACCACATATGGCGGAAGAGCGCGTTGGGCTCCGTTAGTTTCCGTTCTTCTTCCGGGTACTTCGGGAACTCGCCGCGACCATCCAGAGTCA
>Ga0335078_10009191_pt1 | contig 14655 bp, 14 predicted proteins | sample Lox_Sample_32_FD_206711 | JGI IMG/M metagenome (GOLD analysis project Ga0335078, IMG submission 206711) | Soil microbial communities from Loxahatchee National Wildlife Refuge, Florida, United States - Lox_Sample_3.2 | ecosystem: Environmental > Terrestrial > Soil > Wetlands | place: USA...
AAATGAGTTCGGGCAGGTCGTGACTGTAGCCGCCCTCGAGCAGGCTGAACATTGGCACGCCGAGCGTGCGCAGCGCTTGGCCCAACCAGTAAAAATCGTCCGCCACCAGCACACCCTGCACGAGCGGATCGCGCACGTAGCCGTCAAATCCGGCAGACACGGCAACGAGGTCGGGCCGGAATTTTTTCAGGTCGTCCAGCGCGCGGGCGAGCGCGGCCCGGTAAATCTCACGCGGCGCATCCGGGCTGATGGGATAATTGAAACAGTTTTGACCGGCGTTCGTCGCCCCAGTGCCGGGATAAAACGGATACAAATGGACCGAGAAAAACGCGACGCCGGGCCGGTCGAGCAAGATGTCTTCCGTGCCGTTGCCGTGATGCACGTCGAAATCATAAACCGCGACACGTTTCGTGCCGGTGGCCGCAGCTTCGAGCACGGCAATAGCAATGTTGTTCAAATAACAAAAGCCCATTGCCCGATTGCGCATGGCATGATGGCCGGGCGGGCGCATAAGGCTGAAAACGTTTTCACCGGCGCGCGCCACGCGCAATGCTTCGAGCGCCGCGGCGGCCGACGCGCGGGCGTAATCACTGATGTTTTCATAAAACGGAGTGTCGGAGTCGAAATCCTCCGGTTCGTTCAGGCGCGCCAGATGTCCGGGCGAATGGGCGCGGAGAATCGGCGCGTCGTTTACGCGGCCGGGCGCAGCCCAATCAATTGGCAGTTCGGTCTGGTTTCGCAACAGCTCAAGCGTGGCGAGGATGCGCAACGGGCGTTCGGGATGACCCAGCGACGAGTAACCAGTGCAATGTTCATCGGTGATAATTTTCACGAGCAGGAATTTAACCATGACGGGGGTGCGAGTGAACATGAATTTCGGTTTATGGCGTGAGTGCCCCGCCGGTGCGTTGGCAAAAATTCACACCTGAGAAGCGGATTGTTTTGGCAACAGCGAAACATTCCGCTAAATTTGGCGGCGGAAGAAATTTGATTATGAAAATAAAATTGTTTGCACTGGCAGTCGCGCTCGGCGCGGCCGCCTTCAATCTTGACGCGTGGGATTATGAGGGGCATCACGCCATCAACGAACTGGCACTGGTACCGTTGCCGAAGGATTTCGGCGGATTCACCTTGACGCCCGCCTTGAAGCATCGCATCGCATTTCTCGGGGGCGAGCCGGACCGCTGGCGCAATATGGGGGATTTGCCGCTGAAAAATGTCAACGGACCGGACCATTACATTGATTTGGAGGATTTGAAACTTTACGGCTTGACGCCGGAGACGCTGCCGCTCATGCGTTACGATTTCGCCGCCGACATCGCGCGGGCGCGGGCGGCGCACCCGGAAAGGTTTCCGGCCATTGACCCGGCCAGGGATGCCGATCACACTCGCGAGTTGGACGGGTTTCTGCCATGGGCCATCACGGAAAATTACGCAAAATTGAAATCGTGCTTCAGTTATCTCAAGACCTTCCAGAAATACGGCGGCACACCGGAGGAAATCGCGAACGCGGAGGCGAACGTCGTCTATGTCATGGGCGTGATGGGACATTTTGTGGGCGACGGCTCGCAGCCGTTGCACACGACGGTGCATTACAATGGCTGGGTCGGCGACAATCCGCACGGTTACACGACCAACCAGAGGTTTCACGCCTGGATTGACGGCGGTTACTTTCGCCAAACGGGCGGAATCAAAGTCGAGGCGCTGGTTGACAGAATCCATCCCGCCGAGCGCATCGCGAATGCGGACTTGCCCGACGGAATGTTTCGCGCCGCGGTGGCTTATCTGGTCGAGCAAAACAAGCTCGTCGAACCGCTTTACGAATTGGAAAAGGAAGGCAAGCTGACCGGCGAGGGAGACAAAGGACTGGAAGGCCGGCCGTTTCTGGAAGGCCAGCTCGTGAAGGCCGGCCAGATGCTCGGCAACATCTGGTACACGGCGTGGCTCGAAGCGCCGGAGGACCAATACCTCGAAACGCAACTGGAACAACGCAACGCGCCCAGTCAGTAATCGAAGTAAGACAGTATAACGCACGACCACTTGGGGGGATGGTGCGATGCCTTGAATCGAGCGCCGAGGCGCTGTGCGGCTTGCAGGAATGTGTTGTTACATTCACAAGGGTCGCCAGGATGGGCGTATAAGCCGATCCCGCGGCGTCGGACGGGTTTGTCAAATCGCGCAACGCCTGATGCCTGGTGAAGTCACAGGCAAGAGTTCAACGGACCTCCACTTTGTTGGCGACAATCGCCACCAGCGCGAAGAGGCCGCCCAGGAGCAGGCCAACCAACAGAACCGCCAGGATGGTGTTAATCTTGCGCCTCTGCAAATCGGACGGGAGATTCGGAAACAATAATTTCTCCAAGCGCCGCTTCATAAGACCAGACCAGCGTCTCAAAACTTTGAATAAAATTCAAATGGAATAATCTTCGGGAAACACGCGGACGTTTTGCAATTCCACGTACACCCGGTCGCCAGGTTTCAGCTGTAGCTGATGGAATTGCTCCTTGCTCAATTGCACCTCAAACCAGCCGTCGTTGTCGAGCCGCCGGAGTTCAAGATGCGCGGACGGACCGGCAGTATTACAACGGATGACGCGCGCCGCCAGCGTGGCGTGCCCGCGCGGTTCGCGGCTGATGCGGATGTCGTGCGGACGCACGAACGCGACGGCGGGCGTTTCGGACGAATCGCCCTTTTCCGTCACGGCAAATTCCTCGTCGCCGATTTTCACGGCGCCACCGTGAGACTGGCCGTGAAATAGATTTACGTTGCCGAGGAAATCATAGACGAACGCTGAGGCCGGCTGGTCGTAAATCTGCTCCGGTGTGCCGATTTGCTCGATGCGTCCTTCGCGCAAAACGGCCACACGTCCGGCCACCTCCAGCGCCTCGTCGCGGTCGTGCGTGACAAACAACGTGGTGACGGGAATTTCCTCGTGCAATTGCCGGAGCCAGCGGCGCAATTCCTTCCGCACCTTGGCGTCGAGCGCGCCGAACGGTTCGTCGAGCAGCAACACCTTCGGCTCAACGGCCAGCGCGCGGGCCAGGGCGACCCGCTGGCGCTGGCCGCCGGAAAGCTGCGACGGAAAGCGGTTGCCGTACTCATCCAGCTGGATGAGCTTCAGCAATTTTTCGACGCGCCCGCGGATTTCAAGTTCTTTCGGACGCTTCGAACGCGGGAGCACCCGCAGGCCGAAGGCGATGTTCTCAAATACATCCAGGTGTCGAAACAGCGCGTAATGCTGAAAAGCAAAACCGGCCTTGCGCTCACTGGCGGGAATGTTCGTGACATCTTCGCCGTAAAACAAAACCCTCCCTTCGTCCGTGTCGGGAAATTCCAGGCCGGCAATGATGCGCAACAGCGTCGTCTTGCCGGAGCCGGACGGGCCGAGCAGCGCGACAAGTTCGCCCGATTCGATTTTCAAGCTCACGTCGTGCAGCGCGGGGTAGCGACCGAACCTCTTGGTGATATGGCGGACTTCGACGCTCATGCGAGCCAATCAGTTTCCGCTGCCTGCAACGCGGCGATTTTCTTTCGTTCAATCCACGTCTTCAGCACCAGTGTCACCAGTCCGAGGAACGCCAGGAACGATGCCAAGGCAAACGCGCCGGTGGTGTTGTAGTCATTGTAAAGAATTTCAATGTGCAACGGAATCGTATTTGTCCCGAGCGAACCCGCTCCGCCGCGGATGTGGCCGCTCACGACCGACACCGCGCCAAACTCGCCCATCGCGCGGGCATTACACAAAATCACGCCGTAAAGCAACCCCCACTTGATGTTCGGCAGGGTCACGCGCCAGAAGGTTTGCCAGCCGCTGGCGCCCAGCACCCGTGCGGCTTCCTCCTCGGTGCGGCCCTGTGCTTGCATGAGCGGAATCAGCTCGCGCGCCACAAACGGAAAGGTCACGAACGTGGTCGCCAGCACGATGCCCGGCACCGCAAAGATGATGATATTATTGAGGTTGTGCTCGGTTAACCAGGTCCAAAACGGCCCCGGCGCGCCAAAGAGCAGCACGTAGATCAATCCCGCAATCACCGGCGAAACCGAGAACGGCAGGTCAATCAGCGTGACGAGAATATTTTTCCCGCGGAAATCGAATTTCGCAATCGCCCAGGCCGCCGCCACGCCGAAGACGCAATTCAACGGCACGGCTATGCCCGCGGTGATGAACGTCAATGTGATGGCGCTCAACGTCGGGGGGTCGCGGAACGTGTGGAAATAATAACCCAGGCCTTTGTGCAACCCTTCCGCAAAAACCGATACGAGCGGCACGAACAAAAAAATTCCGAGAAACAGCAACGCGCCGGTGATGAGCAGCCGGCGCACCCGGGGTGACTCAGCGGTCGCCCGGCGATACGGCGCGCGGCGGGAAGCGCGAAAGAATGTGGTGGTTTCGCCCATGTCAAACTTGTGCTTGATGCCGGCTGCTACGCCATTGAAGCAAATTGACCGTCAGCAGTATCACAAACGAGCCGACGAGCATGACCACCGCCAACGCGGTTGCGCCGGCGTAATCAAATTGCTCCAGCTTGGTGATGATGAGCAGCGGCGTGATCTCGGTTTTCATCGGCATGTTGCCGGCGATGAAAACCACGGAGCCGTACTCGCCCAGAGCGCGGGCGAACGCCAGCGAAAACCCGGTCAGCAGCGCCGGATACAACATTGGCAGGATGACGCGCCAGAACGTCTGCCAGCGGCTCGCGCCGAGACTGGCGGCGGCCTCCTCGATTTCCGGATTGAAGTCTTCCAACACCGGCTGCACGGTGCGCACAATGAACGGCAGGCCGATGAAGGTGAGCGCGATGAACACGCCCAGTTGCGTGAAGGCGACCTTGATGCCGAGCGGCGCGAGCAACTGGCCAATCCAGCCTTGCGGCGCATACAACGCCGTCAGCGTAATGCCCGCCACGGCGGTCGGCAGCGCGAACGGCATGTCCACCAGCGCGTCCACGACTTTCTTTCCAAAGAACTCATAGCGCACCAGCACCCATGCGACAAGGATGCCGAAGAACACGTTGGCGAGCGCGGCCAGAAACGACGCGCCGAAGCTCAGGCGGTAGGACGCCAGCGCACGCGGCGCGGTGACGATGTGCCAGAACTGCTCCCACGAGAGCGCGCTGGTTTTGATGAACACGCCCGCCAGCGGGATCAGGACGATCAGGCTGAGATAAAGCAGCGTGTAACCGAGCGTCAAACGGAAGCCCGGCAGGACGCGGAAATTTTTGCTCGTCATGCTGGTTGTCCTTTAATGCCTGTTAAAATGGTGCGACGCAAGCGATTGTCAACTACTCGGGTTGATAAATCTGGTCAAACGTGCCGCCGTCGGCGAAATGGGTTTTCTGCGCCTTTTGCCAGCCGCCAAAAACCTCGTCCACCGTGATGAGTTTTGGCGCGCTGAACTGCCTGGCGTACTTGGCAAAGATTTTTTCGCTGCGTGGACGATAAAAATTTCTGGCCGCAATTTCCTGTCCTTCATCGGAATACAGGTATTCAAGGTAGGCTTTTGCCACATCGGTCGTGCCGTGTTTTTTGGCGACCTTGCCCACCACTGCCACCGGCGGCTCCGCGAGGATGCTCTCCGACGGCGCGATGATTTCAAATTTGTTCGCGCCGAATTCCTTGAGTGCCAGATGCGCTTCGTTTTCCCAGGCCAGGAGCACGTCGCCGATGCCGCGCTCGACAAAGGTCGTCGTCGCGCCGCGCGCGCCGGAATCGAGCACCGGCACATTTTTGTAAAGCCGCTTCACGAAGTCGCGCGCCTTTGTGTCGTCGTGGCCGTAGGTTTCCAGCGCATAGGCATAAGCCGCGAGATATGCCCAGCGTGCACCACCGGAAGTCTTGGGATTTGGCGTCACGACAACCACACCCGGCTTCACCACGTCGTCCCAATCCTGGATATGCTTTGGATTTCCCTTGCGGACGAGAAACACGATGGTTGAAGTGTAGGGCGTGCTGTTGTCCGGCAGACCCTTTTGCCAGTCGGCGGGCAGAAATCCTGCCTTGGCAATCGCATCAATGTCATACGCGAGCGCCAGTGTGACCACGTCGGCTTCCAGGCCGTTGATGACGGACAATGCCTGTTTGCCGGAACCGCCGTGCGATTGAGACACGACCACGTCGTCACCGGCTTTCGCCTTCCAGTATTTGGCAAAGGCGACGTTGTAATCCTGATACAGCTCGCGCGTCGGGTCGTAGGAGACGTTGAGCAGTCTGATTTCCTTGGCATCCACTGCGGCGGCGAGGGAGCAGGCCAGCAGAATTTTCAGAAAAGTTTTCATATTGTTATTCTTCCTGCGGTTAAAAGGCCAGTTGGACACGGGTGAAAAGGACGTTTTCCGGCTGGGCCGGCACCGCGGGGGTGCCGCCGGTGTAGCCTGAGAACACTGTGTGCGAGAAGCTCGTGTCCACGCGAATGTTATTGTTCAGATACCAGTTCAACCCCACCGACCACGCGCGCGCCGATGACGCCGAACTGCTGTAGCTCGCAAAAGTCGGGAAGGCGTTTTTGTCCACGTCCAGATTAGCATAGCGGGCGACCACTTGCCACGCGCCCCACTGGCCGTTTCTGGGGTCAAACGGGTGCTTCGGCGTCACGCTGTTGTAGGTGGCGTCTTCGCCCGTGAGCAGCCAACTGCCAGTAACTTCCCAAGCCGTGTTTTGCAGGTCGGCGGAACTTGTGCCTTTTGTGACTTGCTGGTCGGAAATTACATACTCGCCCAGCAATCCAAGCGGGCCGTAGTAGTAATACGCCTGCGGCGCAAGCCGCCAGTGGGTGCCGTTGGCAAACACGCCGGAACTGTAGGCAAAGAATTTCTGCTGGCCGTCGGTGGTGTAACCCGTTGTCAATCCGGTCGCCGTGTTCGTTGCTGAACGGTCCGCTTCGTAACTGCCGGCCAAACCGAAGCCCAAGCCTTTCAGGGGCGTCACATCCGATGTTTTCCAGGGCTGAAAGAAAACCCGGCCGGCAAAGGCCTTATTGTTGTCGTAGTCCGCATTGGTCGTCGTGCCGTTGTAATCCGGCGCGCCGTTGAAAATGCCGGCGGCATAACTGGCCACGCCGCCGAACAAATCGCCGTGCAGTTCTGCGCCCAGGTCGCGGTTCGGCACCAGGTCCGTCGCCAGCGAGCGCTCGTTGAAGAGAATGTCCCGATCTACTACCAACGCCTCCAGGCCAATCGGGGACTTGAATTTGCCGACCTGCAGTTGCAGTTCCGGGTTGTAGCGATAGTTCACGAGGGCATCGAAGATTTGCACCGTGTTGCCGCCAAAGTCCGGCACGAACAGGAAATCGAAGTTGCGAAACACCGTGCCCGACAGAATCGGGCGCGCCCGGCGCAGGATGAAACCGTCATTACCCTTGAGGCCGTTGTCGTCGAAAAATGTCCGGCTATCCACCTGTAGAACACCATGCAGGCCGATGGCAAAATTCGTATCAGCCGAGCCGAACGTCGCCCCGTTTGCCCCGATACTCAGGCGCGGCTGGGTCTTCGCCACCGTGGCAGCATTATCCTTGTCGAGTTCGCGCTGCCGTTCGAGAATCCGCACCTTCTGGTCCAGCGCCTGGATTTCCTCCTGGTTGGTGTCCGCAGCAGGCTGCCGCTCCAGTTCGCGTTGATGTTCGAGTGCGCTGACTTTTTGTTCAAGCTCCTGAATTTCCTTTTTCAGGGCCTCAATCTCCGCCGCTTCTGCGGAACTGCCGGGCGTAACTTGCGCGGCTCCGATGGAATTTGTGTCAGTACCGTCCCCGGCAAAAACGGGGATGCTCACCTGGAGGCAGGCAAGCGCTACGATTACAAACTGCTTAAGTTTCATGTCTGTCATTTTCATTTTTATGAGACTTCCGGTCGCCCGGTCAGTAGCTCGTTCGATTTTATTTTCACGCCTCCAGCATTCTGGTCGGCCTTAAATGGTTCCTGTGCGAAAGTTTTCCAGCCGCACGCGTTCGGTCTTGTCAATCTGCGTGACCTGCGAATCGTGCACGACAACCTGTACCACGCCGTAGCGCAACGAGCCGACCTGCCGGCGGACAATTTCTAACCAGTCCGGCGGCCTCTCGCCTACCTTGGCGGCAGGTATGATTTCATTTTCGCTCATCTCAACAAATGTCAGGTCCAACTCATATCCATCTAATAACGACTCAACATGTCGTTATTATCGGCAAACGGTTTGCGTTGTCAACTGCTTTTTTGAAATTTTTTTAAATGCCTTCGCCGCCGATAAATCCGGATGAAATCTCCAGTTTTGACACTGGCAAACCCTTGGCAATCTCGGCCAAGGTCGCCTGATCCATCAATCCGGCCACGTAATTGCGCGCGTCCAGAAACACGCGCCGAAACCGGCAAACCGGTTCCTGCGAACATCGTTTGTAACCCATGACCGAAACGCAATCAATCGGCGCAATAATGCCGTCGAAATGCCGCACCACCTCGCCCATGGTGATCTTGGATGGGCTCTTTGCGAGCACATAACCACCGCGGATTCCGGCCACACTGTCCACCCAACCCTGGGCCTTCAAGGCCAGCATGATTTGCTCGAGAAACCGTTTCGGCGCGTCGTTTCGCCGGGCGAGTTCGCGGATGGGAATCGGCGCGCCGCCGAAATGGTCCACCAATGTGAAAAGGGCGCGTAACGCATAATCAGTCTTCTTCGATATTCGCATCAGAAAAGACGATAAATCATGTCGGGATTAAGTCAAGCCCGACGAAACCGCTCGAAATGGAAATCCCAAGATTCCTCAGGTGAGGATTCGCCGGCCTTCGTCGAGGAAGATGCCTTTGAAATTCATCTCCAGCGCCTGCGGATTGGTGGCTTTCGACAGCGCCTCTTTTTCCGTCACGCGGCCCGCTTTGACCAGGTTGAAGAGCGACTGATTGAAGCTGATCATTCCGTCCTCGCTGCCGGTTTCAATGGCTCCCGCCAATTTGTCCAATCGGTTTTCCTCGATGAGTTTTTTCACCAGCGGTGTGTCGAGTAAAATCTCAAACGCCGGCGTCAACTTGCCGTCCACCATGCCGACCATGCGCTGGCAAATCACCGCGCGCAACGAGCCAACGAGCTGTCGGCGAATCTGCTCGCGCTCTTCCGCCTTGAAAAAGTCGAGGATGCGATGAATGGACTGTGACGCGTTTGTAGTGTGCACGGTGGACAAGACAAGATGTCCGGTATCCGCCGCACTCATCGCAGCCGTGAAACTGACGTCGTCACGCATTTCGCCGATCATGATGATGTCCGGGTCCTGGCGCAATACGTGTACGAGCGCCTGGTGAAAGGACAGCGTATCCAAACCGATTTCGCGCTGTTCGATGACAGATTGATTGTCTTCAAAGACGTATTCAATCGGGTCTTCGAGCGTGATGATATGCTTTTTGAAGTTGGAGTTGATGTGCTCAATCATGGCCGCGAGGGTCGTGGATTTGCCGCAGCCGGTCGAACCCGCCAGGAGCACGATGCCGCGCGGTGATTCCGCAATCCGCTTGATTTGCGGCAACAAACCGAGCTCCTCGAAGCTCGGCACGTGCGTTTTGACGAAACGCATGGACAAACACCACTCGCCGCGCTGTTGAAACAAATTCGTGCGGAATCTGCCCACTTCCGGAACAAAGTAGGAAAAGTCAATCTCGCGCTGTTCCTCGAGGCGTTTTTTTTGGTGTATCGGCGTCATAGCTTCGACGATTTTGTTCATCCATTCCGCCGTTGGGAAGGGAGAATCCACCGCGATCAATTCGCGGTTGATGCGGTAGATGACCGGCGTGCCGATTTTCAGGTGCACGTCCGAGGCGCCGCTCTCCACGGCGGCTTTGAGAATTTTATAGAACAGTTCCATGAGCGGAGCCTATCTGATTTCCGCATGAACGCCAACCGGGAATAAAGCTCCAAACACCAAGCACCAACATCCAGAGAAGCCCCAATCTTCAAGAGCCAAATATCTGATATGATTTGGTTTGAGGTTTGGTGCTTGTAAATTCTCTGGTGCTTGGATGTTGGAATTTGGAGCTTTGTTTTTAGGTGTTTCGTGGTTAAACATCCGCCATGTCTGATTATCGCATCGGCATCATCGGCGGCACCGGTCTCTATGAAATTGATGGCCTCACCCGCCAGAAATGGGTGAAGGTCAAAACGCCCTTCGGACCGCCATCGGATGATTTGCTCAACGGCAAACTCGCCGGGCGCAATGTGGTTTTTCTGCCGCGACACGGACGTGGTCACCGGATTCTGCCGGGCGAGCTCAATCACCGCGCCAACATCTGGGCGATGAAAAAACTCGGCGTCGCCTGGATTCTTAGCGTCAGCGCCGTCGGCTCGTTGCAGGAAAAATACAAACCCTGCGACATCGTGCTCGTTGACCAGTTTGTGGATCGCACCAAACAATCCGTAAATCACACCTTTTTTGGCCGCGGCATCGTGGCCCATATTGCGTTTGCGCATCCAATTTGCGAGGAACTGCGGCAAATCCTCCTGAAAACCGCGCACGCTTGTGGTGCAACCGCGCATGATGGCGGCACATATGTCTGCATGGAAGGCCCGGCGTTCAGCACCCGCGCCGAATCGCTCACAAATCACCGCGCCGGCTACGACGTCATCGGCATGACAAACCTCGGCGAGGCCAGATGCGCGCGAGAAGCCGAAATTGCCTACGCCACGCTGGCGATGTCCACCGATTACGATTGCTGGAAGGAAGACGAACACGTCACACTGGAAATGGTTATTGGCAATCTCAACCGGAATGCAGACATGGCCAAAAAAATCATTGCCGCCGCCATTGCCAAGATTCCCGCCGAACCGACCTGGCCATGTCATTCCGCGCTCAAAAGCGCCATCCTGACCGATAAAAAACTCTGGCCGAAGAAAGCGGTGAGCGAATTGAAGCCGATTTTGGCGAAATATCTGTGAAGCTCCGTCAGGAGCGAAATCTTTGTAGAACCGCAGACCCCAATTTCCCTAGCTCCATTAGGAGCGGCATATTCAGAACATGTCGCTCCTGACGGAGCTTAAAATGATACATCTGTTTTCTACAAAGATGCAGCCCCTAATGGGGCTGTTTTTGCGGCAGCAAATCAAACGAAGCCGGACCGAAACGAAGGCGAGCTCATTTGGGGGGTGATTTTCTCTCGACAAGGGCGTTTGACAGAGGCGAGGTCAATTGCATGAACTGTGTCAGGCTGCAAAATTCGGGGCTAATCTAAGGGTTAGGCGTCGCCATGTGGAAGGGCTTGCGTAGCAAATTTCTATAATGCGAAGGCTTTTTTCCATCTGTAAAATTGTTGGAAGAGTTAGCGTAGTACTCTTAAAAGTTGGCCTGGTCCTCTTTGTTGGCTGCTGCCTATGTATAGGTATTGCTGTTGGCTGGGCTTCATATGCAGGAAAGCAATATGTTACCTATACTTATCTGATCTATGATGCCAAGGCATGTGATGAGTATAGGGACCGATTCGGCAAGTGGCCAGATTCTTTGGCACAACTGCAGTCTCCCCAAATGCATCTTGGAAATTCCGAAACCAACGATGCATGGGGTAGAAAAATTGTGTTCGTTCCCTATAATGAATCTTTTGGTTACGGGGAGGTCGTCAGTTACGGGCGGGATGGGAGACCGGGTGGGACCGATCTTGCTCGGGACATTGTCATCCGGTTCCCGGCAAAAGCCTACGCCGCATGGAATGAGCAACAAGGCAAGGGACTGAAAAGACCACCTAGACAGTGAGTGAAGATGGCAGCAATGAACCCGCGACGCCACCTAACCCATAGATAGGCTCAATTTTTCCCTGCTCATTTTTGTTTGCTTGCCAATTCGGACCTTGCCATCCGCACCCAATGGCTTTCCTTGACCCGCACGAGCAAAGCCGCTAGACCTTGCATACAATTTATGTCAAAGAAAAGCATCATCAAACCCGCAAAATCACCGGCTGCTGTCGGCCCCTACAATCACGCCGTGCGCGTCGGCGACTTCCTGTTCTGCGCAGGCCAAATTCCAATTGATCCCGCTACGGGCAATTTAATCTCCGGCGACATCAAAACGCAAACCGAGCGCACGCTGCAAAACGTCAAAGCCATCCTGGACGACCAGAAATTGACGTTCGCCAACGTCGTAAAGAGCACGGTGTTCATGACCAACCTCGCTGATTTTGCCGGAATGAACGAAGTCTATGCGAAACATTTCACGACCGATTTCCCGGCGCGCTCGACCGTCCAAGTCGCCGCGCTGCCCAAGGGCGCAAATGTGGAAATCGAAGTGATCGCGCATTTTTAATTGTCGTTCGTAGCAGCCGGCGTGAGCCGGCTCGAATGTCTGCGAACGATTTGAGTCAGAGCCGACTCATGTCGGCTGCTACAAAGTTATGAAACCGAAAAAGTCCTGGCGTGAAAAACTGGCGGATGACAAGGGCCTGCCGAAGGTCGGCAAAGCCACCGGCAGATTGAGCAAACGCTGGGGCACGGGCACGTTTGTCATTCCGGCGCCCCGCGAAGTGGATGCGCTGATGAAGCAGGTGCCCAAAGGCCGCGTGGTCACCATCAACGAACTCCGCCATGCGCTCGCCAAAAAGCACAAGACGAATTTTGCCTGTCCCATCACGACCGGCATTTTCTCCTGGATTGCCGCGCACGCCGCCGCCGAGGCCGAGGCGGCCGGTGCCAAGCGCATCACGCCGTACTGGCGCGTGCTCAAAACCGGCGGAGAACTGAATCCCAAATATCCCGGCGGCGTTGAAGGCATTGCCCGACGGCTGCGTGCCGAAGGACATAAAGTGATTTCCAAGGGCAAGCGGACGATCTTGGCTGATCATGAGAAAACGCTGTTCGCCAGATTGCGATGAACCATGTCAAACGGAGCCTATTTATTCATCGGTCTGGGCGTCGGCCTGTTCATCGGCTGGCTGATTGCGCGCGCGCGCAGCGGTCAGAAAGTGGATTTGTCTCCGTTGTTGAGCCGGCTGGAGAACCTGGAAAAAGGCAATGAACGAACCGAACGCGCCGTAAAGGAGGAGATCGCGCGCCAACGGGAAGAAAACGCAATCCAAGCGCGGGCATTGCGGGAAGAGTTAAGTGCGACGCTCAAGAGCGTGGGGGATTCAATGGTCAACAGCCTGGGTGAAATTGGCACCGCGCAACGCGGGCAGTTGGAAACCTTTTCCAGTCAGTTGACCAAACTGGTTGAAACTAACGAAAAAAAACTGGGCGAATTGCGAACGGCAGTCGAAACCAAGCTCGCGCAAATCCAAACGGACAACGCCGCGAAATTGGAAGAGATGCGCAAGACGGTGGATGAAAAGCTGCAAGGCACGTTGGAAAAACGGCTGGGCGAATCATTCAAACAGGTCAGCGAACGATTGGAGCAAGTCCACAAGGGACTGGGCGAGATGCAAAATCTGGCGACCGGAGTTGGCGACTTGAAAAAAGTCCTGACGAACGTGAAAACGCGTGGAACCTGGGGCGAGATGCAATTGGGAAATCTGTTGGAACAAATGCTCACGCCGGAACAATACGAGCGAAATGTTGTCACCAGGCAAGGCGGCGCGGAGCGGGTTGAATTTGCCATTAAACTGCCGGGCCGCGACGCGCAGGATGGCAAGACGGTCTGGCTGCCGATTGATGCCAAATTCCCCAAAGAAGACTACGAACGACTGGTGGAAGCTTCCGAACGCGCGGACGCGGAGGCAGTGGAGCAAGCCACCAAACAACTTGAAGCCCGGATCAAGGCCGAAGCCGCCGACATCCGGGACAAATATCTTGATCCGCCGAACACGACGGATTTTGGAATTCTCTTTTTGCCAACGGAAGGCCTCTATGCCGAGGTCCTCCGCCGACCCGGTTTGCTGGATACGCTCCAACGCGATTTCCGCGTCACGGTGACCGGCCCCACCGTTCTGGGTGCGTTGTTGAACAGCCTGCAGATGGGTTTTCGCACGCTGGCGATTGAGAAACGGTCCAGTGAAGTCTGGGCGGTTTTAGGCGCAATCAAAACCGAGTTTGGCAAATTCGGCGGCATTATCGAGAAGGTTCAGAAAAAGTTGCAAGAGGCCAGCAACGTGATTGATTCCGCCGCAACTCGCACACGAACAATCGAGCGCAAACTGAGAACCGTGGAAGGTTTGCCCGCCAAGGAAGCAGCGGCGATGCTGGGCGAAGCAGAAATTGCGCCGGCAGAAACAGATGAAGCCTCGAATTGACGACGGAGCTATATTACGTTTGCCGCCGGGATGATTTTTGGCATGTTGTGGTTCATGCGCAAATATTGCATTTTTATCTTCATGTTGGTTCTCGCCTTCAATTCTTCCGCCCGCCAAAGCACGGTGCTGAATTCGGGCTGGCGTTTTATGCAAGGCGATCCCGCCGGCGTGGCTGGGCAAGCCATGAGTCCAGCGGACGTGAATTGGATTGATTCCAGTTGGCAGAAGGTGTCAATTCCGCACAACTGGGGCTGGGAACAGGCGCAAGCGGGCCAGGATTATTACCGCGGGCCGGGCTGGTATCGGCGCGCGTTGAACGTCGCACCGGAAACCGGCAAACGATATTTTCTGCGGTTTGAAGCCGCAAGCCTGGTCGCCGACGTTTATTTGAATGGCAAACAACTCGGTGAACATCGCGGAGGCTTCGGCGCGTTCTGCTACGAAATCACCACCAACCTGTCCGCCACCGGCACGAACCTGCTGGCCGTGCGCGTGA
>Ga0335078_10009192_pt1 | contig 14653 bp, 10 predicted proteins | sample Lox_Sample_32_FD_206711 | JGI IMG/M metagenome (GOLD analysis project Ga0335078, IMG submission 206711) | Soil microbial communities from Loxahatchee National Wildlife Refuge, Florida, United States - Lox_Sample_3.2 | ecosystem: Environmental > Terrestrial > Soil > Wetlands | place: USA...
GTTTGAACGCGTGGGAGGAACGGTCTCCATCAAGGCTGATGTACGGTTGATCGCCGCCACGCATCGCAACCTTGAAAAACTCGTCGAATCCGGTCGATTCCGCCTGGACCTCTACTATCGCTTGAACGTCTTTCCCATCCACATTCCCCCGTTGCGGGAGCGGCGGGCCGACATCCTTCTCCTTGCGGACCACTTCGTGGAACGATATTCAAAAAAGATGGACAAGAATGTCGTCCGCATATCGACGCCCGCAATCGACCTCCTGATGGCCTATCATTGGCCGGGCAACGTTCGCGAGCTGGAGAACTGCATCGAACGCGCGGTGCTCCTCACAGACGACGGAGTGATCCATGGACACCACCTTCCGCAAGCACTGCAGGGCACGGAGGCAGCCAGCATACCGTTTCCCGGAACGCTGGCCTTGGCGTTGGAAAACGTGGAACGAGAGCTTCTGGTGGAGGCGCTGAAGTCCCACCGCGGCAACATGGCGGCCGCGGCGATGTCTCTCGGAATCACTCCGCGCGTGATGCGGCTTCGTGTCCACAGGTACCGCATTCCTCCGCGCAGGTTCAAGCCGTAGCGGCTCTGCGGAGGAGAAAACTCACGGTGGTTGGCGCAGGAAGCCTCACCTGATGGCGTAGCGCTTCATCTTGTTGTAAAGCGTCTTGCGGCTCATTCCCAGCTCACGGGATGCCAGGGACCTGTTGTACCCCGTGCGCTTCAGGACCTCGATGATGGCGTCCCTCTCCTGCTGCCACAGCTCAGGGAGGCTCGTCTCCCCCGTGCCTTCCAGGAGAAAGTCCTGCGGCAGGAGGGGCCGGTTCTGCTCCGAGAGAAGCACCGCGGACTCCACCGCGTTCTTGAGCTCCCGCACGTTGCCCAGCCACTGGTAGGAGCGGAGGAATCTCACGGCTTCCCGTGAAATCTCCACCCCGGGCTTGTTGTAGCGGCGCCGATATGTGTCCAGGAAGTGCGTGAGGAGCGGCTCCACGTCCTCACGACGGTCCCGCAGGGGCGGGATGGTGACTGCAAACCCCTTGAGCCGATAGTAGAGATCCAGGCGGAACTTCTTTTCCCGGATCATTGCCGAGAGATCGCAATTGGTGGAGGCAATGACTCGCGCGGAAAGCGGGACCGCGCGCGTGGAGCCAACCGGCTCGAAGGTCCGCTCCTCCAGCGCGCGGAGAAGCTTGGTCTGAAGCTGCAATCCCATGTCCCCGATCTCGTCCAGGAAGATGGTGCCGGACCCCGCAGCCTCGAACTTACCGACTGTCGCAGCGTGGGCGCTCGTAAACGCGCCCTTCTCATGACCGAAGAGCTCGCTCTCCAGCAGCTCCGGGGGAATGGCGGCGCAGTTGATTGCCACGAAAGGCTTGCCCGCCCTTGCGCTCTTGTCGTGGACAAACCGGGCCAGCATCTCCTTCCCCGTGCCGCTCTCTCCCTGGAGGAGAAGCGGGATCTCGGAGTCCATGATCTTACGCAGTGTTTCCACGATGTGCTTCATGGACGGGCTGGCCGCCACAAGCCCGTCCTGGCCGGCCGGCGCGGGCTCCGCGCTCTGCGCTCCCAGGCACAGGCGGTCTGCCAGGGCCACGATGTCGTGGTTGTCGAACGGCTTCTGGAGATAGTCAACGGCGCCCAGCTTCATGGCCCGCACGGCCGTGTCCACGGATGCAAATGCCGTGATGATGACAACCGCCGTCCCCGCCGCCTTGAGGTCGGCAAGGAGATCCGTGCCGCTCAGGTCGGGAAGCTTCAAGTCCACGAAAGCGCAGTCGAACCTCTCCGCCTTTGCGCGCTTGCGCGCGTCCGCGCCGGTGGCAGCGCTTGCGACGCGATACCCTTCCAGGGAGAGCGTCTTCTCAAGGCCCAGCCGCATGCCTTCCTCATCATCGACGATGAGGATGGAGAACCCGCGTCGGCTCAGCATGCCTCTTCCTTTCGGGGGAAGAGCACGGTGACCGTGGTGCCCACGCCCGGCTCCCCGGAGGCGTCGATGGCCCCGCCGTGGAGCTTCATGATGGTCTGGCTGAGCGCCAGCCCCAGCCCCGTGCCGTAGCCCTTCTTCCGCGTCACGAAGGGCTGGAATATGGACGCGCGCGTCTCCTGGTCCATCCCTTCCCCGTTGTCCGTGACCCGTACGCGGAAGCCGTGGCCTTCCACCTCCGCGTCGATGCGGACCATCCCATGATCGTGGTGGATGGCCTGGATTGCGTTGTACAGGAGATTGAAGAAAACCTGCTTGATGGCGTCCGCATCGCCTTCAACGACCGCCGTGGCGGGAAAGGGGACAACCTCCACGCGCACCCCTTTCAGCCTGAGCTTGGGCATGAAGAGCTGAACCACCTCGGAGACCACCCCTTCCAGGGAGAGATCGCTGAAGGAAAGCTCTTCGTCCGTTGCGTGCTGGAGGAGGTTCCGCAGCAGCCTGTTCACCCTCTTGATCTCGGACTCCATCCGTTCCAGGAAGCTCTGCTGCTCTCCCTGCTCCAGCTTTCCGGAGCGCAGAAGCTGCACGTGGTTGAGGATGATCCCCAGCGGGTTGTTGATCTCGTGAGCCACGCCGGCGGAAAACCGCCCCAGGGCCGCCATCTTTTCGCTTGTCACGAGCATCCGCTTGCTTTCCTCCAGGCGCGCCGCGTTCTCCTCCAGCTCCTCCGCCATGCGGATGAAACCGCGGAAAAGCTCGCCGAACTCGTCGCTTCGCTCCACGGGCAGACGGATGCCGTAGTCCCCGCGGCCGATCCTGATGGAAGCGGCCAGGAGGGAGCGGATGGCCGCGATCACCTGGCTCCCCCAGATGAGGAACAGCACCGTGGCAACGCCCACGCAGATCAGCGGGATGATGGACAGGCGCAGGAAGTTCTGGAGCCACAGCTCAAACGTATTGGAGGAAGGACCGCCGACAAAGAGGAACGCCTTTGCGGTGGGGCCCATCTCCAGGTACGTGCCGATGTACTTGTATGTCATTCCCTGGTAGCGATAGCTGCCGGAGAAAGGACTTCCCGTCATGGGATGCGCGCGCGTCCAGAGCACGCCTGCCTGGTCAATCCCGGGGAGCGAGGAGTAGCGATACAGCCCCTGGGCGTAGAAGGCGATTTCGATGCCCGCGCGCAGGGAAAGCGTCTCCAGGTAGTTGCGGTTGAAAGCCTTCTGCAGCGTGATCATCCCGATCTCTTCCCCGTTTCGAAAGACCGGCATGTAGAACGTGGCATAGATGCCATCCGACATCTGCGCGTACTCCGGCTGGCCGGCCAACGTGGCGGGAAGGCCGTGCGGGACGCTGTCGCTGATGTACGTGGAGTTCCCGACAACAACCACCGCGGCGTAGTGGTCCTTTTCCCTCCGGTACACGGCGATGGTGTCGATGGCTTCGCTCAAAAGATGATTCTCCAGGTCATCACGGAGAACGGCGATATCGCCATCCAGCGTGTCCTTGCTGAAATAGCCCCAGTACTTGTTGTAGACGTACAGCTTGGATTGAAGCGTGGGGGACACGGCCAGCCGGGCGATGCTGGCGCGGTAGCGCTGCTCCGTCAGCGCAATATCCTGCCGGATGAGCGACAGGGATGAACGGAACCTGGACTCCTGCGACCTGCCGCCGCTTTCCACCACGAGGGCCGCTGCCACGGCAATGGCAACAAGCACGGGCACCAGGAGTGCGCTTGCGGTGATGAAGAGGAGTCGGGCGCGGAGCTTCACGACAGGGTGATCCTCGGAGCACGGATTCTACCCCAAAAGGACTGCTCCGCAAAGGGAGATGAGCCGAAGATCAACCTTTTTTCATGGATGCGGACAGGTGGGCGTTGGGCCCTGCCCTGGTGCGCTCCGCGGGGTGGAGCGGCAGCCAGGACAGGGCAGAAGTCCGCCCGATGTCTGTCAGTCCTTGATGTAGGTCTTGAAGATTGCGGCGTACTTCCCCGACGCCCGGATGGATTTCAGCCCGGCGTTGAACTTGTCGCACACCGCCTTGCTGGTGAAAGCGACGTTGTACGCCGTGGGGGGGAAGATCTTGAAATACGTTACCGGCGCGCTGACGTCGGTGTCCTTGATTGCCTGGCGGAAGTACTTGAAGATGTTGATATCCATGACCACGACGTCGGCCCGGTCCTTGAACAGCATCTTGACCTGCGACTGCTGGTCCGCAATCTCGGAGTAGCTCTTGTTGGCCGTTGCCATGGCCGCAAAATCAGCGCCCAGGTAGCTCTTCGCTTCCCCAAAAGCCACCACGCGGAGGCCCTTCAGATCCGCCACGGAGTTGACCTTCAACCCCTTGGACGTGAGGCCCACCACGACGTTCTGGTAATTGATGTGCGAGTCGCTGTAATAGACGCCTGTCACGCCGGAAGCCTCGTTGATGGGGAACGCGGCGTCCGCGGTCTTGTTGGCCATGCTGACCGACACGCGCGCAAACGGAACGTACTCCAGCTTCAAGGTGTAGCCCGCTGCCTGGAGCGCCGCGCGGACAATGTCCGCGTCCACCCCGTTGTCCGCGCCCTGCATGATGTAGGGCGGCAGGCTCAGGCCTACCACGGCCTTGATTTCCGTCTGGGCGCCCACGGAGACCGTGAGGGCGGCCAGGAGCAAGGCAGTGACCACACACAGTTTCTTCAGCATACGACCTCCTTTGTTTCTGTCGCGCTTGCAATATCCGTCTTCTGGTTCGCCGGGAATGCCAGGGGAGAATGGCCGGAAACCGCGCCGGCCTTGCCCAGGGCCTCTCCCACGGCGAACTGCTCAACGAGCTTCTTGAGCTGCTGCGCAAGGTTGGAGAGCTCGATTGTCCCGTCCGAGATCTCTGACGCCGCCGCAGCCGCCTGCTGCGTCAGGTCGTTCACGTTCTCCATTGCGGTTGCCACCTGCCGCGCGTTGGTGGTCTGCTCTTCGGTTGCGGCTGAAATGCTGTGGGACATCTCGGTCACGGATTCAACGGAGGAGGCCACGGACGCGATGGACTGAATCTGCGCCTGGATGCGGCCGGAAAGCGCCCCGATGGCCTGGTTGGTGTTCTGTGCCCCGGCAATGATCGCGTTCATGGCCTCAAGAGCTCCCTGCGCCACCTTCACCCCGTTGATCACGTTCTGCTTGCTGTCGCTGATGAGCCTCTCGATCTCCCGCGTGGAGGAGGCGCTCCTTTCGGCCAGCTTGCTGACCTCCTGCGCCACCACGGCAAAACCGCGTCCGTGCTCGCCCGCCCGCGCTGCCTCAATGGAGGCGTTCAGGGAGAGCAGGTTGGTCTGGTCCGCGATATCGGAGATCACCGTGACGATGCTGACGATCTGCTCGGATTTCTCCGAGATGGACTGGATGGCCTCCACGGTGGCGTTGACAGCGTCCACGCCGCTGCGCGCCATGCGAAGGGACTCCTGCGACGACGCGGAAACGGTTCCCAGCGTTCCCGAGACATCCTCCGCGGAGGATCGCATTTCGGTCATGGACGCCGCGGACCGCTCCACGGAGGCGGCCTGGTTCTGCGCGTGGGAAGCCACCTGCTCAACACTGGAGGTGAGCTCCTCCACCGCGGCGCTGGTTTCCTCCAGCGTGGACGCCTGGCTCTGCGCGCTGGCCGCCAGCTGGCGCGACCCGTCGGAAAGATGCGCGCTGGAGCCGGCAAGGAGGTCCGCCGTTCCCCGGATCTGGGTGACCATGGTCCTGAGCTGCGTGATCATTTCATTGATGCCGGACGCCAGGCTGCCCAGCTCGTCACGAGACCGGAAGCCCACGGCGCTGCTCAGGTCCCCCTGCGCAATGCGGGCCACCGCCTCGTCCACCATGGTGAGCGGCCTGCCCACCAGGAAGCGCGTCACTAGGAAGGTGGAAAAGGCCAGGACCAGGATGACGGCAAGCGTCATTGCGGAGGTGAGAACAAGCTCGGACCTGAGCTGGGCCGCGACGGAGCCGTTGGAGTAGTAGACATCGACGCTTCCGATGACCTTGTCCTGGAACGTGATGTTCCCCTGCAGCTTCTGAAGGTTCCCGGTCGGAAGGTCCTTGAGGGCGGCATCCGAGTAGTCGATGATGTTGCCGCCCTTGTCCCTCAGCTTTCCGCGGGTTCCCGAATCCGTCGTCACGACGATGGCCTGGATGTCCGTATCCGCCATTTCGAGGTTTACCAGCGCGTCGGTTGTCGCGGTGTCCATGTTCCACAAGGGGATGGCGATGCTGGCCGGCAGCCGCTGCACCGTCTGCTTTTCCCGCAACTGGATGGACTGGTTGAGGCGCTGCGACGTCTGGGCGGAGGAAACGATGGCGTACGCCCCCATGACAAGAAGGAGCACAAGCATTTGCACCAGGATGATCTTTGTTGAGATCGAGCTTCTTGTCAGATTCTGTGGACTGGTCCCATTTTTCCTGCTCATGCAACATTAAGATCAAGAAGCGTACCAAGCGTGACCGCTGGCGAAATCGAAAAATACTTACATTAATATGCGTGAAGCCACGCACGATTCTTGCTGGCCGGGACATCGCATTATGTGAATTGACTAATTTGAGTGTTCCACAATAATGGAACAAATGTTCCAATTTGAAGCAACATAATGGAACATGAGTATGTTTTGCGTTTGACTTTTCGCCAGGACATGGTAAAGTGCACACTATGAGTGAACGCTCACTCTCTTATCCCGACGCGCGGGCGATCTACAAGGAGCTGGATGAGCTCATGGCCCTGCCGCCTCTCCGCCTGTGCAGGACAGCGATGGATGCGTACCTGCGCTGGTTCAACGAGCAATGTCCGCGCTCCAAGGCCATGACGGATGAGGCAAAGACCTTCATTCCCGGCGGGGTGCAGCACAACCTGGCCTTCAACTATCCATTTCCCCTGGTCATCGACAAGGCGGAAGGACCGTACCTGTACGATATCGACGGTCACCGCTACATCGATTTTCTCCAGGCAGGCGGCCCCACCATCCTTGGCGGCAACGACCCCGCGGTCCGGGAGCAGGTCATGGACGTGCTCAAGCACGTGGGCCCCTCCACGGGCCTTTTCCATGAGTTCGAGCTGAAGCTTGCCCAGGAAATCAACCGGCACGTCCCATCCGTGGAAATGTTCCGCATGCTCGGCTCCGGTACTGAGGCCGTGATGGCCGCCATCAGGGTTGCGCGGCTGGCCACGCGCAAGAAGAAAGTCGTCAAGATCGGCGGGGCGTACCATGGCTGGAGCGACCAGCTGGTATACAGCCTGAAGATCCCTCATACGCGGAGGTTTGAGGCCCACGGAATTCCGCGCTCCGCAACCAGGCACACCCGGGAGGCTGCCCCGAATGACCTGGCCTCCCTGGAGCGCGTTCTCCGCGCCAACAGGCTGGCAGGAGGAACCGCGTGCGTCCTGATAGAGCCGGTTGGCCCGGAAAGCGGAACCCGGCCCGTGGACTTCGACTACAACGCCGGCGTTCGGCGCCTCTGCGACAAGTACGGCGCGCTCCTGGTGTTTGATGAAGTGGTTACGGCGTTCCGCATCGGTTTGGCGGGCGCGCAAGGTCTTTTTGGCGTCAGGCCGGACCTCACCTGCTTCGGAAAGATTGTAGCGGGCGGCTACCCGTCCGCAGGGGGGCTGGGCGGCCGACGGGACCTGATGAAGCTTGTAGCCGCGGGAATAGAGAGTGGGAAGAAGCGCGCGTACGTGGGCGGCACCATGGCGGCCAACCCGTTGAGCGCCGCGGCCGGGTATTTCACGCTGAGGGAGATCGAAAGGACCCACGCGTGTGAGAAAGCCGCCGCGGCCGGAGACCGGCTGGTGCAGGGCCTGAAGTCCGAGATCCGCAAGCTCGGCATTCCCGCCGTCGCCTACAACCAGGGTTCCATCTGCCACCTGGAAGTGGTGGGCGGCATGTTTGTCCGGCTGGAGCTCCTTCGCATCCTCTCCGTCCTCAAGGAGATCAAGGAGCGCAAAGCGCTCATGGAGGAGATGGGCGCCGCATACATGGCGGAAGGGATCGTCACCCTGGCGGGAAGCCGCATGTACACCAGTGCCGCGGATACCGACCAGGTGATTGATGACGCGCTTGCCCGGTTTGCCCGGGCGCTGGGCAATATCGAGCGGGCTCCGGGCGCAGGGGAGTCGAGTCATGGATGAGCGTGAAGCACGGGAAGCGGTACGGTTGGCAGGCGTGAAGCTGGTGGAGGAAGGGCTTGTTGCCGGGACGTGGGGGAACGTGTCGGTGAGGCTTTCTCCCGCCGAGATGGCAATCACCCCCAGCGGCTTCGATTACCTTTCCATGCGCGCTGAAGACGTGGTGATCGTGAACCTGGAAACAGGAGAAGCCCGGGGAGGCAAGCCGTCCACGGAGAAGAAGCTCCACGCGGAGATCTACCGCAGCCGCTCCGAGGTGAACGCCGTGATCCATACGCACTCCATGAGCGCTTCAACCGTTGCCGTGGCGCGGCGCGAGGTGCCTCCCATCCTGGACGATCTTGCCCAGATCGTGGGCCCGACGCTCCGGGTGGCGGAGTATGCCATCCCGGGAACGGCCCGGATGGGCCGCACCGTGCTGCGCGCGCTCCGGGGGCGGATGGCCGCCCTCATGGCAAACCACGGCGCCGTGGCGCTGGGACGTTCGCTGGAGGAAGCGCTCCTGTGCGCGCGAATCGTGGAGAAGGGCTGCCGCGCGTTCATTGAGGCGGAGTTCCTGGGAGGGGCAAAAAGCATCAGCAAGTTCGAGGCAGCCATCATGCACCAGGTCTACCTGCAGAAGTATTCCCGGCAGGGCAGGAAGGCCGAAGGATGAGTGACGCCGTCCACGTGATTGCCTACGACATCGGCACCACCGGCGCCAAGGCCTGTCTCTATGCTCTGGGAAAGGAAGCCCAGCTTATTGCCAACGCATCCGCAGAGTACCCGCTCCACCTCCTCAAAGATGGCGGCGTGGAGCAGGACCCGGCCGACTGGTGGAAAGCGGTCTGCTCGGACACCCGCAAGCTCCTGGCGGGCTCACGGAAGTCTCTCGCCGACATCAAGGGGATTGCATTCTGCTGCCAGATGCAGGGCCTGGTCCTGGTGGACAGCGCGGGAACGCCCGTGCGCCCGGCCATGAGCTACATGGATCAGCGCGCCGTTGCGCAGAAGCGCGCCGGAATAGACCGGGGACTTCGAATTGCCGGGCTGAACGCGCGCAAGCTTCTTCCGTCCCTTCTCATCACCGGCGGCGTCTCCGCCAGCGTGAAGGATCCGGTGTGGAAGTACCACTGGGTCCGCCAGCATGAGCCGGAATGCTTCCGCAGGGTGCACAAGTGGCTTGATGCCAAGGAATACCTGGTGCACCGGTGCACCGGCCGGTTTGCCATGACCCCTGACTCCGCCAACGCAACGTTCCTCTATGACACGCGGCCCGGCCGGGGAGAATGGAGCCCGCTGATCTGCCGTCTCTTTGACGTGGACCCGTCCCACCTGCCCGACGTCATTGGCCCTTCGGAGATTGCCGGGCTGCTCCAGGCAGGCGCCGCGGAGGAAATGGGACTGGCTCCCGGGACGCCCGTGTTCGGCGGGGGAGGAGACTTGTCGCTGGTGGCGCTGGGCTCCGGCGCGGTAGGCGTCAACGACACTCACGTGTACATGGGAACCTCGGGATGGGTTTCCACGGTTACCGACCGGCGCGTCGTTGACACGGACAGCTTTATTGCATCGATCCTTGGCGCGCAGGAAGGGCGGTACAACTACATCTCAGAGCAGGAGACGTCCGGCAAGTGCCTGGAATGGGTGCGGGACCACCTGGCGCTGGACGAGATCGGAGTGTACCTGCAGCACCGGACCGTGGCTGATGATCCCGAGAGGCGATATGCCACGTTGTTCGAGCTCCTTGATGAGACAATCCAGGCTGTCCCGCCCGGCGCCGGTGGCGTCATCTTCACGCCCTGGCTGCGCGGCAACCGCTCTCCGTTTGAGGATCCGTCGGCCCGCGGCATGTTCTTCAACATCGGGCTGGAGACGGGAAAGCGTGACATGGTCCGCGCCGTGGCGGAGGGGATTGCGCTGCACGGCAAATGGCAGCTTGCCGCCATCCGCAGGAAAGTCCCGGCGCGTGGGCCGGTGAGGTTCGTGGGCGGCGGAGCGCGCTCCAGCGCCATGGCCCGCATCATGGCGGACGCGCTGGAGGAGACCGTAGAGACGGTGGCCTGGCCCCAGAACGCCGGGGCGCTTGGCGCGGCGCTGGTGTGCGCCGTGGGCCTGGGAGCTCTTGGCTCAGCGGCGGACGCCCGGCAGCTTGTCCCTGTTCGGGATCGTTTCGACCCGGACCCCGAGCGGTCAAAGACCTATCAGGAAAGATTTCCAGTCTTTCAAGAGCTTTACAGGCACAACAGGCAGGGATTTCGGGCGCTCAACAAGACCGCGGACTGACTGCCTCCGGACTCCTTCTTTTGTTCCAGCATGTTCCATGGTTCCTCTGCGCGTGGAACGAAAACGGAACACTCTGCCTTCGCGCAAGCTCCCCAACAACAGGGTCAGGCTATTTCGTTCTCTGTAAAAAGAATACGACGAGTCTTGCGGCTGCCGTTTCGGCACGTTTCTTGCAACTATATCGTGGAAATCCGCTACGGAGACATGATCCATGCTCAAGAACATGAAAATCGGCGCAAAGCTGGTCCTTGTGGGAACCCTCGTGATTGCTGTTCCGCTTGTCCTGGTGGCGTTTGTCTCGGTGACCAGCGCGCGCGCCAGCCTGGGGAATCTGAATGATCAACAGCTTCTCAGCCAGGCCGTCCAGGTGGCCCAGACCATCGACCAGGTGTACAGCGAGGAGCTGAAGATCGCCCTGGGCCTTGCCAACAACCCTGTGATGCTCTCCGCGGCCGCCGCCGGAAATCCCGCAGCGGGGGACGACCATCCGCCAACGGGCCTTCCAACGGCTGCCAGCACTCCCTCCGAGCTGATGGCCGCGGCAAACGCCCAGCTGGCGCAGTACCGGGACGTTGCGGAGGTCGGCGGGGCATACGAAGGAGTGGTCCTCCTCAACCAGAACGGCTTTGCCGTGGCGTCCTCCGACCCGAATCTTCTCCGGATGAGCTTCAGTGACCGGGATTACTTCAAGACCGCGCTGGCTGGCAAGCCCAACGTCGGGTACATCGTCATCAGTAAGATTTCCGGTAAGCCGATTACTCCTGTTGCCGTTCCCGTGGCGTGGAACGGGAGCGTGTACGGAGTGATTGTCCTGATGATGAAGATCGACTTCCTGGAAAAGATGGTTGCTCCTGACTCTCTTGGACGATACACAGCCGTCGTGGATCCATCCGGGCTGATTGTTGCGCATCCGAAGGCAGACCTGGTCATGAAGTTGAACGTCCTCAAGACGAAAGGGATGGAAAGCCTGGGCCAGGCGCTGGTGGCAAGAAGAACGACAATCGCTCTCTACACCTTCGAAGGCTCTGCAAAGACGGCGGCCACCGCACCGGTCGTCAGCACCGGCTGGAGCGTTGCCTACACGATTTCCGACTCCAGCTACCTGGGCGCCATCAGCAAGGTGCAGAGCTTCCTCCTTGTGATCAGCGCCGCGGCGCTCCTGGCCGCGCTTGCCTTCTATCTCCTGTTCGCCCGCTCCATCACCGTCCCGCTGGCAGGCGCGGTTTCCTTTGCCCGCACCGTTTCCGCGGGGGATTTCGCCAGCAGGCTTGACGTCCACCAGGGGGACGAGATCGGGACGCTTGCCGATGCGCTCAACGGGATGTCGGAAAAGCTGTCCCAGATGTTCTTCAGCATCCAGCAGAACGCGGAGCTCCTGGCAAGCTCCAGCGAGCAGCTTTCCCAGAGCGCGTTGAAGCTTTCCGAGGGCGCCCAGCGCCAGGCCTCCAGCCTGGAAGAGACAAGCGCCTCCGTGGAGGAGCTCTCCGCGTCCGTGGACCAGGTTGCGGGGAATGCGCAATCCCAGGCCCTGGCCGCGGAGCGCGGCAACGGTTCCATGACGCACGCCCTTGGCACCGTGGACTTAGTCCAGAAAAGGCTGGAAGAGATCTCTTCCCTTGCGCGCAAGTCGGCGGACAACGCCGCGTCCGGGGCCGCCTCCGTCAAGGCCATGGTGGACGGCATCACCACGCTGGCGGAGAGCTCCACGCGGATCGGAGGCATTGTGACCGTCATCTCTGAGATCGCCGACCAGACGAACCTCCTTGCGCTCAACGCTTCCATAGAGGCCGCCCGGGCCGGCGAGCATGGCAGAGGTTTTGCCGTGGTGGCCGACGAGGTGAGCAAGCTTGCGGAGCGAAGCTCCTCCTCCACCAAGGAGATCGAGTCTCTCATCAGGGAAAGCGTGCGGCGCGTTTCCGCAAGCGTCACCACGGCAAGAAGCTCCGAGGAAGCCATCCAGCAGATCCGTGACGCTTCCGAGCAGGTGAGCGAGATGATTGCCCGCGTGGCGGAGGCCATGGCCATGCAGGTTGGCGCCGTCAAGGACCTGGCGGACGCGCTCAGGAACGTCAACGAAATGAGCCAGAGCATCTCCGCCTCCACGGAGGAGCAGACCACGAACGCCCGGCAGGTGGCCCGCGCCATCGAGGAAGTGAACGAGATCACGCAGGAGTCCGCCACCGCGGCGGAGCAGATGTCGGCGTCAACGGAGCAGCTTTCGCAGATGGCCCAGCAGCTCCAGGACATGGTTGGCCAGTTCAGGATCCGGGGGAACGGAGAAAGGCTTCTTGCCTCACGCGAGTGAAGGCGGACGCAGCGCTTGCCGGATGAAATCCATCACGCCCTGGATGACCGTCTCCGGCTGGCGGGGCGCCTGCGTTCCCAGGAAAAGGCCGAGCCGCTCCCGGTAGTATTCCGAGCCGAAGGAAAACTGGACGATCAGGAAAAGGTTGTCCAGGCAGAATGCCGTGGCCGTCTCTGAGACGCCTGAATCGATCTCCCCGCGCCTTTTGGCCTCGGATACCATCCGGGCGTACCGCTCCGCGGCAACGCTTTCGATGTTGCCGGAGAGCTTGGCCGCCAGCGGCGCAAGCTCCGCCGTTGTGCACGCGATATAGAGGTTGAGGAGGTCGGGGTCCTTCTGCGACCACTCCACGGCAGCGTGAAGAAGCGCTTCAATTCGGTCAAAGAAGCCGGGGATGCGCGCAAAGATGTCATCGATGACCGAGGTCAGCGTGCCGTGAGATTCCTCTATCAGCGTCAGGAAGAGGTTCTCCTTGGTCTGGAAGTACTGGTAGAGAGACCCCACGGAGATGCCCGCTTCCCTTGCCACCTCGTTGACGTTTGCCCCCGAGTAGCCGCGCCGGGCGAACGCCCGCTTTGCGCAGTCCAACACCCGCCTGCGCTTGTCATCAGGGATCCGATCGAACGTCTCCGTCCAGCGTGCCCCGGAAGAGCCGCGGAGTGAGCGGTGACTCATTGCAGCTCATTCGTAAGCTAGAGAAGCTGTTATGTCAATGCGACTTGGCACTCGATGAAACCCTCCGAGAGTATCACTTCCGATAACGGCCTTCGTTGAAAGTCAGTGCTGGGAATAGCGCGAATCGGGGGAAGTGTGCTAATTTCTGAGCAACTGCAAGCTGTCCAGAGTCTGTCCTGCCGAAAGGAGAATGGTGTGGCAAACGAGAAAGAGTTGGTAGCGAGTCTCTTGAGCTCAGACTGGGAAACTCGAGCGAAAGCCGAATCAGCGTTGTACAACGCCAGTCAGGACATTGTTCCTGACCTCGTGGATATCATCAAACAAAGTCTCGACGACAAGAATCGCAGCGCTCGCCGCGTCGGCGCGTGGATCGTCTATAAGATTGGGATCCGAATAACCAACTCTCATCTCAGAACTCTCGCAACTGCCGCTCTTGTGGACGCATTGAAGGACGGAGATGAGGGGCTTCGAAAGAATGCGGCTTGGGGCCTGAGCGCGATAGGCAGTAGCAGCACGGCCGAACCGCTCAAATCGGCCTGTCAGGACAAAAGCGCCGATGTGCGCGATGCGGCGCAGTACGCCCTGCAGCAGGTGTCCTCGCGCGCATAGCGGTTTCAGAAATCGCGTGGCGCGCGATTGCAAAGCCTCCCGCGCCACAATGCAGACTGGTGTCAAAATGAAACCGTCGCTTCCTCAACGAGCATACACAGCACTTGCCGATGCGTACGCGGCCAAGGTCGACACAAAGGCCCACAACGCGTTCTACGAGCGTCCGGCGACGCTCGCTCTGCTCCCCGACGTAGCTGGGAAGACCATACTGGACGCCGGCTGCGGTCCAGGCGTGTACATCGAGTGGCTGCTCAACAAAGGTGCCAAGGTAGTCGCCTTCGATGCTAACAAGAGGATGCTTTCCTACGCACGCAAGCGCGTTGGCCAGCGGGCCCAGTTGCATCTTGCAAACATGGAAGAACCCCTCGCATTCGCGCGTGGTGGATCGTTTGACGGAGTGCTCAGCGCCCTGGCAATCACGTACGCGCGTAACCACCGGGCCGTCTTTCAAGAGTTCAGCAGAGTTCTGAAACCGCGCGGATGGCTCGTGGTTTCAACCGAGCATCCTTTCTTCTCTTACGGATATTTCAATGTGCCAAACTACTTTAGAGCGAAGAAGGTCAGTTCCGTGTGGACCGGATTTGATAAGCCGGTTCGCGTGCCGAGCTATTACCACAGCCTTGGCAGTATCTTTGAGGCCCTTGCGGATGCTGGATTCGTCGTCGAGCGACTCGTGGAGCCCAGACCAGACAGGAGATTTCGCAAGAGTGATCTCAAGGAATTTCAAAAGCTGA
>Ga0335078_10009193_pt1 | contig 14651 bp, 9 predicted proteins | sample Lox_Sample_32_FD_206711 | JGI IMG/M metagenome (GOLD analysis project Ga0335078, IMG submission 206711) | Soil microbial communities from Loxahatchee National Wildlife Refuge, Florida, United States - Lox_Sample_3.2 | ecosystem: Environmental > Terrestrial > Soil > Wetlands | place: USA: Florida...
GTAGCTCGCGGCCATATCGAACCGCGCGTAGCCGGGATTGTTCGCCGGTCCAAACGTGACCGGGCTGATGTCCAGCCGTGGTCCGCTGAAGTAACCGATGAAGTTCCAATTCACTTTCGCGTAGTACACGTTGAAAATGACGGAACCGGAATCCTGCGGGCGGCGCAAAAGCGGCGAACCCGGCGTATAGCTGGGATCAGAAGGCGGATTGTCGGTCTGGATAACCTTGGTTGCATCGTGGGTGTAATAGCCGCTGACGGTGAACCATTTTTTGAGGCGCACTTCCGTGGAGAGGTTCACTCCTCGCGCGTGGGCCAGATCGGTATTGAAGTAGGTGCCGCAGAAATTTGGATTTGGCGCAGGATTATACGCAAAGCTAATTATGTCCGTATAGCGATTGGCGAAAAACGTCAGCGAAATGCGCGCCCGATCGGAAGCCAGATACTGATCAACTGTCGCGTTGATAGTCTGGCTCTGCTCGGGCTTCAGATTGGGATTGCCGGGATAGCACGGGTCTGAACCGAACGACTGCTCCAGCGCCGGCTCCTTGATGCCTTCGCCATAAGCAAAGCGCAGGCGCGTGTCTCCCCAGAAGCTCTTGCTGTTTCTGGCGGCGTAAACGATGCCGGCGCGGGGAGACGTGTGAATCCCGAAGGTGGTATTGGATTCCACGCGAAATCCCGCGCTCAGTGTGATTCGTCGAATCGGAAACCAGCGGCCATCGGCAAAACCGGCCTGATTGTTGCGCCGCGCGTGCGTTCCACCCACGATTCCACTGGGATATGCGTTCTCGACTTCGTACTGATAGCCCATCGCCAGCAGGCCGGTAGCAAACGAATAGTTCGACTGCTCGCTCAAGCCCGCGCGATTGTATTGATCAATGAACGGAGGACCGAACCCGGGAATGAAATTAGCGTCGACGATGCGCGAGTCCCAGCCGGACAGGTGATTTTGCCAGTGCTCGCCGCTATTAAACAGCCAAGCCAGACTCGAGGTTAAGTCCTGCAGCTTGTCATACTGCCCAAGTGTCAGGGGCAGCTGGAAAGGAACGGTCGGCGGTATCGCTGCCCAACTGGAGTTGCTGCGCACCGTCATCCGCAACTGATTCGCATCCGAAAAGCTGTAGCCGAAATTCCCGGCCGCAGTGCGATTGATGAAGCTATCGTTCGGGCCCTGGCCGTTGGTGGTGAGATACGAGCCCGCTGCCGAATAATCGAAATGCCCCAGCATGCCACTGATCTGGCCTCCACCGCGGGCGGAGTCCAAAGCTCCGCCATCCGAGTACAGCTCGAACGCAGGGACGCGTGTCGAACCTCGGTGTGAGAAAAGCTGGATCACGCCAGACATCGCATCGGACCCATACAGCGCGCTCTCCGCTCCGTGCACCACTTCGACCTTGTCGACGTTGTCCAGAGACAGGCTCGAAAAATTGAAAAAACCGCCCGGGTCATTCGCTGGCGCACCGTCGATGAACACTTTGGTGTAATTCGAGTTTCCCCCGTCCAGAAACATCGTAGTCAAACCGCCGATGGCTCCGGTGCGAGCAACGGCAAAACCAGGTTGTGTGTTCAGGAGATCCGGCAAGGTCACGGCCTGGCGCTGCTCGATCTCTTCGTTGGTAAGAATCGAACTGGGCGCGGGAGACTGGCTCTCGGCGATCGGTATGACTTCTCCGGTGACCAGTACGGTGGCGGCCATGGGAGCAAGTTCCAGACGGAAGCTGAGCGCGAATGTTTCGCCAGCCTGCAGCGCAACGTCCGCTTCTCGCGAAAGGAATGGAGATTTGGTAACCGTGATGCGGTAAGGCCCCGGGCTGAGATTGAGCGCGTAGCTGCCGTCGCTAGTCGCAATCGTGGTCACAACTTTGTTGGCAGCATCGCCTTCGAGATGAGCGGTGATCAGTGCGCCCGAGACACTTGCTCCCGAAGGATCGGTAATCGATCCGTACAAACGAGCATCCTGCTGGGCAAACGAAATAACCGGGAAAACGAAAACGCAGAAAAGAAATGCCAGGAAGGAAAAACTGAGCTTGCGAGTTTTCATGGATCCTCCGCTCCCTCACGCGCGGGAGAGTAAAGGTTGGCCGGCACAGAGGAAGAAATGTGCGGGCTGCAGGCTTCGCCGGTCTCCTGGCTTGGCGGCAAATTTGCTGCTCACGTGGGTGAATCGAATCGCGTGCAGCGCCTTGCGGCCTTCCCGCAGCAACGAACGCTGCAGTGGCCGCAAGTGAAAATCCGCCTTACAGTCGCGCGGCGGCGACGGTGTTTCACCGTCTTCCCGTGCACGAAGTCTGCGGTTGTTGTCGAGGGGCGATGCCCACTATGGGTTGCAATTGCCGGCGGCGCGGACCGTCGTGTTAGGTTGACGAGGAAACAGCTAATCTTTCGACAAAAGTGTGACCCGTGGCCGTCCCGAGGAAGTCATCTCCACGGAAAGCGGCGCCTGGAAAACCTGTTCGAGCAAATCGCGCTGGTAAACGCTGGCCGGCGGGCCGACACGCAGGCACTTGCCCTTTTGCATCAGGACGATTTGATCGGCGTACTCGCCCGCGAGGCTCAATTCATGCGTTACTACGACGACGGTGTAGCGATTGGCTGCGGCCAGCCGGCGCAGGGTTTCGAGTAAATCGACCTGCGCGCCGATATCGAGGTGCAGCGTGGGCTCGTCGAGGAGCAGCAGAAGCGGCTGCTGCGCCAGGGCACGCGCCAGAATGACGCGCTGCTTCTCGCCGCCGGAGATTTTATTCATCCAGCGGTCGCTGAGGTGCTCCGCGCCTACTTGCGCTAGCGCGTTTTTTACGATCAGGACATCGCTACCCGTTTCAAAACGCACGCCGCGCCCATGCGCGTGCCGGCCATGCATAACGAACTCCCAGACACGCGAGGGGAAAAGAAGCTTGCTTTCTTGTTGCACAAACGCGATGCGTTGCGCACGCGTTTTTGGCGGAAGCGAATGGGTTTCAAAACCGTTCAGGAAAATGCGGCCAGAAAGCGGCTGAAGCGCGCCGGAAATCAGCTGTAAGAGCGTGGATTTGCCGCTGGCGTTGGGACCGAGAATGGCGACGATTTCGCCCGGCTTGGCTTGAAAGCTCAGCGCCTCCAGCGTGAACGAAGGGGCCTGCGAGGGATTGGGGGAATAGGCATAGCTGGCCTGTTCCACGCTCAAACGAACATCGGACGGCGCGCGATGCGCGTCGCCGGATGGCTGAGGGGTGCGCGCGGGGGAACTCATGGCAGCCTGCTCCGCAACAAATAGATGAAGAATGGCGCGCCGAAGATGGCGGTAACCGCGCCAACGGAAAGTTCCGAGGGCGCAGCGATGGTGCGCGCGATGGTGTCTGCGATAACCAATGCGATGGCTCCGCCCAGCGCGGCCGCCGGTAACAACATTCGATGGTCGGAACCGAAAATCAGGCGCATGGCGTGCGGCACCAAGAGACCCACGTAGCCGATGGCGCCGCTGACCGAGACCGCGAGGCCGGTAAGAAGAGATGCTCCGAGGTACACGACGATACGCACGCGCGGGACATCCACACCCAGGTGCATGGCTTCTTGTTCGCCGGAAAGCAGCAAGTTCAAATCGGAGGCCGTGGTGTAAATGATCCCCGCGGCAACCAAAAATCCAATCCCTATGAGATAGAGAAGACTGCTGGGTGGCAGCGTGGATAGACTGCCCATCATCCAATACGAGGCTCCGCGGAGGTTCCCGCTGGACAGCGTGGACATCAAAAGCATGATGATTGCGGAGAGAAACGACGCGGTGATAATCCCGCCAAGAAGCAGCGTGAAGCTGTCGAGCTGTCCCTGCCTTCGCCCGAGCACATAAACCGCGGCGATAGTAATCGCCGCGCCCAGGAACGCGCCAAGAGGCGTCAGCAGCCCTGAAAAAGCCGGCGAGATCGAAAGTTGGTTTTCAAGAATCAAGGCGAGAATCGAACCCACCGCTGCGCCGGAAGAAATCCCCAGAACGTAGGGATCCGCGAGGGGATTGCGCAACAGCGCCTGGAAACTGGTGCCCGCAACTGAAAGTGACGCGCCTACGATGATCGCCAGCAAGATGCGTGGCAGACGGATGTCCACGACGATCATTCCGTAGTCTGTCGACAAAGCGCTGCTTTGCCGCAGAAGAACGTGGATCAGGTCGCGTCCCAAACCGTAGAGGGAGACCTGCACCGCGCCCAATTTAAGGGCGATGACCACGGTGACAAACAAAATGGCAAACAGAATGGCACAGCGGAGAAGAATCCGGCTGAGCGTTAGCGGGCGCATGAAGGCTCCAGGGAACGGATTGAAACTAACGAGCGATTGCCAGCCGGGCTGGGCGAAAGATCTACTAGCGACGCAGAGTTTGCACTTGGCGCGGTCTTCTCCCTCACGGGCGGTTCCCCAAACACCTCGGGATGCAGCTGCTTCGCCAGGTCCTCAATCGCAGAGATGATTCTCGGGGCAGGACGAATCACGGCGTCGCTGATCACCGCGTAATGGCGCGCGCGCACGGCGTTAAGAATCCGCCAGCCGGGAAGATTCGCGAGGGATTCAAAACCATGGTCAACCACGTCGCTGCCCGAATGAGCAAAAACCAGATAATCGGGTTGTAAGTGCGCGACCTCTTCCATGCTGACCTGCGGCCAATCCTGAGCCGAATCGACAATCGAAATAGCACCCGCGCGACCAATGGCGTCGGCGATGAAAGTATCTTTACCAACGGAAATGAGCGGCTCGGTCCACACTACAAACAGCACCCTCTTGGGCGGTACGCCGTTGAGCTTTCCTTTTAGACTATCCAGGCGATGCTGCATGTCGTCGGCGACTGCTTTCCCGGCGCCGGGTACGTTCAACACGTCGGCAAGTTTTTCCGTGGACGTAAGTATTTCCGAGATTTTGCGAGGATTGCTGGCGTAGGAGGGAATGCCGAAGCTTTCCAGTGCACGCACGGTTTCAAGGCGGTTGCCGTCTTTCGTGACCAGCACGAGATCCGGATGCAATGCGGCAATTTCTTCCAGGTTAGGATCGGTAACGCCACCAACCTTCGGCTTTTTCTGTGCCTCCGGTGGATAGTCGCAGTAAATCGTATCGCCGACCAAGCGGTCCTGCGCACCCAGTGCATAAACGGTTTCCGTCAGACTGGGAGCCAACGAAACGATTCGGATGGGGTTCACGGGAACACGAAGCGTGCGACCCATTTCGTCGACGACTTCGTGCATTGCGACAGGAGGTGTTGCCGGCGATGAGGATATCTGCGCGACGCCTACAACCGCGAAAAGCAACAGCGCGCCCGCTAGGAGAAGGGCGGCACGCGGCGCGATCGTGTGTATCGGTGTCAGCACGAATTTTCCTGACAAAATTCGGCGAGAAAAACCCAATAAAAAAGCCCCTTGCGAGAGGGGCCGTTCGTGCGGGTTCTTTCTCGCGAAGAACCAGCAGCCACTGCAGCTCAAGAGGGCACCCTGGCTTACGGCGTTTCGCCGATCACAGTGGCGGGACCGCGGCCGATTTGCACGGCACTTCCCCACTTCCCGAGCTTGCAAATTGTAGGTCTCAGTGTACGGTGGGCGCCGAGGGGTGTCAATGAATGGACAAGATGACGCATGGCGGTCAGCGATTTTTCCAGTTTGGTTTGCGCTTTTCGACCAGAGCGCGGAGGCCTTCCTGGGAATCTTCGAGGCGATACAGCTCGTTGAGGAAGATGTTCATGGAATTTTTCAGGCCGTCGCGCAGAGACATGCCCATGCCGCCGATGATGGCTTTCTTGGCCATGGTTAGGACAGGACCGGAATGTGAGGTTATGCGAGTGATGAGATCGTTGACGGTTTCTTCCAGTTTGGCTTCCGGGACCAGACGGTTGATGAGCCCAAGTTCGAGAGCGCGTTCGGCAGTAACCGGCTGGCCCAGAAGCACCAACTCGAGGGCAAGCTTCGGACCGATCAAAAACGGGAGCATCGTAGAAGCAAGCGGCGGGAAGAAACCGATGGTGATTTCCGGCTGAGCGAATTTTGCTTTTGGCGTGGCCACGACGAGGTCGCCGAAGAATGCCAGTTCCGCACCGCCACCGATGGCCGGGCCATTCACCACCGAGAGGACGGGCTTGGAGCTTTCCAGGATGCCGTTGAACACGGCGTGGAAGGCATCGATCATTTGAAAGACGCGTTCCGAGGTATATTCGCCAATGTCGATGCCGCCGCAGAAGACTTTGCAGGCGGAATCCAGGACGATGAGCTTCACGTCGTCGCGTTCAGCTACCCAGGAGATGCCGTCCGCCAGTTCGCGAAGCATACTTTCGTTGAGCAGGTTGTGCTCGGGCCGGCTCAGGGTCATGCGCGCGACGCTGTTCTGGATGGAATGCTTGACGTGCTGAAACTCTTCCGGATTGCGGCGCTTGGGTTCAGTGCGAACCTCGACAGAATAGCGACTTGGCACGGTGAAATTCTCCTTCCCGCATGTTTTGCGGGGGTTGATTCCGATGCTAGCACGGGGGAAAGGCGGGGCTATGGCGCGTTGCGAGTCTGGTGTGCAATGAGTTTGCTGGCCTGGCAGGCAGTTTGGGCGATAGCGGCCATTCTTTTCGCCGGCATGCCCGGCGGAGTGCATTACACTATTGCGCAGATGAATCCGGCCACCACTGAAAATTCGACCGCGCGTCGCGACGTTGTAGCCGCGCGGCTGACAGAGAAGACGGACGAGGAAGGATTTCCACCCCGCCAGGCGTGGGAGAAGGCGCCGGTGTTGCAGTTTGATCGCGACTGGCGCGGAGAGAACGCCGATCCGCAGCGCGCCACAGAGGTTCGCCTGCTGTGGGCCCGGGAGAATTTGTTTATCCGATTCGTGTGCCGCTATCGGGACCTTACTGTTTTTCCGGACGCCCGGGCGGATGGCTGGCGCAATGAACTGTGGGATCGCGACGTGGCGGAGACATTTTTGCAGCCGGATGCAAGCGACCCGCTGGTTTACAGGGAATTTGAAGTGAGTCCGAATGGCTACTGGATTGATCTGGCGGTTTCGCACGGAAGGATCGAGGAATTGCATAGCGGCCTGCGGCGGCGCGTGGTGATGGATGAGCAGGCGCGGACGTGGACGGCGGAGCTGGTGGTACCGATGCGATGCTTCACCACGCATTTTGATCCGCATCAGGTGTGGCGCGCGAATTTCTTTCGGATCGAGGGGCCAAGTGAGCCGCGGTTCTACGGGGCGTGGAGTCCGACGCATTCGGAGAGGCCGAATTTTCATGTGCCATCGGCGTTTGGGACCTTGCGGTTTCGGGAGTAGAAGGTGGGTCGTGTGTCGGTGGGGATGCTTGATGGGTTGCTGGCATGGAGCGTTGAGATCCTTGAAGCAAAGACGGCCCTCAGGATGACCGCGCGTTTTCTTGGTGCGGCAATACTTGGCGCTTGCCTTCTCGGCGGTGCAACTGGGCTGGGCGCGCAAGAAACCAGCAATCCAAATGCTCCGGTGATCAGGAAGGTAGAACCACCGAACTGGTGGCTCAACTTGACGCCGGATGTTCTGGTGCTGCTGAGCGGGAAGAATCTGCAGGCTACACACGCGAGCTGCAATCTGGATAAAGTGCTGGTGAATCGCACACAGTCGTCGAGTAATGGCGATTATCTTTTTGTGTGGTTGAAGCTGCTGCCAGAGCTGAAAAGCGGCACCGCGATTTGCCGAGTCACGACAGCGAACGGACAGACCTCGTTTGAAGTCCCGATCGCCGCGCGCAAGCCGATCCTGGGCCGGAACCAGGGGCTGTCGCCCGATGACGTGATTTACCTGATTATGCCGGACCGCTTCGCCAACGGCGATCCGGCGAACGACGAGCCGGCGGAGTTTCCTGGCTCGCATGATCGCAACAAACCACGTGCGTATCATGGGGGCGATTTGCGGGGAGTCACGGAGCATCTGCCGTACCTAAAGGATTTGGGGATTACCACCATATGGCTGACCCCGATCGTGAAGAACGGAGCGGCGCAGGATTATCACGGGTACGGGGCGGTGGATCTTTACGCCGTGGATCCGCACCTGGGGACGCTGCGTGATTATCAGGAGCTTGTGGAGGCAGCGCACAAGCTGCACATGAAGGTGTTTTTCGACGTCGTGCCGAACCATGTGGGGCCGTTGAATCCCTGGGTGAAAGATCCACCGGCGGCGGACTGGTTTCACGGTACGGGCGGGCGACATTTGAATTCGTCCACGCCGTTGAAGAGCGAGTTTTACGGCCAAACGGAGAAGAAGCGCGACAACGATCCGTTTGAGGCGCTGGTGGATCCGCACACGCCGATGCTGATGCGAAGGAATCTGACGGATGGCTGGTTCTTTGGCATTTTGCCGGACATGAATACGGAGAATCCGCTGGTGGTGCAATATCTGGTGCAGAACAGTATCTGGTGGGCAGAAATTTCGGGGCTGGACGGCTACCGGGTGGACACCTTTCCGTATGTGCCGCGCGCGTTTTGGGAGCAGTGGCACCGGGAATTGCGGCGGATCTATCCGCGGCTCTCGACGATTGGCGAAGTGTTTCATCCCGACCCGACAGTGACTTCGTTTTTTGTGGGTGGGCGGAAGGGTTGGGATGGAATCGATACGCAGCTGACGACGGTGTTTGATTATCCACTCTACTTTGCACTGCGGGATGTTCTGGTAAAGGGTGGGCCCGCGGGGCGATTGACGAGTGTGTTGCGGCAGGATTCGCTTTATCCGCATCCGGAATTTCTGGTGCCGTTCTTCGCGAATCACGATGTGAAACGAATCGAGAGCGCGCCCGGGACGACCGCACCACAATTGAAGCTGGCGTTTGGATTGACACTGACGCTCCGCGGGATTCCACAGCTTTATTACGGCGACGAGATTGGAATGCAGGGCGGAGAGGATCCGGATAACCGGCGCGATTTTCCCGGCGGATGGCCGGAGGATGAGCACAATGCCTTCCAGCGTCAGGGGAGAACGCAGGAGCAAGAACAGATCTTCGAGACGGTGCAGACGCTGCTGCGGTTGCGGCAGGAACATGAAGCTTTGCGCAGCGGAAAATTGTGGCACCTGTACTGCGATGACGCGAGCTACGTGTTTCTGCGGGAGTCGGAGGATGAAAGACTGGTGATTGTGTTTCATAACGGCGGGAGCGCGAGGAGTTTGACGGTGTCATTGCAGGACACTCCGGCGAAGGGTGCAGCGGGAATTACGAATTTGTACGGCGAGGCGCAGGCGGATCTGGCGGGAGAGCAACTTGGATTGGAAATACCGGCGCATAGCCTTAGCATTTTTCAACTCCAGTAACGAAAAGTGATGCTCAGGAATGGCGGTAGCCGCGGCGCGTTCCGAATTGGAACGTGTCGTACAAGGGGTACCCACCCACCCCCATTTTCGTTGTACAGCGCGCAATCGACAGAAAATGGGAAGGATAAGTCGAGGACGCCGTTGTACGAGAAGTTGTACGCACTGTACGCATAGTTCAGTGCAGATGACCGCAGGCTTCGATTCGCGTTTGAGTGGGATGAGGACACGGCTACGGCGACATGCCGGCGGGTAGAGGTGCAGGGCAAGAGCATAGGCAGGAATGCCTGTGCCACATTGAAAATCTCAGCGACAGTGCATTTTAGTATGGCATGGATTACTAGTCAATAATATAATCCGGCGGTACCGCCGCGAGCCGACGTCATTCGAACGTGGCTCGCACGGAGAGACCACCGATGAAGACGCCGAGTTCTTTTCGTGGGATTTCCCCCGGAATGCTGAATTGGGTGGTGTTTTTGGGTGTGGCGAATTTTCTGATTTTTGTATTTGTGGCGATTTGCCTCGGAGGGAACGCGCTGTGCGGCGGGTGCGTAGGGGGGCATTATTTTGTATCGCAGCGTGGACATTGGACGGAAGTGAGCCATGCGGCGTTTGTGTATAGCCAGTGGCATGCAGGCAGCGTATTCCTGACTCATCCACTGATGCTGATCTGCGCGTGGCTGGTTAGACGGCGCCCTCGCGCACTTATGGAATCCCCCGCAGCACCGCGCGCACGGAGATCATACGTTCCGCCAGGCGTTCCGACAATACGATCACGTGCTGGCACGTTCTGGGCGCCACTCCGGATACAAGCCGATGAGGCCCAGGACGGGACCGGGAAGAAGGAGCCACGCAACATCGGGTCCGAGACGCTGGAACAGACCGGAAGCTACCGCGATGGAGACGATGGTGACGGCGAAGCCGATGGAGTTCTGGATGGCGAGCGCTCCTCCTACAAGGTCAGGCGGGCAGGCCTGGGCCGATAAGGCGGAGAATTGCGGGGAATCCGCAATAACCGCTGCGCCCCATAATAACAACAGGATCAGCAAGGATAAGGGCGGAAGGGTTCTCCAGCCAGCCGCGAACAGCAAACAACAGAAGCCAGAGAGCGCGAGCGAAAACGCCGCTACTGGCGCACTGCCGACACGCCGGCTGGAGATTCCGCCGGCGATGCAACCCAGACAGCCGATGGCGATAATGACGAAAGCGAGGCCGGGAATGTTGAAGGCATGCAAACTCATCTGCAAAGAGCGGCGAGCGATGAGCAGAGGGACGAGGGTCCAGAAGGTGTAGAGTTCCCACATGTGACCGAAATAGCCGAAAGCGGCGGCACGGAATTTTGAGGAAGAAAAGGCTTGGAAGATGGCCCCGAATTGGCGCGCAGTTCGGCGACCCGGCGCGCGCAGATCGGGTCCGTCTCCCAGTAAGAAAATGAGCAGCGCTGCAAACAGGGCCAGGCCGGAGGAACACACAATAACTTCCTGCCAATTCCAGCGCGCCCCGAGCGAACGCATGCCTTGGGGAAGAGCGGTGCCGAGGGTAAGCATGCCAACGAGGTAGGCAAGGGCGGAGCCGGTACGTTGCGGCGCCCAGGTGACCACTAGTTTCATGCCGATGGGATAAATGCCCGCCAAGCAAAGGCCGACCAGCAAACGAAAGATCGCCGCGCTGGTGAGTCCTTTGGAGAACCATGCGAACGAGGCGTTGAAGGCCGCTCCCAGCAACGCGCAGCAGACGAAAATACGGCTCGCGGGAAAGCGATCGGCAAGCCCGCTGAGGGAAAACAGCAGAGTGCCAAGAATGAAGCCCAGCTGGACGGCGTTGGTGAGGAAGCCGATATCGGAGACGCTGAGGCCCCAGGCGTGACGCAGATCGTCGGCAGCGCTATTGGCGCTGAACCAGAGCGAAGTGCCGAACAACTGGGCAATAGCGATAGTGGCGACGGGCCGGGCTCGCCAGAGTGGCTGGGAGAGGGAAGACTCGATGGGAGTGTTTACCGTACCGCTCAATTTGCCTGTTAGCCTCCGCGGTGACTTGCGTGTTGGTGGTGGATTGCTTCCACAGGGCGGTTTTTCGAGACCGCCAGAGTACCCAAGTTGGAGGGTGGAATCCATAGTCACCTTATCTGGCCTAACGGGCAGAGGGCAAAGGGAAGGAACTGGCCGTTTGCTGGACTTTGCGGCAGTTACGCGAGGTAGCGCCCGGAGGTAAATTCGGAGACCTCCAGCCCAAGGTGGGAATATGAGCGGATTCGGCTTCGGGTCGCCGGGCGACTGGTATGCGGCCGGGATGCTGCTGATGCAGCTGGCGTTTTTGTTCGCGGGCTTGTGGTTCGCGAACAGTTTTCTGACGGCAATGCGGGGATTTCAGGAGCAGGTCGGGGCGCTGGTGAAGCTTTCGGTGACGAGCGCGCCAGCGGAGTCCCACGACGCAGGCACGATTGCGCGGCGGACCCTGGGTGAGGAGAGTCTCCATGGAAGCGTGCCGGCGAAGACGGAGTCCGCGGGCGCTGTGACGGAAGGCGTAGAGCGCGGAGCGAATCGGGTGTGGGCCGGCAGCGAGCGGTTCTTGCGCTTGGAGGCCCCAGTGGTCAGGGTAGCGAAGCCGAGTGTGGCACTTCAGACCGAGACAGTCGACGAGCAGAGCTTCGGAAGCTGGCGACGGATGGGTTTCTGGCTGCAGACCCCGATGCACGCGTCCGTCGTGAATCCAGAGACGACAGGATTACGGCGCATGATGCAGTGGCTGGGGGCGCCGGCGGGGAGCTGAGGCACGAAAGTGAAAAAGTGAAAACTTCGTGGAGTAAGCGCGTGGGTAAACTCTAAAAGCACGCGCGAAGGCGGGCGTATGACCGACACGAAAAACGCGGAACATGCGTATTCGAGTGAACGAACCGAAACGACGATGGTAGATACTCCGTCGGTGGTGAGCAGGACGGTTCCTTTGGGAGTCGAACATGGCGCGGAATTCTGGCGGCAGACGAGATATAGACCGAAGACCGATCTTGCTAAGAGTCTGAAGGCCGGAGAACTGCCGTCCTTCACGGAGTTCAAGGATTTTGCAAAGAAGACGAGAGGGCTGTGGTTGACACTGGCGGCGGCAATCATCGGATTGGTGGCGGCTGCGAACGTGTGGGCGCGCGTGGCGGAATGGGCGAGGAATACGCGGGTGAAAAGGCAGGAACAGGCGGTGGCGACCCTGACCCCGGAGCACCTGGTTGCGCGCTGCGGTGCGACGGCGGAAGACGTGACCAAGGAAGTGTTTCCCATCGCAATACGCCGGATAACGTACGAGTTGAGCGGGCGGGAGAAGCTGGTGTTCGCGTTCAGCAGGACCATGGAAGCAAAGAGCGATTGGGTGTTCCTTTCGATGGACAACGAGAGCCGGGGCGAGAATTTTCAAACGACAGAATCCAAAATGGCGGCGATGCCGTGCCTGGATTCGACAAAATGAAGTGAGAATAGGTGTACAGCCTCGCGTGTCTGGACCACACCTAGGCTGATTCTGTCCCTACGACCAGTAGTCGCCTACCCATGGGATTACTACACTTGCCGGTGTCATGACGAAAACCGAACCACGTCCAACGTACAGCCGGGAGGCCTGCGGGCTGGCTTTGCTGGTACTGATTTGCACCTACTTGACCGGTTGTGCGGCCTCTACGAGTTCGAGCAATCAGACTTCTGGCGGGGGATCGAAGGCTATCATTGCGTCGTTTACGGCGAATCCGATCAGCGTAGCTTCCGGCACCAGCAGCACGTTGAGTTGGTCAACAAGTGGTGCAACTTCGATTTCCATTACCCCGGGGACATTCACTTCGGCACAAGCGAGCGGATCTACGAGCGTGAGTCCGACGGCGACGACAACCTACACACTGACGGCGACCAATGAGGCAGGATCGGTCACGTCCACGGCGACAGTCACGGTGATGGCGGGTGGCACTGGCAAGCCCACGATCAGTTCCTTTACCGCAAGCCCCACGAGTATCAGCGCGGGTTCGAGCAGCATGCTGAGCTGGGCAACGAGTGGCGCGAGTTCGATTGCGATTATGCCGGGCACGTTTACGTCGACACAGGCAAGCGGTTCGACGAGTGTGAGTCCAGCGTCGACAACGACGTACACGCTGACGGCTACCAATGCGTCTGGTTCGAGTACAGCTACGGCGAAGGTTACGGTGGCGGCATCGGGCGGACCGCTGGCGATTACAACGACTTCGTGTCCCGGGGGTACGCAAGGCTCGGCGTACGCGGGCTGCACAATTGCCGCGAGCGGAGGAACTCCTCCATATACATTCTCAGTGGATACGAGCGGCAACTATCCGCCGTTGCCCGAGGGGATGTCGCTCAACGCAAGCACCGGGGCGGTGACGAGCGCTTTGATTGGCGGGCAGGGAACGTACGGAACGAATTTTATAGCGAAGGATTCGGCGAGCGCGCAGGCCACGCAACAGATCAATTTTGCAATTAACGGGAATAACGCGTTCCTGGCGCAGGTGTTCCCTTCCACGTCGATCTTTCATCATCGCGTGGACGCGGCGACGACAAGCTTGCCGGTGGATGCTTCCCCAGCAGCGCCGATATACAGCGCGTATTTGTCGGCGACGATCAAGCCGTTTTTCGGGAACAATTCGAACGCACCGTATCCGAACGGGATTCCGGCGGTGGAAGTGCCTTACAACCAGGCGGATGTTGCGGTGGCAACCACGGTTTACCAGTCGTACTTCACCTCGGGACCGATTCCTGCTTACGCGCCGGTGGAAGGGACGAGCTACTCGACGGGAGACCGGCATGTTCTGGTGTATCTGGAAGCCGGCGGCGGAAACAAGCCGGCGCTGTACGAGATGTGGCAGGGGATTTACGAAGGCGGGCCGTGGACGGATTCTTCGAACGCGCTTTGGCCGGACGTGACGTCCAATGCGCTGACGCCGCAAGGGAATGGGACATCGGACGCGGCGGGGCTACCCGTAGGGCCGCTGCTGGTAAATGCCGATGAGGTGATTGGCACAGGGACACCGAGCGCGCCGAACGGGGCGGTGCAGCATCCGGTGCGATTCACGCTGAACCATATGCTGAATTATTGGGTGTGGCCCGCTACGGAGACGGCCGGCGTGGGGAGCTGCACGGCTACGGGGGGGAGCACGATTGCGACGGAAAGCATGATTTCGCAATCAGCGCCGCCAACCAGCTGCACGATGACGGGCCCGGCGGGGGAGATTTACCGGCTGAAGGTGTCCGTGGCGACACCATCGTGCACGGCGACGAGCCCGCAGTCGGCCATTATCATCACGGGATTCCGGAATTACGGGATCATTCTGGCGGACAACGGGATGAGCGGAGGATTGATCGGGACGCCGGACGCGCGATGGAACGATACAGATCTTTCGTGCCTGACAAGCCT
>Ga0335078_10009194_pt1 | contig 14650 bp, 12 predicted proteins | sample Lox_Sample_32_FD_206711 | JGI IMG/M metagenome (GOLD analysis project Ga0335078, IMG submission 206711) | Soil microbial communities from Loxahatchee National Wildlife Refuge, Florida, United States - Lox_Sample_3.2 | ecosystem: Environmental > Terrestrial > Soil > Wetlands | place: USA...
CGGCGCACACCGCCTCCGCCACGGCGCCCTCGGCCGGACACAGGCCGAAGAGACCCGATCGACGCCACGTTCCGGGCGGGCCGACTCAGGTGGCCGCTGCTCGGTTGCATGGAGACCGCTGAGAAATGGTGTCGTTCGGATCCGCGTTTCCGCGGGAGGTGGCGTGTCAGTGCTTGTGCCCCGGGGTCTAGGCGGCCGGGGGTTATGCCGTTTGCGCCCGGAGCGCTGCTCCGATGGGGTGGAGGTTGACCAGGGTGGCAGTCCAGACGGCCTGGAGGGTCGATTTCGAGCTCCGAGGTAGCGGCTGTTGCGTGCGTGGTAGCGGTAGACGATCAGTCCGAGGAGCCGTTCGATACGGGGTCTGGTGCGGTTGAGGTGCTCGCGCTCGGCGGGATCGGATAAGACGCGCAGCGCGGCCTGGCGTTAGGTCTTCGCGCCGGCGGATGCGGATGTCGCGCTGGCCGCCAGGCGCGCAGCGAGGCCGCAGTGGGCAGGGCTCGCAGTCGGTGCGGGCAAACCGCGCGACGCGTTCGCCGGTCAGATTTGGGTGATGGCGGCTGGTCTTATAGATCGGTGTCGTCTTGCCCTGTGGGCACGTGACCGTGTCGTTGTCGAGGTCGATCTGGAACGCGTCTTTGGGAAGCGTGCCGTCCTGTGGTGAGGTGCTGTGGACCGGGGCGAGCACCGCGACCGAGCGTTGCTCGAGCTGCTCGCGGGCCTCGACGTTGCCATATGCGGTGTCGCCAATCACCCGTCTCGGTCGCCGGTGTTTGGGCTGCTGATCGACCAGCGCGCCGGTGAGCTGACCGTCGTGCTCGTTGCCGGGCGAGACCGAGATCGCGGTCACGATCGGCACGTCGACGGCGACGGCGGCGTGCAGCTTGTAACCGGTGAACGGCCGCGCGGGAGTCTTGCGAGCATGGCGCATCTCGGGGTCGTGCGCCGAGAGGATCTGGCGAGAGCGGCGGATACCGCGAGCCCGCGGGACGTCTTGGTCGTCGACCTCGAACTCTTGGCCGATGATCTCGCGCAACAAGCTCGCCGCCTCGCCCACGCGCTCGTGCGCGATCAACGACTCGTCGCCTTCGACGGCCTGCAGTGCCCGCGCGGCGTCGCGTGCGACCTCGATCAGCAACGCCGTCCGCGAGCCCTTCTCTTCCCAGTCACCCTCGGGCTTGACGCGGGGGCGGCTGTAGTCAAAGCGAAGCTCGCGACCCAGCCGACGCGCTGCGCGGGGATCGCTCGCCTTGACCGCGTCGATCAGCTTGCGGACCGCGGCTCGGACCAGCGTGACCGTGTCCTGAACTGCAGCGGCGCCGAGCATCGGTGTGGAATCGAGGATCTGCTCCACCGGCCCAGAGATCAACCCCAGCTCACTGGCCAGCTCAAGCGAGCGCTCGAACACCAGCCGCTCCTTGCCGTGCAGCAAAAGCCGCGCCCGGAAATGCACCAAGCTCGTCGAATGAAACCCGGGATGGTCAATCGGCAGACCAAGCGCAACCTTCCAGCGCAGATCAAACCGCACCGCTTCCATCGCCCGCTGGTCAGACAGTCCCTCACCGAAGGCGAGCAACAAAATCTTGGCCAGGAGGCTCGGCGGGATCGACGGACGACCGTGATACGCCGAATAACACTCGGCGAAGTCCTCATCACGCACGATCTGCTCGCCATGCTCAGCCAGCAACGAGTAAACCGACCCATCAGCGAGCAGGCCCGCGCACCACGCCGCATCAAAGAAACCCTGCTGCCGTTCCATCACCCCGAGCATCGCCACCTCGCAGGTACCGTGAACATACCGATTTGCAGCCCAAACGATCTGCGTCAGAGCAGACGGAACGACACCAAAACAGTCACGACTTTTTCTTTCAGCGGTCTCCATGGTAAGCAGCACTTCTGGGCGACGATGCTCAAGCAGGGCCTCCTCGCGCATCACGAGTGCTGCTGCGGTGCGGCTCATGTGCAGACCTGGCCGAGAAATACGTCTGTCCCCGAAGCTCCGCCAATAGATCCCGGCTTAGGCTCGTCCGTCCACGACCATGGCTGCCGGGTAAACCTGTGGAACGCTGAGACTGTTAGTTACGTTGATAGCGATTCCGACGAAGAGGAGGAATCCTGCTCCCAGCGCCACAAGCTTCCAGAAGTCGTCGTCCGCGAGAATGCCCGCTACTGCCGAGAGCAGTGCGACGAACACGAACGTCCCAAGTACCTTAGACGAGTTGGGTACGTTGAAGCCGCGTCAGCACCCAGCCGGTGAGAAAAATGAGTGCGAGGAACGCGTCGAGTGTCCGGCGGGCTTGATTTATCAAGTCCGCTGTGATTTTTCGAGCCGTCTGTCGTCTCGCCGTTCCAGCGTTGGCGCCTCGACGGCGCCTTCTGCTTTCCGGATGCCACGGAGCACCGCGGCCGCGAGCGACCTGGACACCTCCGATCGCGCAGCAGGATTCTCACGAGCGCCAGGGACGTCTGCTTTGCGAGGGCGCTCGTGGCGGACGCCTGGATTCGGAACGACTGCGGCCGTGCTCACTCGCGGTTCCCAGGCGGAAGCAAAGGTCCGGCTCGATAGCGCGCCCTATTTGGCTGAGAAGCGGGCCGGATCAGATCATGGCGGGGTCGTGGTTTCAGGACGCTGCCCAGTTGTGCGGGTTGGCCGCTGCGGGTGGTGCTGCGATTGTGTGGCCGGGGCGTGATGAGGGGCTGATGAACGTGCTGCCGTGCGGACCGGTCTGGACGGCCTTGTGCAGGGCGCTGCCGCGAACCCACTCCTTCCAGGGCAGAAACCACACAGTCCAGCCGTTGTCCCAGCTGCCGCCGCGCGGGCTGCCGGTGATCTTCACCGGGTCGCCGGGAACGGCCATCTTGTAGTAGATCTCGGCGTCAGCGGGCGACATGTTCACGCAGCCGTGGCTGACGTTTGTGAATCCCTGCTCACCCACCGACCAGTAGGCATCGTGCAGGTAGTCGCCGCTCCAGGTGAACCGCACCGACCAGGGCACCTCGATGCTGTAGCCGGGCCCGACCATATCGACCGGGTTTGCCTTCTCGATCGTCAGGTAGGTCCCGTTTGGGGTGTCATCCCCGGGGCGTCCGCTACTGATGGGCCAGTGCGCGAACAGCTTCCCGTCGCGGTAGACGTTCATGTGGTGGCGGGCCGTGCTAGCGACCACGATCAGCGAGGAGCCGATCGTGAACGTCTGGGTCAGGGTGTGGTAGCCGTACACCCCCGGGGCTCCCGCGACACCGTTCAGATGGCCGCTGAAGCTCACCTCCGTGTGCGTCGGCCAGTAGTGCCGCGGCCGGAAATACAGGCACACCGGTGCGAGGGTGCACGGGCTATCCCAGTACCAGGCGCCGACGATCGGCTTGGAGGTCCTGATCTGGAGCGCCCGCTCCACCGCCGCCCGGTTGCTGATCGGCCGGCTGAAGAGCAAGACGATCGGCATTCCCACCCCGTAGGTCTGGCGATACCCCTCGATAATCCTGGTCTCGAACGTCGTCGTCGGCGTGAACGTGCGAAATGAGCTCCTCCGCGTGACTCCCCGGCCGGAGCTCCCTAAAGCCGTCGCGATCACCGTGTAGTGCCGCGAGACGTCAAGCGCCCAGGTGCTGTGCCACACCGTCCTGGCCGCATTCAGCCTCCCGGCAACCGGGTCGCCCGCGGTCCGGACGACCACCTCGCTGATCCTGCCCCCCACGGCCGTCAGCGTGATCCCCCGGTCAGGTGCGGTATCGACCCCGCCGGTCGGCGTGATCGACAACCGCACGCTGCTCGCCCTCTGGACCGACCGGGCGGCGACCGTCGAATGACTGCCCCGGTGACTCGCCGCCCGCGCCCGACCGCCCGAGCACCCAGCGGCGAGCAACCCAAGCATCGCGCACGCCGCCACGATCGCGGCTTCGCGCCGATGCAGCCCGGTTGACCGAAAACGGATGGGGTCTGGGATAGCCGCTGGGCGCAACTTCTAGGCTCCGGACTGCAGCCAGACAGCTTACGCCGCGTTCGCCCATCCGCCCAGCGGCAGGAGCCCAAGGCGCACGAACACGGGCCACTTGTCCACCAGGTCCTCCAGGACGCTGGCGAAGAGACCGATGAACCCCGCCACGGCAACCCCCGAAAGTAGCGGGCGGCGGCGCCCGTGATCTCGACGTGGCGAAGTGCCCGATACCGGCTCGCCCGCGCAGCGTTAACGAAGCTTGGCCTTGTCCAGATCGCCATCAGGGTTGGGCGTCGGCCGTGCTGCTCGCTCAGCTGACAGCTGTTCTGTGAAACGCGCGGGAAGCTCGCCGGCGGCCGTGGCGGCGGCCCGTATGGCCTCGGCGGAGCCGCCCGCGACTTCGCCGTGGCGCGCACGAATGGACCTTCAGCGATCGTGTGTTGAGTTGCCGTCAGTGCCCATAGGGATCAACTGCTTCCAGGAGGTTCAGGTAGCTGGCGGCCGCGACCAGTGGTCGACCGTGTTCGAGCAGCGACTGGCGGATCTGAAGCGTCCGCTCGCGCATCCAGCTGAACTGTTCGACCAGCTCCCGGGTCGGCCGCGGATCGAACGACGGATCCGGCACCGTGTGCTCTGCGCCGAAGGACGCTGGGCGGCTGAACGGCTCACCATAGAGGTAGGTCTTGTTGGCCAGATCGTGGCCGTATTCGAGCAGCAGCCTGCGGACATAGGGTGGCGCCATGACGAAAATCGCGCTCGCCTCCTCACAGCGGCGACGATCGAGCTTGGTCGGTTGATGCCCGGTGGCGTCGACGCCCCAGTGCGCGAGCATTGCCAGCGCTGTGTCGCTGGTGCGCTCGCCAGGCTCAAGGCCCGCGGACAGGACGGCCGTGGCGGGGCACAGGTGCCGGTAGAGGTAGGACGCGAGAACTGAGCGGCAGCAGTTGGCATGGCAGACGAACAGCGGGATCCCCGGCGCGCTCGTAGACGCTGCGCTTGCGGCTTGCCGCGGGGCCGCCCACGGAGGCGATGTGGGCAGGGCATCGAGGCTCCCACGCGCCATCGGTGCAGTATCGCTCTGTCCGCGCGCAAGCACGAGGGTCACCGGACCATCGCGCCTTCCGAAGGTTAACGGGTGCAGCTGCAGTCGAGCCCGCCGGCTCCAGTCGACCGTCATCGGCCGCCCGACTCCGATCGCCACCGGCGGTGAGCTGCCTTCGCGATCGTGTGACGCGCTCGTCCGGCCGGGCGGCTGCCACCGAGCCCCCGCGCAACACGAGGGCTCATCGGCCTGTGCGTTCGCTGTCCGCTCGCACATGGAAAGCGGCAGTCCAGGCAGGACCGAGCTCGCGCTTGGAATTGGGCGGGAGGAGTTGTTCTGCACTTCTCAGTCCCGCCGGTCGTTGCCGCTCGCCGGCGACCACGTCGGGCTCCCGCTGCGCGCGTCCACCGCCGCACAAGGTTGTTCGCTATCCGGCTGACCCGCCGACCGCGCAAGAAATTGCCGCCGTCATGCGTTGCGGAGGCGACAGGGACGTCGGCGCTCTGCTCAGAGTTATGCGAGCGCTACCGGCTACTGATCTTTCTCGTCTCCGTTCAAGGGATCAGCGCCCAGTGGCGGAGACGCAGCGTCCGACTCGTAAGCCTGCCGGGTTGGTCGATTGAGCTCAGCCGGCCGCCCGAGTCGCGCGCCCGCTCGTCGGGGGGTCCGGACCCGAGGGTCGGATAGCGCCACGCGACGCCGCGGCGAACCATCGCGCCGCTCGCCCTGCATCGGTGTCTGCGACTTGGTCGCATAGGTTTGACCTGATCCTCGGAGGTCCTCAGATCTTGATGACGATCCAACCCGAGACGACGCGCGTACCCGCGATCACGGCGCTCCGGCCGCTGGCGGACTCGTGCAGCACCGGTGCCGACTCGCCGGTGATTGCGGACTCGTCAACCACGGCGATACCGTCGATCACGGTTCCGTCGCACGGGATCAGACAACCTGGTTCGATAATCAAGACGTCACCGCTCACGAGTTCCGACGCTGGCTTTGTCGGCCCATCCAGCAGGGTTGCCACCACATCGGGACCCGCCGTGCGCGGGGTCCCAGTGTGAGCGATGTCGCGTCGTCGAGAAAATGCTCCTAGGAAACGCACGACGGTTCTTAGGTTCGGAACGGGGCGCGCTCGCGAGCGTACCTCTAGTCGGTGACTATTGCGGAGCACGCGGGGGTTGTCCACCCTCGTCACGAGGTGGCCAGGCGCCGAGAGGCACCGCAGTATCCCGCTTGATTGCGTTGCCGGACCATCTTCAACTTGCGCTCGAGGGTTCGCCGCCGGCCGCTTCTGGCTACCGGCGAGGAGATCGCTCCGCCCCCATCACCCCGTTTCAGCCGGCCGTGGGGTTCATAGGCCGACGACCCCAAGGCCCACGGATCGGAGGTGGTCGCCAGGATCAAGGCACCCCCCGGGTCCCGCCGGCAACGGCGAGACTGCCCAATCGCATGGAAAGCAGAAGCCGGGTTCTTACGCTCGCACCCGCGTGGTGTGCTGTGGGTGGTAGCGCATTCGGGCGATCGGCTCCGTGACGAGGCTCTCCGCCCGGGCAGGCTGCAAGCTCTAGACGAGCGCGGACGTGGAGAGGACTTCCGCCAGCACGGTGAGGTGCTGCGAGCGCGCAGCTCCATGACCGTCTTCTGAACCTTTCTCGTGGGAATCAATAATTTAGGGTCGAGACGTGTCAATGCGACCGTAAACCGACGCAGCACGTGCGCAGACGGAGTCCTTGCTCCTCAGCTCATCCGTTGCCGTGCTGTGGCATCCGTATCAGCCGCGATTACGGAGCGATGCTCGGGCTCGTGTTGTTGTCCATGCCCTGCTGGAGGTTTGCCGCTCCGCTCGCCGAGTTGTAGGTGTACAGGTTCCCAGTGTTCGCCTGGAAGGCGACCTGGAAGCCGCCTGTGGGCGACGCGGCGATTGCGGGGCTGGTCCCGGCTTTCATGCCTTGCTGCGTATTGATGTCGCCCGCAGTCCCGTACACGATGAGGTTGCCGGTGTTCGCCTGGAACGCCATCTCGTAGCCACCGCCAGGCAGCGCAGCAATGCTCGGACTGGTGCCGGGCATCATGCCCTGAGTCGTATTCACATCGCCGCCGGCCCCGAACTCGATAAGGCTCCCTGTGTTGGCCTGGAATGCCGTCTCATACCCGGTGCCGCTCGCTCCACCGGTACCGCTCGGGCCACCGGTGCCGGTCCCGGTCCCGGAGCTCCCCCCTGAGCCATTGGTGTAGGGATCGAGCCTCGGGTGGAGAACGCCTTCAACGGTCAGGGGGCCGACTGGCTCGATGCTGCTGCCGGACAATTGTGAGCACCTCTTGGCCAAATGCGGCGGCGTTCTGTTCGACTACGCCACGGAATTCCGCCGCAGCCACGACTACTGGTATGGGACGCTGAGCAACGGCGACGCCCAAGCGCTGGCGCGCGAACAGGGGTCCTCGTGCCGGCGTTGTCAAGCGAGCGTCCTGCCAATAGGGCGCCGCCTCGGCGGGCTCCCGCTGCCCAGCTCAGCGTCCGCGACATCGCGATCGATGGTCCCAGCCGATTCCGAAGCCGCCCGCCGCGCCGGCCGGCTCCCCGCCGCGCCAGGTCGATCAGCTGGCGCACCAGCTCGCCGCCCTGTTTGCGGGCGCCGAACCAGCTTCGATCCCCCGCAGCGCATCCGTTTTGTCCGCGATCCATCACCGGACCCACGCCACGCGCACTGGTCCGACCGCCACAGCGGGCGTCACAGCGTGCCGCCCGGACCTGCCCCCTCGCATGGAAAGGAGTAGTGACGTACGCGGCGTCGTCGTCCATGTCATACCGGCAGCATCCGAGCGAGGGCAGTGAGTCCTTTCGTGTCCTCGCGCTCCGATCTGGACTGTCGATCAGTGGCCAGAGTGTGCGGCCCTCAGTCGGTTGTCGCGCGTCGGAGTTTCACCGCCTGGTCGTTGACAATCATGGTCAGCTCATCGCCGTTGACGGATACGTCGGCGACGATCGGCGCGCCCATGAGCTCTGCGTGTAGTTGCCCGCTCGCGTCCAGTGACCAGCGACCTTCGCTGCGTGACCCGTCGGTCAGTCGAGCGGCGAAAGTGCCGTCCGCGCCGATGCTCAGGCCGAGAAACGGACTGGTCCAGTCGCCGAGTATCGCCTTGGCCAGCACCGCGGGCTGTGCGCTGTTGGGGACGAGCGAGGTCTTGTCCGGGAGGTAGGCCTTAATCTCACGGTCGATCGCTGCCAGACGGGCTCGGGCCTCGGCGGCAGCGACCTTGTCGCGCGCTGCTGCCGCGGCAAAGTCCTCCACCGCCCTTTCCACACCATCCGGCGATGCATCGACCGGCAAGTCTGGTAAGCACTTGAGGTTGACCACCCAGCGGCTATGGGGAAGGTAGAAGAGTCGGACCATCCCGGCGTCGGGCGCAAACTCGTAGACATCCTGATCGGATCGGAACTCCTGAGCACCTCGCTCGCGGTTTGCGACCGAGATCCGGTAGTCCGTCGGTTCGTTGCCCCGCAGGGTGTTCGCGAGCGCGCTGGCGAGGGCGTAATCCCAATTACTGCCGATCCGCTTGGTGACTGCACCCTCGATCGATTCCACATGCCCGGCCGGCAGGTCCTTGGCCAGCGGATATGAACGGCGGAGCGCGACGCCCATGATGCGCCCCAAGTTCCGGCTGACAGCCGCCTCGAGTTCCGCTCGCTGCTCAGCGCCGAGCTGGCCTGTTCGGTTCGCATCGAGCGCATTAGGCGCAAAGACCGAGTCGCTCATTTCGTCTGCCTGTAGGGGATGGGTGGGCTACGGGTGCCAAGCGATCGCCGTCACGCCGTGGCGGAAGTCATTGCTCGGAATGCAGGTGCCCCCGACGATCAAGTGCCAGAGCGGGAACTGTATCGTCGTGATCCAGTAACGCAAACGCGTCTCAAGAAACGACGAGCAGTGCTGCCGCCTCGGGGGCGCGAACTCGCAATCGCCCGCGACCCGGTCGGGAACGAACGGCGCAGCTGACGCAACGCTCCCGCATCGCCAACCGGTGCGGCACGACGTCTACCTCGTCGGGCCATGGCCCGCGTGCTTACGAAACAGGACAGCTGCCAGGACGGAAGGACCGTTCTTGGCCGCGGCAGACACTTGCTCAGCCTCGCAACGGAGCGCCGTCGCGATCAGCGTAACGCTACCGCTTTCCATGCGAAGCACGGCGTGTGATGCTCCTCCGTCGCGCTAGGCCCCTGCTCGTGGCCCGGCCTCGATCGCGTTCCCGAGAACTTGAGCGACGGAGATCGCAGGCAGTCTCGTCTATCCGGACTGCGCGTCGAAGGCGCAGTCAGCCTGCCCGGACGTGGAACCTGAACCGGCCCGTTCCGCCAGCGGTCTGGTAGATCAGAACGTAGCTCGAACCGCAACTTCCGCGGAACCGCCAGTACCGCCACGTGGTCGTCGCATTGGCGTTCCTCTGCCAGACGACGGCGCCGCTGCTGTTCTTGATCCTCATGTGGGCCCAGCGCGGCCCGCCACTAAAGCTCTGATACCAGATCCCCGGCATCACGGCCGCGCCGCAGGCGATCGTGGTTGGCTCGATCGCGTTGACGAGAACATCGCCGAAGGCCGCGACCGGAATCACGGTAAACGCCAGAAAGGTGACGACGGCAGCGAGCGCGCGAAAGCGGTTGGCCCACCGCCTAAGCTGAGAGCTCCCCATCGCAGGAACGCTGCACACCCGGCACAAACCGGGCAACCCATCGCCCCGGTATGCGGGTTATTCCGTCCCATAGCGCGGGTTGCGCCCGTCGACTCGCCTTACCGTAGTCAGCGCGCGGTGGGGGCAGCCACGCGCTGGTGACGCTGCCACGCCGAGGCGGAAAAGGGCTGCGAGCAGGCGCATCGCATCGCTCGGCTTGACGCTCGGGCCTGGTGGTGACGGCCGGGTGCTCCGAAGGAATCGATACGTCGCGACGTATCCAGACCCGCTGCGCGGCCGCTATCCACTCCGGATCAGGGGTGCGATGAGCGTTTGTAGGTGGGAACGTCCGCGGTCGTCGTCCTCGAGCGCTTCGAGCCACCGTGTAGGGATCGCGCGATATCCATCTCGCGCCCCGGCCACCGCGCCAGTCATGGCTGCGACCGTGTCGGTGTCACCACCGAGGCGCACGGCAAACCGCAGCGCCGCCTCGAAGCGATCGTGCGCCAGCGCCGAGTAGAGCGCGGCGGCGACCGATTCACAAGCATCGGCAGAACTTCTGAGGCGACCTTGGACCTCCACGAGCGTCCCGTCACCGCGCAGCAGCCCCTCGACCGCATCGAGCGCACCTCGCAGCTCCGATGTTTTGGCTGCGGAGCGAGCCACATCAAGGATGTTCTCTCCACGCAAACCAGCCCCGATCGCTGCCGCCTGAACCACGGCGCCGTCGACGCCGACCGAATGTGCGTGGGTCACGCGGGCGCTGGCGGCGGCCTCGACGCACAGTCGCTCGTGGTCGTCGCGAAAACACACCGCCACTGGTGCAATCCGCATCGCCGCTCCGTTGCCGCGTGACCCCTGGCCAGCGAACACCCGCCCTGCCGCACTGGCGACCGGTACGCCCGCGCGCCAGAGCTCGAACACACGCTGCGTCCCAGCGCCGTAGCCCCGGTCAGCGACATAGGCGTCTAAGAAAGCACGCGCGAGATGCTCGGCATCAACTCGGCCTCGTGCGATCAGCGACTCGGCCAACGCGATCATCATCTGCGTGTCATCGGTGTACGTGCCGCGACCACGGCGTGCCTCGACCATTTCCACATCTTCCGGAATCACCGCGTGCGAGAGCCCCTCGAAAGGCATCCCCAGAGCGTCGCCGACAAACGTCCCGAACAACGCTCCGCCGGCGCGATCAGCGACGCCCCCCACAGCGCTAGTCCTATCGATACGTTCGTCCACCCCCAGGAGGATGACGCGTTCAACCGGATGCGCCGGACGACATGCCACACTCGCCCAAGCGTCACCGGGCTGGGCGAATTCGTGAGCGGCACATGTCGGCCGGGTCGCGGTGGGCGATCTCGTTGCTGCTCTCATGCGAAGGGGGGCCGCACGGCGCTTGGGCCGCTCGCCACCACCGGTCGAGTTGCCGGCGGCGGCGCGCCAAGAGTCCGTTTGGCCCGTTTCGCGCTCTGCGCCCCCTGGAGACCTCAGGCGTTAATGGCTTCAGCGGATAGGAGGCGTCGGCGCGCACTCCTGCGTGCGCCCAATCTGAGCGGCGGCGGCCACGGCTCCGTCGCACGACTTCTTGTCGCCGAGACAGATCGTTCTTGTCGGCATCCCGGGTCCTCCGGGGACGGAGGGAGCGCCGGCCATGCTCGCGGCGTCGGCGGAGTCGGCCACGACGGTCATCGGGGCCGTACTGAAGGGAGCTTGGGCATTCGCCTCGAGGAGTGGCAGTCAGTGGCCGTAAGGATCAACGGTTTCCAGAGGGTGAGGAAGGTGGAAGCGGCGGCCAGTGGGGAGCCCTGTCCACGGAGCGACTGGCAGATCTGAAGGGTCCGCTCGCGCATCCAGTTGACTGTTCGACCAGCTCCCCGGTTGGGCGCGGGTCGAACGACGGATCGGGCACGGTGTGCTCCGGGCCGAAGGACTCTGGGCGGCTGAACGGCTCGCCATAGAGGTAGGTCTTGTTGGCGAGGTCGTGGCCGTATTCGAGCAGCAGTCTGCGGACGTAGGGTGGCGCCATGACGAAGATCGCGCTCCCCTCGTCGCAGCGGCGCCGATCGAGCTTGGTCGGATGATGCCCGGTGGCGTCGAGGCCCCACCGCGCGAGCATTGCCAGCGCGGTGTCGCTGGTGCGCTCGCCCGGGTCAAGGCCTGCCCATCGGACAGCCGTGCCCGGGCACAGGTGCCCGTACAGGTAAGACGCCAGAACTGAGCGGCAGCAGTTGGCATGGCAGACAACAGTGGGACACCCGGCGCGCTCACAGACGCCGCCAATGTGTCGGGCCACGCATCGGCCCACGGACTCGATCTGGGTAGGGCACCGAGGGTCTCATCCGCCATCAGTGCAGTATTGCTCTGTCCACGCGAACGCGAGTGGGCGCGGATCACGGGGCCATTGGCGTTCTCATGACGCAACGGGGCGCGGCTGCGGACCCGGCCGCCGGCTCCAGTTGACCGTCGTCGAGCGCCGCACTTGGATCGCATGGAAAGCAGCAGTTCGCGTGGCGGGTGGTCGGCGTCGGTCTCGATGATCTGACCAGCGCGCGAGGGCGATGCTGGAATACGCGGTCGCGACAGGAATCGGGCAGTAAGGCCGCGAGCGTGAGTTCGACTGAACCGACGAGACCTGTCTTCTTGGTTTGTGTGTCAACGCATACCGGTGCGGCCGGTCCGGCGACTGTGTCAGCCGCGAGACCGCCGGGCTGTCCTGGCGCCTCTGCAGAGATTTACCGGACCGCCCCTCCGATTGGGTAGCTGCCGTTGGCGTACAGGATCGAGCCTGAAAGCGCCAGCGCATAGACGCCGCTGGTGGCGTGTGGATTCCATGCGGTGGCCTTGCCGGTGCGTGCGTCGAGCGCCGCGAGGTCGTGGCGGGTCTGCCCGCCGATTGAGAAGAACTCGCCGCCGGCGTAAACGGTCTGGCCCGACACCGCCAGCGCGTACACCGCACTGTCGGCGTTGGGAGCCCACGCGGTGGCGTTGCCGGTTCGCGCATCGAGCGCCGCGATGTTGTTGCGGATCTCGCCGCCGATCGACTTGAACTCCCCGCCAACATACAGGGTCTCGCCTGACACCGCCAACGCGTGCACGAAGTTGTCGGCGTTTGGGTCCCAGGCAGTGGCCCTGCCGGTTCGCGCATCGAGCGCCGCGATGTTGTTGCGCGGCTCGCCGCCGATCGCACCGAAGGAGCCGCCGACGTAGACGGTCCGGCCAGAGACCGCCAACGATCGCACCACCGTGCTGGTCTGTGACGCGCTCACGTGTGGGTTCCACGTTGTGGCCCTGCCGGTTCGCGCATACAGCGCCGCGATGTCCGAGCGTCGCCGGCCGCCGATCGAGAAGAACTCGCCGCCGGCGTACAAAGTCCGGCCCCATAGCACCAGCGTGTCTACGGTGCCGTTGGCGTTGGGATCCCAAGCAGTGGCCTTGCCGGTGCGGCGATTAAGCGCCGCGATGCAGTTGCGGTGCCGGCCTCCGATCGAGTTGAAATCGCCGCCGACGTACAGGGTCGAGCCTGACACCGCCAGCGCGTTCACGTCGCCATTAGCGTGCAACTTCCACGGCGTGACCCTGCCGGTGCGGGTGTTGAAGGCCGCGATACCTCGCCCGGTACGGCCCCCGATCGAGTTGAAGAAGCCGCCGACGTACACGGTCCGCCCTGACACTGCTAGAGCCAAGACCCAGTTGTCGGTGTGAGCCTTCCATGGCGTGGCGTTGCCCGTGGACACATCCAGCGCCGCGAGGTAGTAACGAGTCTGCCCTCCGATCGAGTTGAACACGCCGCCGGCGTACAAAGTCCGGCCCGATAGCGCCAGCGTGTATACAGGCCCGTTGGCGTTGGGATCCCAAGCGGTTGCCTTGCCTGTGCCGGCATCTAGCGCCGCGATGCTGTCGCGGGGCTGGCCGCCGATCGTGTCGAAGAGGCCGCCGGCGTACACGGTCGAGCCTGACACCGCCAGCGCGAACACGTCAAGGTTGGCATTGGGATTCCAGTCAGTGGCGTTGCCCGTGCCGGCATCTAGCGCCGCGATGTTGTGGCGGGGCTGGCCGCCGATCGTGTCGAAGTCGCCGCCGACGTACACGGTCGAGCCTGACACCGCCAGCGCGAACACGTCAAGGTTGGCGCTGGGATTCCAGTCAGTGGCGTTGCCCGTGCCGGCATCTAGCGCCGCGATGTTGTGGCGGGGCTGGCCGCCGATCGTGTCGAAGTCGCCGCCGACGTACACGGTGCGGCCGGATAGTGCCAACGTGAATACGCCCGATTCGTGACGGCCTGCGGCCCTTGGATTCCATGCGGTGACGTTGCCCGTGCGCGCGTCCAGCGCCGCGATGCTATGGCGGCGCTGTCCGCCGATCGAGTCGAAGCGGCCGCCGGCATAGACCGTCTGGCCGGAGACGGCCAACGCGTACACTCTGTTATTGGGGTCAGGCCTCCAGCCGCGGTCGACGCTGCCGTCGGCTCGGATATGCGCGAGGTTCTTATACGGAATCCCCCCGACGCTTGAGAACAAGCCGCCGATGTAAAAGCCGCCCGTCCCGTCGGGAACCACTGCGCCGACGCTGCCGACCACTTTCGGGAACGGCGCCACGGGTGTGCCTCCAACCGCGTTCAGCCGCGCGACCGAGCCGGTGTTCGGCCCGACGTACGAGAAGTGGCCACCGATGTAGACCGTCTCGCCCGCCGCAAGCACCGCGTACACAGTCCCGTTGGTAACCCAGGACGATGCAGGCACCCCACTAACCGCAGCGCGCGCCACCACCGGACGAACAAGCACCAATGCCAGACACGTCAGGGCGAGCACAACGGCCGTTGGCCCACCTAGCCATCGCCGCGCCTGCGAACAGGTCGGCATCCTCAAGCGGATCAGTCTCCCAACATTGACTGACATTAAGAGGTTGTCCCGGCGCGTGTAGAAGTTTGAGGTGACGGCGGTCCCTCCGGCCCGTCGCTCCTGGTGGGAGCGTGATGGGCGATCCGCCAAGATCCAAAGGAGGAACCGCCGTGAGTAGC
>Ga0335078_10009196_pt1 | contig 14649 bp, 12 predicted proteins | sample Lox_Sample_32_FD_206711 | JGI IMG/M metagenome (GOLD analysis project Ga0335078, IMG submission 206711) | Soil microbial communities from Loxahatchee National Wildlife Refuge, Florida, United States - Lox_Sample_3.2 | ecosystem: Environmental > Terrestrial > Soil > Wetlands | place: USA...
TCGGCCACGGACAGGTAGTACCGGACCAGGTCCCCCTTGGTGTGCCCGGTCCCGGGGAAGTACACCTTGCCCGGGTTCGAGATCACCACGGTGGTGCCCCCGATATCCAGGCTGAGCTTGCCCTCTGGCATGCCGCCACAGTAACCCGGGGGCTGCCCCGTCGGAGTTCCGGCCGCCCGGACGACGATAGGGATGTGAGCGGTCAACGGCCGGCGTGGGACTACGCTCCCGCGCGCCTGCTCGACCTCTACGACCGGGCACTGCCCCAGGTCTACGGCTACCTGCTGTCCCGGTGCGGGCAGCGGGCGGTCGCCGAGGACCTGACCGCCGAGACGTTCCTCGCGGCCGTGGCTGCCGTCCGGGCGGGCCGCGGCGGCCGGCCCGGCCCGTCCGCGGCCCTGTCCACGGGCTGGCTCATCGGGGTGGCCAGGCACAAGCTGAGCGACCACTGGCGGCGCCAGGCCCGGGAGGAACGGACGCTGCGTGCCGTGGCGGCCGAGCCCGGGCCGGCCGCCGGGGACCCGTGGGACCAGACCCTGGACGCGGTGACGGCGCGGGCGGTGCTCGGCCGGCTCGGCCCGCATCACCGGGCCGCGCTCACCCTGCGCTACGTCGACGACCTGCCGGTCCCCGAGGTCGCCGCGATCCTCGGGCGCACGGTGCACGCCACCGAGGCGCTGCTGGTGCGGGCGCGGTCGGCGTTCCGTGCCGCCTACGCCGATGGGAGGGGCGATGCCTGACCCGTTGGACGCGCTGCGGGCGCCGGTCACCCCGGCCGACCCCGATCCCGCCTTCGCCGCCGGCCTGCGGGCCCGGCTGGAGCGGGCCCTTACCCTGCCCGAAGGAGTCGCCGTGAGCGAGACAGCCCTGACCCTGGCCGGACGCGAACCGCCCGCGCCGCCCGCGGACCGCGGCGCCGCCATTCCCTACCTCGCGGTGCGCGGGGCCCGGGGCGCCCTGGACTGGTACGCCCGGGTGCTCGGCGCGCGGCTGCGCGGCGAGCCCATCATCATGCCGGACGGGCGGGTCGGCCACGCCGAGCTCGAGCTGGCGGACGGGGTGATCTACCTGGCCGAGGAGCACCCGGAGATCGGGGTGCGTGCCCCGGACCCCGCTGGGGTCCCGGTCAGCCTGGTGCTTGCCGTCGCCGACGTGGACGAGGTCGTCGCGGCGGCGGCCGGGGCCGGCGGGCGGCTCGACCGTGGGCCCTACGAGGCCTACGGCCACCGCAACGCCACGGTCACCGACCCGTACGGGCACCGGTGGATGCTGCAGGCCCCGCTGCCCGCCGCGGCGTCGCCCGGGCCGGCGGCGGCGTCGCCGCGGCCGGGTGACATCAGCTACGTCTCGCTGTGGGTGCCGGACGCGGCGCGCGCGGCCGCGTTCTATGGCGCGGTGCTCGGCCTGGAGTACCGGCCCGGGCATGGCCAGCGCGGCTATCAGGCTGCTGCCGCGGCGCCGTCGCAGGGGCTGCGGGAGAGCCCGGGCCGCCCGGCGCTGTTCTGCTCCTATGTGGTGGACGACGCCGCGGCCGCGGTGGCGCGGGTCCGCGCGGCCGGCGGGACGGCCGGGGAGCCGGATCGCCGGGCGTACGGTCTGGCCGCCGACTGCGTGGACCCCGACGGCGTGCGGTTCGCCGTGCACCAGCCGCCGGGCGGCGCCGCCCGGCCGGCCGGCGGTGCGGCTGGCATGGCGGCGGGCGGCCACGACGGTGACATCGTCTACCTGACCCTGGAGGTGCCGGACGCGGCCGGGGCGCTCGCCTTCTACGGCTCGGTGCTGGGCTGGCGGTCGCGCCCGGGACGGACTCCCGGCGGCTGGCAGGTCGAGGGCACCACGCCGATGGTCGGCGTCAGCGGCGGGCATGCGGCCGCCGCCGCCGTGCCGGTGTGGCGGGTGACCGACCTCGCCGCCGCCGTGGCCCGGGTCCGGGCAGCGGGCGGCACGTCCACCGAGCCGCATCGCGAGCCCTACGGCCTGATGGCCGAGTGCGCCGACGACCAGGGCATCCGGTTCTCCCTCGGCCAGTTCGGCGGGTAGCTGCGGGCGCCCGGCCGCCCGGCCGCCCCGCCAAGCCTCGCCGCCGCGCGGAGCCCCGGCCCCACGCGGAGCCCCGGCCCTGCGCGGAGCCCCGGCCCCGCGCGGAGCCCCGGCCCCGCGCGGAAGAATGGCGGGGTGAGGGTGGTCGTCCTGGCCGATACGCACGCCCCCCGCCGGTGGAAAAGCTGTCCGCCGGCGGTGGCCGCCTGCCTGCGCGGGGCGGACCTGATCCTGCACGCGGGCGACGTGTGCACCGCGAGCGTGCTCGACGAACTGGCCGGCTACGCCCCGGTCCGGGTCGTGCGCGGCAACAACGACGGCCGCGACGTGGCCGCCTGGGGCGCCCCGGACCGGCTCGAAACCGAGATCGACGGCCTGCGCGTGGCCATGGTGCACGACTCCGGCCCGGCCAGCAGCCGCCCGGCCCGGCTGCGCCGCTGGTTCCCCCGCGCTGACCTGGTGGTGTTCGGCCACTCCCACATCCCGGTGGACCAGTCGCTGGGCGGTCAGCGGATCTTCAACCCCGGCTCGCCGACGGACCGGCGCCGACAGCCGCAGGGCACCCTCGGGCTGCTGGAGATCGCCGGCGCCCGCCTGATCAGCGCCCGCATCGTCGCGGTCACCTGACACTTGCCGGATTCGCTTATGTATTCGAAATATGTGGCCGACTTTGTCAGTGCCACTCGGTAGTGTTGCTGTATCAGGTGGAACCGGGCCCTGAGGAGGTGAACCGGTGCGCGCACGGACAGGCACGGCCAAGCCGCCCCACCTGGCGGCGCGGGCAGTCACGGAGCTGCCCGGCCCCGTCCCGGAAGGCGGGTTCGCCGCCGGCGGGGCCGCGGACCGGCTGGCGCCCGGGCCGTTACTGGCCGGGCTGGCCGCCGGTGCCCGTGCGGCTGGCATGTCCCGGCTGAACGATGACGAACTGGTCGGCCTGATGCGGGCCGGCCGGCGGCTGGCCTCCTGGGCGGCCGCGCTGGAACTGGCCGCCGTGAGCGACCTGATGCGCCGCCGCCTGGCAGCGGAGGAGGCCGGCGACGCGCATGTCGCCGAGCACGCCGACGCCGAGATCGCGGCCGCGCTGACGCTGACCGGCCAGTCGGCTGGCCGGCTGCTTGACCTGGCCATGGCGCTGGAGAGGCTGCCGCTGACGGCCGCTGCGCTGGCCGCCGGGCAGATCGATGTACCGCGGGCCGCCGTTATCGCGGACGAGGTCACGGGGCTCGACGACCGCCATGCCGCCGCCGTAGAGGAGCGGATCATCGGCCGCGCCCCGGGGCAGACGACCGGGCAGCTGCGGGCGGCGGCCCGCCGCGCCGTGCTGGCCGCCGATCCGGGGGCCGCACGCGCGCGGCGCGAGCAAGCCCAGCGCGAAGCCCGGGTGGAGCGGTGGGACGAGAACGCGGGCACGGCCGCGCTGGCCGGCCGTGACCTGCCACCGGCCGGAGTGCTTGCCGCCGACCGGCACATCTCCGTCCTGGCGCGCGGCCTGCGCGCCGCGGGCCTGGCGGGCACCGCCGACCAGCTCCGCGCCCAGGTGTTCCTCGCGTTACTCAGCGGCCAGCCCCCGGCCTCCCTCTTCCCACCCGGCGACACCGGGACCGGCAGCCCCGGCTCACCGGGCAGCCCCGGCTTACCGGGCGACCCCGGTTCAGTGGCAACCCCCGGCTCGTCCGGCGCCCCACCAGTGGCGGGCACGGTCAACCTCACCGTGCCGTTGAGCACCTGGCTGGGCCTGTCCGGCTCGCCCGGTGAGGTGGCCGGATTCGGTCCGATGGACCCGGAGGACTGCCGTGACCCCGGCCACGCGATGGCCGGGAAGCCCGCCACGCGGTGGTGCCTGACCGTCGTCGGCGACGATGGTCAGGCCGTCGCCCACGGTTGTGGGCGCCCCGGGCAGGGCCTTCCCGGCCCCCCGGGCAGCCCCGGCCCCCCGGGCAGCCCCGGCAGCCCGGCATCCGGTGACATCCTCGCGCGGGGCAGGCCCTGGGCGGCGGCTGCTGCCTGGGCGGCAACGCTCCGGATGGAGTGGCTGGAGACCACTGGCTGCACGCACCGGCGGGAGTCGGCGGGTTACCGGCCGCCCGAGTCGCTGCGGCATCTGATCCGGGTCAGGAACCGGACGTGCGCCTTCCCCGGTTGCCGCCGTCCCGCCAGCCGGTGCGACCTCGATCACACGACGCCCTACGCGCAGGGCGGCCGCAGCTGTGAGTGCAATCTGGCACCGCTATGCCGCGAGCACCACCAGGCTAAGCAGGCGCCCGGCTGGCTTCTGGTCCAGGACCAGCCCGGCCGGATGACCTGGCGGCTGCCCGGTGGCCGCGGCTACGCGACGTACACAGAACCCTATCCCGTCTAGCTGCCGGAAGCCCCGCCCTATCCCGCCTGGCTGTCGGATGCCCGGTGCAGACTGTCAGGACACTGACCGCGCCGCGAGGGAGTACTTGATGGCCGTCCGGTTTCAGCTCGTCATTGACTGCCGGGATCCTGAACCGCTTGCCCGTTTCTGGGCCGCAGCCCTGGGATACGAGTTCGAGCCACCGCCAGAGGGCTTCGCAACCTGGGACGACTACTGGCGTGACGTCGGCGTGGGCGAGGAGGACCTGGGGATCGGCCAGGATTGCATCGTCGATCCCGATGGCAGCGGCCCGCGCATCTGGTTCCAGGTCGTACCCGAGCTCAAGGCGGTCAAGAACCGGTTGCACCTGGACGTCTCCGTCGGCGGCGGCCGCGCGTTTCCGCTCGAAACGCGGCGTCAGCGGGTGGATGCCGAGGCCGAGCGCCTGGCCGGGCTCGGCGCCTCGCGCGTTCGCGTGCTGAGCGAAGAGGGGCTCGACCACTACGGCATCGCCATGCAAGATCCCGAGGGCAACGAGTTCGACATCAATTGAGCCGAGCCCGGGCACGTCCGGCGGCTGGCTCAGGGCGTCGAGGCGGCCTGGGCGTGCGGCGCGCCGAGATGGTCGCGGTAATAGCCGACGGCCGTACAGTGCGCCCGGCCGGTGCACGACACCGAGTACAGGGCGGAGCCCTGGCGGCGGCCGGCCGTGGCGCCGCGTGGCGGCAGCAGGAACGCCGCCCGCCAGTGCCCGCCGGACCGGGTCATGTACATGGCCACCGAGCGGCCCGCGAGGTTCCGCCCGCCGCCGACGGCGAGGCAGGTGCCGGCCGGAGCGCAGGACACGCCCAGGAGGTACGTGCTCGAAACCGGGCTGGCCCCCGGCGGCACGGCGGTGATCGCGACCGCCCTGCCGAACCGGCCCTTCGACTCGGTCACCGTCATGGCGCGGCTTCGCGTGGCCGAGACGGCGTACTCGCCGACCCCGGTGCACGGGCCGGCCGCCGGGCCGGGGCAGGTGACCGAGGTGATCGCGGTGAACGTGCTCGGGATGGCGCCGCGGGGCAGCGCGATCTGCACCGCCTGCCGCCAGGTGCCCCGCGACTCGATCGCGCCCATGGCCGCGAACCTGCTGGCGGACAGGCTGTAGTTGCCGACCGCCACGCACGAGCCGGGGCTGGTGCACGCGATCCCGGTCATGAGCGCGTCCGGGTTGGCGGCCGCGCCCGGTGGCGACGCCACCTCGGCCGCCTGACGCCAGGGCCCGGTTGGCGCCTTGGCCAGCGTCATCGTCTGGGCATTGCCGGCGGAGTCCTGGTAGCTCCCGACGGCCTCGCAGTATCCGCCGCGGGTGCAGGTGACCGCCTGAAGCTGCGCCGAGGCCGGTGAGGAGGCGTTCGCGGGCAGGCGCGGGGTGAACGCGCGGGCCCAGGTCCCGTGTGACTCGGTGGCGATGAACGCCTGCAGGTTGCTGGACCTGCCGTAGTCGTAGTTGCCGACGGCCACGCAGTTCCCGGCGTTGCGGCAGGCGATGCCGTTGACCACGGCGTAGGGCTGGGCCGCGGCGTTCGGCGGCAGCAGCAGCGGGATCGCACGGGACCACCGGCCGTGCGACTGGGTGGCGACCATCGGCTCCAGCGGCCTGCGCGCGGCCCCGAAGTCGCCGCCCGCGGCACATGACCCCGGTGCCGTGCACGCCGTCGCGAAGAGCCCGGTGTTCAGAACCGCCCGGGCCGCCGCGGGCGGTCGCACCGCCGTGGCGTCGTGATGACCGAGCCCGGGGCCGCCCAGGCCCGCGACGGGACCCGTCACCGAGGGAAGGATGAACATGAGCGCGCCGATGGCGCCGCTCACCGCGGCGTTCAACTTATAACCAAGTCCGGACTCAGGAGGCATGGCTTTCCCGCGGGTGGCTGGGAAGACCGTCAAGACCAGACTAACCCCCGGCCATGAGTGGGTTTACTGCTTCGGTAGTCGACCGATGTCACATGCGTCACAGAAAGCGAGGCTGGCATGGTGAATCTCGGCGCGGCCGAGGCCCGCAACCGGTTCGCCACGGCGGCCGTGGCGCGGCTGGCGACCGTTGGCCCCACGGGCGGTCCGCATCTGGTCCCGGTCACCTTCGCGCTGGACGGCGACCGGATCTACACCGCCGTGGACGCCAAGCCCAAGGCGACCGCGAGCCTGCGCCGCCTGAGCAACATCGCCGCGGATCCGCGCGTCACCCTGCTCGCCGACCACTACGAGGCGGACTGGCGGAACCTGTGGTGGGCCCGGGCCGACGGCCAGGCCGCGCTGCTCGCCCGGCCGGCGGACATGACCGGGCCGCTGGCGCTGCTGGCCGCGCGCTATCGGCAGTACCGGGCGAACCCGCCACCCGGCCCGGTGATCGAGATCCAGGTCCGGCGCTGGACCGGCTGGGCGGCGTCCCCGCGCGGCGGTGTGAGTTAGCTCACGCCGGCCGGCAGGTGGCTGAGCGCGTCGCGCACCGCCTGCTCGGGCAGTTCGAAGTCCACCATCTCGCCCGACTGGTAGTTGGCGTAGGCGGTCAGGTCGAGCAGGCCGTGCCCGCACAGGGCGGTCAGGATGACCTTCTCCTCGCCGGTCTGCTTGCACCGCAGCGCTTCCTCGATGCAGGCCGCGATCGCGTGCGTGGGCTCGGGCGCGGGCAGGATGCCCTCCGCCCGGGCGAAGCGCAGCCCGGCCTCGAAGCACTCCGACTGCGGCTTGGCCACGGCCTCGATCAGGCCGAGCTCGTAGATGTGCGACAGCAGCGGCGACATCCCGTGGTAGCGCAGCCCGCCCGCGTGGATCGGGTCCGGCACGAACTCGTGGCCGAGCGTGTGCATCTTCAGCAGCGGGGTGAACCCGGCCGTGTCGCCGAAGTCGTAGGCGTACACGCCGCGGGTGAACGAGGGGCACGCGGCCGGCTCGACCGCCCGCAGCACCGGGTTCATCCGGCCCGCGAGCTTCTCCCGCAGGAACGGGAAGACCAGGCCGGAGAAGTTGGACCCGCCGCCGGTGCAGCCGACGATGACGTCGGGCGTGTCCCCGGCCAGGGCCAGTTGCTTGATCGCCTCTTCGCCGATGACCGTCTGGTGCAGCAGCACGTGGTTGAGCACGCTGCCGAGCGCGTACCTGGCCGCCGGGTCGCCGCCCGCGACCTCGACCGCCTCGCTGATCGCGATGCCCAGGCTGCCCGGCGAGTCCGGGTGCTCCGCCAGCACCGCGCGGCCGGCCGAGGTGAGGTCGGACGGGCTGGGATGCACCTTCGCCCCGTAGGCCTCCATCAGCAGCCTGCGGTAGGGCTTCTGGTCGTAGGAGGCGCGCACCTGCCAGACCTCGCAGTCGATGCCGTACAGGGCCGCGGCGAACGCCAGCGCGCTGCCCCACTGGCCGGCGCCGGTCTCGGTGGTGAGCCTGCTCACGCCCTCCGCGGCGTTGTAGTACGCCTGGGGGACCGCGGTGTTCGGCTTGTGCGAGCCAGCCGGGGACAGGCCCTCGTACTTGTAGTAGATCCGCGCCGGGGTGCCCAGGTCCTTCTCCAGGCGGCGGGCCCGGAACAGCGGCGTGGGCCGCCACAGCCGGTAGACGTCGGTGACCGGCTCCGGTATGTCGATAAACCGCTCTGGCGACACTTCCTGGGCGATCAGCGCGGCCGGGAACAGCGGGGCCAGGTCATCGGGCCCGACCGGCTGCCCGGTGCCGGGGTGCAGCGGCGGCGGCGGAGGGGAGGGCAGGTCGGGGATCACGTTGTACCACTGGCGCGGCATCTCGGACTCGTCGAGAAGGTACTTGACCTGGTGATCCATGAGATGCCTCCGAGTGCGGCCACGGCAAGAGCTGATCACAGAGACAGTAGCGGCTCCGCTGCCCCGGCGGGAGGGGGGGCTATGTCAGCAAAGACCGGGCGGCCGGGCCTTGACAACCGGTCACAATAACAACAAGATCGGGCAAAAGCAGGCAATGCGGCCCCGGGCCGGATGCTGTGAGGGGACGGGTATTGCTTCCGACGCAGCGGCGCCAGGCGATCCTGGCCCAGGTGCGGCAGCGCAGCGCCGTGTCCGCGGACGACCTGGCCAGGGAGTTCGGCGTGTCGGTCGAGACCATCCGGCGTGACCTGCGCGGGCTCGGCGAGAAGGGCCTGCTGGACCGGGTGTACGGGGGCGCCACCCGGCCGGCCGGCCGGTCCAGTGAGGGCAGCTTCGCGGCGCGCAGCGTGCGCCGGATCGCGGCCAAACGGGCCATCGCGCAGCTGGCCGCCTCGTTCGTCGAGCCGGGTGACACCGTGATCATCGACGTCGGCACCACCGCGCTGGAGGTGGCCCGGGCGCTGCCCGCCCCGTTCGAGGGCCGGGTGCTGACCAACTCGGTGCCCGTGGCGATGGAGCTGTCCGGCCGCCGGGAGATCGAGATCCTGCTGTCCGGCGGCCAGGTGCGGCACGGGGACGGGGCCTGCTCCGGCGCCCACGCCGAGGCGTTCTTCGCCGAGTTCTACGCCGACCGGGCGTTCCTCGGCTCCGGCGGGGTCCACCCCGGCGCCGGGCTCACCGACTACTACCCGGCCGAGGTGGTGGTGCGCCGCACGATCATCGAGCACACCGCCGCCTCCTACGTGCTGGCCGACTCCAGCAAGCTCGGCAACATCGCCGTGCACCGGGTCTGCCCGCTCGACCGCGTCACCGCGGTCCTCACCGACGACGAGGGGGACCCCCGCGCCCACGAGGCGCTCACCTCCGTCGGCGTCACGGTGCTGCGCGCCCCCGGTGCGCAGCGGCCCGGACTATCGCAGGCCGGCTGAGGCCCGGCCCGATCCAGGGATGTGATGACAGTGGCCACCCTCACCCACCACGACGACGACGCCCAGCTCGGCCGCTACGGGTACCGCCAGCAGTTCGTCCGCTCGCTGCGCCACTTCGAGTCCTTCGCGGTGGCGTTCTCGTTCATCTCGATCACCACCGGGATCTTCACCACGTTCGCCTTCGTGCTCGCCACGGGCGGCCCCCGGGGCATCTGGACCTGGCCCATCGTGATCGCCGGCCAGACCCTGGTCGCCCTGGTCTACGGTGCGCTCGCGTCCCGGGTACCGCTGTCGGGGTACTCCTACCAGTGGGCCTCCCGGCTGGCGAACGTGCACGTGGGCTGGTGGCTCGGCTGGATGTCGTTCGCGTTCCTGTCCATCGTCACCGTGTCGGTCGACTACGGCCTGATCCAGGTGGCCTTCCAGCCGCTGATCGGCGAGGCCTACACCGCGACCAGCGCCGCACTGGAGACGCTCGTCGTGCTCGCGCTCCAGGCCGCCCTGATCATCGCCTCGACCCGCGCCACCACCCGGGTCAACAACACCGCCGTGGCCACCGAGGTGATCGGCATCGCCGGCCTGACCGTGCTGCTGATCGTCGTCGCCGCGATCCGCGGCCTCGGGCACTGGTCCAACCTGACCTCCACCGGCATCGTCCCGTCCGCCGGCTACTACAACTGGCTCGGCCCGTTCATGCTGGCGACCCTGCTCGGCGCCTACACGATCGTCGGGTTCGAGTCGGCCAGCAACCTGGCCGAGGAGACCTTCGAGCCGCACAAGACGATCCCGCGGGCGATGGTGCGCGCCGTGGTGCTGTCCGGCGTCGTGGGCATGGCGTTCCTCATCGCGCTGGTCTACGCGATCGACTCGGTCCCCGCCGTCTCGCACAGCGCGGCCCCGGTGGCGCTGATCGTCCAGGACGTCCTCGGCGGGTTCGTGCAGAAGATCTTCCTGATCTTCGTCTGCGTGTCGATCTTCGCGTGCGGCCTGGTCATCATGGTCACCAACGGCCGGCTGATCTGGTCGATGTCCCGGGACCGGCGGCTGCCCGGTTACCAGCTGTGGCGCCAGGTGCCCAAGGCCACCGGCGGCCCCACCTGGGCCACGATCCTCGCGGCGGTCATCGGCGCGGCGATCACGCTGGTGCTGCGGACGCACACGGCCGCGCTGGTCACCCTGTTCACCGCCTCGACGATCATGCCTGCGCTGCTTTACGCCTCGACCGTGCTGCTGTACATCTTCGCGGCGCGACGGCGGGCCGGGGCTGGCCACCATTTCTCGCTGGGGCGGCTGGAGATCCCGGTCGTGGCCGGCGCGGTGATCTGGCTGGCCTACGAGCTGATCATCCTGATCGGGCCCAGCGAGTTCCGCGACGCGCAGTACTACGTGCTCGGCGCGCTCGGCGTCGGCCTGGTGGTCTACCTCGGGCAGTGGCTGCTCGAACCGGGCGCGATGCGGGTCGAGGAGGGCGCGCACGGCGCGGACGCGCTGACCGACGTGGCCGGGCCCGCGGGCGCGGCGGGCGGCGGGACGACCGCCGGGCCGTGAACATCCTCGCGATCGACCAGGGCACCTCGGCCACGAAGGCGCTCGTGCTGGCGCCGGGCGGCGAGGTGCTCGGGTCGGCGCAGGTGCCGGTCTGCCCGCGCAGCACCGCCGACGGCGGCGTCGAGCAGGACCCGGAGGAACTGTATGAGTCGGTGGCCGCGGCCGGCGCGGCGGCCCTGGCCGCGGCCCGCGCCCCGGCGCAGGCGATGGCGCTGGCCAACCAGGGCGAGACCGTGCTGGCCTGGGACCGGCGGTCCGGACGGGCGCTGACCCCGGCGATCGTATGGCAGGACCGGCGGTCAGCGGGGGTCTGCCGCCGCCTTGCCGGGGCGGCCGGCCGCCTCGCCGAGCTGACCGGGCTGCCGCTGGACCCGTACTTCGCCGCGCCGAAGATGACCTGGCTGCGGGAGAACCTCACCACCGAGGGCGTGGTCACCACCACCGACACCTGGCTGCTGGCGCGGCTGGGCGCCGGGTACGTCACCGACGCGTCCACCGCGTCCCGCACCATGCTGCTCGACCTGGACACCGGCGACTGGTCGGCGCAGGCGTGCGAGGTGTTCGGGCTCGACCCGGCGGCGCTGCCGCGGGTGGCCGACTGCGCCGGGGTCGCGGGGGAGACGGCCGCGTTCGGGCCGCCGCTGCCGGTCGCCGGGCTCGCCGTGGACCAGCAGGCCGCGCTGCTCGCCGAGCGGTGCTTCGCCGCCGGGGAGGCCAAGTGCACCTACGGCACCGGGGCGTTCCTGCTCGCGACCACCGGCCCCCGGCCGGTCCGGTCCACGGCCGGGCTGTCCGCCTCGGTGGCCTGGCGGCTGGGCGGGGACCTCACCTACTGCCTCGACGGCCAGGTGTACACGGCCGGGGCGGCGGTGAACTGGCTGGCCGGCCTCGGGCTGGTGCCCGGCGCCGAAGGGCTCGACGCCGCCGGGGGCAGCGTGGCCGACTCCGGCGGGGCGGTGTTCGTGCCCGCCCTCGCCGGGCTCGGCGCGCCACACTGGCGGCCGGACGCCCGGGGGGCTTTCCTGGGCCTGGGCCTCGGCGTGACCCGGGCGCACCTGGCCCGCGCCGTGGTCGAGGGCATCGCCGCGTCGGTCGCCTCGCTGGCCGCCTCGGTGGCCGCCGACACCGGCGCCCCGCTCACCCGGCTGCGCGCCGACGGCGGCCTGGCCCGGTCCCGGCTGCTGGTGCAGGCGCAGGCCGACCTGCTCGGCGTGCCGGTGGAGGTCTGCCGGTCACCGGACGCCACCGCGGCCGGGGTGGCGGCGCTGGCCCGGCTGGGCACCGGGGACGCCCCGGACCTGGCCAGCGCCGCCGCCACGGTGGACATCGACTGGACCGCCGAGCCCGCCATCGGCGCGGACGAGGCCGCCGGGCGGCTGGCGGCGTTCGAGTCGGCCGTGCGCGCGGTGCTCGCCAGAGCCGGATGAACGGGCCGGGGGCCGCCGACGTGGCGGTCATCGGGGCCGGGGTGGTGGGCACGGCGATCGCCCGCGCGCTCGCCTGCCAGGACGTGTCCTGCGTGCTCATCGACGCGGCGGGCGACGTGGGCACCGGCACCACCAAGGCGAACACGGCGATCCTGCACACCGGGTTCGACACGGTCCCCGGCACGCTGGAGAGCCGGCTGCTGCGCCGCGGCAGCGCGCTGCTCGCCGGCTACGCGCGCCGGGCCGGCATCCCGGTCGAGCGCACCGGCGCGCTGCTGGTCGCGTGGACCGCCGAGCAGCTTGCCGAACTGCCCGCGGTCCGGGACAAGGCGCACCGCAACGGCTGCACCGACGTCCGCCCGGTCGCCGTCGCGGACCTGTACCGGCGGGAGCCGCACCTGGGGCCGGGCGCGCTCGGCGCGCTGGAGATCCCCGGGGAGGCGATCATCTGCCCGTGGACCACCCCGCTCGCCTACGCCACGCAGGCGCTCGCCGCCGGGGCCCGGCTGCGGCTGCGCAGCCGGGTCACCGCGATCCAGGCCGGCCGCACCGGGCACCAGGTCGTCACCAGCACCGGCGTGGTGCGCTGCCGCTGGGTGGTCAACGCCGCCGGGCTCTACAGCGACGCCATCGACGCGATGATGGGCGGCGACCGGTTCACCATCCGCCCGCGCCGGGGCGAGCTGATCGTGTTCGACAAGCTGGCCCGGCCGCTGCTGCGGTCGATCCTGCTGCCGGTGCCCACGGCCCGGACCAAGGGCGTCCTGGTCGCGCCCACCGTCTACGGCAACGTGCTGCTCGGGCCCACCGCCGAGGACGTCGGCGACCGGGGCGACACGGCGACCACCCGGGCCGGGCTGGACGCCCTGCTTGGCGCCGGGCACCGGATCCTGCCCGGCCTGGCCGCCGCCGAGGTCACCGCCTGCTACGCGGGGCTGCGCGCCGCCACGCAGGACCGGGACTACCAGATCTGGGCGGACCCGGACCGCCGCTACGCCTGCGCCGGCGGCATCCGGTCCACCGGGCTGTCGGCCTCGCTGGGCATCGCCGAGTACGTCACCGGGCTGCTCGCCGGCGCCGGGCTGCGCCTGGCCGGCCGGCCCGAGCCGGACCCGCCGGTCATGCCCTACATCGGCCAGGCCGGGATCCGGCCCTACCAGGACGCGGCGCGGATCGCCGCGGATCCGGAGTACGGCCGGATCGTCTGCCACTGCGAGCGGGTCACCCGCGGCGAGATCAGGGACGCGCTGGCCGGGCCGCTGCCGCCCACCGACCTGGACGGGCTGCGCCGCCGGACCCGCGTGCTCAACGGGCGCTGCCAGGGTTTCTACTGCGCTGCCGCGGTCTCCGCGCTGTTCGCCGCGGCCGGGCAGCCGCCGGGCCCGGAGCCTGCGGCATGACCGCGGACGTGCTGGTCGTGGGCGCCGGGCCGGCCGGGCTGGCGGCCGCCGTGGAACTGCGCCGGCTCGGCGCGGGCGACGTCGTGGTGGTGGACCGGGACGAGCAGGCGGGCGGGATCCCCCGGCACAGCGAGCACCCGGGCTTCGGCGGGCGTGACCTGCGCCGGTTCCTGTCCGGCCCCGCCTACGCCCGGCATTACACCCAGGCCGCCCTCGCGGCCGGGGCGGATCTTCGCGTCGGCACCACGGTCACCGGCTGGGACGGCCCCCGCACGGTCACCCTGACCAGCCCGGCGGGCCTGGAGACGGTCGAGGCCGCGGCGGTGCTGCTGGCGACCGGCTGCCGGGAGCGGCCACGGCCCGCGCGCCTGGTCCCCGGCGACCGGCCGCCCGGCGTGATGACCACCGGCGAGCTACAGCGGCGGGTTTACCTGGAGGGGCAGCGGCTGCCGGGGCGGGCGGTCATCGTCGGGGCCGAGCACGTCAGCTTCTCCGCCATGGTCACCCTGGCCCACGCCGGGGCGGAGGTGCTCGCGCTGGTCACCGGCCAGCCCCGGCATACCAGTTACGCCGCGTTCGCAGGGGTGGCGGCGCTGCGCTGGCACGTGCCGGTGTGGGCCGGCACCGAGGTCCGCCGGGTCGCCGGGCGCGGCCGGCTCAGCGGGGTCGAGCTGGCCGACGTGCGCACCGGGAAGGCCCGATTCGTCCCCTGTGACCTCCTGGTCTTCACCGGCGACTGGATCCCCGACCACGAGCTGGCCTGGACGGCAGGCATGGACATGGACCCCGGCACCCGGGGCCCCGTGGTCGACACGGCGCTGGAGACCTCGGTGCCGGGCGTGTTCGCGGCGGGCAACCTGGTGCACGCCGCGGAGACGGCCGACGTCGCCGCGCTCGGCGGCAGGCACGCGGCGCGCGGGATCCTCGCGACGCTGCGGCGCGGGCCAGCCACGGAACCCGTGCGCGTGCCGGTGACGGTCGAGCCGCCGCTGCTGTGGATCGCGCCCAGCGCGGTCGCGCCCGAGGGCCCGCCTCCACCCCGGGGACGTTTCGTGCTGCGCGGCGGCGTCTTCGCCAGGGCCGCCCGGATCCAGG
>Ga0335078_10009198_pt1 | contig 14648 bp, 13 predicted proteins | sample Lox_Sample_32_FD_206711 | JGI IMG/M metagenome (GOLD analysis project Ga0335078, IMG submission 206711) | Soil microbial communities from Loxahatchee National Wildlife Refuge, Florida, United States - Lox_Sample_3.2 | ecosystem: Environmental > Terrestrial > Soil > Wetlands | place: USA...
ACGTGGAAGGAGCCGCTCGAAGGGTTGATCGCTTCGGTCCGCAAGGCCGTGGGCGGCGATCCCATGATCGTGGCGGTCAACAACTCGGCCGATGCGGATTCGATTCTTTCGGCGCTTCGGGCGGGCATCAACGAGTACCTGTTCCCGCCCATCGGCGAGCCTCTGCGCAAAGCCCTTGAAAAGCGCTCGGCGGAACGCAGCCGCCGCCCGGCGGGCGCCAAGGGCAACGGCAAGAGCTTCGGCATGCTCTCGGCTAAAGGCGGTTGCGGGGCCACCACGCTGGCCTGCCACGTGGCGGCTGAACTCGGCCGGCAGAACCAGAAGGTGCTGCTGGCGGACTTGGACCTCGACGCCGGACTGATCTCGTTTCTGACCAAGACCAAGTCGGTGTACTCGATTCTGGACGCGGTCAACAACATCCACCGGCTGGACATCTCGTATTGGAAGGCGCTGGTCTCGAACGGAATTCCGGGAGTGGAGATCGTATCGTCTCCGCCCACCCTGGCTTCCAAGCAGCAGCCCCGGGACGACCAGATCCGGCATGTGATCGCCTTCGCGCGGCCGCACTACGACTGCGTCATAGCGGACCTGGGCCGCAGCCTCGGCCGCATCGCCATGGCGGCGCTCGAAGAGATCGACGAAGTCTGCCTGGTGACCACGCTGGAGGTTCCTGCGTTGCACCAGGCCAAGCAGATTATCCAGACGCTGCTCGACAGCGGCTATGGCAAGAACCGCATCCGGCTGGTTTTGAATCGCACGCCGAAGCGGTTGGACATCGCTCCGGGAGAGTTGGAGAAGATGCTCGGCGTGCCCATCTTCAGCATGATTCCCAACGATTATCCGGAGCTGTACGAGACGTACGCCGAGGGGCGGCTGTTGAACCGGAATTCCGAGCTGAGCCGCGAGATTTCGAGGTTCGCCCTGAAGCTCGCGAGCATTGAAGAAGACAGGCCGGCGGCTCCGAAAAAGAAGTTTGCGCTGTTCGGCTAAATAGGGACCGGCCGTTGGGGCCGGGAGGGTTTTGGTTCTCCTGCGAGCGGCTGGGAAAGACCGGCCCGGCAGTGCGGCCGCCCGGCGAGGCGGCGGTTGGGTCGAGGACAGGCTGGGCCAGGCGAGCAGGGTAGAGGACCGGCGTTACAGCGAGAGGTATGGGGCCGGGCAGGATGGAACGGAAGAGGAAAAAATGGCGGCGGGATTCAATACAGTAAACGGGCGGAGCGAAACCAGAGAGACCGGTTGGGTCAGCCGGTTGTTTCAGCGCGAGGGCTACACCCCCGAATACCAGGAGCTGAAGTTCACCCTGCACCGCAAACTTCTGGACCGGATCAACCTCGAGGCTCTGTCTTCGATGGCCGGCGAGCGCGTGCGGGCGGAAATCCGGGCGGCCGTGGCCAAGCTGGTCGAGGAAGAAAAGACCCCCTTAAGCCTGGTGGAAAAGGACCGCGTCATCGAGGAGATTCTCGATGAGGTGTTCGGGCTGGGGCCTCTCGAGCCTCTACTGCAAGACCCCAGCGTGAGTGACATCCTGGTCACCACGCCGCACAAGGTATACGTGGAGCGCGGCGGCAAACTGTACCGCACACCGGTGGAGTTCAAGGACGACGCGCACCTGCTGCGGATCATCGAAAAAGTCGTGTCGCGCGTGGGCCGGCGCGTGGACGAATCCTCGCCGCTGGTGGACGCCCGCCTGCCGGATGGTTCGCGCGTCAACGCCGCCATTCCTCCGGTGGCGGTGGACGGGCCTCTGCTGTCGATCCGCCGTTTCGGGCGCCACGGGCTGCGCGGTGAAGACCTGGTGGCCAAGCTGGCCATGACGGAGGGGATGCTGGAGCTGCTCAAGGCGGCCGTCAAGGCGCGGCTGAATATTCTGATCTGCGGAGGAACCGGCGCCGGCAAAACCACGCTCCTCAATGCGCTCTCCTCCTACATTCCGGAAGACGAACGCATCGTCACCATCGAGGACGCGGCCGAGTTGAAACTCCAGCAGACACACGTGGCCCGCATGGAAACGCGGCCGGCCAACGTCGAAGGGGTGGGCGCGATTCACATCCGGCAGTTAGTGATCAACGCCCTTCGTATGCGCCCCGACCGCATCATCGTCGGCGAGGTGCGCGCCGACGAAGCTCTGGACATGCTCCAGGCCATGAACACGGGCCATGACGGCTCGCTCACGACCATCCACGCCAACACGCCGCGCGACGGCCTGGGCCGCCTGGAGGTCATGGTGGGCATGGCCAACGCCAACATGGGAGTGCGGTCGATCCGCCAGCAGGTGGCTTCGGCGGTGGATCTGTTCGTGCAGGTGGCGCGTTTCTCCGACGGCACACGCCGCATCACCCATATCACCGAAGTGGTCGGCATGGAACAGGACGTCATCACCTTGCAGGACATCTTCCTGTTCGAAAAAACCGGCATCAGCGAAGGCGGCAAAGTGCTGGGCCGCTTCCGGGCCACCGGCATTCGTCCCAAATTTTACGACCGTCTCAAGGCTTGCGGGATCACGCTGCCGCCGCAGCTCTTTCAGACCGTGGTGGAGATTAGCTGATGCCTGTTGGCGTGATCGTATCCTTCGCCGTATTGTTCGCCCTCATCCTGCTGGCGGTGAGCGTCGGGATGAAGTTCTTCGACGCCCGCCGCAAGAGCCAGATGAGCAACATGCTCCAGACGGCTGTGGGCGAGCCGGTCGTGGCGATCACCAGCCTGTTGAAGGAAATCGAGCCGGAAAAGCCCACCGGCTTCAAGAGCGTGCTGGCGTCGCTGCATTTCACGCGGCACGCCCAGGAGCAGATCCAGCAGGCCGGGCTTTCCTGGTCTCCCATGCGCCTGCTGATGGCCATGGGCCTGATGATGATTCCGGGCCTCGGCCTGGGCGCCATGATACCGTTCCTGCTGAACGGGCCGGTAACCGCCATCGTCCTGGCGGCGTTCACCGGCATGCTGCCGTATCTGTACGTCAAGCATAGGCGCAAGAAGCGGCTGGAGCGGCTGGAAGAGCAGTTCCCGGAGGCGCTGGATTTTCTGGCCCGTTCGATGCGCGCCGGCCACGCCTTTTCGATCAGCCTGGAGATGCTCGGGGAAGAACTGGAGGACCCGTTGGGGATGGAGTTCCGGGCCCTGTTCAACGAGCAGAACCTGGGAGCCCCGCTGGACGTGGCGCTGCGCAATTTCGGCGAGAGGGTGCCGCTGCTCGACGCGCGCTTCTTCATTTCGTCGGTGCTTTTGCAAAAGCAGACCGGCGGTAACCTGAGCGAAATTCTCTCGCGCCTGGCGTATGTCATCCGGGAGCGCTTCCGTCTGAAGGGGCAGGTGAAGGCGGCCAGCGCGCACGGACGCCTGACGGCCACCATCCTGACGGTGCTGCCGGTTGCGACCATGTTGGGACTGTTGGTGGTGGCGCCGGGATATCTGCAGTCGATGGCTGCCGATCCGGACGGCAAATGGATGATCGCGGGCGCCATCGTGGCCCAGATCCTGGGAAATTTCTTCATCAAGAAGATCATCAACATCAAGGTGTGAGATGGTTTACACAATCATCATTTGCATTTGCCTGTTCGTGATCGTGATGCTGGGCGGCGCCTGGCTGGGCTACCGCGTGTTTTACCGCCCCGGCCGTTTGCTGCGGCAGTTGGGCACGCCGGTCATCAGCGACCCCACCGGCCGCCGGGGCGTGATGGAAGAGGTCGCGGATAGCCAGCCCAGCGCCCTGGTTACGGTACTGCACCAGATTGGCACGCGGGTGCCTTCTTCGGAGGCCGAGCAGGCCACGCTGAAGACCAACCTGATCCAGGCGGGGTTCCGCTCCGAGAATGCTTCTGCGGTGTTCTACGGCGTGCGCATTCTGACCACCCTCATGATGCTGGTGGTGAGCCTCATGCTGGAGGCGCAGATGCCTTCCAACCCGGTGATGAAGATGGCCCTGATGGGGTTCGGATGCGCCACCGGATGGATCCTGCCTCGCATGTTTCTGGAAAAGAAAGTGGCCAAGCGGCAGGAGACGGTGCGCCTGTCGCTGCCCGATGCGCTCGATCTGCTGGTGGTCTCGGTGGAAGCCGGCCTGGGTCTGGACCAGGCCATTCAGCACGTAGCGCGCGAGCTGATGGTCAGCCATCCGCAATTGAGCGAGGAGTTGTCGCTGGTGACGCTGGAGATGCGCGCCGGCAAGCGCCGCTCCGAGGCTTTGCGCAATCTGGCCGAGCGCACCGGCGAGCCGGAGATCCGCAAGCTGGTGGCGATCCTGATTCAGAACGACCGTTTCGGCACCAGCATGGGCGAATCGTTGCGCACGCATTCTGATTTCCTGCGCACGCGGCGCCGGCAGGAGGCCGAGGAGCGCGCCGGCAAAGTCGGCGTCAAGCTGGTCTTCCCGATTTTCTTTTTCATCCTGCCGTCGATGTTGATTGTGGCGGCCGGGCCGGGCATTTTGCAGATTTTCAAATACCTCTTCCCGATGATGAAGAACATCGGGTAGACCGAACAAGGAGAGCAACACTATGAATACAACACTGATTCAAAGCGCCATCTGGCTGGCGGCAGGAGCCGCTCTGTTCGTCTTTTTGAAACGGCGGCGCAGCAAAAGAGCCCATCGCTAGACGGAGCGGCAGGTACGGCTGTAGGAAGTCGGCGGGGACGCGGCCGGGAATCGATCCCGGTTGATCCCCGGGCTGGATCCGAACCCACAAGCCGGCGCCAGGCACTAACCCGGGCCGCCCTCGCCGGGGGATCTTCGCTTCCCTTTTGGGGAACAGGAGGGGAGAGCGGTCACCAACCAGGACAACGGGAGAGATGTATGTTGCTAGGACTTCAGGGAGCCATTTGGCTGGGCGCGGGAGTAACGCTGGTCATGTTGCTCACCCGGCGGCGCCGCCGCCGTATGGTGCGGTGACGGAAAGTAACGGCGGATTGCCGGAGCACCCTGTGAGTGGAAGGAGGCTTATGCTGCGGCTGCGGCGAAGTGGCCTGCCGGCAGCTGAGTCCCGCGTCAGAATCCGTTATGGCGATTGAGACCCTGCTCAGCAGACAGAATCAGGACGGCGGCTGGCCTTATACCCGAGGCAGTTCCTGGACCGAACCCACGGTGTACGCCATTCTGGCGTTACTGGGGGCTGGAGAGCACGATGCGGCCGAGCGGGGCATGCGTTGGATTGGCGCTATGGTGCGGCCGGATGGCGGCTGGCCTCCGCGCGGCGGCGTGGATGAGAGCGCGTGGGTGACGGGCCTGGTGGCATTATTGCCTCCCGAGCGCCTGGGAACCGGGCGCTACGAGGCGGCCATCCAGTGGCTGCTGCGTACCACCGGCCAGGAATCGGCTTTCCTCTATCGCATGCGCGAGCTCCTGCTCGGCAATTCGGAGCCGCCTGAGCAAAAGTTTCCCGGATGGCCGTGGGTGCCGGGCACGGCCGCCTGGGTGGGTCCGACTTCGATCGCCATGCTGGCGTTGCGGCGGGCGGCCGTCCGCAGGGCCTCCAGGGCGATTGGCGAACGGCTGGATGACGGGCGCCGGTTCCTCATAGTGCGCATGTGCCACGAGGGCGGCTGGAATCACGGCGCCGTGCGCCCGCTGGGATACGAGACGCATCCGTACCCCGAAATGACGGGCATGGCGCTGGCTGCGCTGGCGGGATGGAAGTCGCCGGAAGTGGAGCGCGCGATCACCGTAGCCCGGCAATTTCTGGCCGACTGCCGGTCTGCCGACGCTCTCAACTGGCTGCGCCTCGGGCTGATGGCACATGGCCAACTGCCACCGGATTACTGTGCTCCCACGGTCACCTGCCGGACCACGCCCGAAACCGCGCTGGGCCTGCTGGTGGGCCAGAAGGACAATCCTCTGCTGGGCGGCCTGCACGGAGCAACTGTATGAAGGGTCCGCGCCGCCTGAAGGGTCCGCACGAAATCACCCGGCGGGAAGCGGTAGCGGCGTCGGCGGCGGCTGCGGCAGCCGGAACCCTGCTGGCAGGCTGCCGGCGTCAAAGGCGCATCCGCATCGCCGAGGTGTCGATCACCAGGGCGCCGGCATACGAGCAGAACCTTTACGGAACCATGCGCGACATCTTGCGGCAGCACCGCTTGGATGTGCGCGGCCGGAGGGTGCTGCTGAAGCCCAATCTGGTCGAGTTCGAAGCCGGGAGCGCCATCAATACGCATCCCATGGTGGTGCATGCGGCCATGGAAGCGTTTCTCTCGCTCGGCGCGGCCGAGGTGCGCATCGCCGAGGGTCCGGGCCACCGGCGCAACACCCTTGACCTGGCCGATGCGGCGGGATATTTCCGGGTAGTTCCCAGGTTTGAGGACCGCTTCGTGGACCTCAATGTGGACGATGTTACGCTATTGCCCACCCGGAACCCGTTCTCGCGCCTGAATGAGTTGTACCTGCCCAATTCAGCCCTCGGCGCGGATCTGCTGGTGCCCATCGCCAAGATGAAAACACACCATTGGGTAGGGGCTACGCTCTCCATGAAAGATCTCTTCGGGCTCGTCCCCAGCGGCATCTATGGCTGGCCGAAGAACGTGCTGCACTGGGCCGGCATTTCGGAATGCATCGCCGACCTGCATTCGCATTTCCCGCGCCAGTTCGCGCTGGTGGACGGGATCGTGGGAATGGAAGGAAACGGTCCCATTCAGGGGGTGGCGAAAGCTGCCGGAGTGCTGGTGGCGGGCCGCGATCCGGTGGCCGTCGACGCCACCTGCTGCCGGATCATGCGCATCGATCCCTTCCGCATCCGCTACCTGCAACTGGCCCTGCGGGACACCACCGCGGACATTCACGAAGCCAACATCCGGCAGATCGGCGAGAGGATCGCCGGTGTGGCCACGCATTTCCAGCTTCCCCCGGATTTCAGCGACGTTTGAGCCGGCGCCGGAATGCCCACGCATCATTTCACGATGGCGGACCTGGCCGGCAGCCTGGCTGCCTTGTGCCTGTTTCCTCTGTTCGCGCTGGTACCCGGGTATGCCGTCGCCTGGTTGTTCGATCTGTTGAATTCCGCAAACGGCTGGTCGCCAGGCTGGATGAGATCTACCCGCCGGCCGGACGCCCGGCCCCCACCCGTTTCGAGGACGTTTGCCGAAGCCCGCCGATCGATATGCTGGTAGCCAGGGACCTGGACCCGGTCTGGGCCGACCGGAACAGTTGGGTCTGGACGCAGAAACCGGCTTTCGCGAACCCGTTTGTCCGCGTGTTTCGCTGTGGAAAAACCCCGCCGGCTCCAGATTGAACCCGGATCACTATTGACCCGGGATCACTTCACCGCGGAGCCGTGAGCAGGATCATCAGATTCCACACCACCAGGCCGCCATACCAGAAGGTAACCGCGCGGATCAGGTGCTGCTTCTTGCAGTAAACACACCATCCTCCCAGCGCCAGGGCCACCACCTTCGACAGCACCACTCCCAGGCCCGGTCCCATGTGCATCAATAGCCGGATGAATGGACTCACCTCCGCGGCCCCCATGCGGAATCCCAACAGGGTGGTGAGCAGATCCAATAGTTGCAGGTACACGAAAACTTGAACGACGGACATGGTTACCTCTGGGTATCGATCGGCCACTGTCTCAAGTTATTGTAGTCCGGCGGGTACCAGAGGGAGTAGGAGGCAAATCCGCATTTTGTACTAAGGTGAATGGCAGCTTGCACAAAAGACAGGAGTTAACAGCCGACGGGCAGGTCCTAACATCTTCTGCTACATTGGTGAACGGTGGATCTGCCCTCCGCGGAAGCATACCTGGTTTTGGAATCGAGCGGCCGCCGCTATGCCCTGGAGCAGGGGCAATCCTGGGCTATTGGCCGGGGGGATGGCTGTGCGGTGATGCTCGACAACCGCTCGGTATCGCGGCTGCACGCCCTGATCCAGCGCCGGGAGACGGGCGATTTTTCGCTGGTCGATCTGGGCAGCCGCAACGGAAGCTTCGTCAATTCGCGTCGGGTCAGTGTGCCGGTGGTGCTGAACGACCGGGACGTCCTGTTGTTCGGCGACCAGCAACTGGCTTTCCACCAGCCGGTGCGGTCGGCCAATTCAGTCAGCCCGGACCCGTCGCTCAACTCCGGAAGGAACGCGCCGACCACCGCCCTGCACATGCACAGCCTCGCCACCATCGTGGTGGTGGATATCCGCGATTTCACCCCCCTGGCGCGCAAGGTGTCCGAAGGGCTGCTGTCGCAAGCCATCGGGACGTGGTTTCTGCGCACCGGAAAAATCGCGCAGGGGCTGGGGAGCTGGGCCCAGAAGTACATCGGCGACGCGGTCATGGCGGTGTGGGTGCATGATCACGTGCCGGATTTGGCCGCCGACATCCAGCGGGCGCTTCGGGCGGTGAGCCAGATGGACGCGGCCACCGAGGAGATCAGCCTGACGCTTCCGCTGCCGGGGCCGCTGCGCATCGGCGCCGGGATCAATACCGGACCGGCCATTCTGAGCGGCGCCGACTATACCGCCATTGGCGATACCGTAAACGCAGCTTTCCGCCTGGAGGCCGCCACCAAAACCCTGGGCCTGAACGTGGCCCTGGGACCCCGGACGGCCACCGAGTTGGGCCTCGCCGGTCCCCCTTTCGTGGAGCGGCAGGTAGAACTCAAGGGATACGAGGCTCCCAGCCAGGTCTGGGCCACCTCCTTCGAGGGGCTGGAAGCCTATCTGCAGGGTTAACTGAAACTCCAATCGCAGGGTTAACTGAAACTCCAATCGCCGCCGGCCGGCGCTCGCCGCAATTTTGGGACTCCCGGTCAGATGCGCGGACACTCTTCAGTGGTAATTTTCTTGTGTGGACAACAGGCACCGGCTATCCGGGGTGGTCCTTAAATCGCTCGACACCGGGCAGGGCGCGGACGACCTCGCCCGCCAGGCCTATCGAAGCCGGACGCAATTCTTCCGATTGTTTCGGGCAATCATTGAAGAGACTCCGGTCGCCATGCGCCGCAGGCTGTTGTTGGAACGGGCGGCGTGGCAGTTGTCGCGCACCCAGGTCTCGGTGACGGACATTGCTTTTCAGGCCGGCTACGGCTCTCTCGAAGCGTTCACCCGGGCGTTCCGTAAGGCTTTCCGCGTTTCCCCAAGTCTTTACCGCCGCATGGGAGCAACCTGCACGCACCTCTACGCGGCCAACGGCATTCACCACTTTTCCAGCAACCCTCAAACGACAGGAGCGAATCCGTCCATGGATCTCTTCGACATCTTCTCCGGCCAGGAATCCTGGCACGCCCGGCGTCTTCTCGATCTCGCCAAGACCCTCAGCGACGAACAGCTCGACCGTCCGCTGCAAAACCAGCCCGGAATTTTTCCCTGGGAAGGCCCCGATCAGAATCTGCGCCAGATGCTCGACCGCATCGTGCAGACCAAGGAAGCCTGGGCCGCCGCGCTTACCGCCGGCCCCATGCCCCTTCTGGATAAGGCGCCCGCGTCCGACCGCACCCCTTCCGCCATGATCGCCCGCCTGGACCGCGCCGATGAGGCATTTCACGGCGTGCTCAAAGACGTCCGCAACCGCGGCGCCTGGGACGATACATTCGTCGACGCCCTGTGCGAACCGCCGGAAACTTTTACCTTTGGCGGCATGTTCGCGCACGTGATTACCTTCAACGCTCACCGGCGGATGCTCGCGATGGATGCGCTGCGGCGCATGGGAGTCAAAGTGGAAGGCTTCGGCTGTCCCACGGAGTACGTTGCCAGCCTGTCGGCTCCCGGCAGTCAGTAGAATCGTGCGGCACCCGCGGGTGTCCACCGTCGTCCCTGCGGCCGGCACCAGCCTGGCATTCGAGTCGCCCGGAGCCGCGAGCTGCCGCACCAACCGGGAACTTCACGGAGGCCCAGCCCAGGTTGCCTCGGCGGCGGCCACGCAGCCAACCTGATCCCGCCGCCGGGATCCACGGTCCGCTCCGCTATCCCCGCCACCGGGATCGCGCCCACCAGCAGTTCATCCTCAATCCGGCGGTTCGGACCGCCGCCGCGTTTTCCCGGCACACGTCTTCAACAAATTCCAACTGCTGCGCAGCTCACCTTCTGGGTGAGAACCGCCTTGGCCGCAAGCGGTTGCGGCGAAAGGCCGGCGGTCGTTTTCGACGGCGGAACTGCCGGATTCAGGTTCATTGGCGAACTTAGGCTAAATTCATGCGCCACCGATGCATTCTCAGCCATCAGCCGTGACACCGCAGTGATTCCCCTACCTCTCATCCCGCCTTTTCCGGTAAAGCACGTGTCTCCGCAGCGGGTGCCCTTCGGACAGGCGCGGATGGTCGAAGTCATCGGCGGGATCGCGTGCGAGGCCGATCTTCTCCATCACCCGCCGGGAAGCCAGATTTGCCGGCACAGTGAAGGAGACTACTTCGGGTAGAAGCAGCTCTTCGAACGCATAGCGCAGCACCTCGCGCGCACCTTCGGTGGCCAGGCCCTGGTTCCACAGGCTAGCATCCAGGCGCCAGCCGATTTCCACCGCCGGCGTGAAATGCGCCTCGAAGCTGGGGACCACCAGGCCGAGGAAGCCGGCCAGTTGCCCGGTCTCCCGCAATTCCAGCGCGAACGGCCCGAAACCGTGTACGGCAAAGTGAGTCTTGGCGCGGCCCATCAGGCTGTCGCTTTCTTCGCGGGAGAGCAGGGCGGGAAGGTACCGCATCACCTCCGGGTCGGAGTTGATACGGGCGAACGGTTCGCGGTCCTCCTCGCGCCACTGGCGCAGGAGCAGGCGGGCGGTGAGAAGCTGTCTCCTCACCGTGCCCTCTCGCCCGGCTGTGCCATCGGCGTCAGCGAAGCGTCCACCCTCAGCCAGACGACTGCTTGCGGATGTCGATGGCTTTCTGGATAAACGCCCACACCGGCGCGTCGAAGAAGCCGCCGGCCTGCTGTTGGGCTTCGGGCGGCCAGTTCTGGCGGTCGGCCCAGGCGCGTTTGACGCCCTCGGTGATCTCCGGATCGCCGCCCGTGAAGCCCTCCACCAGCTTCACCCAGCGAGCGGCCAGCGCCTGCACTCTGGGACCGGCCGGGTCTTCGCCCATCGCCGCCCGCACCTCCGCAATCAGCCCGGTCCATTGGCGGGTACATTCCGCCTGTAGTTCGGGAGTCCATGGTTGACGCGCCTCGATCTTCCGCCGGGCCTCGTCCGTATGATACTGCATTGCCCAATTGGGTTCGTTTTGCATTTCCAGCACCTCGATGATTTTCTTGAGCTGCGCGGGTCCGGGCCGCTCCTGAGCCCGCCGGATAGCGCCCAGGGCGCGGTCCAGCAGGCGCCGCTTTTCCTCGAGGATCCGGCGCTGTACCCGCAGGGCAGCGGCCAGATCGAGAGAATCGCGGTCCAGCAGCGTCCGGACCTGCTTCAGAGGAATGCCCAGGAACTTCAACGCCACAATCTGCTCCAGCCGCTCCAGATCGCGTTCCCGGTACAGCCGGTAGCCCGATCCGGAACGCCGCGGGCGCAGCAGGCCGAGCTGGTCGTAATGGTGCAGCGTACGCACCGTGACGCCGGCCAGCCCGGCAAACTCCTGCACCCGATAGGCGCGGTTGGCGTCTTCCTTCACCGTGGCATCCTCCAGGGATTATCATCGAGCCTCACGTTACGTGAGGGTCAAGCGAATTCCCCGGCCGGCCGCGGCGGCGCGGCGATAGGCCAGGTCGGCGGCTACCAGGTCCTCGATCGCCTGGCCGAGGGATTTGAACAGGGTCACTTCTACCTCCGAGGTCCTGCCCGGCGCCCGGCCCGCGACCACCGCCCCAAGTTCGGCGCGGATATGCGCGGGACCGAAGCGCCCCTCGGCAATGGATTGCACCACGTCGCCCGATTCGGCCAGCGCCGCGTCGCGCGAATCCACGAAGAGGGCCGCCCGGGCCACCAGCTCAGGGTCGATCTCCCGCTGCGATACCCGGCACGCGCCGATGGCGATGATGTGCGCGCCGTCGGCGACCCAGCGATTGTCGAGGGCCGGCGTGACCGCGTTGGTGGCCAGCACGATGACGTCCGCGCCGCGTACCGCTTCTTCGGCGGAGCCCGTCGCGCGAATCGGGCACGCGCTGCCGCTGTCTTCCCGTGCGAACCGCTCGCGATGCGCGGCCGTGGGGCTCCACACGCGGATTTCGGTGAACGGCCGCACCGCCGGCAGAACCTCCCGGTGACTGCGCGCCTGCACGCCGGAGCCGAGAATGGCCAGCACGCGCGCATCCCGCCGCGCCAGGTGCCGCACCGATACGGCTGAGGCAGCCGCCGTGCGGACTTCGGTGATATAGCGGCCATCGGCCACCGCCAGCAACTCGCCGGTCACGGCATCGAGCAGCGAGATGGCGGCCAGGTGCGTAGGAATCCCGCGCTCCGCGTTGGCCGGCGCGACGCTCACCAGCTTGGCCCCGAGGATGGCGCGCCGCCCGTCGAAGGCAGGCATTACGGCGAAGAACGAGCGGTCGCCGATTTCAATGGCCGTCCGCACAGGCTGTGCGACCTCGCGGGCGGAAAGCGCCTGCAGTGCGCCTTCCATGGCGTCGATCAATTCCAACGGCTCGAGCGCCGAGCGCACGTCCGCTTCAGTAAGCCATAGGGGCATCGCGGGCACTGCAACGGATCAAAACCGGCGTCTGGAGACCTAGCGCGTGCCTTCCACTTTGGGCGTGGAAAGGTAGCCGACGATCTGCTCGGGCTTCTTGGTCACCGTGTTGATCACCAGTTCGTAGGGGATGTGGCCGCCCTTTTGCACGTAGAACTGCACCGGCTCGTTGACGCTCTTGTCTTTCTTCTCGACCTTCTTATCGTCCGCCCAAATCAGAACGCTATAGGCGTTTTTCTTGGGGTCGATCTTCTCCAACTGGAGCTGAACGTCGCCGAAGCGCTGGGGCTGTTTGGTCTTGCCCAGCTTGATGTCGAAATAGTTGCGCTCGCCCAGTTTTTTAAGAGCAGACAGCTCGCTGGCGTTAGTGGCGATCAGTCCGCTCTGCACGCCCAGATCGCCGCGCGTCGTCTTCAGATCGGCGATGGTCTTCTGCAGCTCCTGCTGGGTGGCCGATACCTGCGTCTTGACGCTGCCCACATCGGTGGAGACATCGGCGATTTTGGCGTTGGCGGCGTTGGCCGACTGCTGCACGTCACTGATCTGCGAACTGACCTTCTGCTGCACCGCCGCCTGCTCGGCCTCGAGCTGTTTACGGATCTGCTCGGCATGAGCGTTGGCCTCCACCTTGGCCTGGTTGGCGCTGGTAGCCGCCTGGGCGCGCGCCGCGGTCAGCTCTTCCTTCAGTGTTTCGATATGGCGCATCTGGGCGTTGGTGCTCACCGCGGAGGTGTCCCGCAGGTTGCTCAACTCGTTCATCATCTTCTCTTGCACCTTGGCGATATCACTGCGGGTGTGATCCAGCTGGACGTAAAGATAGATATTGGCGGCGACCAGGGCGATGAGCGCTCCGGCCACCAGGGCGGTCAGTAGGCCCGAGCGCTGAGGCTCAGGCTGATAAGTCGGTGTTGGACTCACGTACGGTACTCCTTTGGCTTCCTTTCATTATAGATGGAGCCAGGAGGCTTTTCGGTTACCCCATAAGCTCGAAGGACTGGCCAGGGTGGGGGATGGCCACATCCAGGCCGTGCTCGGCACCGAGCAGCTTGGCCAACACCGCCGCCTGTTCCGGCTCGCCGTGCACCAGAAACACTTTGCGCAGCCCGCGCGCCAGGGGCCGCAGCCAATCCAGGATCTCCCTCTGATCGGCGTGGCCGCTCAATTCGTCCAGGCTGGAGATCTCCGCCCGTACCCGCACGGGTTCGCCGAAGATCCGCACCTCGGGCCACTTCTCCACCAGTTTCCGCCCAAGCGTGTCCTGGGCCTGGAATCCGGTAATCAGCACGGTATTCCGCGGGTCTTCGATGTTGTTCCGCAGGTGATGCAGAATACGGCCCTGTTCGCACATGCCGGAGGCCGAGATCACGACGAAGGGGCCGTGCAGATCGTTCAGCTTCTTGGACTCGGCGGCCTCCCGCACGTACTGCAGGCGGCGGAATCCAAAGGGATCCTCGCCCTTCTGCAGATAGGCGTTGGTCTCCTCGTTAAAACACTCGGGGTGGGCGCGGTGCACCGCCGTTACGTTCAACGCGAGCGGGCTGTCCACGAAAATGGGAATGCTGGGGATCTCTTTTTGATTGGCCAGCCGGTGTAGCAGCAGCACCAGTTGCTGGGTGCGCCCCACGGCGAACGCCGGGACGATGATGCGTCCGCCGCGCCGCGCCGTGCGGTTGACCACGTCCCGCAGTTTGTTGACCACGTGGGAGGCGCTTTTGTGCAACCGGCCGCCGTAGGTGCTTTCGAGAATCAGGTAGTCGGCCGCCGGCATGGGCTCCGGGTCGCGTAGGATGGGCAGCCCGGGCCGGCCGAGGTCGCCCGAAAACAGGAGCCGCACCGGGGCCGGGGAGGAGGTGTCCGTCAGAACCAGGAAGGACGATCCCAGGATGTGCCCCGCGTCACAGCTTTCGTAAGTCAGGCCGGGTTCGAGTTCCTGTGGTGCATGGTAGTCCACGGGACGGAACAGTGGCAGGGTTTGTTCGACGTCCGTAAAACTGTAAAGCGGCTCGACCACGCCGTTTTCCGATCCCAATGCCTTGCGATGCTCCCTGCGCTTGTTGACAAACTCGGCGTCCTTTTCCTGGATGTGAGCCGAATCGCGCAGCATCCATGCGCAGAGGTCGATGCTCGCGGGCGTG
>Ga0335078_10009199_pt1 | contig 14647 bp, 14 predicted proteins | sample Lox_Sample_32_FD_206711 | JGI IMG/M metagenome (GOLD analysis project Ga0335078, IMG submission 206711) | Soil microbial communities from Loxahatchee National Wildlife Refuge, Florida, United States - Lox_Sample_3.2 | ecosystem: Environmental > Terrestrial > Soil > Wetlands | place: USA...
CGTTGCGCCCAGTGATTTACGAAGTCTTGCACAACCGGGACGACTATGGCCGCCTGGTGGTGCTCTACGGGGCGCGCAGTCCGCGCGATCTGCTTTACCGCAAGGAATTGGCGGCCTGGGCCCGGCACCGCGACACCCAGGTCCTGGTCACGGTGGATTACGGCGGATTGAGCTGGCGGGGGCATGTGGGAGTGGTGACCACATTGTTCAAATATGCACGGCTGCATCCCGCACGCTCGGTGGCCATGGTCTGCGGACCCGAGATCATGATGCGCTTCGTAACTCGCGAATTAGAGACCCACGGGTTGGCCCGGGCAGACATCTATCTTTCCATGGAACGGAACATGAAGTGCGCCGTCGGCTTTTGCGGCCATTGCCAGTACGGACCGCACTTCATTTGCAAAGACGGACCGGTTTTCCCCTACGACCAGATGCGTCCGTTACTGGAGAAGTATGAGCTCTAAGAGCAGGCACCGGCCCAAGATCGGAGTCTTCAAGTTCGCCTCCTGCGACGGCTGCCAGCTGACTTTGCTGGAAGCCGAGGACGAGCTGCTCGACATCGCGGCCGCTGTGGACATTGCCTACTTTCCTGAAGCCAGCCGCGCCATGGTAAAAGGACCCTATGATATTGGGCTGGTGGAAGGCTCCGTCACCACGCATCACGATGCCCAGCGCATTCAGCAGGTCCGGCGCCAATGCCGCACTCTGATTACCATCGGCGCCTGCGCCACCGCGGGCGGCATTCAGGCACTGCGCAACTGGAAGGATGTGGATGAGTTCGTCCGCGTCGTCTACGCAAGCCCGCAATACATCAGCACGCTGAAGCTGTCGACTCCCATTGCAGAGCACGTGCCGGTGGATTTCGAACTGCGTGGCTGCCCCATCAACAAGTATCAGCTCATCGAGCTGATAACCGCCACACTAGCCGGACGCAAGCCGAACATTCCGACTTACAGCGTTTGCCAGGAATGCAAGCGCAAGGGGAACGTTTGCATCGCCGTGGCCCAGGGCGTCACTTGCCTGGGGCCCGTCACGCAGGCCGGCTGCGGCGCATTGTGTCCCAGCTTTAACCGCGGCTGCTACGGCTGTTATGGGCCGATGGAGAGCCCCAATACCGCGTCACTCAGCAGCCAGTTTCACATTCTCGGCCAGGACAATGCCGAAATTACCCGGGCGTTCCGTAGCTTCAATGCCTGGGCGTGGCAGTTCCGCAAGGCAAGCGAGGAGACGAAACCGTCGTGACCAGCCCCAAGGCCAGAACCATTAAGGTCGATTACCTCGCCCGGGTCGAAGGCGAAGGCGCGCTCTATATCAAGCTGAAGGGCGATCAGGTGCGGGATGTAAAACTCAAAATCTTCGAGCCGCCACGACTGTTCGAAGCGTTCTTGCGAGGCAGACATTTCTCCGAGGTGGCGGACATCACAGCGCGTATTTGCGGAATCTGTCCGATCGCTTACCAGATGAGCGCGGTGCACGCCGTGGAACGCGCGCTGGGCATCAAGATTGATCCGGCCGTGCGGATGTTGCGCCGTCTGTTCTACTGCGGAGAATGGATTGAGAGCCATGCCCTTCACATCTTCATGCTGCACGCGCCGGATTTTCTTGGCTATCCTGATGCCATCCAGATGGCTCGCGATCACCGTGCGGTGGTGGAACAGGGGTTACGCCTCAAGAAGGCCGGCAATCATATCGTGAAGCTGATGGGCGGCCGTGAGATTCATCCCATTTCTGCCGCCGTAGGCGGATTCTACAGGACACCGGCCAAGAGCGAGTTGCACGAACTGGTGGATGAACTGAAATGGGCGCTGGATGCCTCCGTGGCGACCGCCAAGTTGGTCGCCGGATTCGAATTCCCCGACTTTGAGCAGGACTATGTGTTTGTGTCACTCTCCCATCCCGACGAGTATCCATTCAATGAGGGACGCATCGTATCCAGCCGCGGACGGAACATTGACGTCTCCCAATATGAGGAGTACTTCATCGAGAAGCACGTACCGCATTCCAACGCTCTTCATTCGCTGTTGCGCGACGGCGGTTCGTACATGGTCGGACCGCTGGCCCGTTTCAATCTGAATTTCGACCAACTTCCCGCAGTGGCAAAACAAGTGGCCGGCGATTGCGGCCTGAAAGTGCCTTGCCGCAATCCGTTCCGCAGCATCATCGTGCGGGCCGTCGAATTGGTATTCGCCTGCCATGAAGCGCTGCGGGTGATCGCGGAGTACGAACCACCTGCCTTGCCCAGGGTTGAGGCCCTGCCGCGCATCGCCACCGGCCAGGGGGCGACGGAAGCTCCACGCGGTCTGCTCTATCATCGCTACGGGCTTGACGAAAACGGCCTTATCGTTTCTGCGAAAATTGTTCCTCCCACCTCGCAAAATCAGAAACGGATTGAAGACGATCTGTGGCATTTCGTTAGCCAGGTCGCAAGCTGGCCCGAAGACGAAATTACCTGGAAGTGCGAACAGGCGATCAGGAACTACGACCCCTGCATCTCCTGCGCCACCCACTTTCTCAAGCTGCACGTGGAACGGGAGTAGCCGTGCAAGCGCGCATCATCGGTTGCGGCAATCCCGACCGTGGCGACGACGCAGCCGGAGTGTTGGTGGCGCGCCGTCTGCGGATGCTCGGAATCGAAGCCGAAGAGCAAAGCGGCGAGAGCCTTTCGCTCATGGATTCCTGGGAGGGTGTTGAGACGGTGATCCTGGTCGATGCCCTCCGCTCTGATCGTGTAACTGGTGAGGTCCAGATCTGGGATGCGTCTGCCAACCCGCTTCCGAAAGCTGCGCTGCAATGCTCTACCCATGCCTTTGGCCTGTACGAGGCTGTGGAACTAGCACGCACACTCAACCGCCTGCCCAACAAATTATTGATTTACGGGATTGAGGGGAAGCAGTTTGTTCCGGGAGCCCGTCCGTCGGCTGAGGTAGAGAAAGCCGTGGAATTAGTGGCTCGGCAGATTGCCGAGGTAGTGCAGCTGCGGCGAAATTCTCCGTCAACTTGAGGCGATGAGCAGGCGTGAATGAGCCGCAGAGCGGCGAGTGGGGGCCTGTTGCCGAAATCCTGAGCGCAGCGAAGGATCTCAAAACTTGGTGGCGGCGGTTGGACTCGAACCAACGACCTACGGATTATGAGACCGTCGCTCTAGCCACCTGAGCTACACCGCCACGGGCCTGCCTTCAACCGCCTGCAAACAATCTTAACATTTCAGATTGCCGCTTCTGCGGCGGCACAGAAAATCTGGAGTCACCCCTTACTTGCATCTTGCGCTCGAAAACTTGACACTAAGACGGCATGAAAGCGATCGCCGTCATTCCGGCGCGGTTGGCGTCCACACGATTGCCGCGAAAAATGCTGCGTGAAATTGCGGGAGAGACTCTGCTGGCTTGGGTATACCGCGGCGTCCGTGCTTGTTCGCTGCTCAATGACGTCATCGTGGCCACCGACTCGGACGAGATCATGCAGCTTTGCCGGCAGAACAGCTGGCATGCGCGGATGACCTCGACGGCCCACCGCAGCGGCACCGAGCGCGTGCACGAGATTTCCAAGTCAGTCGCAGCCGACGTCTACCTCAACGTGCAAGGCGACGAGCCCATGACCCGAGCGGAGCATATCGCTGTGCTGCTTGACCTTATGAAAGATCCGAAAATCCAGGTCGGAACCCTGAAAACGCCGGCCGCGGTGGAAGACGTCAACAACCCCAACGCGGTCAAAGTCGTGACCGACGTCGACGGACGCGCCCTATATTTCTCCCGCGCGACCATCCCGTTCGACCGCGATGGCTCAACGCCCCGCTACTTCAAGCATCTGGGATTTTATGCGTATCGAAGAGAGGCGCTCGACCGCTTCTGCGCCCTGGCGGAATCTTCGCTGGAGCGCAGTGAACGGCTGGAGCAGTTGCGTTTTCTAGAGAATGGAATTCCCATCTATGTTGCGGAGACTCCCTACGATACGGTCGGCGTAGATACTGAGGAAGATTTGCGGAGAGTGGAACAACTGCTGCGGGGCCGCTAGCTGGCGCCAGCCTTCGGGGTCTGTTTGGCCCAGGTTTCGGCAGCCGCTACGCGCCGGGAAATCGCCGGATGGGAATGAAAGAACCACTCCACCCACTTGGAAGGCGTCCGTTCCGCGAGATTCTGTTCGGCGAGCTTGTTCATCGAGGAAATGAACGGCTCGATGCTGGCGATCGACCGGAAGGCATAGCGGTCGGCCTGCCGTTCGTTGTAGCGGGAGAAAGCATTGAGCGCGGGCAGCAGAATGAACGAGAGCACCGTCGAAACCAGCACCAGCAAGGGTAAGTTGGCAAAGTCGGAAAGAGTCTCGAAGAAGTGGCCGCGCTCCATCGCGTAGTGAAGCAGCCAGTTCGCGGCCCAAAACCCAGCCAGGGTGACGCCCGCCTGTACCGCGATGCTCTTCAGAATGTGTTTGTGAACATGATGTCCGAGCTCATGGGCGAGCACAGCCTCGATTTCGTCCGGGGAGTAGTGTTCCAGAAGCGTGTCGGCAAGGATGATGCGGCGCGTGTTGCCCAACCCGGTGAGAGCCGCATTCGCCTTCTTGCTCTTTTCCGATAGATTCCATTTGTAAACTCCACGCACCCGCGTTCCCGCCGCCTCGCTGAGTTTCACCAGACGCAACTTAAGTTCTTCGTTCTGCAGCGGCTCGAACTTATAGAAGATAGGAAAGAGAACGACGGGGGCAAGTTGCGCCAGCAGGACAAACAAACCGAGAAAAGCCGCCCACGCCACCAGCCACCAGTATTGTGGGGTCTGGCGGATAATGAAATAGAGAAGCTCGACCACAATCGTACCCAGCACCGCGCCGACGAGAAAGCCCTTGGTTTCGTCCCATGCCCACGCCCGCGGTTTCTGGTTAGAAAGATTGAAGCGGTGTTCCAGCCGGAAGCCGTAGTAATCCAAACCCAGACCGAGCGCTTTTCCGATCAGCATGAGCATCAGAACATAAAGAAAGACGGCCAGCGTGTAATGCTCGAAGGCACCGTGCAAGGCAAAGTCGCGGAGCGTGCCGTTCCATCCCGTAAGTAACAACGCCAGCAGAAACAGCAGGCCAAGGACAAAGTCGGCGATGCCAAGCCACCTCCGAATACGGTTATAGCGGCGCGCCTCCGGCGAATCGGCTGGCGGGCCCAGCATGGCTGCGGGGGAGCTCATCTAGAAGGTATTGTACTCAGCAGGGAGCGATATGAGCCCGAAAAGTGACGCCATGACGGTACGAAAATGGTGCGGTCTGTTGGCGGCCGCTACGCGTGCGAGCTCACGAATCCTTCTGCGAAAGTTAGGATCTCATTCACCAATTCCAGCGAAGCGGCCTCGGCATAGACGCGCAGCAGCGGTTCGGTTCCGGACGCCCGCAGCAGGACCCAGGCTTCGGCTCCTTTGTCCGGCGTAGGCGCGTCGAGAAAAAACTTTACGCCGTCCAGACCCTCTTTTTTCAAGATCGAGTAACGGCCCAGGCGCGTAGTTTGATCGGAGCCTGCACGACGAATGGCCGACTGTTTCACGTCTTCCGGAATATGTAGATCGCGGCGGCCGTAATAATGAGGACCGTACTCCCGTTGCAGGTCGGCCACAAGTCGACCCAGCGGCTTGCCCTCTTCGGCCATAACGTTCGCCAGTAGCAGGCCGTTCAGAATGCCATCGCGCTCGGGCAAGAATCGCGAATAGCCGATTCCGCCGGATTCTTCGCCTCCGATCAGAATGTCGCGTTTCATCATCAGGTCGGCGATGTATTTGAAACCGATGGCGCACTCGTGCAGTTTGCGGCCGTAGCGCGCGGCAATGCGGTCCAGCATGCGGGTGGTGTTAAAGGCCCGAACCACGTCGCCCGGCCATTTCTTGCGTTCAAGCAACCAGCGCAGAAGGACAGAGAAAATCTTGTGGGAATCAACAAAGCTCCCGTCCTCTGCCACCGCGCCGATGCGGTCGGCGTCTCCGTCGGTGGCGAATCCAGCGTGGCAACCCTGTTTTACTACGGCCTCCTGCAGCATAGCTACGTGAGGCTCAATCGGTTCGGGATGGATGCCGGGAAACAGAGGATTCAATTCCTGGCGAATAGCAACATGCGCGATTCCGTGGTTGGCAAAGATCCCAGCCAGCACGCCGCGCCCCGAGCCATACATCGAATCCACGGCAAACTTGAATCCAGCATTGGCGATGACGCCGAGATCGGCGAATTTGCATATGGTTTCAACGTAGGCGCGCTTGAAGTCGACCTCCTCAATCGCCGCCGGGTCGCCGTTTGAAGCTGTGCCCGCATGCAGTTCGGCTTCGATGCCCCTGATGATTTGCGGAGTGGCAGACCCGCCGAATCTGCCCTTGAACTTCACTCCATTCCAATTCCACGGATTGTGGCTCGAGGTAATGACAACGCCACCTGCGGCGCCGAGCTGCCTGACGGCGAGAGAAATGGAAGGCGTGGGGGAATAATCGTTGGCCAGCTTGATGGGAATGCCGGCTGCGGCAAGGACCTCGGCGGTGACGCGGGCGAAGCGTTCGGAACAGAATCGTGTGTCGTAGCCCACGATAAGACCGTGACGCGCGTCCTCGTGTTTCCGCGTGTAGGCGGCAATAGCGGCCGAAACTCGGCGGACGTTGTCGTAGGTGAAATCGTCAGCGATTATGCCACGCCAGCCGTCGGTGCCGAATTTGATGGGGTCGGGCATTGCTGGTACGGGGCCTACACTAGTTTGTGCAGTTTTTTCTCGTCCAGATGCTTCACTACCTTGCCGACGTTCTGTGCCTGATCGCGGGTGGTAATCAGCAGCGCATCCTGAGTTTCGACGACCACGAGATTGTTTACGCCCACCGCCGCGACGAACTTTCCGGGCGCGTGAATGTAGTTGCCTTCCGAATTTAGCGTGAACGTCCCTGCGCTTGCTATCAGGTTGTCATGCAGCGGTTTCTGCTTCGCAACCTGGTGCTCGTGCAGCGCCGTCCATGATCCCAGATCGTTCCAGGCAAAGCTGGCGGGAAGACAGAAGATGTTCGACTTCTGCTCTCCCTTTGCCGAGCGCGGCTCTAGGATCGCATAGTCAACGCTGATGTTCTCGCATTTGCCATACAAGCGGCGAAAAACCTGCCCGAACTTTCTGGTGCCGAAGGCCGCCGCAATTTCCTCCAGGATGGGAGCCGTCTTCGGCAGGTGTTCCCGCACCGCGTTGGCTAGCGTGCGCGCGCTCCACAAGAACATGCCGCTGTTCCAGTAATAGTTGCCGGCTTGCAGAAATGCCGCGGCACGTTCGGCATTCGGCTTCTCGGTAAAACGGCGCACGCGCAACGCCTCAGGGCTGGCCGCTCCCGCTTCGATGTAACCGTAGCCAGTTTCGGCGCGAGTGGGAGCAATCCCGATCACCACGATGTTTTCACCTGCTGCAGCGAGGGCAGCGCCTTTTTGCAGAAGTGCACGATAACGAGCTTCATCGGCGATGACATGATCGGAGGGAAACATGCCAACCACTGCTAAGGGATCATGGCGCAGCAGAATGAAAGCGGCCAGACCGATGGCCGGCCCAGTGTTCCTGCCCACAGGCTCGGCGATGATCTGCGCAGGGCGCAAGCGGGGAACCTGACGAACGATCTCACGGCGCAGGTCTTGGTTGGTGATGATCCAGCAATGGCCGGGTGGGGCCAGCGGCAGCAGCCGGGCGACCGTCTGCTGGATCATGGTCTGCTTGCCATCCAGCGCCAGCAGCTGCTTGGACCGGCGCTTGCGGCTCAACGGCCAGAACCGGGTGCCACGGCCCCCCGCCAGAATCACGGGATAGAGATTGGAATTGGTGTTCACCACAAGTTCAAAGGCTACGGTCTGGCTTCGGCATGAAGCTACATTCTAACCGCTGGCTCGGGCATTGCCTTGCCCGGTAAGGATGACTTCAAGAATTCGACCGACCATTGTGGGCGAACCCTGAACCGGCCAGTCGAAGCTGGCACCACGACCGCATCTCCCTTGGCTAGGGTCACAGGTTCGGTCCCCGGCGCTTCGACCACACCGCAGCCCTCGACCGCGGTCAGAATCTGCACCGAACTCTTGCCCGCGTCGTCGAGGGTCTGAAACTCCTGCGGATCCTTGAGCTCGAGCATCTCCACCACAAAATACGATGACGCCACCAGTGGCGCCCGGCGGTTCCTGGTGCCGGGAATTTCCTTGGGTGCAGGACGAAGTACCTTCCCCGAGCCGGCTTGTTCTTTCATCACCGAAAGCCCTTGCTGCAAGTGCAACTCGCGCGGACGGCCATAGTCATACAAGCGATACGTCGTATCCGACTGCTGCTGGGTCTCGACCATGATAGAGCCCGGCCCGAGCGTGTGTACGGTACCTCCGGCGACGTAAATCATTTCGCCGGGGAAGACATTGATCCAGTTCATCAACTCTTCTGCGCGTTTCTGCTGAATCGCCTGCTCGAAATCGCGCCGCGTGGTTCCAGGCTTCAGTCCCAGCGCAACCTGGGTGCCGGGCTTGGCTTGGACCACATACCAGCATTCGTTCTTGCCCCAGGGTTCCCCCCCGCGACGGGCGGCGTCGTCATCGGGGTGCACCTGCACCGACAGTTTTTCGCAAGGGAACAGGAACTTCAGCAGAAGCGGGAAGCGGTGGGAATCTGCGGCCGCCGTGCCCACGAGCCCCGGGCCATATTGACGGCTTAGTTCGGCCAAAGACCTTCCCTTCAGCGGCCCGGTGGCTGCCTTGCAGTGGTCTCCGGTCAGCCAAGCTTCACCGATCTTTTCCGCAAAGCGGTGACTGGGATAGACAGGCGACAAGTCCAGCGTTCCCCAGGGACGGGGATCAAACACGGGCGACATTAGCAGCGGGTAAAGATCACTCATGCAGCAGAAAAAGATGGGAGATATTCGGACTGGTTGTGCTAGAGACAGCTTCGCCGTTTCCCCAGCTCACAACGACGCCAGAAATTTTCGCATCCGCTCCAGACCTCGATCCAGTTCTTTCACAGAGGTTGCATAGGAGACGCGGATGTGGTCCGGGGTGCCGAAGCCCTCGCCCGGAACCGTGGCCACGTGGGCTTCGCGCAGAAGTCTGCCTGCGAGGTCCGATGCCGATTTTATGCCGTCCTTGCCAAAGTACGCCGAAATGTTGGGATAGGCGTAGAACGCCCCCTCAGGCCTGGTGCAGCGGAGGCCGGGAATTGAACGCAGGCCGTTCACCACGTGATCGCGCAACCGGATGTACTCGGCGCGCATGTCGGCGACGCACTGTTGCGGCCCGGTCAGCGCGGCCACCGCGGCTTTCTGAACGATGGAAGTTGGGTTCGACGTGGACTGACTCTGCAACTTCTGCAAGGCACTGACCACAGAGGCGGGAGCGAGCGCATAGCCCAGCCGCCATCCGGTCATGGCATAAGTCTTGGAAAGCGAACCGACAATCACGGTGCGCTCGCGGAAGTCGCGCAGCCCTCCGACGGAAAACAGCCTGCCAGTGTAATTGAGATAAACATAGCATTCGTCGGAAATCACCCAAATGCCGCGCTCATGGGCGAGGCGCACGACCGCTTCCATGTCCTCGGGAGACATAACCGCACCCGAGGGGTTCGACGGCGAATTCAGGATGATAAGCTTGGTGCGCGGTGTGACCAGTCGTTCTATCATTTCCGCAGTTACTCGGAAGCTCTGGTTTTCGTCGGCTTCGAGCAACACGCAGTTCCCCCCGGCGTAGCGCACGATGTCCTTGAAGGAAACCCAATAGGGCACGGTCAGAATGACTTCATCCCCATGGTCAACCAGGACCTGGATGGCGTTGAACAGCGCATGTTTGCCACCCACAGAAGCGACCACTTCTTCGCGCCGGTAGTTCGAATCGAAGTCCTGGCCGTGACGCATCGCGATAGCGTCGCGCAAATCCGTGGTGCCCCCCACAGCTGTGTATTTGGTGAAATTGGACTGAATGGCTGCAATAGCCGCGTCCTTGATGTGCTGCGGCGTTGCAAAATGGGGCTCGCCGGCTCCGAAATCGACCACGTCGATGCCCTGTTGGCGGAGCTTGTCAGCTTCGGCTACCACCGCCATGGTGGCGGAAGGCTCAATCCGATTGATTCGGTCGGTCAGTTTCAGAGCGGTCATAACTTCGGTTACCGGGGTCATCCTCGTTTCCTTGTCTTAGGATTTCTTGCGTGTTGCAACTTAACCGCCGGGTCGAGTTTTTCCTTGATACGCTGTTCCACCATTGCCGGGACCAGATCTTTGATCGATCCACCCAACTGCGCAATCTCCCGCACCAGCCGCGAACTGAGGTAAGAATACTGCTCGGCCGGCATCATGAATACGGTTTCCAGCTCAGGATGCAATTTTCGGTTCATCAAGGCCATCTGCAATTCGTATTCGTAATCACTGATGGCGCGAATGCCCCGCAGCACCGCGTCCGCCTTGACCTTGGCGGCGTACTCGACCATGAGTCCGTCGAAAGAAGTGACCTCGACGTTCTTGAAATCCGCGGTCATGGACTCCAGCATGAGCAGGCGCTCCGGCAGTCCGAACAACGGCGCCTTCTCAGCATTCCGCAGGATGGCCACGATCAATTGGTCGAAAATCTTGCTGCCCCGCGCAATCAAGTCGAGGTGTCCGTTGGTCGGAGGGTCGAACGAACCCGGATAGATGGCGACAACTTTTTTCAAATATCCTCGCGGGAATCGGAGCGCTTCGACAACAGAGATTCTATCCGGCGGGTGAACGCAATAGCAATTATTGTTTCAGAGCTGCCCAGAGCCGGCGCCTTGATCGGAATCTGGTCTCAAAGCAGGCACTCAACAAATCAACCCAGTTCACAACTTTTTACGTCTTTTTACCCTGAATTGACACCTGTCCCCGGAGGTTTGACTATGGTGTTTCAGGGAAAACGGACGACACCATCCCATGAAATTGAAGCGCGCAATGAATGAACGGACCCGGTTGATGCTCACCCTCGAGCTCGCCGTCGTGTTGCCCGCCGCGGCCTTGGTGATTCTGAGCGCGCTCCACTTGGAGAGCATCCAACGCGATCGCGGCGTCCAGGCGGCGTTCCAGCGCGATTTCACCCAAGTCCTCGCGATCTCCGAGAAGGAGATCAACCACAAGGCGTTCGAACTGGTCGACGATGTGCGGGACCAGTTTCCATCTTCCGGTGCGGCTTGCGCTGAAACCATGGACCGAATCCTGGCGACCCACCCCTACGTGGCGCACCTCTTTGTCTACGATCCGGCGACTGGTTTAGTGTTCCGTTCCCAGCCTGATCGCGCCAATTCCCCTACCTTTCGCCCCGAGCACGACTATCTCTATTCCATGTTTAACAATTGGATACAAGTTGAGTATTGGGACATGGAAAAAGAACTGGAGGAAAAAGCCAAGAAAGGCAGGCGGTCTCCTTTTTCGGATTGGGTCCCTCGCGGCGAAAAGCACGCCTACGTTGCCGGGCAAGTCTTCTTGACCGGGGGCGCAGGAGGAAAAAAGGCCATCGCGGGCATGGTGTTTGACGCTGACTACCTGCACGATCAGTTTTTCCCCGAGATGTTGAATGAGGTCTTGAGCCATCAGGAAGAAAAGGGCGAAAAGAACCACGTGGCGATGATGTTGCGCCCCAAGTACGACTACACGCCCATGGTGGCTTCTTCGGAATGGGACGGCGGCACTCCTGAGGTGGAACGAAACCTGGAAGGCGCGTTCCCGGAACTGACGCTTGGCATCAAGTTGCCCGGAACTACTCTGGCGGCGATGGAGCAGCATTTTGTGCGTACCAGCTTCCTAATCCTGGGGGTGATCTCACTTCTCCTCGCGGGCGGACTGTTCATGACCCACCGCAACATTTCGCGAGAGATGGCGCTGGCGAAGCTGAAGTCTGATTTTGTCTCCAACGTATCGCACGAACTGCGCACGCCGCTCTCCTTAATCCGGCTCTACGCAGAAACCCTGGAGATGGGCCGGCTGAAATCGGAAGAGAAATATCAGGAGTACTACTGCATCATTCGCAAGGAAAGCGAAAGGCTTACCGCGCTGATCAACAACATCTTGGATTTCTCGCGGATCGAGGCCGGGCGAAAGGAATATGACTTCCGCGAGACCGACATGAAGGAATTGGTGCATAACACGCTGGATTCCTATCGCTTCCAGATCGAGCAGAACGGGTTTGCATTCGAGGAGAAGATCGCTGAAGATGTGCCTCCCCTGCGTGTGGATCGCGAGGCCATGGCTCGTTCGTTGCTGAACCTGGTCAACAACGCCCTCAAGTATTCGCAGGATCAGAAGTTCATCGGGGTAAACCTTTTTCGTCACAACGGCTCGGTGAAGCTGGAAGTCGTGGACCACGGTATTGGCATTCCCACGGAAGAGCAGCACAAGATTTTTGAAAAGTTCTATCGCGTGGGGGACCCGCTGGTGCACAACACCAAAGGCAGCGGGCTGGGACTTTCGCTGGTACGCCACATTGTGCAGGCGCACGGCGGAGAAGTGGCAGTGGACAGCAGTCCGGGAAGAGGCAGCAAGTTCACCATCACTTTGCCAGTGAACCCCAGAGTCAACGGATCTAGAACGACAACGGCGTGAGTTTCGGAGAACGGAAGAGTATGGCCAAGATCCTGATCGTCGAAGACGAACCCAACATGGTGGCGGGGTTGCGGGACAACTTCGAATTCGAGGGTTATCAGGTGCTGACCGCGCCCGACGGAGTGGCCGGCCTGGAGCGCGCTCTCAGTGAGTCGCCGGACATCGTGATTCTCGATGTCATGATGCCGCGCATGAGCGGGTTGGACGTCTGCAAACAACTCAAAGCCAAGAAGCCGTCGATGCCGATCATCATGCTCACCGCACGCGGACAGGAAGTCGACAAAGTAGTTGGGCTGGAATTAGGGGCCGACGATTATGTCACCAAGCCCTTTTCCATTCGTGAGCTCCTGGCACGGGTAAAGGCAGTGCTGCGGCGCGCGGGAACCATTCCGAAACAGGGCGAGAAGTACGCATTTGGCGAGGTCGAAGTGAATCTGCGGAATTGTCAGGTTTCCCGAAAGGGCAAAGCGCTGGAGTTCTCGTCGAAGGAGTTCGAGCTCTTGAAGTACTTCCTCCACCACCCGGGAGAAACGTTGAGCCGCGACCGGTTGCTGGAAGACGTCTGGGGCTACGACCGTTTTCCTACGACGCGGACGGTGGATGCGCACATTGTCCGGCTACGGCAAAAGGTAGAACCCAAGCCGGATGATCCCCGCTTCATTTTGACGGTGCACGGAACGGGTTACAAGTTTGTAGGTTGAAAGTGCTACGAGAACCAGGTGGAGAAGGCTCTACAACTCGGTGGGCAACCGCGCAGCAAGGTGGGCCCGGCCCGCGTCGATGACACGTTGCTCATCCGCGAAGCTCAGATGGGCAATGCCGCCGCGTTCGAAGAGCTGGTGTGCCAATATGACCGCGCAGTATTACGCCTGGCGGTGCATCTTACGGGGTCTCAGGAAGATGGCCAGGACATTTACCAGGAAGCTTTTCTCCGCGCCTACATTAATCTGGGCCGGTTCCGCTTCGAGTGTTCGTTCTATACCTGGATCTACCGGATCGTGACCAATCTGTGCCTCGATCACCTGCGCAAAAGATCCTCGCGCGCGCGTGACCTCACGACCACGATCTCCGCCGACGGCGAAGAAGAACAGGTGCTGGATCGATTGCCTGACCAGCGGGCTGGCACCAGCCCCGAACGTAGCTTGATCAGCAGAGAACTGCGGAAGTGCATTCTCCGCGCCATGGAACGGCTGTCGCCGCGCGAGCGCGTGGTATTCGAATTGAAGCACTATCACGGCCTGCGGCTGCGTACCGTGGCCGGCATCTTGAATACCAGTGAAGGCACGGTCAAGAACACCCTTTTCCGCGCCACTCACAAACTGCGCACGCAACTGGCTGAGGTGCGGTGAGCCGGCCAAGCGGGCGCTTCGATGTGCATCCGGCGTTGGGCTTGCTTGTTGGCGAATCCTCACCAAGCGGAGTGATCCGATGAAAACGAGCCACAAACTGGCACTGGCGGCGTTGGCTGGCCTCGCAATCGGCGTCGCCGGCGATTCGCCTGAGTATAAGGCGATCAGGCCGATCCGGCAGGCCGCAACTAGGAGCCGCATATTTATTGCCCAAGGGGTCCCGCCGCAGTGACGGGCGGGTTGAAAGACCTTCCGGTAAGTGCTTTGCTTTTCGCTGGATACTGCAGAATGCCCTGAATGGTTACCGGCGACAGGTTTTCCCGAACAAGATTGCCGGAATGCGCATCAAACAAGCTATAATTTGAACAGTTCTGCAGGAAGTAATGTCTCTTTCCGGGAAGAAAATCACGATGTCCAATAAAGTTAAGTCTGCAATTCTGGTGCCTTCGGCCGCGGTGTTGCTGTTCATGGTCGTGGGTGGCATGGACGGAGTACGGGCTTCCAGCAACGACGGCGCCTACCGCCAGCTTCAGGTGTACAGCGAGGTGCTGTCGCGGGTCCGCGCCGAATATGTTGAAGACCCCAATCTTCCCGCTGTGACCGACGGCGCTCTGCACGGTTTACTGGAGTCACTGGATGCCAATTCCAGCTATCTGAGTGCGGCCGAGTACAAGGAGTACAAAGCTCACTTGACAGGAGCCAAAGGCGATATCGGTGCCGCTGTCTCCAAGCGTCTGGGCTACGCCGCCGTCATCTCGG
>Ga0335078_10009200_pt1 | contig 14647 bp, 11 predicted proteins | sample Lox_Sample_32_FD_206711 | JGI IMG/M metagenome (GOLD analysis project Ga0335078, IMG submission 206711) | Soil microbial communities from Loxahatchee National Wildlife Refuge, Florida, United States - Lox_Sample_3.2 | ecosystem: Environmental > Terrestrial > Soil > Wetlands | place: USA...
TTGAAGCTCGACCAGTTCCGCGCGATGTGCACGGCGGCATAAAGAATGTGCCAGGCGAACACGGCGACCATGACCGCGGCGGACACGCGGTGGATGATGCCGGCGATCACCGGCCCGCCCATCAGCCGTTCCAGCACCGGCGCCCAGGCCGAGTTCGGATAAAGCAGCGTGATGCCGGTCGCGACCAGAAGGATGATGCTCACCGCGAACAAGAGATGCGCCCAGCGCCACATCGCGCTCCAGCGCTGGTAGTAGCGCTCGCCTCGCGGCACCGCCGCGGCGCGCACATGCGGGCGCGGCTTGCCCTGCTGGCGGTCGCGGTATTCGCGATAGAACCACAGAGCCGAATGCGCCCAGAAGAACAGCAGCACGCCGCCGACCGCGACGTTGACGAACTTCGCGGCGATCCACGTGTACGGATAATGCGCGAAGTCGTCGGTGGTCGCGTGCGGCTGGAACGTGGCGAAGCCCGGCGTCGCGTCGGCGTGACACGTCCGGCAGGTCTTGAGCACGTTGCCGGGCGCGACGCGCGAGGCCGCATTGCTTGCGGGCAAGACGTTGTGACTGCCGTGGCAATCGGCGCAGGTCGCGCCATGCGCGAAGCCCATGATGATGACCTGGCCGTGATAGGTCTCGGCATAACCTTTCGCCGCCTGCGGGTGACACGCCATGCAATTCTTGGTCATGGCGATGCGCGTCTTGTCCCACTCGGCGGCGGTCTTCGAGACGTTGGTATGCGGCACCTCGGTGATCGTCGTGTGGCAATCGACGCAGCGCACCGACGCCTTGCCGTGGACGCTATCGGCAAATTGATCCGCGGCAACCGACAGCGGACGCGTTTGCCCGTCGGCGCGCGGCGCGGAAAATCCGGGCGCGCCGTGACAGCCGAGACACGTCGCGTTGTCGAGATTGCCGGCGCCTTGCGCGCCGGCGGCCTGCGTCCAACACAAGAGAAACGTCAGCGCGAGCGCGCGCAGCGCGATTGTCCCGGCCTGCATTTATCGCTCCTCAAAACAAACGCGCGGCACTTAAGTGCCGCGCGCTCGACATTTCAATCCGCAAATCGTGCGCGGCGATCGCTCAGAGCTTGTGGCCGTTCGCCTTGAACTTCTCGCCGGCCGAAGTCAACGGACCGCCGCCGCCCGCGCTCTTGTGGCAGAAGCCGCAGGGCTTGCCGGTCTGCTGCGCGTAGGCGGGCATCGCGTTCGCCGGGCGCGATCCAACCGACGACAGCGCGACGGCGATCAGAATCACAGCCGCCGCTCCGCAAACGAGCACAACGATATTCCTCGCATAGACTTGCATAATCGTCCTCTCCATTGTCGAGATGTTGCAGACTACTTCTCGCGGTCGCCACCCAGCGCGCGATACCTACTCTAGCAGCGTGACGGTGGTAAAAATAGCACAGTAAAAATGTCACAGTGCACAATTTTGATCTTGATCAAACTCAGATTCATGTTGCGTGCATAAACGAATTCAAGTGTGATGAATAAAGCGGGGCTGGGGAAGTAGTAATGCGGTACGGTTTACCGGTCTGAACTTGAGGCAAGTTCATTCGGGGCGCTTGACGGCCAACTGAAAAAGTACTGCGGCAACAAGCGACGTAACGTAGCGACTGCTCATCCTGCCCGCGCCAGACGTTCCACTGATCGGCATCGGTTCTGATGCTGGTCCAGAATTGTTAGCGGTGGCGGGGGTCGTTCGTGAAACACAATCGTCGTGAGGCTGTCGAATTCGGACTCACCGGAGCATTGTCGACGGGTATTCCGGACAGGCCCATAGTCGGAACAAGTAATAAGGTAGTCATTGCTCTGGCGGCGGCGGCGGTCTTCTTAGGCGCCGCCTTTTGTTTGCCTCAAGCGGCCAAAGCCGAGGGCGGCTTTACGTTGCCGGGCATCCAATCGACGCTGCCGGCCTTTGCGCAGACCGGTCAGGCGCCAGCCGCCAAGTCTCAGGATGACCAGACCATCGCCGCGTTGCGCTCGTTTGCGCAGGGCCTCGGCTCTGCCAAGCCCGCATCGCTCAAGGGCGAGATCAAGGTCGCCGAAGCGGACAATCTTCTTGACTGGTTGACCCAGCCCAAGGAAGCCGCCCCGGCTCCGGCCGCCAAGCCGCCGAAAGGCAAGGCTGGCAAGGCCGCCGTTCCGGTCGAAGCCCACGTCGTCGGCGACAAGGTCTGCGCCGGTTGCCATGCGGCGCAGATCGCGGAATTCCAGAAGACCCTGATGGGCCGCATCAGCCTGACGCAGCCCGGCAAGTTCGCCTGCGAGAACTGCCACGGTCCGGGTTCGGCGCACGCCAAGGCGGGCGGCGGACGCGGCGTCGGCGGCATCATGTCGTTCGAGGCGGACGACCCGCGCAGCTCCGAGGAAAAGAATTCGATCTGTCTCGCCTGCCATGAGCGCGGCGACCGTACGCTTTGGCAAGGCAGCGTGCACGAAGAGCGCGGGCTCGCCTGCGTGAACTGCCACACAATCATGAAGAGCGTGTCGCGCAAGAACCAGCTCAAGACTTCGTTCGAGCCGGACACCTGCTTCCAGTGCCACAAGGACCGGCGCGCGCAGATGTTCCGCTCGTCGCATATGCCGATGCGCGAAGGCAAGATCGTGTGCTCGGATTGCCACAATCCGCACGGCAGCATCACCGAATCGCTGCTGAAAAAGGATTCGATCAACGACGTTTGCTACACGTGTCACGCCGAAAAGCGCGGACCGTTCCTGTTCGAACATGAGCCGGTCCGCGAGAATTGCGACAACTGTCACGATCCGCACGGCAGCATCAACCAGTACTCGCTGAAGATAGCGCGTCCGCGGCTTTGCAACGAATGTCACAACCTGATGGATAGCACCGCTGGGCCAACCAGTGCCCATGCCATCGGTCAGGCTTGCGAGAACTGTCACTCGGCAATTCACGGCAGCAATGCGACTAATGGTGCGCTGCTGTTCCGCTAAGATAGCAACCGCGTCATGGGTTAGGGCGTGTAAAATGAAAAAGATGCTTGGGGGCGTTTCGATGAAACCGCGGATGGGCTTGGTCAAGACGTGTATGGTTAGTGCGTTGCTGGGCAGCGCGGCATGGGCATTGCCCGCCATGCAGGCTCAGGCGGATGACATGCCGTTGAAAGCGCCGGCAGCGGATGAGTCCCCGGCGCTGTGGTGGTTCCACGGTAGTGTAGAGGCCGGCTATCGCGGTTTTCTCAACAGCCCGCAAGACGGATATCAAACCGCTAACGGTCCGATAAGTGGTGGAATTACCTATCCCGGAGTGGCGGGCAACAGCTTGGCCAAGTATTATGAGTATAGTGATATCAAGCCGGGCGCGTTCGGGAATTTCTGGTTCTCGACCGGGAGCAAGGACGGCCTCTACCGTTTCGACATAGGCGGCAAGAATGTCGGTTATGACGATCAGTACTACTACCTCGATGCTTCGAAAGCGGGCCAACTCTACTTTAATTTCAGTTGGGATCAGACTCCACATCTTTACAGCACCAGTGCTCTGACGCCCTTTGTGGTGAACGGGAACGCTGTTACGCTAGATCCATGCGCAGCGGCCACGCCCCACACAACTGTGCCCACGCTCGCGACTTGCGCGCAGCCAATGGATATCGGCATCAGACGCGATACGGCAGCTTTCCAGGGTCGTTGGACTCCGAACGACGACTGGGACATCAAGGCCGATTATTCGCATATGTCGCGCACTGGTACCCAGATTATCGGTCTCGTTGGTGGCGACACGCCAGGAAGCGGTGGCACTCCTGTCCTGTTGCCGAAGCCCGTAGACGACGCCACACAGAATTACGGGGTGAATGGCGAAAAGGTTGGGACGTCGCCGTGGGGCCAGAAGATCATTTTCAAGCTGGCCTACAATGGTTCGACGTACACCGATAATATCTCAAACTTCACTGTGCAAAGCCCGAGCTTCCTCACGCAGCCGCTAGGCATGAGCGATGCAACGTGGCCCAGCAATCAGGCCAATGGATTCGGCGGAACGTTGGCCGCGGACCTGCCATGGAAGAGCCGCTTTGTCAGCGTCCTCAATTACACGATGATGAGGCAGAATGCCGCGTTCCTTCCGAACAACACGGTTCCTGCCGATCAAACTGCGCTGCCGGCCTCGAGCCTCAACGGCGCGATTAATACCCTGCTGAGTAACAATCAGCTCACCACAAAGATCACGCCGGATCTCACCTCCAAACTGACCTATCGCTATTATGATTTCAATAACGCGACGCCAGAGCTCTATTTCCCCAGTAACCCGCACTATGATTATTCGGCTGGGAAGCCGACTGATGAGAGCGTCTACTCCCTCTCGATGGGCTACATCAAGCAGGATGCCGGTGCTGCATTGAATTGGCGTCCGACGAAGGAATGGAACCTGGGCGCGGCATACAATTTCGAGCGCTATGATTGGACGCGCGCCGACGTCGACGTCACCAACGAGAATTCGGGCAAGATTTATGGCGACTGGAAGCCGATGGAGTGGTTTACGTTGCGTGCGAGCACTTCTTACGGCGTGCGGACCTACAACAACTACAATTACGCTGGCAATGTCGGTCTCTTCCAGTGGAGCTGCCCAGCAGTAGCCACGTGCGATGCGAGTGAGCTGTATTCGAGCACCTACCGTCAGCTGATGATTGACAATCGCCAGCTGTGGACCTCAAACGTTTCCGCCGACCTCGTTGTGATCCATAACCTCACATTAACTCCGACGTTCAAATATACAGAGGCCAAGTATGGCGTCGATCCCACCACGCAACAGGGCTTGGCAGACAGCCGTAAATCGGCCGCGGGCATTGACGCTACCTATGTGTTGAACCCCGACACATCGTTTGCGGTCGGCTACATGTATGAATGGGGCAGCTCATCGCTCATCGGGATTAATTGCACCGGCAACACCGATGCTGGCGGCGTTATTGCTAACTGCGTCCCACCGCCAGCGGCTCCTACAACTCTGACAAATGATACGACGTGGGTACAAACGTTCACCGCCGCAGTGAGATGGGCGGCCATTCCGCAAAAGCTTGACACTGAACTGCGCTACACCGCGTCGTATGGCGTGGATAACATGCAACTCTTTGTCGGCGGCGCCCCGCCGAGCGGCGGCCAGTTCCCGGAAAACACAACCTGGTTCCAGCGCGTGGATGCGTCCGCGATCTATACGTTCGACAAGGAAACCGTCGCGCGGCTGGGATGGAAGGGTGACTTGAAGGCTAAACTGCACTTCACCTGGGAGCGCAATGCGGAAACGAACTGGGCCCAAGATCCGTTGACGCCGTACACCCTGGTCTCGTCAGGGCTGTGGATGGGCTGGGACAATCCGAACTACAATGTCGAAATGCTGTCAGGGTCGTTTATCGCCTCTTGGTAATCGCGCCTGGATGACTGGATGCTACTGGGAGCGGCCTTCGGGCCGCTCCTTTCGTTTGGGGCGCCGGGCCGCTAGCGGCTTGTTGACATTGGTCAAAAGGCCAACATCATTCTGCGGTAAAAGGATCGGGCCGCATTGGCGGGGGCCGGGCTGTTGTATTAGAAAGACCGTGGAATCGAAGGAGACCGGCTATGAAGCGGCATCGTGTTTACATCGGAGCGGCAGCAGCGGGCCTCGCCATCCTGGCGGTGGTCGGAATGCAGCTCACCACCTCATCTCCCGCCTATTGCGCGCCGCAGGACCAGCCCAAGCGCCCCTTGCCGCAGACCAGCCAGTCGAAAAAGAGCTTCAAGGAAGACGTGATGCCGATCTTCGTCGGCCGCTGCATCAGCTGCCACCAGCCGGGCGGCGAGGGCTACGCCAAGAGCGGGCTCGATCTCACCAGCTACGCCGGCGTGATGAAGGGCACCAAGTTCGGGCCCATGGTGATCCCGGGCGATCCGGAAAGCAGCAACCTGATGCTGCTGCTCGATTGGCGCGCCTCGGCCGAGCTGCGCATGCCGCACGGCATGAAACAGCTCAATTCCTGCGACCGCAACGATATCCGCGCCTGGATCCGTGAAGGCGCCAAGGACAACTGAGCCGGCTGCTAACGGTTTTATGCGACGTGGATGAGGGGGCGGCCGCGCACTGCGGCGGCCCCCTCTCCCCATTGGGAGAGGGTGCGGGTGAGGGGGTTCCGAATCTCCCGATAGTCCGTAACCCCTCACCCGGCGCACTTCGTGCGCCGACCGCTCCCTACGGGAGAGGTGAAGAGCGGCTCAGCCCTCGACGTTGATTATCGTTGTTCGCGACGCCCCATTCTCCGTTCGTCCCCGCGAAAGCGGGGACCCAGGGGCCATATTCTCTGCCGCTTACGATAAGGACTGGGTTCCCGCTTGCACGGGAACGAACGGAATCGTGTTCCCGGCGCGAAGCCAGGAAGCGGCTCAACCCTCGACCTTGAGGTCCTTGATCACTTCGTCGATCTGGCGAAGCTTGTCCGGATCGCTGGCCAGCGCCTTGCGCGCGTCGGCCGCGGCGGCATGCGCCTTGTCGCGCTCGCCCAGCACGATGTAGGCGCGCAGCAGCCGTTCCCAGCCGGCAAGGTCGGAGCCGTCGGTTTTGAGCTTGTCGGCGAGCTTCGCCACCATGCCGCGGATCATCTGGTTCTGCTGGTCCGAGCTCATCTTTGCCGCAGCCTGCATGTCGGCGGCGGACGGTCCGGGCATGCCGGCCGGCGGCGCCACCGGAGCGGGCGCTGCCATCGGCGGCGGGGCCGCCGAGGCCGACGCGGCCGCTTCGGCGCCCGCGTCGAACTGGCGCAGTTTGTCGGGATCGCCGGCGAGCGCTTTGCGCGCGTCGGTGATGGCGGCCTGCATTTTGTCCTGTTGTTCGAGCACGCGGTACGAGCGTACCAGCTGCAGCCAGCCATTGACGTCAGAGCCGTCTTTCTTCAGCCGGTCGGCGAGCCGCTGCACCATGGCGACGATACTCTGGTCCTGCTGCAGGGGTGCGGCCGCCACTTGGGGCGCGGCTGGCGGCGGAACTGCCGCGGCGGGCGCCGCCGCGGCGGCGGCGCCCGCGCCGTCGTTGAACCGCTTCAGCTTGTCCGGATCGCCCGCCAGCGCCTTGCGCGCGTCGGCCAGCGCCGCCTCCATCTTGTCGTTCTGACCGAGCACCCGGTAGGAGCGGACGAGCTGCAGCCAGCCGTTGACGTCGGAGCCGTCCTTGTGGAGCCGTTCGGCCAGGCGCTCGACCATGGCATTGACGTCGTGATCGGCCGGCGCGCCTTGCGCCGCCGCAGCCTGCGCACCCGCGGGCGCATTGCGCGCCAGCGCATGTTTGACCACCTCGATCCAGGGCGCGTTGGGCGGCGCGGCGGCGATGAGATCGTTCCAGATCTTCTCGGCTTCGGCACGGCGGCCATCCTGATCGGCGGCCATGCCTTTGTAGAAAAGCGCCATGACGTTCTGTGGGTCGATCTTCAGCGCGCGGTCGAACGCGGCCTTGGCCTCGTCGGTGACCACCCCGTTGGCGGAGGCGACCACGGCCTCGCCATAGTCGGCTTCGCGCTCGGCATTGCTGCCATTGAGGCTGATCGCGTTGTGCCAGGCGCGCGCGGCGTCGTCATAGCGGCCGAGCCGCATATAGACCGGCGCCAGCACTTCCCAGCCTTTGCCGTCGTTGGGGTCGCGGGCGACGTGGTTTTCCACCTCGGCAACCATGGTCTGGATGTCGTTGGTGTCTTTGGGCGCCTGCATCCGCGCAGCCAATGGCTCGCCCGGCAGGTCCGGCGAACCGATTGTGAGGTAAAGCGCGAGCGCGCCCGCCGGCAGCAGGATCAGGCCGGCAATGGCGGTGACGCGGCGGTGCAGAAGCGAGGATTTATCCGCGACCGGCTGTTCCTGGTCCGCGGCGTCGGCGGCGGCGATCAGACGGCGCGAGACCTCGACGCGGGCAGCCTCGGCCTCGGCCTCGCCGATCAGGCCGGTCGCGCGGTCGCGCTGGATCTCGTCGAGCTGGTCGCGGTAGACGGCGAGGTCGCCGCCCGAACGCACGGGCGTGTTGCGGGCGAGTGGCCACAGCACGGCGATCGCCGCCACGGCGGTCATCAGGACAAACAGGAGCCAAAGGGTCATCGCGCCGCTCTACCGCTAAGTCGTTGGAATTGCTGCCCGAACAGACATCTGACGGGCAAATAACGTCAGAATGAGGACCTACGTTCTGTCGCGCCCGTTCTCTCGCCCCAAGCTGCCGCTAACCCATTGATACACATCAAGGCGCCGACGCCTTAGATGGCAAAAATCGCAGCCGATTTGAAGAGGAGTTCGGGGCCCATGAAAGCCGCCGACGTCATGGCGACCAACGTTATCACGGTCCGCCTGGATACGCCCGTCACCGCCATCGCCGAAACGCTGCTGGCCAACCGCATCAGCGCGGTGCCGGTGGTCAACGGCAAAAACGTGCTGGTCGGCATCGTCAGTGAAGGCGACCTGATCCACCGCGTGGAAGCGGGAACCGAGCGGCGGCGCTCCTGGTGGCTGGAACTCTTGACCGGCAACGAGACGCTCGCGCACGACTTCGTCATGTCGCACGCGCGCGCCGCCGCCGACGTGATGACCTCCCCAGTGATCAGCGTCACGCCGGACGCCTCACTCGCCGCTATCGCTTCGCTTTTGGAAAAGCACCGCATCAAGCGCGTGCCGGTCGCGGTCAACGGCAAGATCGTCGGCATCGTCAGCCGCGCCAATCTCATCCAGGCGCTGGTGGGCCTGAACCGCGCCAAGAGCATCGAGCCATCGGTCGACGACCTGACCCTACACAACAACATCCTCGAGCAGCTGCGCTCAAAGCCCTGGATCGATCCGTCGACCATTAGCGTCGTGGTCAACGACGGCACGGTTGAATTGTGGGGCATCGTCGATTCCGAAACCGAGAAGAACGCGATCCGTGTCGCGGTCGAGGTGACGCCCGGCGTGCGCCAGGTGGCGAACAGGTTGGTGGTCGAGCACGTGATGAGTGCGCAGTGACAGCGGACGCGCGCCGCGGGGGCGGCGGGCGTCCGACTGTCGTCTGACGTTCCGCTCTGTTCTTAAGTGCCACTAAGTCGCGTTGCCAGTCGCGAACAACTCCAGCACAAGCACGGAACGCCGCGGCAGAAATAATTACCGCCGCGCTATGTCTTCGCCGGCCGAGCGAGCGCGGCCGCCAGGAGATGCGTCACGGCGTCGAGCGGTTCGGTAGCCCCATAGGACTTGAGCAGGATCTGCAGGTTTGCGGCGGCGGCATCGCGCGGCTCGCCGCGCGGGCGCGCCGCAAGCCGCACGTCGGCCCAGCGCTCGAGCATCAACTGCTCGACATATTCGGATTCGAGCTCCCCGGCTTTGACCCGCGTTCGCAATTGCGCCGCCGCTTCCGTCAGTCGCGCATCGGGCAATTCAACGGTCTTGAGACGCCGCCGCGCGGCACGCAGCGGCCTGACGATGTCATCGTGCCACGACGCGACTTCGGCGCGCGCCGAAACAATATCGTCGGCGGTCAGGGTGACGCTGCGCACCGCGCCGAGAAATGCGCACAGCAGAAGCAGATTGATGTCGAGGCCGAATTGGTCTTGCAGCACGAGACATTCGCGCTCGACCACCTCCGCGCTATAGACCGCGAGGGAGAAACCCCAGAATTTCGAGCCCATACGATGCCGCTTCAGGCTTTGCCGGACGGCCAGCGCTTCACCAGGCCGAGGTCGATGTCGAGCAGGTCGAGGCAGCGGCCGACGGTTTGGCTGACGATGTCCTCGATCGTCTTCGGCTTGTGATAGAAGGCCGGCACCGGCGGCATGATGATGGCGCCGTTTTCGGTGGCGGCCTGCATGCTGCGCAGATGGCCGGCGTGCAGCGGCGTCTCGCGTACCACCAGCACCAGCCGCCGCCGCTCTTTCAAAATGACGTCGGCGGCGCGGCTCAACAGGTTGTCGGTGGTGCCATAGGCGATATCGGACAGCGTGCGGATCGAGCAGGGCACGATTACCATGCCGCGTGTCTTGAACGAGCCGCTGGAAATGGCCGCGCCGACATCGTTGTTCGAATAGGTGGTGCCGGCGAGCGCGCGCACGTCGTCGACGCTGAGATCCATCTCTTCCTTGAGCGTGATGGCGGCCGACTTCGAAATGACCAGATGCGCGTCGATATTGCTCTTGCGCAGCGCCTGCAACAGCCGCACGCCGTAGATTGCGCCCGAAGCGCCGCTTATGCCGACAATCAGAGGAAGCGCCATTGTCTCGCGGCTCCGACTAAACCATTGATAAGCGTGACACTATAACGGGCCTGGCGCGGTCATGTCATCCGCCCTAGCGGCCGATGAAGTTCGGCAGCCGCCGTTCCGCCGTCGCCTTGACGCCCTCCTTGAAATCGTCGGTCTTGCGTAAGACGGTCTGCTCCTTGAGTTCGTGCTCGGTCGCCTTGAGCACGCGGTCGGCGAGATCGCCGCGCAAGGTGGCGCGCGTCGAGATCAGCCCGAGCGGCGAGTTCTCGGCGATCTCGGCGGCGAGCTTCAGCGCCGCCTCTCGCACCTGCTCCTGCGGCACCAGCACGTCGGCGAGCCCCATGGCGTAGGCCTCGTCGCCGCGCACGCGGCGGCTGGTATAAAACATCGCCGCCGCCTTGGTCGGCCCAACGACGAGCGGCAGCGTCACCGTCAGCCCGAAACCGGGATGAAAGCCAAGCCGGGTGAAATTGGCGCAAAAGCGCGTTTCCGGGCAGGCGACGCGGAAATCCGCCACCATGGCCAGCCCGAGCCCGCCGCCGACGGCGGCGCCATGCACCGCGGCAACGATCGGCTTCTTGGTGCGGAACAGCCGGTTGCCCTCGATATAAAGATGCTGCACCACCTTCTCGCGGTTGAGTTCGCCCTCGCGCTGGCCATCTTTGTTGAGCGTCGAGGCGTCGGCCAAAATGGCGCCGGCGCAGAACGCCTTGCCTTGCGCGGCGAGCACCACGGCGCGGCAGTTAACGTCCTCATCGAGCGTTTCCAGCGCGGTCGCGATCTCCTGGATCAGCGCAACGTCGAAGAAATTGTTCGGCGGGCGCCTGATCTCGATCAATGCCACATGACCTGTTGGCTCGACGCCGATGTCCTTGAATGGGCCCATGGCTTTGTTCCTTTACTCGGCGGCGCTGCGCTGCGGCGGGCGCGCCTGCTTGACGATCAAGGCGTCGACAATGGAGACGCCCTGGCCTTTCGCGTGCACGATGACCGGATTGAGATCGATCTCGGCGATGTCGTCGGCATGATCGGCGGCAAATTGCGACAGACGTACGATGATGTCGATCAGCGCCTCGGTGTCGGCCGCCGGCGCGCCGCGATGAGGCCCGAGGATGGCCGCGCCCTTGAGGCGACCGAGCAAGGCGGTGGCCGCGGCGCGGTCGAGCGGCACCGGCGCAAGCGCGACGTCGCCGAGCGCCTCGACCAGTACGCCGCCTAAGCCCACCATCAGCAACGGGCCCCAGCTGGCATCACGGTTGACGCCGAGGATCACTTCGCGACCGGGCGGCGCCATCGACTGCACCAGCACGCCGTCGATCTGCGCCTGCGGCGAGTGGCTAAGCGCAGCCGCCAGCACGCGCTCGTAAGCGGCGCGCGCCCCGTCAGCCGACACGTTGAGTGCAACCGCGCTGGCCTCGGTCTTATGCGGGATGTCGGCGGACTGGACCTTGAGCGCGACCGGGCAGCCGAACTTTTTCGCAATCGCCGCCGCTTCGTTTGCCGAATGCGCCAGGGTACCGGCCTCTTTACTCAAGCCGTAAGCGGCGAGCAGCGGCCGCGCCTTCCATTCGCACAGCACCGAACCGGAAGCCGCGAGTTTGGCGCGCACTTGCTCTTTCGCATTTGCTGCGACGCCGATGCTTGGTGCCGGATGAAGCTGCCGTTCGCGCAGCGCGCGGTAGTCGGCCATGACCCGCATGGTGCAGGCGCAGCCCGGTGCACCGGTGAACAGCGGATAGCCGGCTTCGTTGAGGATCTCGACGCTGCGCTCCGAGGGCAGCGTGTAGGTCCACATGAACACCGGCTTTTTCGACTCGCGGCCAAGCGCCTGCAGCTTCGGCAGGTCGGTTTCCAGAAACGCCGAGCGGCGCGCCGTCACCACCACGATGACGCCGTCGATCAGCGGCGACTGGCCGACCAAGCGGGCGAATTCGGCGTAGCCGAGCTTGTGCACGCCCTGCGCGGTCGAATCGACCGGGTTCTGCGATGTGCCGTAGGACGGCAGGTGCACGTCGATGGCTTTGCGCGTTTCGTCGTCGAGCACCGGCACGTCGAGGCCTGCGGCAGCGCAGGCGTCCGCCATCCACACGCCGGCGCCGCCCGAGGAGGTGCAGATGCCCATGCGTTTGCCGGCCGGCAGCTTGTCGCGGCAGGCGAGGAAGCCCACCGCGATGTCGAGCATCTCGTCGAAGTCGCCGCCTTCGATGAGACCGTAATGTTCGAAGATGGCGCGGTAGGCGGCCGCGGAGCCGGCGAGCGCAGCGGTGTGCGAGATCACCGCACGGCGGCCCGGTTCGGACTGGCCGATCTTGCCGACGATCAGCGGCTTGCCGAGCTTGAGCGCTTTTTCCGCCGCGCGTTTGAATTTCTCCGGCGACTTCACATCTTCGAGCAGCAGCAGGAAGACGTCGGTGCCGCCTTCGTCGAGCAGGTAATCGAGGAAGTCGGCGACATCGAGCGCGGCCTCGTTGCCGGTGGTAACGATGTGGCGGAAGGCGAGGTTGCGCGGGCGGGCGCGGTCGAAGAAGGCGAAGCCGACGCCGCCGCTCTGTGAGATCACCGAGACTTGGCCCTTGCCGAGTGCGCGCGCCGGGCGGATGGCGCCGGCCTTCTTATCCATCGCCGGGCTGAAAGTCGGGCAGAGCGCCGCTTCGATATTGGCGAAGCCCTCGGTGTTGGGCCCGCTCACTGCCATATCGTAGTGGCGCGCCGTCGCCGCGATCTCGGCTTGCATGCGGTGGCCGGCTTCGCCCGGCTCCTCGGCGAAGCCGGAACTCAAGATCACCGCGGCCTTGACGCCGGCGCGACCGCAGCGCTCAAGCTCGGCCGAAATATACTGCGCCGGCACGATGAGGATCGCGAGATCGGCCGGCTCGGGCAGATCGGTAATCGACGCATAGGCCTTGAGCCCTTGCACCTCGGATGCGCTGCGGCTCACCGGAAAGACCTTGCCGGCGTATGGGTGGCTCAAGATCACTTCGAGAATACGGCCGCGTAAGCCCGTGGTGTCGGACGAAGCGCCAACCACGGCGAGCGCTTTCGGCCACAGCAGCTTTCCAATGTCCGGCATTGCGCGCCCCTCTTTCACCGCAACCCGAGGCCGCGCGCGATGATGCCGCGCAGGATCTCGGTGGTGCCGCCCTGGATGGTGAGTTTGGGCGCGATCTTGATGGCAAAGCCGAGCTGCTCGTCGAGCGTCACGCGGTTGCTCGCATCCGGCTCGAGAAACGCGGAGAGGTCGCGCACGCGCTCGGGCAGCTTCTGCTCCCAGATGGTGCCGAGATCCTTGACGATGGAGGATTCGACGACCGGTTCTTTGCCGGCCTGCAACATGCCGGCGACCGACACCGACATACGGCGCAGCGTATGCAATTGCGCGACCAGACGGCCGAGACCTTCGGCGCTGCGCAGGTCGGGATCGGGGCCAAGCGCGCGCACCAGCTCGGCGAGCACGTAATAGGTTTCCAGGAAACGCTCGGGCCCGCTGCGCTCATAAGCGAGCTCGCTGGTCGCCTGCTTCCAGGCACCGTCGATCTCGCCGAGTACGTGATCGTCGGGAATGAAAGCGTCGTCGAATACGACCTCGTTGAAATCGTGCTGCCCGGTCATCTGGATGATCGGATTGACCGTGATGCCCGGCGTCTTCATGTCGACGAGAAACTGCGTCAGGCCGTGACGGCGGTTCTCTTTGGTTGCCGGCGAGGTGCGGAACAGGCCGAGCATGTAGTCGGCGATATGCGCGTTGCTGGTCCAGATCTTCGAGCCGTTGATCGTCCAGCCGCCGTCGACCTTGGTCGCCTTGGTCTTGGCGGCGAACAGGTCGGAGCCAGAATTCGGCTCGCTCATACCGATGACAAAGCACAATTCGCCGCGGCAGATGCGTGGCAGAATGTCCTGCTTGACGTGCTCGGGCGCATATTTGAGCAGGATCGGGCCGCTCTGGCGGTCGGCGACGAAGTGCAGGCGCACCGGCGCGTTGACGACGCGGAATTCCTCGGTGACGACGTGGCGCTCGAGGAAGCTGCGCTCATGGCCGCCGTATTTCTTCGGCCAGGTCATGCCGATCCAGCCTTTGGCGCCGACGCGCTGGCTAAAGGCGCGATTGTGCGTGTCGCCGTGACTGGGGCGGTCGGGCACGAAGGTACCGGCCGCGACCTCGTCGGCGATGAAGGCGCGGACGTCCTCGCGCAGCCTCTGGCATTCGGGCGGCAGGCGGATCTGGTCGAACTGAAGCTGATTGGTCATGGCCGATCCTACCGCGCCGCCAGCATCGGCCAGAATTGGTCGGCGCCGCGCGCCGCGACCGCGCCGCCGAGCGTCGAGGCCCAGTGGCTTTCGCTGCCGAAATCGTCGCGCCAGGACAGGAGCCGCAGCGTGAAGCGATGCAGGATGTGCTCGTTGGTGAAGCCGATCGCGCCAAATACTTGATGCGCGATAGCCGCGCCTTCCGCGGCGGCTTCGCCGGCACGGATTTTCGCCG
>Ga0335078_10009201_pt1 | contig 14645 bp, 10 predicted proteins | sample Lox_Sample_32_FD_206711 | JGI IMG/M metagenome (GOLD analysis project Ga0335078, IMG submission 206711) | Soil microbial communities from Loxahatchee National Wildlife Refuge, Florida, United States - Lox_Sample_3.2 | ecosystem: Environmental > Terrestrial > Soil > Wetlands | place: USA...
TGCGATCGCCCGTGACAGGAGGGAGGTTATCCTCCAGTTCGCCCCGAACAACCACCCTGGCTCTTTGGAGCTCACTCAATGACAGCGCAATTACTTCCCGCGTGGCCTCATTCAAGTCCACCGACTCACTGGCGGTCTCCTTCCGGTGGAAGAGCGCCCGCAAGCGCGTGACCACCTCAGAAGCCCGGTTGGCATCACGAATTGTTCGACGTGAGGTTTCGAGAGCACCATTGATATTAGGAGGTACTGCAGCCAGCATGCGCTGACAGGTGCTGGCGTTCGTCACAATGCCGGAAAGCGGCTGATTGATTTCGTGAGCGATGGATGCGGCCAGGGTCCCGAGGCTCATCGCCCTGGCGACGTGTGTAAGTTCCGATCTGGCTTTGTCGCGCGCCTCTTCTGCCAGGCGGCGAGCCGTGACGTCCTGGACCGCCGCGATGTACTCCAATTGACCATCCTGATCCCGGGTCGCATGAGCGACGGCGTGCAGGTACTTGATCGAGCGATCAGGCATCAGCAAACGGCATTGCCATTCAAAATCGTTGGGGCCGATTGCCTGTTCCACCATTTTCTCGTACAAAGTGAGATCGTCCGGATGAACTCGAGTGCGGATCAGTTCGAGCGTTACCGGCGTGCCGATCTCAAACTCGTAGATGCGATAAAGCTGCTCTGACCACTTGATCTGGTTCGTTGCCGCACGCCAGGAATAACTTCCTATCTGAGTGAGACGTTGCGCTTCTGCAAGAAATGCTTCGCTGCGGCGCAACTCTTCCTGAACTCGCCTTTGCTGGCGCAAGTCAAGGATGAAAGCTACACCGTCGTTTCCACTTCCGTCGAAGAGTGCCCCGCCTATCAGTACTGGCACGCGACTGCCGTCTTTTTGGAAAAACTCTTTTTCATAGGGCTGAAAGGCGTTGGTCGCCTTCAGTTGAGCGATTGCCCAATAATCACACTCGCGCCACTCCGGGGGTGTGAGGTCCGTCCAACGCACCCGACCGGAGGTAAGATCATCGCGGTTGTATTTGACCAGTTGGAGAAATGCTTCATTGGCCTCGGTGATTGCCCCATCGAGATTCCACATAGCAATACCGACGACGTTAGCCTCGACCAGGCGCCGGATCTTCGCTTCCAAGCCGCTTGCCACTTGACGGACTTCTGCTTCCGCTTTTTCGCGCTCCGCCACTTCAACTTTGAGATCTTCGATGTGCATCCATGCTTGATACGCCGAAGAGGCGAATTTCCCCAGGGATGCCATAAGCCTGTCGTCCTCTGCGTCATATCTTCGCCGGTCGCTATGCATGATTCCCCATATAGTTCCGACCGCCTTTCCGTCTACGTAAAACGGGACCAGCAGTCCCTCTTCAGCAAAAGGCACTGCGCAGCCCAAATACGGGTAACGTCGTTCCCAGTGGGTGAATAGCATCGTAGTATTGCGGTCTAGGACGTCTCCGCAAGGACTAAAATTGCGCGGGGTTCCACCTCCGACGTGAGGACTCCACATGCCGGCGATGGCTGGCCAATAGAATCTTTGGCCGTCAACATGCGGGGTCTTGCCATCTTTAGTCAGCAGGCTCAGGCCAGCGGAGTCAGACTGGGTAATCTCCAAGATCGTCTCAGCTAACGTTTGAAAGATGGTACTCGGCGAGTCAGCCAACGCGCTCATCAGTTTCACCAGCGCGCGACTCTCTTTCTCATAATCCGGAGGACGCGATGTGCGGTTTTGCAACGCTTCCTTGCACAGGATCGATTCCAGAGAAGCAGCGGGAATTGGGGCCTCGAGAGTCAAGTTATTCTTCGTGTCGGTCACGCTTTCACCTCCACATTGAGAGTTTAAATCGCGTTGAGTATCAAGTTGGCGGTCCACACTAGTCTGGGAACCGCATTCACTGAGGCGACTAAGCTCGTCTTCCATGGCTATCTCCTTTTTCGCCGTAGTCAGTGACATGAAAATGTTGGTCACTTCGCAACGCGGCAACGTCAGCTGAACTTGACGAGTTCAGGGCCGGTTCAGGGCGCGGTGCGGGCCAAGCCTCGTGGCCATCCTCACCAAGTCGGCGAAAGACTGGGCCTGCATCTTTTGCATCACCCGGCCTCGGTGTGCCTTCACGGTAATCTCACTTATGCCAAGTTCTCCTGCGGCCTGTTTATTCAATAAACCAGAGACGACCAACGCCAATACCTGCCGTTCTCGCCGGGTCAGCGAGGCATAGCGGCTCCGGAGCTCCTGCATTTCCATCTCGCGAGTAAGAGCTTGGCGGCTACGGTCGAGACTCTCCCGGATGGCGTCCAACAGTACGTCATGGTCGAAAGGCTTCATCAGGAATTCGACCGCGCCTGCCTTGATGGCTTGGACCGAGGAGGCCACGTCGCCGTGGCCCGTAATGAACATGATCGGCATATCAGTTCGCTCAACCGCGAGGCGCTTCTGGAGTTCAAGACCGCCGAGGCCGGGAAGGGATACGTCAAGCACTAGGCAGCTCGGAACAAGGGGGCGAGGCCGGGTGAGGAATTCTTGCGCAGAGGCGAAGGTCTCGGGCTCCCAGCCTTCGCAACGGAGCAATAATTCCAGAGATTCGCGCACGGAGATATCATCGTCGACAACGAACACGACTGGCGCAGCATGTGAAGTTGCCGCTGTCATAACCGTCGCCTGTCTGTATGGTTTCGTCGGGCTGTCTTGGTAGTTCATTGAATCTCCGATTTGCGTTGATTGCCTTCTGTGAAGAAACTACCCAAGAGCGGGGGTCTCCGGAAGTAACGGCGGCGTAAGTTACGGTACGTAACCTCGAATTCAACGTATCCGAGTCGACGCGCCTGGGGCACTGGAGACGGGAGTGCCCGAGTTGTATATGATTTGAGGCGAAATTGATATAATCCGTACTACGAGCGGTTCGCGCGACCTTGGGGCGAAATTGGACAAGAGTGAGGAATCCACCCTTTGTCGGTGAATACTGCCATCGTTAACCAACACCTGGATGAGGCGTTGAGTTCGCCGCTTTTTCGCAAAGCCGACCGGCAGGCTCGTTTTCTGCGGTACGTGGTGGATGCGGCGCTGCAATCCCCCGAAACCACTATCAAGGAATTCGATATCGCAGTCGCTGTGTACGACCGGCGCGCGGATTACGACCCACGCACCGATCCCATTGTGCGTGTGGAAGCCGCCAGGTTACGTGCCCGGTTACGTGAATACTACGAACTCACCCCTCCTGAGAGCGTGCGCATCGACATCCCCAAGGGCCAATACGTTCCCCGCTTCGTTCCAGTCGGACATGGGCACGCACCGGCAGTCTCAGATCTGTCCATACTGGTGCCGCCATTCCGCAGTCTCAGTCCGGATCCGGACGATCAGAATTTTTGCGATGGGGTGACTGAGGAGGTGGTCCACAAACTCGCTCAAGATCATCGAATACGGGTGATTACTCAGTCGGCTGCTGCCTGGCTCGAACAAAGAGAGAAACCCAAGCCGCGCTATGTGCTGGAGGCCAGCATCCGGCGGGTCGGCGCGGAGATCAGACTGACCCTCCATCTGATGGAACTGACCGGCGGTGGCTCGACCCGGCTTTCCAATATCTACCAAGCGACTACAAACAACATTTTCGCCACTCAGGAACGGTTGGCCGAGGAGATTCGCCGCGATCTCTCTGCGGCGTTGCATACCGATAACGCCGGCAGTGAATGCATTCACTAGTCGTTTCGCGATAGGTCAAAATGGACTCGAACACAATCCGTTATTTGCAGGAAAGCGTCGCGCGGCTGCCGGTCGGTGATCTCGCCCCAGTCAATGAGTTCTACAGGCGTCTGTTCGAACTCGCGCCCGAAGCTCAGCCGATGTTCAAAACAGAGATGGACCTCCAAGCCAAGAAGTTCTCAGACATGCTCGCGTGGGTGATCGAACACCTTGAGCGTCCCCACGAATTGTGTCAGGAACTCCGCGCACTAGGTGCGCGCCACACCGGCTACGGCGTCAAGATTGACCAATACGCCCCGGTTGGTTCGGCGTTGATCTGGATGTTCCGGCGCACTCTCGGGGATCGCTTCACGCCGGAAATGGAAGAAGCCTGGCTGGAGTTTTACGCTTTCGCCAGTTTCGAGCTGGAGCGCGGTTCCCGGGAAGCTGCCGCCTAGTACCTGTCTCTAGGCACCGCTTCTGCGTCGGGGACTCGGTGAGAATATTAAACGTCGTTCGCCGATGAATCAGTTCGACTGACGCGGGTCTCGGGGCCAGACACCCTCGGGCGTACAGGGGATGGCAAACGAAAACGTACACCCGGGCCCATCATTCGATGACGCCCACAGACGTCCCTGATGAGCCTCAATAATCGAGCGACTGATGGAGAGTCCGATTCCCATACCGTCGCTCTTGGTCGTGTAGAACGGTTGGAAGATTTTGTCCGCAGCTTGAGGCGTGAAGCCGACTCCGGAATCTTTCACGCTCAGGCGCACGTGATTTTCTTGGTCCCGTTCAGTTCGAACCAGCAACTCTCTCGGGCGAGCGTCGATTGTGCGCATGGACTCGACCGCGTTGCGGAGCAGGTTCAGGATGACCTGCTGAAGCTGGATACGATCACCGAGTGCCGGCGGCAGGTCATCCACAAATTCTTGCCGCAGAGTCACACCGTTTTTCTGGATCTCAGTCGACGATAATGCCGTCACCTCTCGAACCGCTTCATTCAGGTCCATCGGCTCGAGAGCCGGCTCTTTTTTGCTGTAAAGCGTTCGCAATCGCGTGATGACGTCGGATGCCCGCTTTCCATCACGAATCGTGCGCCGTGCCGTTTCGCGCGCTCCTTCCACATTCGGAGGATTCGCATCCAGCATGCGTAGGCACGTACCGGCATTGGTGATGATACCGGAGAGCGGCTGATTCACCTCGTGTGCGATCGAGGCGGTCAGCTGCCCCATCGTCATTACTCGCATCACTCTTGCAAGTTCCGACTGAGCGTCGCGCAACTCCTCTTCTGCTCGTTTTCGGTCATCGATATCGGTGCTTGTCCCGTACCACCGAATGATGTTGCCAGACTCGTCGCGGAAGGCCTGAGCGCGAATCATAAACCAGCGATACACGCCATCATGGCGGCGAAGGCGGGCCTCGATTTCGTCTGCTTCTCCGGAAGCCAACATCTTTGTCCATTTCTCCATTAGCGGCAGCAGGTCGTCCGGGTGGAACGCGGTTTGCCAGCCCCAACCGTGCGACTGTTCCGGCGATAGGCCAGTGTATTCATGCCAACCTCTATTGAGGTACTCGTTGGTCCCGTCGGGCAGGTTGCACCACGCAAGTGTGGGGATGGCATCGATTACCTGACGGAGTTTGGCTTCCGATTTCTTGATTTCATCTAACGCCTTGTGCAACGCGGCTTCGCTCTGTCGCAGCTCCTCATTGGCGGTGGCAAGCCCTTCAGTTCGTTCCGCGACTTGTCTCTCGAGTTGATTGGCGGTACGTTTCTGCTCGCTGAGGAGCCAGGCTTCCCTTAGTCCGACCGTTGCCAGGTTCGTTGCCACACTCAGAACGAGTCGCTCGGTCTGCTGCGGAAAATCTATACGCTCAGATCCAGCAACGAGTACGCCAATTTCGCCTTGAAGTCCCAGTTGCAGTGGCAACATGGAAAGGTCACGGCGCTTAAAGGTTTTCCGCTTGGATTCCGGCCAGTTTTGTGGGTTATCGCCCAGCCATGATTGGACCATCTCGCCGATCTCTTGCGTCTGGGGCATCACTTGCCAGGTCGAACTGGCCCGCAAGAATTCGAGTACTTCGCCAGCGGGGCCGCCCAGGCGCGCATAGATGAAGTCCAGGCTGAGCATCCTCAGCAGCCCATTGAGCAAATCACCGACGATTTGCGATGGCTCACTGCCGATCCAGGTTGCCGAAAGTGCCAGGAGGCTTACCAGATCATTTATGCAGCGCTGAAGACGCTTAACCTCCCGGGCCGAATCTTCGACTGGCTCTCCCATGTCAGGCGGCAGCGGGTGAACTATTCCGACGAGTCCGCCGTTGGCGAAATTCATCCAGGAACTCGTCTGGCGGCACGAAGAAAGGATTTTGTTGAAGGATGCCGCCGATGATGACCATCGGGTGGGTTCGCATGATGTCAATCACTTCGTCGCCGCGAAATTGCCCGAGATGATAGGTGCAAATGACCGCGTCTTCGTGGCGGCGCCACACGTCGTTCACCCGCGACTCGAACTCAATGACATCGTCGACGTGCGATTGATCTCCAACCGCCCAGTCCATGCGACAACAGATGCGACTCAGCGGATATCCACTGCCGGGGTTGCCGCTGGCCAACTGCTCGAACACCGAGATCATGCGATCTGGATCGAATCGGCCGTCCGGAAGGTAGACGTCGGTGTTGACGCGAACCTCCAGTTGTCCACCCCGTTCCGCGGAAGCCGTGTCGATTCCCGCGGCAGCCAGGCGTTGCAGATGGTCCGCACGCTGACTTGGATTCACAACGTGAATCGCCTTATGGCCACATTGGAAACCATCCCTTATAAAGGGAAGCAAAACTGGATACTCTTCGTCGGTGCTGTTGAAAAAAGCACAGACATGGCGGCTTTCATCGAGCTTGGAACCAGCGAAGCGAATGGGAGCAGTGGTCTTCTTCATGGCGTATCCCCCCAGAGGCTGAGTGCGGGGCTGTGAAGAATGTTGACTATCAGGATGCACTACTTGAAGCAAAAAGTCCAACCGATACCACGGTAGCGACACGATACGTTCGTCCAATAGACTGTCCGGTCGGGCTTCTGGCGTAATCGAAGTGCAGCCAAAGCCGCGGGAACTTCGATACCCACGGACGCTATCGGAGGAGTCCAACCATGCGTTCTGACATTGTCCCCGGAGGAGTTTTTCCGGACTACCAACTTCCCGATCACACGAACCAAATCCGCAGGCTCAGCGAGCTGCAGGGCGACGATCCGCTGATCCTGACACTCGCGCGCGGCCACTACTGCCCAAAGGAGCACCAGCAGCATCTGGAAGTCGCGGCGTTCTACCCGAAGATCGCTGTCGCATACACTCAAGTCGTCACGATCGCGACCGACGACCACCACACGCTCCAGGAATTTCGAGCATCGGTGGGAGCCCAATGGACATTTCTCTCCGATTCTGCCCGAATCGTTCAGAAGGATCTTGACCTCCAGGAGTATACCGATCCTGAACATGACCCGATGATTCCACATACGCTTGTGCTTAAGCCGGGCCTCGTGATCTACAGCATCTACAACGGCTATTGGTTCTGGGGCCGTCCGTCGGTCACCGATCTTTGGCACGACCTACGCACTCTGACGAGCGAAATTCGCCCAGACTGGGATCTGAGCAAGCCTGGGCTCCGTGAGGCATGGAATGCAGGGAATCTCTCGCCATTCCACGGATGGAATAAGCAGGCGAGTGTGGAAGCTGTTTTAAGCGGGCAAAAGCCCGGAATCCGGAGAGATTGAGATGGCGCGCCTGCTCTCAGTAAATGTCGGCCTTCCGTACGACATCACATGGAACGGTAAAACGGTTCGAACGGCAGTCTGGAAATCTTCGGTCGCGGGCCGGCGCATGGTGCGCAAGCTCAATATCGATGGAGATGGGCAGGGTGATCTCGCCGGTCATGGAGGGGAGCACCGCGCAGTCTTTGTCTACCAGATGGACTCCTATCATTATTGGGAACGCTTTCTGGGCCGCAATGATTTTATTGTTGGCCAGTTCGGCGAAAACTTCACGGTTGAGGGGCTTTCAGACGACGAGGTTTGCATCGGTGATCGCTACCGCATCGGTGACGCATTATTTGAAGTGACGCAGCCGCGCGTGACGTGCTTTCGCGTCGGCATCCGCATGAATGAACCTCGTATGCCAGCGCTTCTCGTAGCACATCGAAGGCCAGGATTTTACTTTCGCGTGTTGCAGGAGGGAGAAGTTGGGACGGGCGATACCATCGCAAAAGTTGCTGATGGTCCAGAGCGGGTCACCGTGGCGGAGATCGATGCCCTTCTATATTTGCCAGGACATTCTCGCGAGCAACTTCAGCGCGCCCTGCGGATTCCTGCGCTTAGCAAAGGTTGGCAGAGTTCGTTCCGCGCCATGGTCCAGCAAGAATTGAGTGCCAAAACTGTGGGGAATCCCGGACTCGCAAGTGAGGAGCAAACTCCAGCATGGCCCGGATTTCGACAAATGCGAGTTGCGAACATTCATAAGGAAGGTGATAGCGTAACTTCCTTCATTCTCGAGCCAGTCGATCGCCAGCCTCTTCCTGCCTTCCACGCCGGTCAGTTCGTTGTCTTGCGGTTACTGGTCGATGCGGGCAAGCCTCCGATTCTTCGCAGCTATTCTTTATCTGATCTGCCAGTGGCCGATCATTTTCGCATCACGGTCAAGAGCGAATCGAATGGCGTTGGCAGTTCGTTTCTGCGCAACCGGGTGCGAGAGGGCGATGCATTGGATGTGAGTGCACCTCGGGGTAGTTTCACTCTGCATCCCGGCGCTAGTCCTGTAGTCTTGCTGAGCGCCGGAGTCGGTGCCACGCCGGTGATGTCGATGCTACACGCACTCGCCGCAGAAAAATCAGAGCGAGATATCTGGTGGATCTATGGAGCGCGCAATCGTGCTGACCATGCATTTGCAGAAGAATCGCGTGCGTTACTGAAACAGCTCTCTCGCGGACGAAGCTACATCGTATACAGCAGACCCGCTGCCGACGATCGAGTCGGGGTAGACTTCGATGCTCCCGGTCGCATTGACACCACTTTGCTGGAGAAGATTGGGGTATCGCCTGATAGCGAATTCTACATGTGTGGCCCATCTTCCTTCTTAGAGAGTATGCGTGACGGGCTGCGAAATCGGGGTGTGCCCGCCGAGAAGGTGCACTCGGAAATATTCGGCGCCCTTGAGGGCATTACGCCCGGTATGGCGCGTGTTATTCATACCCCGCACCTGCCGGAGGGGCCTGGGGGATCCGGCCCGTCAGTCTCATTCTCGCGCAGCGGGATTACGACTGCGTGGGACCCCAAATATCAGAGTTTGTTGGAACTAGCCGAGGCGTGCGACGTACCGGTCAGATGGTCGTGCCGGACTGGCGTCTGCCACACCTGCATGACGGGCCTGATTGGCGGATCGGTCAATTACAACCCGGAACCGCTGGAAAGACCGGCGCCGGGAAATGTATTGGTGTGCTGCTCACAGCCGGAGGCAAATGTGATCCTTGATCTTTGATGATAATGCACCGGGAGACCATTGCCGGGCGCACGAGATCATTAATGTCCGTCCTGCGATTGAAGCTTTGTTGCGGGCGGTTGATTCCTCAGTAGATTTCCGGTGGCGAATTCAAGGTTGACTGCCTCTAGAAATAATTCCGATCGAGCCGAGACACTGGATAGTCGAGCTTGAGCCAGCTGTTTTTCTGCGGTAACAACATCGACCAGATTCTTGACTCCATATTTATATGCCTCGAGCGAGGCCGAGTAGGAGGCGTTGGCGGACTCGAGAAGCGCCACAGCGGCGTCGTGCTTTCTTAACGCCGTGCGGAATGCGATGTAAGCGGTCCAAACCTCACGAGTGGTCTTGTCGTGGATCGCGCTAAGTTCATCTTCCGCCTCCCGGCGTTTCGATTCGGCGATCAACAGTTCGTTCTTGCGGGCGCCTCCGTCAAAGATGCGCCACCGGATGCCGAGAGCGACGGACCAGGTAGGCTCACTCGCGGACCCGAGCACCCCGTAATCCGCCGAGGGCCACAGGGAGGTCTGTGCAACCGAACCCGAAAGAACAATTTGTGGTTTGTACTCAGCCTTGGCTGCACGAATGCGTGCCTCGGCGGACCGGATTTGCAGAGTTTGCGCCATGAGGTCAGGACGATCCTTCATCGCACGATCGATCAGCGCGTCGATCGACATTGTGAGTTTCTCCGGCAACGGCGCACTCCTCTGGCTGTCAATCACTATGTTGGGAGAGGGAGAAGCCCCCACTGCCTCAGTCAGCGTGACCCGCGCAATTTTTTCGTCCCCATCGGCGGATTCCTCGTCGAATGCCGCCTGTGCAGTTTCGGCCCGGGCATTGAGAACATCGGGAAGAGTTGCAAGCCCATTGTTCAGTCTGTTTTCAGCTGCATCCTGCGTGGTTTGTGCGGTTCGCAAGATATCCTGAGCGGCCTGCAGCCTTTCCTGTGCGGTCACCAGCCGGTAGTACGCACCGGAAACGCGAAACGCCAGCGCTTGATTTTCTTGGATAACGTCTGCACCCGCAGCAAGCGTCTCCTCTTTCGCGGAGTCCACGGTGCCTTTGCGTTTACCAAAGTCAAAGATGAGATATTGAAGCGTGATTTCAGGCTGGACGACCGGCAACTCCACCATGACGTAGCCGCGAGGAGCCAGTGGCTCCGGGAATGGATTTATCAATCTTTCATCGCCAAACACAGCCAAACCTTCTAACTCGGGGTAATACGCGCTTTTTGCTAATCCAAGTTCGCGTGCTTTCTGCTTTGCGCGCTCCCAGACGGCACGCGTGTCGGGATTGTGATGCTCGGCAACGTCGATCAGTTCGGCCAAGGTGTAGGGGTGAACTGGATCGAGAATCGCTGCTCCCTCACCAGGTGTTTCGCGAGCGGCGCAGTCGGCAACAACCGCTGGGGAAGACAGTTTGCCTGCACATTGTCCTAGCGCCCGCGCCGCGAAGAAGGTGACAAGCAGCGACCAAAATAGAGCGGTCAAGGATGAGGTGTATTTGATCAATCGAAACTTCTTCCCGCCTATTCCCAGCAACTCGCAAAGCAATCGCCAGACGCGCTTGGCGCATGCGCACGCATTACACCAGAAGCGCCGGCGCGAAATAATTGGACAAAGGTATTGACCGATACCTTCGTCCAATAGATTTAGTCCTTAGCTCTGTGGCCGAATCGAAACGTAACACTGAGCCTGGCGAGTGTGGGGTGGTTGAGAATGAACATCGAATCTACGGAGCACAATCGACGCCGAAGAATCTCCCTCCTCTGCCTCACCGGTTTATCTCTGACAGCGCCTGTGGTCTTAACTGGTTGCTCTCACGCGCCCGAATACAGCATCTTCGGCTCCTTCTTTCCCGTGTGGATCTTCTGCTCGGTCGGTGGTCTCGTACTGGCGACGGGCGCACGCGCCCTGATCGCTCGCACTGCGATTGCCGAACAGGTGGCTGCACCTGTGCTTTTGTATCTCAGCATGGCGATCTTCCTCGCGTGCATGTTGTGGCTGCTGTTCTACAGCTAGGGAAACTCGATGCCGAATCAAGACACTGGCCAACCGGAGCAAGACAATCGCATCGCAAAACTTCATTGGTACGGTCGCGTCTTCACCGCAGCCATGGTTCTGCTGGCGATGGCCGGCTTGATTGCTGTCTATTGGGTCACAACCCGGCATCCCCAGACCGATGATGCCGAAATCTTTGCCAACTACATCGGAATCGCCCCCGTTGTCGAGGGGCCCATACTGCACCTGAACGTCGCCGACAATCAGAGCGTTAAACAGGGCGATCTACTTTTCGAAATCGATGATCGCCCCTATAAGTACGCCCTTGACCGTGCAGTGTCGGACCAGGCCGCCCTCGAAGGCCAGATCGTCGACGAACAGCGGCGCATTCAGGCCGAAGTGCATGCCGTCACCGCCTCCGGGGCGGCGACCCGCAGCGCCACCGCCAATGTCGACCGGGCGCAGGCCTCGATCCGTGAGGCGGAGGCCGATGTCGCCCACTCTGAGGCTGCGCTGGATCGAGCCAAGGCCGAGTGGGCATACGCTGGAGATAACCTGCACCGCGTCGAGCCTCTCCTCGCCAAGCAGTTCGTTACCGTCGACCAGGTGGACCAGGCACGTACCACAGAACGAGCTAGCGCGCAGTCCGTACACGAAGCCGAATCGCAATTGGCTCTCAATCGAGCCCACCTCAACTCCATGCTGGCGGCCTTGGCGCAGGCCAAGGCCTCGGCAGAGCAGAGCACGGCACAGCTTCACCAATCGCAGTTCAGCGTGCTCACCCTCGATCCCCTGGTGGCCCAACGGCAGGGACGGGCCGCCGCAATCGCCAACGCCCAATACAACTACAACCACTGCCGCGTCTACGCTCCATTCGACGCACGTGTAACCAGCCTCGTCATTTCCGAGGGTGCCTATGCTCATGTAGGACAGAAGATTTTTACCCTGATCGACACTCGCGTCTGGTGGGTGCTTGCCAATTTCCGCGAGACGCAGCTCAAATATGTCCAGCCGGGTATGACGGCAGACGTTTACGTTATGTCTAACGCGGGATTGCGGCTTACGGGCGTCGTCGAGAGCACGGGGTACGGTGTTGTACCCGACCCTTCGCTCGTGGGCCGATTCACGTCCGGCCTGCCCGACGTGCAACGCACTCTGAGCTGGGTACACCTGGCCAGCCGCTACCCCGTCCGCATCCGGATTGAGTCCCCGCCCCCGGATGTGATTCGCCTGGGGGAATCTGCAGTAGTAGTTATCCGCGGATACAAACGGAAGCCTTAATATGGCGACCCTGGCTACTCCACTCCGCCACCAGCAAGACGGCCGAATTGCCTCTTGGCTTTGGTTTCGGGAATTCATCCGGTGGGAAGTTGCTCCCTATCCGGGACGCGTCAACACGGTCATCCGCATGACGCTCACGGCTACGCTGGTCATGATCATCGTCGTGACCTTCCGCATTCCTAACGCGTTCTTGGCTGCTCTCTTTTCGATTCTCCTGGCTCGCGAAAATCTCGCCGCTACTTGGCGTGGCGGGCGAATGATCGTCCTTGCATTCATCGGCGCGAGCCTCTACACCCTGCTCGGAATGATTCTGTTTCGCGGTTACCCCATTACTCATTTCTTCTGGGTAATCGGAAGTCTGTATCTGGTCTTTTTCGTGATGCGCACGACGACGAATTACGCAGCCGCACTGGCTTTCGCCATTCCCATTGGCATTGCCCTGCCGGTATGGGACCGCTCCTTGCCGAGCCAACTCCAAGTGGAGGGCACCCTCTGGCCAGTCTTGGTAATCGCCGTCGGCGCCGGCGTCACGGTGGGAACCGAAGCGCTATATCGCATTTTCGATCGCTCCGATCCGCTCATCGCATCCGTCGACAATCTGTTGCTCGCAGTGCAGCAGGTAGTGGAAGGTACTGCCGGTCTCCATGCCCCGGCTAAGTCGAGCCGCGCCAGAATTCTTCAATACGATATGACCGGCACTGGCCGGCTCAGAACGGCGTTGCAGCGTCAGGGTGTGGACCCCACGCGGCGGGCACAGCGCAGCGCCCTGATTTCGCTGGCGGGCCGGCTCGTTGATCTTGCCGCGAATATCGAGCGCAGTGCCCCCAAGCCCAGCGACGACGACGTGATCCGCCTACGCGCACTTTCTGAGAGGCTCGGAGCAATCCGAACGGAGCTCCGCGAGTCGGGGGTTATTTCCGCATCTGCTCCCGTGCTCGAGGGACAGCCGTCCGCCGTTTTCCCCATGCTTCAGGATATGGAACGAACCGTCGCACTCATGACCGAAGTCTTTCAACGCGGTGAGATCGTCGATGGCTCCCAGAACGCGCCAGGGCGGGACTGGTGGCGCGCTCTGTTTCTGCCGGATGCATTCCAAAATCCGGAATATCAGCGCTTCGCCTTAGCCGGATGCCTGGCTGCCAGCGTTTGTTACGTACTCTACAACGCGCTCGACTGGCCCGGCATCGGCACAACCAGCGTGCTTACTTGTATCGTTACTGCGCTAAGCACCATTGGCACTTCGCTCCAGGCGCAGTTTCTCCGCCTTGCCGGTTTCGTTGTCGGAGGGCTGGTCCTGGGGATTTCGGCGCAGATTCTGATCCTGCCCGGTATCGACAGCATCTTCGGGTTTGCTCTCTTCTTTGCAGCGGGGACCGCGATCGCCGCGTGGTTCGCCACCTCTAGTCCGCGCCTTTCCTATTTTGGTCTGCAGATCGCGCTCGCCTTCTACTTCGTCAACCTGCAAGATGCCCAGATTCAGACCGACCTCACCATCGCTCGCGATAAGGTACTTGGCGTGTTATTGGGAATTCTCGCCATGGGCTTCATCTTCGACCGCTTTGGGACGAAGAGCGATACGGAGCAACTGCAAAAACTCCTGGTGCGGAACGTACGGATGCTGGCACAGCTCGGAATGTGCCCGGTAATGCGCGATAAAGCCATTGCCGTTTCGCAGGTCGGCCGTCTCCGCAGTCAGATCAATGACAGCTTCGCCAGTCTGGAATCGGAGATGGATGCCGCGCGGTTTGCGTTTGAGTCTCGCCATCGGCGCGAGCAAGACCTTGCTGGGTGTCAGCGGATTCAGAGGGCTCAGCCGGCGTTGCGTTCGATCTACTTGCTGGAACTCAGTCTTTTCTCACATCGCGAGCGACGGGACATCGACTCCGAATTGTCCCAGCACCAAAATCAAGTGCTGGACCATTTTCTAAACGAATATAGCGATGAACTCATGCACACCGCCGCGTGGATCGCACACGAAGAGGACGCCCCAGCGCGTATCCCCGATGATGCTATCCGGCTATTACGGCAAACCTTCGAGGACCACAGCTCCCCGAACTCGCGGGCTATCACCGATATCTGTCAGAGGATGGTCTCCTCTCTTCTCATGCTGCGGAACGAGTGCTAACTCACATTCTGACGAATCGCTCTCAGCCATGGAGCGGAGTTGCATCCGC
>Ga0335078_10009203_pt1 | contig 14640 bp, 9 predicted proteins | sample Lox_Sample_32_FD_206711 | JGI IMG/M metagenome (GOLD analysis project Ga0335078, IMG submission 206711) | Soil microbial communities from Loxahatchee National Wildlife Refuge, Florida, United States - Lox_Sample_3.2 | ecosystem: Environmental > Terrestrial > Soil > Wetlands | place: USA: Florida...
GCGTCGCCGCGTATAGGGATCCGAGGTCGGCGATGAGCCGCTGCACCCCCGCATGCGCCGGGTCCTCGAGGAGCGCCCAGTCGAGCGCCGAGTCGTGCGCCCACTCGTGCTCGTCACCGAGCTCACCACCCATGAAGAGCAGCTTCTTGCCCGGGTGGGCCCACATCCAGCCGAACAGCGCCCGCAGATTGGCGAAGCGCCGCCAGGGATCACCCGACATCTTGCCGAGCAACGATCCCTTGAGGTGCACGACCTCGTCGTGAGACAGCGGGAGGACGAACCGCTCCGACCATGCGTACATCAACCCGAAGGTCATCTGATGATGTGCGTACCGGCGGAACACCGGGTCCTTGTGCAGGTAGTCGAGGGTGTCGTGCATCCACCCCATGTTCCATTTGAAGTCGAACCCGAGACCGCCGCTTGCGATCGATCGGGTCACACCGGGCCAGGTCGTCGACTCCTCCGCGATCGTGATGACGCCGGGTTGCCGCTCGTGCGTTGACGCGTTGACCTCCCGGAGCAGCGCGATCGCCTCGAGGTTCTCCTTGCCGCCGTAGATGTTCGGCACCCACGCGCCCGGCTGGCGCGAGTAGTCGAGGTACAGCATCGACGCGACCGCGTCGACGCGCAGACCGTCGACGTGGAACTCCTCTGCCCAGTAGTGGGCATTGGCGACCAGGAAGTTGCGCACCTCGTTGCGGCCGTAGTTGAAGACGTAGGTTCCCCAGTCCGGATGCTCGCCGCGGCGTGGGTCGGCGTGCTCGTACAGCGGCGTGCCGTCGAAGCGCGCGAGCGCCCATCCGTCACGAGGGAAATGCGCGGGCACCCAGTCGAGGATCACGCCGATGTTGTTGCGGTGCATGACATCGACGAACCTGCGGAAGTCGTCGGGCGTGCCATGGCGAGCCGTCGGCGCGTAGTAGCCGGTGACCTGGTATCCCCAGCTTCCACCGAAGGGGTGCTCCATGATCGGGAGCAGTTCGACGTGCGTGAAGCCCAGCTCGCGGCAGTGGGCGGCGAGCGGCTCGGCGATCTCTCGATAGGTGAGCAGGCGTCCGTCCGGTGCGCGCCGCCACGAGCCGAGATGCACCTCGTACGCCGCGAACGGCTCGCGGCTCGCGGCCGCGCGGGCGCGCCGGCGCATCCACGTCCCGTCACGCCAGCGGAACGAGCTCTCCTCGACGATGCTCGCGGTGCCCGGCGGCAGCTCGGCAGCGCGCGCCATCGGATCGGCTTTGAAGATACGCATGCCGTCGCGGCGCGTGACGAGGAACTTGTAGTGGACGCCGCGGCCGACTCCCGGGCAGAACAGCTCCCAGACCCCGGAGGCGTCGAGCACGCGCATCGGCCAGATACGCGCGTCCCAGAAGTTGGCATCGCTGACGAGGCTGACTCCGAGCGCGTTCGGCGCCCAGACGGCGAACGCCGTCCCCATCACGCCCTGGTGCTCCATGACCCGAGCGCCGAGGACGCGCCAGAGCTGCGCGTGCGTCCCCTCGCCGATGAGGTGGAGGTCCAGCTCGCCGACCGTCGGCGCGAACGCATACGGGTCCTCCTGCTCCCACTCGCGTTCGCGGTTGCGGAAGCGGATGCGATACCCGGGAGGCCCTCCTGTTGGGACGCTCGCCTCGAAAAGGCCTGCGGCATTGAGCCGCCGCATCGGTGTGATGCCGTCGACCCTTGCGATGCTCGCCTCGGTCGCATCGGGGTGGAATGCCCGGATCCTGATGGTCCCGTCAACCTCGCGCGGTCCGAGCAGGTCGTGTGGCGCCGCGAGGCGTCCTGCGAGCAGGTGCTCGACGGCGGCGTCCAGCTCCGCCCGGCGCTCAGCCACGGGCCGTTCCTGTGGCGCCGTCCGCGCCGAGCAGGAAGCGCAGCGGGATCTGCACCCAGGCCGGGCGGTGCCCCAGCTCGTAACCGATCTCGTACACCGCCTTCTGCAGCTCGAACGCGCGCCGGATGACCAAGGCCTGAGCCGGCGGGGGAAGCAGCGGGTTCGGGCCGATCGTTGCCAGGTAGGAGGTCCAGAAGGCGTCGCGATTGTCCTCGGCCCACGCGTCGCCGTAGCCGAGCAGCAGGTTCGCCTCGGCGGTGCCGGGCGCTGCACGCTCATGGATCGCCGCGGCGGCGGCGTAGTCGAACGATCGCAGCATCCCCGCGACGTCGCACAGCGGCGTCGTCAGCTCGCGGCGCTGTTCCGGGCTGCGGTCGGGTTCGCCCTCGAAATCGAGCACCACCCAGCCGGTGTCGACGCGCAGCAGCTGGCCGAGGTGGAGGTCGCCGTGGATGCGGGTGAGCAACCCGCCGGCCGGGAGCTCGCGTAGCCGCTCGAACGCTCCCGCAACGGCGTCGCGGGCGGCGCGGAGTGGATCGAGTGACGCATCGGCCCGGGTGAGCAGAGCGTCGAGCTCGGCGATCATGCCCGACGCCCAGCGATCGAGCACCGCCTTCGTGAGCGGGGCCGGCGCCATCGCCGGATCAGGGAGCGGACCCGCCAGCGCGAGGTGCAGCTCGGCAAGCGCCTTGCCGAGGCGCATCGACTCCGTGATGAACGAGGCGTCCTGAGAGGCCACCGCGGCACGTGACTCCGCCGGATCGCGGAGGCCCATGCTCTCCACCTCGGCAAACAGCGCACGCAGCGACGTCAGCGCGAGGGCCCAGCCCTCGCTGCTGTTGTGGAGAAAGCGCTGCACCAGCACGAGGAGTGACGGGGCTGCGCCGGCCGGGGCCCACACGGCGCGGCCGAGCATCGGCGCGACGTGTGTGAACCCGGCCGCCGCGAGCGCCTCGGACATCTCGAGCTCGTGCGAGGGCCCCGCCTCGACGCGCCGCAGGTGCTTGAAGAAGATCGAGTCGCCGACCTCGACCGATGTGTTGCTCTGCTCGACCTTGAGATATCGAACGGACGAGAGCGTGCCCCGGTCGAGCAACGCCGGATCCGGACAGTCGCAGCGCACCTCGCCGGTCGACGTGGCGTAGACGCGCCGCTCGCGAATCGCCTCGAGCAGCCATTCGACGTACGCCGGATCGCCGACCGCGTCGTAGAGGAGGAGCGGCTTCGGCGCCTCGGCCCAGGGGATCAGGTAGTCCGGCGCGCGTTCGGCGAGCGGGTCGTCCACACCGCGGACACCGAGCGGCAGCGCGTAGCGAACGGTCGCACCGTCGGCATAGGTGACCGCCGTCAGCGTGTGCAGCAACACGGGCGACTGCTCGTTGATGACGGCGGCATCGACGACCTCGATCGACTCGATGGTGCGTCCCTGGGCCCCGGCCCACCGCTGACGCACGATGTACGCGCCGAGCGCCGCCTCGCAGCCCTCGATACCGTGGTCGCGCAGGAGTGCGGCGGCGCCGGCCGGGTGGTCGTTCATGACCCGTCGGGGTCGAGCGTGAACCAGTAGAACCCGTGCGGCCCCATGGTGAGGAGGTACGGCAGCTCACCGATGCGCGGGAAGTGGACGCGCCCAAGCAGCTCGACCGGTGTCATCCCCGCGTACCTGCGCAGGTCAAGCTCGACCGGCTGCGCGAAGCGCGAGAGATTGTTGACGCAGAGCACCACGTGGCCGTCGCCGCTGCGCACGAACGCGAACACCGACGGGTTGGCTGCGTCGAGGGGCTCGAACTCCCCTTCGCCGAAGACCGGCCAGCGCTTGCGCACCGCGATGAACCGGCGCAGCCAGTGGAGCATCGACGACTCGTTGCGACGCTGCGCGCTGACGTTGCACGCCTGGAACCCGTACACCGGATCCATGAGCGGGGGCAGGTAGAGCTGCGCGAAGTCGGCCTGGCTGAAGCCGCCGTTGCGGTCTGCGTTCCACTGCATGGGCGTCCGCACACCGTCGCGATCACCGAGATAGACGTTGTCACCCATGCCGATCTCGTCGCCGTAGTAGAGGATCGGCGAACCCGGCAGGGAGAGGATCAGACCGTGGAACAGCTCCATCTGCCGCCGCCCGTTGTTGAGCAACGGCGCAAGCCGTCGCCGGATGCCGAGGTTGAGCTTGGCGCGCGGATCCTGCGCGTACTCGTCCCACATGTAGTCGCGCTCCTCGTCGGTCACCATCTCGAGGGTGAGCTCGTCGTGGTTGCGCAGGAAGATGCCCCACTGGCTGTTGGGCGGCAGCGCCGGCGTGCGCTCGAGGATCTCGGTGATCGGATACCGCTGCTCGCGGCGGAGACCCATGAACATCCTCGGCATCAACGGAAAGTTGAAGCACATGTGGCACTCGGGCCGTGACGGCGAACCGAAGTAGTCGACCACGTCCTCTGGCCACTGATTGGCCTCGGCGAGGAGCACCTTGTCCGGGTACTCGGCATCGATCGCGGCGCGGACGTCGGCGAGGAACGCGTGCGTCTCGGGGAGGTTCTCGCAGTTGGTGCCTTCGCGCTTGAAGAGGTACGGCACGGCGTCGAGCCGGAACCCGTCCATACCGAGGTCGAGCCAGAACCGGCACACGTCGATCATCTCCGCGCGGACGCGCGGATTGTCGTAGTTGAGGTCGGGCTGGTGGCTGAAGAACCGGTGGAAGTAGTACGCCCCCGACTGCTCGTCCCACGTCCAGTTCGACGTCTCCGTGTCGAGGAAGATGATCCGGGCTTCGCTGAAGAGGTTCTTGGTGCTCGACCACATGTACCAGTCGCGGTACTCGCTGTCGACCGACGACCGCGCGTTCTTGAACCACGGATGCTGGTCGCTCGTGTGGTTGACGACCAGGTCCATGATCACGCGGATGCCGCGGCGGTGCGCCTCCTCGACGAGCCGCGCGACGTCATCCACGTTCCCGTAGTCGGGCAGCACCGTCCGGTAGTCGGAGATGTCATAGCCCCCGTCACGAAGCGGGCTCTGCTGGAACGGCAGGAGCCAGATGCAGTCGACCCCGAGCCACTCGAGGTAGTCGAGCTTGCTGATCAGCCCGACGAAGTCGCCGATGCCGTCGTTGTTGCCGTCCATGAACGCGCGCACGGACAGTTCGTAGAACACCGCCTTACGGAACCACAGTGGTCCCTGATCGAGCTTCGTGACGACGGTCATGGGAGCGGGCGCACGTGGAAGACATGGGCCGGCTGCACCGCCGGGTCGAGGCGCACGTAGTTCACCGGGCCCTGCCATGTGTAGCTGCCGCCGCCGAGCTCGTCGTGCACCTCGAACGGGCGATCCGCAGGCACGCCGAGCGCGCCGAGATCGAGCCACGTGGTGGCCTCGTGCGCGTGCTGCGGGTCGAGATTGATCACGAGCAGCACCACATCGCGCTTGTCAGGGGTCGCCCTCGAGACGCAGAGCATCGATTCATCGGTCATATGGTGCAGACGAAGGGTGCTCAGCTGCGCGATCGCGTCGCGATGCCCGGCACGGATCCGGTTGAGCCGGGTGATGAGCGGCGCGATCGACCCGGGTCGTGACCAGTCGCGCGGGCGGAGCTGGTACTTCTCCGAGTCCCGGTACTCCTCGCTGCCCTCGCGAAGGGGCGTGGCCTCGCAGAGCTCGTACCCGCTGTACATGCCCCACGACGGCCCGGTGATGGCGGCGAGCGCGGCGCGCAACCGGAACGCCGGCGGTCCACCCTGCTGCAGCGTGGCGTGGAGGATGTCGGGTGTGTTGACCCAGAAATTGGGCCGGAACCAGTCAGCCAGCTCCGTCTGGGACAGCTCTGTCAAATACTCGGTGAGCTCCCAGGCGCTGTTGCGCCACGTGAAGTACGTGTACGACTGGGAGAACCCGATCTTGGCGAGGCGCTGCATCACCGCGGGGCGTGTGAACGCCTCGGCGAGCATGATGATGTCCGGATTCGTCATGCGCACGTCGGCGATCAGCCATTCCCAGAATGCGAAGGGCTTGGTGTGCGGGTTGTCCACCCGGAAGATGCGCACCCCGTGGCCGATCCAGAAGCGCATGACGTCACGAAGCGCGGTCCACAGGGCCGCGGAGTCCTCGGTGTCGAAGTCGATGGGGTAGATGTCCTGGTACCGCTTGGGCGGGTTCTCCGCGAAACGGATGGAGCCGTCCGAGCGGTGCCGGAACCACTGCGGATGCTCGGCGACCCAGGGATGGTCCGGGCTGCACTGGAGCGCGTAATCGAGCGCGACCTCGAGGCCCGCGGCGCCGGCCGCAGCGACGAAGTGGTCGAAGTCGTCGATCGTCCCGAGATCGGGGTGCACGGCCGTGTGCCCACCCGCCGACGAGCCGATCGCCCACGGGCTCCCGGGATCCGTCGCCGAGCACTCGGTGACGTTGTTCGGGCCCTTGCGGTGCGTCGTCCCGATGGGATGGATCGGCGGGAGGTACACGACGGTGAAGCCCATCGCCGCGATCGCGGGCAGGCGTCGCTCGGCCAGACGCAGCGTCCCGCTGCGGGGCGGCACCGCGCCCTCGGATCTCGGGAACATCTCGTACCAGGCGGACCACCCCGCCTCCTCGCGCTCGACCCAGAGGTCGAAGGGTCCGGCGATCGTGGCGTGGGTGCGGTCGGCGGTTCGCCGCATCAGCGCGATGGTCGAGTCACGGGTGGCGAACTCGATTCGCTTGGCCGCGTCGGTGCCGCGGCGGAGCGTGGCGGTCAAGGTGCCGAGGGCTCGCAGGTCTGCCTTCGTGATCCCCGTCAGCGCCACGCGTGCCTCGGCGATCGCGGCGCCGTCGGCAAGATCGAGCTCGACGTCAAGACCCGCCTGGTGACGGATCACCAGGTCGCGAGCCCATCCTCCCCACGCGTCGATGAGCCCGACGACGGCGACGCTCCACGCACCCATGGCCGCCGGCTTGACCCAGGCGGTGAACCAGTCCTGGGGCTCGGCGTCCATGGCGACCTCCGTGACGCCCCGGGGTGGCAGGTCACCCCGGACGGCGGCGGCCGATCCCGGCCACAGCCAGACCCAGGTGAGGATCGGATCGTGCCCGTCCGCGAACGCCCGCGCCGAAACCCGAAGGGCCAGGCCCCGGGTCGCCTTCGCCGGGAACGCGCCGCCGTCCACCGTGGGGCGCACGTGCTCGATGACCACCCGGCTCCGATCGCCGAGCGTCCGATCGGGTGTGGACTTGCTCATCGGACACATCTGCGACTGGACGTCCGGCACACGCTAGCAGAGCGGGCGCGATTCGTAATGGATCCTCAAGATGGACTGCGTAAGGTGCCATCAACCACATGAACAGATACCGCATCGCCCTGGCCTCGATCGCAGTGCTGATCGCCGCCGCGATCCTGGTGACGGTGGTCCGCAACCCACCTCCCCCGGTGACCGCCTCGTCGGCGGACGGCTCGGTCCTGCCCGTCGCCTCACGCCACCCGGCCCCCGACTTCACGGGGATCGACGGATGGCTCAACAGCCCGCCGCTCACCCTCGCCGGTCTGCGCGGGAAGGTCGTGCTCGTCGACTTCTGGACCTTCTCGTGCGTCAACTGCGTGCGCACGATCCCGCATCTCAAGACCCTCTACGACGATTACAGTGGCGACGGCCTCGTGATCGTGGGCGTCCACTCACCCGAGTTCGACTTCGAGAAGGTGCCGGCAAACGTGGCCGCGGCGGTCACGCGGCTCGGGGTCTCGTGGCCGGTCGCGATCGACAGCCAGATGGCCACGTGGAACGCCTACCAGAACGAGTACTGGCCCGCCGAGTATCTGATCGACAAGCAGGGGCGGGTGGCCTACTGGAACTTCGGCGAGGGTGGATACGCGCAGACGGACGCTGCCGTCGCCAACCTGCTCGGCGTGCACCAGGTGACTGCGCCGGCCTCGACACCGGTGCCCGGCAACACGACCCCCGAGCTGTACGCGGGCAGCGAGCGGGGCCAGCTTGCCGACAACGAGCAGTACGGGGGGCCCGGGCAGCCGACGAACTATCCGGATCCCGGGCCTCCGCAGACCCAGGATGCCATCCAGGTGACCGGCCGGTGGACGGACGAGGGCCAGTATCTCGTGGCTGACTCGTCCGGCGACCATGTTCGGCTCGAATTCCAGGCCGACACCGTCTACATCGTCGCCGGGACGGCAGGATCGACGCTGCCAGTTTCGGTCAAACTTGACGGGAAGCCGGTGTCCACCGGCAACAACGGCGCGGCGCTGACCCAGTCGACGTTCAGCGTGACTCGTGAGGATCTGTACCAGCTGCTCACCGGCGTGTCGTCCGGCTACCACCTCATCGACCTGACCGTGCCGGCCGGATTCCAGATCTACACGTTCACATTCGGCTGATGATCTCGATCGCGACGGTGCTCGCGACCTTCGTCGCGGGGCTCGGATCGTTTCTCGCCCCGTGCACCGTGCCGCTCCTGCCCGCCTACCTCACGTGCGTGTCCGGGGTCGGGGCTGCGGAGCTGAGCAACCCGGACCGGCACAGCTTCCGTCTGCGCCTGCTCGCGGGATCGCTGCTCTACGTCGCGGGTTTCACCGTCGTGTTCGTGCTTCTCGGGCTCTCCGCGGGTGGCATCGCCCGTGTGGCCAACGGTGCGGTGAGCGGCCGCATCGTCGAGATCATCGGCGGCGTCGTGGTGATCCTGTTCGGCCTCGCCATCATCGGAGTCGTCCGCATCGGTCTCCTCGAGCGCTCCGCCGGGTTTCAGCTCCCCGAGCGCCTGCGCCGGCGCGGCGTGCTCGGAGCGTTCCTCGTCGGCATCGTGTTCGGTCTCGGCTGGACGCCATGCGTCGGCCCATACCTCGCGGCCGCGCTCACGCTCGCCGCGTTGAGCGCCCACGCCGCTGCCGGAGCGCTCCTCCTCGTCGTCTACTCGCTCGGGCTGGGTCTCCCGTTCATCGCGGTGGCCCTCGTCTGGGCATCACTCCCCGACCTCCCCCGCCGCCTCGCGCGTTTCGCCCGGCCGCTCACGCTTGCCGGCGGTGTCATCACGGTGGCGCTCGGCGTCCTGCTCGCGACGGGCGCCTACACGCACCTCACGTCATACCTCGCGCAGCTCTCGACCCCGACCTGACCTACGGCGTGAGCACCGTGCGAATTCCCGCTGCCTCGGGGGCGCTCCAGACCGCTTCGACATCGGCCAACGGCACTGGACGGACGTTGATCTGGATGCTGCCGGCGCAGATCTCGCGCACGAGCGACGGCAATTCGGCGAGATACCGCTGCGGCGAGACGGCCCCCTGACCGTTGCCCTGGATGCGAAGGTTGGCCGATCGGAGCGCCACCGACGGCAGCTCGATCGTGGGGCCGGCCGTGGCGCCGATCTGGATCCAGTCCATGCCTCGGCTGGGGTCGGAACGCGCGGTGAGCAGGGCCATCATCGCGCTGGATGCGGGCCGACCCCAGAGATAGTCGAGCACGATGTCCACCTCGGCGGCCGCATCCGCCAGGCGATCGGCGCTGACCGCTGGATCGTCGACGAGCGCGACGACCGCATCGGCTCCCAGCGCGGGCAGCTCGGCGAGCCGGGATGGGTTCCGGCCTGCGCCGACGACTCGTCCGGCACCCAGGCGCCTGGCGATCTGCACGGCCATCGCTCCGGCGTTGCCCGTGGCACCGAGGACCAGCACCGACTGGCCCGGCACCAGGGGAACCCGGCGTCGAAGGGCCACCCAGGCGGACATGGCGGGGTTCATGGCCGCCGCGATCCGGATGATGTCGACGCCATCGGGCAGTGAGACGGTTCGTCGCCGGTCGACGACCGTCTGGTCGGCCATCGAGCCGTAGATGTCATCGGCGGGGACGAAGTAGACGCGGCGGCCGTCCGGCGTCCGGCCCACCCCGTCGATCCCGGGGATCATCGGCAGCACCCCGGTGCTGGTGTAATGCCTGCCTGAGGCGTCCGTGCGGACCCGGGGATGCAGTCCGGCGGCCAGGACGTCGACGAGCATCTCGTCCGGTCCGGCGGGTGCGGGAGCCTCGAACGTCTCGTAGCGGGGTGGGTGGTCGAACGACCGGACGACGGCGGCGCGCATGCTCAGTTGCCGCCGGGTCGCGTCGCGTTTCCCCCGATCAGGCGGGCTTGCGGCAGACGACGACGTCGAGCGTGACGTTGCGCTGGATGTGGCGTGCGAGCCTCAGGTACATCCGGAAGTCGCGGTAATGCTGATTGCCGACGAGCTCCTTGAGCTGGTCCGCATGCGTGTGCATGTTCGCGAGCCAGTGGTCGATGGTCACCTCGTAGTGGCGCCGCTCGATGTGGTGGACGCGCTCGATGTCGAAACCCGCGTCGTTGGCGAGGCGCAACTCCTCGTTGAGCGTGCGGTAGTTGCCGGTGTCGCCGTAGATCTGGCTGACGAACTCGCCACCCCGCTCGAGGGTGGCATGCCGCGGATGCTTGAGATGCAGCTCCTTGTTGATCATCACCCCGCCGGGTTTGAGCCATTCGTGGCATTTCGTGAAGAAGCCGGAGAGGTTGAAGAAGTGGACGATCACCTCGTCGGTGTAGATCGCGTCGACCTGTTCGGGCGGCGTGTAGTCCTCCCAGTGGCTCAGGACGATCTTCGCGTCGCTGCCGCGGCGGGCGATGCGCTCCTCCGCGTAGCCCTTCTGCGTCGGGGACAGCGTCAACCCGGTGCCGGTGAGCCCATACGTGTCGCACAGGTAGGTGAGCGGGCCCGCCCAGCCGCACCCGACGTCGATGAGGCGCATGCCCTTCTCGAGCCCGGCGAGCCGCGCGATCAGGTCGAGCTTCGCCTCCTGTGAGGCGGTGTCGTCCGCGGTCCCCGGATCCCAGAGGTTGGCCGAGTAGACGTTCCACTCACCGCCCGTGATGAGCAGGAAGAACTCGGGCGGTTGCTCGTAGTGGACGTTGGTCCGCGACTGGTCGACATCGGTCGTGTACTGGTGGTAGAGCTGGTGCTCGGGACGAATCTCGGTCTTCTGGCTGCTGGCCACGCTTGTCACTCCCACAGGCGCCCTGATCAGGCCAGAAGAATACCGGCGCGGGACCGGGGATCGTTCATCGGGTGCGAAGATGGAGGTCATGGTCGCCCCCGATCGCTACGGCACCAGCGCGCAACTCGTGCCCGGCGTGGCGTATCACCGCCTCGGGGCGCTCGCCGATCGCGGGGTCGCGGATCCCTCGCGCCTGCCGGTGACGGTCAAGATCCTGCTCGAGAACAGCCTGCGCAACGCCGCCGCGAGCTGGGCTCGGGACGGCGACGTCGAGGCGATCGCCGCGTGGAACGGGACCGTCGCGAGCACGGACCGCGAACGCGCGTTCATGCCCGCCCGGGTGCTCCTCCAGGACTTCACGGGCGTGCCCGCGGTGGTGGACCTCGCGGCGATGCGGTCAGCAGTCGCACGCGCGGGCGGCGATCCGATGCGCATCGATCCGCTCGTGCCGGTCGATCTGGTCGTCGACCACTCGGTGCAGGTGGACGCCTTCGGCAATCGCGAGGCATACGAGCGGAACATCGCGCGCGAGTACGAGCGCAACCGCGAGCGCTACTCGCTGCTGCGTTGGGCGCAGCAGGCATTCCGCGGCTTCCGGGTCGTCCCGCCGGGCATGGGCATCGTCCACCAGATCAACCTCGAGTACCTCGCGCAGGTGGTGCAGGTCCGCGACATCGACGGTGTCCGGACCGCGCTCCCCGACACGCTGGTCGGCACCGATTCGCACACACCGATGGTCAACGGCATCGGCGTGCTCGGCTGGGGCGTGGGGGGCATCGAGGCGGAGGCGTGCATGCTCGGCCAGCCGCTCTTCCTCCTCGCGCCGGTGGTCGTCGGTGTGCGTTTCCACAACGCGCTGCCTGCCGGGACCACCGCCACCGACCTCGTGCTCACCCTCACCGAGCTGCTGCGGCGGCATGGCGTCGTCAACAAGTTCGTCGAGTTCTGCGGGAGCGGGCTCTCGTCGATGTCGGTGCCGGATCGCGCCACCCTCTCCAACATGTCGCCGGAGTTCGGCGCCACCGCGTCGCTCTTTCCGGTCGACGACCGCACGCTCGAGTACCTCCGAGGGTCGGGCCGCGATCCGGAGCACATCGACCTGGTCGAGCGCTACGCCAAGGAGCAGGGCATGTTCCGCACCGACGCGTCGGAGATACCGCTCTTCAGCGAGATGGTCGAGCTCGACCTGGCGAGCGTGGTGCCGAGCCTCGCTGGTCCCAAACGTCCGCAGGACCGCGTCGCGCTGCCGGATGTCTGGAAGTCGTTCACCAACGTCTGGAAGGAGCGCGCGCGCAGCGGTGACGTGACGGCGGAGGGTGAGGTGCCGAGGCTCGTCGAGGAAGGCGGCATCGATCCCGCCGGCGACGTCGCCACGGCGCCGAACGGGCCGCGGGACACGGACCTGGTGCGCGACGGGTCGGTCGTCATCGCGGCGATCACGTCCTGCACCAACACGTCGAACCCCGCCGTGATGATCGCCGCCGGCCTGCTCGCGCGCAACGCGGTCGCTCGGGGTTTGATGCCGCCGGATTGGGTGAAGACGTCGCTCGCGCCGGGGTCACGGGTGGTCACCGACTACCTCGAGCGCGCCAACCTGCTCGGGTCGCTCGAGTCGCTGCGCTTCAGCCTCGTCGGCTACGGCTGCACCACGTGCATCGGCAACAGCGGGCCGCTGCCCGAGACCGTCGCGGAACGCATCGACTCCGAGGACCTGACGGTGGCCGCGGTGCTCAGCGGCAACCGCAACTTCGAGGGACGCATCCATCCACAGGTCCGCGCCGCGTACCTCGCCTCGCCGCCGCTCGTAGTCGCCTACGCGCTTGCCGGGCGCCTCGACGTCGACCTCACCACTGACCCGCTCGGCACCGATCGCGAGGGCAAACCCGTGTTCCTGCACGAGCTCTGGCCGGGCACTGACGAGGTGAGCGAGACGGTGCTCAAAGCGATCGGCAGCGACCTGTACACCCGCGAGTACTCGCGCATCTTCGCCGGCGACGAGCACTGGCAGCAGCTGCCCTCACCGACCGGGGGACTCTTCGACTGGGACGCCGAGTCGACGTATGTCCGCGAGCCACCGTATTTCGTCGGCATGTCGCCGGAGCCGCAGCCGCCCGCGGACATCATCGATGCGCGCGTGCTCGCGCTGCTCGGTGACTCGATCACCACCGACCACATCTCTCCGGCGGGGAGCATCGCGGGCTCGAGCCCGGCGGCCGCGCTCCTGCGCGAGCACGGAGTCGAGCCGCGCGACTTCAACACGTACGGCGCGCGCCGTGGCAACCACGAGGTCATGGTCCGCGGCACGTTCGCCAACATCCGCCTGCGCAACCAGCTCGCGGACAACAGGGAGGGCGGGCTCACGGTGCACCTTCCCGACGGCGCGATGATGACGATCTACGACGCGTCCGCCCTCTACCAGGAGGAGGGCGTGCCCCTCATCGTGATCGCTGGTCGTGAGTACGGCTCGGGGTCGTCACGCGACTGGGCCGCGAAGGGCCCGTTGCTGCAGGGGGTGCGCGCCGTGATCGCGCAGTCGTACGAACGGATCCACCGCAGCAACCTCGTCGGCATGGGCATCCTGCCGCTCCAGTTCCGTGACGGCGAGAGCGCCGAGACGCTGGGGCTCGACGGCACGGAGGTGTACACGATCCGCGGAGTGGCGAAGGCGACACCCGGCTCAGCGGTTCGCGTCAGCGCGCGAAGGACCCATCAGCCCGGCATCGAGTTCGACACCGTGTGCCGGCTGGACAGCGACACCGACGTGGAGTACCTGCGCAACGGCGGCATCCTGCCGCTGGTGCTGCGCCAGTTGATGCGTGACTGACTGAGCGGCGTGGATACGCACGACTGAATGGGCCTCGTCTCCGCCGTCGTGTTCATCGCCGTCCTCCTGGGGGCGGTGGCGTACTTTCGCATGCAGCAGCGCGTCCGATCGATCAAGCTCTTCGCCTCGCTCAACAAGCTCGTGCTGATGGGCAGCGACTGGGATCTCGGTGACTGCGGCTTCGGACTCTTCAATGAGGGAAACCGTCGGTACTGGCGCAACATCATGCGCGGTGCCTGGGGTGGACTGCCCGTCACGTACTGCGATTTCACGTACGTCGTGAACGAGGGCAGGAGCGAGAACACGTTCTCGTTCTCCAACGTGATCGCGGTCCTCGGGATGCCCATCCCGTCGGTGACCGTGTCGCCGCGGGGCGTCATCGGCGCCTTCGCCGAGCGCACCGTCGGGGCACCCGGCATCCGGTTCGAGTCGATCGAGTTCAACGATCGCTTCGACGTCCATTCGGACGACGAGAGCTTCGCGGTCGAGTTGATCGACGCGCAGATGATCGAGACGCTGCTGAGCCTCGACCACGGGTATCACGTCGTCTTCGGGCCGGAGTACCTCATGGTCTATGCGCGTCGCAGGCCGGTCGAGGAACTGCGGTTGCTGTTCGACGCGACCGTCCTGGTTTCGCGGCGCATTCCCAACATCGTGCGCGAGCGCTTCAACCTCCAGCGACCGGCGCAGGAGGAAACCGCACCGCAGCAACCGACCTCACCGCCCGGCTGAGGTCGCTCCTCCGCAGGAGCGTCCGGCCCCGGACGGCGTTTGGTCGCCAGTTGCCGCGCGGTACCCTTACCCCCGCAGCAGATCGCCGCTCCGAAGGAGACGTTCGTGATACCCCTGATCATCGTCATCGCCGTCATCGTGGTCCTCGCCCTGGCGGTGGTGGCCTCGTACAACCGGTTCGTCTCGCAGCGCAACGCTGTGCAGAACGCCTGGGCCGACATCGACACCGAGCTCAAGCGCCGGTACGACCTGATCCCGAACCTCGTCTCGACCGTGCAGGGATA